>Ga0315900_10010330_pt1 | contig 11695 bp, 14 predicted proteins | sample LakEriMetagenome_FD_203521 | JGI IMG/M metagenome (GOLD analysis project Ga0315900, IMG submission 203521) | Freshwater fungal communities from buoy surface, Lake Erie, Ohio, United States - Buoy 12 MA114 | ecosystem: Environmental > Aquatic > Freshwater > Lake > Lake biofilm | place: USA: Lake...
CAGGTGTAATTAGGCGATCATCCGATGTCATTTTTTGCCACTCTGTAGAGCAAGTTTAAGTAATTCTCCAAGTTCCATCTGTGCAATTTCTTCCTGCGAAATCTCAGAGAGAACCGAGTTAATTGCATCATCAGAATCCTTTGCCGAAAAGCCCAAAGAGACAAGCGCGCTTGTTAATTGCTCTCGCCAAACTGGTTGATGAGATCGCGTATATGTTCCTTGTGAAAAATCGCTTATCTTCGACTTAAGCTCAAGAATTAATCTTTGCGCTCCCTTTTTACCAATTCCCGGAACCTTTTCAATAGCTGAAATGTTTTCAGTATTTACAGCGTGCGCCAACTCTGACGGAGTGAGTGCGCCAAGAATTGAGAGCGCTACTTTTGGGCCAATACCTGAAACGGTTTGTACTAATTCAAAGAGAACCCGCGAAGGTTCATCACTAAATCCAAAGAGAGTCAGCGAATCCTCGCGAACAACAAGTGATGTGTACAGATTTGCATGCGCGCCCAGGGTCATCGCCGCACTTGTGTGGGCATTGATTAAAACACTCATTCCCACTCCACCAACTTCGATAATTGCGCGATCTGGTGAGAGCGACTTAACAGTTCCGCTTAAAGTGGCAATCATCTAAGAGTTGCCAATCTTTTTTTCTCGGCGGCCAAAGCAATTTTAATTTTTGATTCGCCCGCACCGCGCCAAATATGACAGATAGCTAGTGCGAGTGCATCGGCGCTATCGGCTGGCTTAGGAATCTCTTGTAGATTTAACAATCGCTTAACCATCTCCGAAACTTGTGACTTATTTGCTCGGCCCGATCCGGTTACTGCGGCCTTTACTTCACTTGGTGTGTGAAGAAAAACTGGAATATTGTTTTGTGCAGCAACCAATAGTGCGATTCCTGCAGCTTGTGCTGTGCCCATCACCGTGCGTACATTGTGTTGAGAAAAAACTCTTTCTACAGCCATCACATCAGGAGAGTATTTGAGAACCCATTCCGTCATGCGCGAATGAAGTTCGAGTAATCGCAAATCTAGATCTATGCCCGTATCAGTCATGATGACACCAACGCCATCTAATGTCAGAGTCGAACCTGGAACCCCAGAGACGATGCCTACTCCGCATCTAGTCAGACCTGGATCAATTCCTAGCACTCGCATAGTGCAAGCCTATGAGAAGCGGCTAAAAAATTAAGCCAGGCTCGCCATTACCTCATCTGATACATCTGCGTTACTGAAGACATTTTGCACATCATCTAGCTCTTCAATCGCATCGATAAGTTCGAATACTTTGGTTGCAGACTCGGCATCTAAATCTATGGTCATAGATGGTATGAAGGATGAATCTGCAGATTCGTAATCAATACCTGCGCTCTGTAATGCAGTTCGGGCTGCGACTAAGTCGCTGGCTTCGCAAATAATTTCAAATGCATCGCCATTATCTTTAACCTCTTCAGCACCTGCTTCCAGAACTGCTTCGAGAATAGATTCTTCGGTTGCACCCGATGCTTTATTGACAAGAATTAAACCTTTACGGTGAAACAAGTAAGAAACAGATCCAGGATCAGCCATAGACCCACCATTTCTTGTAACTGCCACTCGAACTTCAGAAGCGGCACGATTTCTGTTATCAGATAAACACTCAATCATGATTGCAACACCGTGCGGTCCATAACCTTCATACATAATCGTCTGCCAATCAGCTCCGCCAGATTCAAGTCCAGCGCCTCGCTTAATTGCGCGCTCAATGTTGTCAGCCGGCATAGAGTTCTTTTTTGCTTTTGTTACAGCGTCAAAGAGTGTTGGATTACCATCCATATCTGGTCCACCATTACGCGAAGCCACTTCAATTGCTTTAATCAACTTAGCAAAATTCTTGGCTCGACGTCCATCAATGATGGCCTTCTTATGTTTCGTAGTCGCCCACTTGGAATGGCCGGACATTTAACACCTCACCTGATAGTTCCTGTAACGAATGCCTTACTTTATCGCAATTTCTTCAAGCCCTACTTACAGACTTTCTCCAGAAAGTATCGATGTACGCTGTAATCATCCGTAATTTCAGGATGAAATGCTGTGGCCAACAAATGTTTTTGGCGGACAGCAACAGGATGGGCCACGCCATCGGAACCTTCATAGCTCGCTAAAACTTCAACGCTTTTACCAACTTTTTCAACCCAAGGAGCTCTGATAAAGACTGCACGTATTGGTGAGCCGGAAATTACAGGTGCCGAAATGTCAGTTTCAAAAGAATCAACTTGTCGTCCAAAAGCATTGCGGCGAACGGTGATATCAATTCCGCCAAAAGTTTCCTGTCCATCTTTTGCAGCAACTATGTGATCTGCCAACATAATCATGCCGGCACAAGATCCATACGTTGGCATGCCCGATGCGATTCGTTTTTTGATGGGTTCAAATATTTCAAATGTTTTAGCTAAGGAAACAATCGTTGTTGATTCTCCCCCAGGAATAATGAGGGCATCTATTTTTTCTAGCTCGCTAACCCTGCGTACTTCGGTGGCTTCTACTTGGCAGTGAGTGAGAGCAATAATGTGCTCGCGAAAATCCCCTTGTAAAGCTAAAACGCCAACACGCAAGTTTTTTATTACCAGCCGCGTTCAGAGAGTCGATGTGGGGCTGGAAGATCAGCAACGTTAATCCCAACCATTGCTTCACCAAGTCCGCGTGAAGCATCCCCAACAACTTTTGGATCATTAAAGAAAGTGGTTGCTTTTACACAAGCTTCTGCACGTCGTTTTGGATCTCCAGATTTGAAGATTCCAGAACCAATGAAAACGCCATCGGCGCCCATCTGCATCATCAGTGCAGCATCGGCTGGAGTTGCAATTCCGCCGGCAGTAAATAGAACCACTGGAAGTTTTCCATTTGCAGCAACTTCTTTTACCAAGTCATATGGAGCCTGCATCTCTTTTGCAGCCACATAAAGTTCGTCCTCACGCATTGAAGTAAGGCGACGGATTTCTCCACCAATTTGGCGCATGTGAGTCATTGCATTTGAAACATCGCCTGTTCCAGCTTCACCCTTTGAGCGAATCATGGCCGCACCTTCATTGATACGGCGAAGTGCTTCTCCTAAATTTGTAGCACCGCAAACAAATGGAACAGTGAAATCCCACTTGTTAATGTGATTTGTGTAATCAGTTGGTGTGAGAACTTCAGATTCATCAATGTAATCCACACCTAAGCTTTGAAGAATCTGTGCCTCGACAAAGTGTCCAATACGCGCTTTAGCCATTACAGGAATTGAAACCGCGGCTTGAATTGCTGCAATCATGTCAGGATCTGACATACGAGCTACTCCACCTTGTGCTCGAATATCTGCCGGAACTCTTTCGAGTGCCATGACAGCAACAGCACCAGCATCTTCGGCAATTTTTGCTTGCTCAACATTGACAACGTCCATGATGACGCCGCCCTTAAGCATTTCTGCCATACCGCGTTTAACGCGAGATGTTCCGCTTTCCTGTGCCATTACAACTCCCTGTATGAATAGGAGGGTAATACTACTTTGAAGTTGAAGATGGCGCGCTCGCTACTTTGCGCGTGAATTCTGGCTCTTTATCCGTTAAAGCCACCCACACTTGTCCCGGCGCGAACTTAATTTCCGCCCCGGTTGCATCGCTCCAGGTTGTAGGAGATAAAGCTTCTGGTCGATTCCATGTTGCTTCAATTACTGTGGAATCACGTAAAACATAACCTTTGCCCGTTCCAACTGTTTGAGAAAAAGGTGTGTTTCCTCCGAACTTATCGCCGTATTCAGATGGCGTAATAGAAACCATCTGAATCACTAATGTCGTGGGGCCAAGATTTTCACCACTATCCGATATATCTGGCACAGAATTAACGCTTAACAACCAACGTTTACTCGTTGGATCCCACACAGCAGAATAATTCTGTGCTGGCCAATACATCGTTACATCTGAGATTTCAAATCCTTTGTTTTCCAACTTCTTCGAGAAATTCCATCCAACATTTTTAGCTGAGTCGATGACCGTGCCCTTACTTACTTCATTTGCCATGAGTGTTTGAGCATTGAGGATCATCGCAAATGGTTGGTTTCGATTGGGATCGGTTTCGTAAAAAATTGGGCCTCTACGCATTGCACCCACATCCGACCAATTTGCTCCAGCAATAACCGGAAGCAATTTTTGTTGAGCTCCACTGTAGGCAAATGCAACCCGACCATATTGTGCGAACAATTCAATATCACTAATGCGTGCGCTTCTTACTGGTCCAATTCGGGCTGGAATATTCGATGAAAATACAGCCGCTAATCTCGTTAAACCTCCTTCAACTTGTTCAATGTAAACAACGTCTGCGGATTCCAATCCGACCTGTGGCCGTGCATATCGCGTGTCATCTATCTTCACAACCAAGACAGGACCATTTTCACCGTCGCGACCACTCAATACATTCGTCTGTACCGGATCTAAAACCAAATTTGAAATACCCTGTGAGATAGATGCGCATCCTGCAGTGCTCAGCACCGCGATGTATGTGGCCAGCACAAGGAGAGTTTTGGATTTAGAGAACATCAGATTCAAACTCATACGTAATTGGCAAGGGCGCTGTACCCGCTAAACGAAAAGCTCGTACTATAAATTTGCGACGCACTAAATGAGTTCTAGCCACAGCATCTATATGCAATGCGATAGCAATTCTGATTTTGTCTGTTAAAGCCGATAACTCACGGAGTAAAACAACTTCTGCTGGTCGCTCACTGCTCTGCCCATCTGCAAGCAAGAGCCCCAATGCGCCTGATAATCCGCTCTCGGCCGCAGACCGATTTTCAATGCTGGCTTCTCGTGCTTGATATGCCGCTGCCGTTAGCAGCAAGGCAGATGCCGGATCTGCAATCTCACTTCGAGCAATTTCAAGAGCAATCGCTGCTCGTCGTTGTAACAATCCATCTAAATTGGCCCAGCTGGTTTCAACTCGATGGTGCAGACGATCTAAACGAGTAGCCAAAAAAGTTAAGTACCAGATAAAAACAATAAGAAAGATTCCTACAAATATTAAAGCTCTCATCTACTCACCTCCTTTTGAATCGCGGCCAATAAATTTGCTCCATGAACGATTCTCAGAGGCAAGTCGAACTTTTTCACCGCTTACTAGTGACATTTCATAAATTGAAAAGATTTGATCGGCAACAACTTTCCAATCAAATTGTTGAGCGTGCTTTTTTCCGGCTATGCCTAGTGCAATTCTACGTTCGTTATCACGCAACAAATCAATAACTCGCTTAGCAAGATTTGTCGAACTTTCCGACTCAAACAATTCGCCACACTTTCCATGATCTAAAAGTGAATCAAAAGCTGGAATGTTACTTGCAACCACTGTGGCGCCTCCTGCCAATGCTTCTGCAAGAATTATTCCAAATGATTCTCCCCCAGTATTTGGCGCAACATAGAGTGATATTGAAGCTAGAAAGTTAGCCTTGTCCTGTTCGGAGATTCTTCCAAGAAAAGTAAACCTTGAACGCAGTTGTGGATCTATAGATTCAATAACATCTTTTGGATCCCCTGGTCCGGCGATTAGAACACGAACATCTGGTGCGAATCGAGAGATAATTGGCAGCGCATCGACTAAAACAGAGAGTCCTTTTCGTGGTTCTTCAAATCTTCCGATGAATCCCAGCGTATTTCCCTGCCACTGTTCTTGGGCAACACCGTCTCTGTATCGATCAGCATAAATTCCATTTGGAATAACCACTGCATCGGTCTCAAGATGTTCCGTTAACGTTGCACGAGCAGCTTCACTGACTGCAATGCGTGCAGAGAGTTTTTCAATGACAGGTTCAAGAATTGGTCCAATTGCGAAAATCGCTTTCTGTCTCTTTGCTGCTGCGTGGAAAGTTCCAACCATGGGACCTTCTGCAGCCCAACACGCTAGAAGTGAAATAGAAGGAATTGCCGGTTCGTGTAAGTGAAGAATGTCGAAATCGCCCTGTGAAATCCATTGACGAACTCGTGCAAACGCAATTGGGCCGAAAAGAACGCGCGCAACTGCTCCGTTATACGGAATCGCGATTGGTTTGCCAGCACTTGTTACATAATCAGGAAGCTTGCTTTCATCAATGGCAGGTGAAAGAACTGATATGTCATGTCCAGCTGCAATCAAATACTCCGCCAAATCACGAACATGGTTTTGTACACCTCCCGGTGTATCCCATCCATACGGACACACGATTCCGATTTTAAGTGAACGAGTCAGCATTATGTTCGCTCCTTGAAATCTTCATCAATCCAAATTCTTTGTAGCATGTGCCAATCTTGCGGAAAATCGGCAATCCCTCGTGCGAAGTTATCGGCTGATTTCTGAACTAGGTACGAAACTTTCTCTTCTTGAGTGCCGTTGCTCGGCACTTCGATTTCATCAAAGGTTATGTGGATTCCACGTTTTGTGTAATTAACAAATGCGGTAAGAAGTACTGCGCTGGTCTTTATCGCTAACACAGCAGGACCAGCAGGCATGCGTGCTGGGTGTTTAAAGAACTGCACATCAATTCCCGACTTGGAGAGATCGCGATCGGCCACTAAAGCAACAAGATGACCTTCTCTTAACCTCTGTGCCAATGTTGCGATTGACCTTGAATCCAATGCAAGAACTTCCATACCCATTGCTTGTCGGTAATGTAGAAACTCGACGAATAACCTCTCGGGTTTAAGTCTTTCGGCAACCGTAACTAAGTGAATTCCTTTGAGACAGAAATAAGCTCCCGCATGATCCCAGTTGCCCGCGTGAGGAAGCGAAACAATGACTCCTTTGCCGCTCTTTATTGCATCTAATAGTAAATTTTCTCGTGTAACCGTAACTGTTGAATTTATGCGATCTTTATCCCAATTTGGGAATCTAAAAGTGTCACACCAATATCTCATGTACGAGGCAAATGCATTTTCTAATAAAGACTGCAGTTCTGCTTGCGAAATTCCTGGCTTAACTCGTGCCAAGTTACTTCGTAAACGCTTAACACTTTTCCCGTTGCGTTTAACGAGCCACCGTGCACCTTTATCAAAGAGCGAATAAGCCAATGACTCAGGAAGCGCTCGAATTAACTTCCAGGCCAGAATATAAGCCCACGCAATTAAACCCTCTTTCATATGTTTACGGCGCGTTTAACAATGATTAATCGTTGAATAGTTGTCACAACTCCGAGTACAGCAAGAAGCCACGCGCTAATTGTCAGAGCATAAGGAACACCAAGTCCATGAAGTCCTGTTCCTACTAAAACGATTATTGCGCGCTCAGTACGTTCGGCGATTCCTCCGCTGCACTCAATATTCATGCTCTCTGCCTTTGCACGAATATAAGGAATTAACATTCCAGTAATCAGGCAAACTAAATAAACGATGGATAATTGATCATCTTCTTGAATTAAATAGATTGCTATTGCGCATAAAACGGCGGAATCTGAAATTCGGTCAACCGTGGAATCTAAAAACCCACCCCATTTGCTTGACCCCGCTGCGCTGATTCTTGCCATTGCGCCGTCGAATAAATCACTCAGTATGAAAAAAGTTATCACCATCGTTCCGATGAAAAAATCTCCCCTTGGGAAGAAATAGAACGCACTGGCTAGAACACATAAAGCACCGATTGCAGTGACTGCATTTGGGGTTAAGCCGATTCGAAGGAAGAATCGCGCCACAGGCGAAATTATTCGCGTGACCGCTGGTTTTAAAACTTCGCTAATCATTAGGTACATCGTAGGCTGAGGTCATGCCAAGTCCTAGCCTTGAACTACAAATCCGCGTGTATGGGCATGAAAGTGCACACCCTGAATCCGTAGCAGAGGCACTTGGGGCAACTTATAACTCGAAGGCCGATGGCTCCGAAGATGTAGCAATATTTGTCATTAATCCAAATACTGGAGTTGATGAACAAACAACCACAAACTGGGCAGCTCTAGATGAGTTTCAGACACCTCGAATAATTGTGGTCACAAACTTAGAGAGCGGCGAAGGCGATTTTGATGATGCAGTGTTGCTTGCAAATCGCTTGTTCGATCAAGTCATTACCCCGTACTTAGTGTTGCACGATGACGCCGGAGTTCCATGTGCGCTTATAAGTTTGGACACACAAGAAATTACTGATTATTCGACAGTGCCTGCCAGTGTGATTCCTAGTGAACCTGAACATAAAACTTTAGTAAGTGAGTTTGTAGAAGAATATAAAAGCCACATGGCAGTGATGGGTGAAGATTCTTTTGCCGCCGGTTTACTTTTTCCTGCGATTCCGATGTGGATTGAGAAAAACATCGGCGTAGATATTGTTAAGAAATACCTTCAAGAAATTAATCGATAACCCAACCCGAAGCTAAGTCGCTACGAGTTTGAGCTAGTAACTGCGGCAATACCTTTGTTTGACCAATTATTGGCATGAAGTTGGCATCTCCACCCCAGCGAGGTACAACGTGCTGGTGAATATGTTCGGCAACACCAGCGCCTGAAATTGCACCTTGATTCATTCCAAGATTAAAACCTGCAGCATTTGAGACGCTACGCAACGTTTTCATCGCCTGAACACTCAACAGAGAAATTTCATTTCGCTCTGATTCGGTGAGATCAGTGAGGTCGGCAACGTGCCGGTTCGCGCAAATTAAAAGATGTCCGGCGTTATACGGATACAAATTCATAACTACATAAGCTTCTTTGCCACGATGAACTATCAATCCGTCTTCATCACTCAGTGATGGGATTGTGCAGAAGGGACAAGCAACGTTGTTGCCTTCAAGGGGTCTGTTTTCACCCTTGAGATAATCCATGCGATGGGGAGCCCATAAGCGCGCCCACGCATCAGGAATTCCTGCACCACCTTCAAGATGCATTGGCTATACCTGAATTCGCTTAGTTACTGCGTCTTTAATTTCCGCAATAGCTTGTGCAATTGGAATTCCATTCTTCTGTTCGCCATCTCTATATCTAAATGAAACAGCTCCAGCTTTTTGGTCTTCTTCTCCTGCAATTACCATGAATGGAATTTTCTGCATCTGAGCATTGCGAACTTTCTTCTGCATGCGATCATCAGAGGCATCTAGTTCGGCCCGAATTCCCGCTTTCTTCATTTGCGCAATGACATCGGCTAGGTAATCGGCGAAAGCATCAGCAACGGGAATACCCACTGCTTGTACTGGTGCTAGCCATGGTGGGAAAGCACCTGAGTAGTGCTCTGTCAGCACTCCGAAGAATCTTTCAATCGAACCAAACAACGCGCGGTGAATCATTACCGGACGTTGACGTGTTCCATCTGCAGCTGAATATTCAAGTTCAAAGCGTTGTGGTAATTGAAAATCAACTTGAATCGTCGACATCTGCCATGTGCGACCGATGGCATCTTTTGCTTGCACAGAAATCTTTGGGCCGTAGAACGCTGCTCCACCTTCATCTAGAACTAATTCAAGTTTTTGCGCTTCAGCAGCTTTTCGAAGAGCTTCAGTTGCTTCGGTCCAATCCTTATCCTCACCAACAGATTTTTCGGGATTGCGAGTTGAAAGCTCTAGATAGAAATCGTTGAGTCCATAGTCACGTAGCAAATTAAGCACGAAAGTTAATAGCGAATCTAGTTCTGCTGGCATCTGTTCTTTAGTGCAATAAATATGTGCATCATCTTGGGTGAAACCACGAGCACGAGTAAGCCCATGCATTACGCCTGATTTTTCGTAACGATAAACAGTTCCAAATTCAAACAAGCGAAGTGGCAATTCGCGATATGAGCGACCTCGTGCTCGGAAGATCAAGTTATGGAACGGACAGTTCATGGGCTTCATGTAGTACTGCTGTCCTGCTTTTTTGATTGTGCCATCTGGATGATGTTCTTCATCAAAAATCATTGGTGGATACATTCCTTCGGAATACCAATCCAAGTGACCTGAAGTTTCAAATAAAGCAGCTTTAGTTAAGTGTGGCGAGTAAACGAATTCGTATCCTTCTTCTTCGTGGCGGATTCTCGAATAATCTTCCATTGCGCGGCGAATGATGCCGCCCTTGGGATGGAAAACCGCTAAACCAGAACCAATTTCTTCCGGAAATGAAAATAGATCTAACTCATTGCCCAATCTGCGATGATCGCGTTTTTCTGCCTCTGCCAAGAGTTCTAGGTGAGCAGTTAATTCTTCTTGCGTAGGCCACGCTGTTCCGTAAATTCGCTGAAGCATTGGATTCTTCTCTGAACCTCGCCAATATGCAGCGGCGCTTCTCATGAGCTTGAACGCCGGAATATGTTTTGTAGATGGAAGATGCGGACCGCGACATAAATCGCTCCACACTGGTTGACCATCTCTTCCGAGATTGTCATAAATCGTTAACTCTGCGCCACCAACTTCAACACTTGCTTCATCGCCGGCGCCAGATTTCAAACCAATTAATTCACATTTATACGGTTCATGAGCGAGTTCCTTGAGTGCTTCTGATTCGGTAGTAATACGACGCTTAAATCTCTGTCCATCTTTAATGATTTTTCGCATCGCTGATTCGATCTTTTCGAAGTCATCTGGATTAAATGGACGCTCCGGATCGAAGTCATAATAGAAACCATCAGTAATTGGCGGACCTATGCCAAGTCTTGTTCCTGAGAAAACACTCTGGACAGCTTGGGCCATGACGTGAGCAGTTGAGTGACGCAGAACTGCTAGGCCTTCGGGAGAAGAAATTGTTATTGATTCAAGGACATCACCGGAGGACAGATCGGTCCACAAATCCTTTAACTCGCCATTGATTTTGCAGACAACTACATCTTTTCTCTCTGAAAAAATCTGTGTTGGTTTTTGATCTGCCGCAACGTTAACTGCAACACCATCAACGGTGACTGAAATCTCGGACATGCCCCTAGCCTACCGAAGTCCGTACTGCCATTTCTCGGATTTCTTGCGCAAACATTTCACTAATTTGCAGATCAGGCATTACGCGCCCATCGATACTGTGTACGGCAATAGCAAGTTTCAAACTAGAAATCACAATAGCTGCCTGCACATGTGAAAGTCCATTGGTATCCATTTTTCTGACTTTAACCGGCAAATTTTCTATTACTAAAGCGCGCATCACTCCTGGTAAAACGCCCTGCACGATTGGTGGAGTAATCCATTCACCGTTGGTATAAAAAATTAGGTTTGAAACAGCGCCTTCGCATACGTCGTGATTGCTGTTAATGACGATTGCCTCGTCACATCCTCGCGACTTAGCTTCTTGCAAAATATCCGATCGAGATGTGTATGGAAACGTTTTGCTCGGCACACCTTCGATATCTATGCGCGCAGAATAGGTACACAGATTCAAGTTGTGGGTTATCTCGGTATAGGGATTGTGTACAGCAATGAATGTTCCATCTTGCTTGAAAAGTAAACGTAACCGGCCCACAGGGTGCTTCACTTCAGCGAGTAGCGCGTCAATCGCAGAACGCACGCGATCTTCATTCGGTATCGGAACACCCACACGCGTTCCTGCATCAAGCGCCCTTCTCATATGTCTATTTAGCGCATACGGAGTTCCGGCGACCGTTTTAATTGTTTCAAAAATACCAAAACCATCAGGCCAATAATCGGGCATCAGAGGAACTGTGCTTGAATCTACGAGAGAGTCATTTAGCCAAATCTTCATGAAATTTCTCCAGATGCAATTTTAATTAAGCGCTGAGCTTTTAACTCTGTTTCTTCCCATTCAGCATGCGGATCACTCGCCCACGTG
>Ga0315900_10010331_pt1 | contig 11695 bp, 8 predicted proteins | sample LakEriMetagenome_FD_203521 | JGI IMG/M metagenome (GOLD analysis project Ga0315900, IMG submission 203521) | Freshwater fungal communities from buoy surface, Lake Erie, Ohio, United States - Buoy 12 MA114 | ecosystem: Environmental > Aquatic > Freshwater > Lake > Lake biofilm | place: USA: Lake...
GAAGGGCTCCCGGTTGTCTAAAGACCAATATGCCATCACGGAAAGCCATCAGCGTTGGAATGGAAGTTATTTGAGCGGCTCCGGCTAATTCTTGTTCGGCATCGGTATCTACTTTGAGGAACTTGATATCAGTGTGCTTTTCGGCCGCTGCTTCAAAGATTGGAGCAAACATCCGGCATGGGCCACACCAAGTAGCCCAGAAATCGACAAAGACGATTCCTTCTGTTCCTACTTGGCTATCGAAATCAACGCCCTTCACATCAATTGGCTTCATTATTTAGGTAACCAGCCTGACATATCACCATCACACTTACAGATCTGATCTTGGCTTAAACCCGCTAGGGCTGACTCAATATGTTCTCCGCATCCTGACCAAGTGAACTTTCCACATGATCCACATGTGACTCTGCTACACATTTCTTCCTTCTCTCTTTAGATAGTTCTCACTTAGATTGTGACTGCTTCTTTGGTGAATGCCGGTGAATTGCTCCAGAGGTGATATCCACCATCAAGATTAACTGGTTCATAACCAAGGTTCTTCAGCAGCATCGTTGCTGTGTGAGCTCGCTGTCCTACCTGACAGGTAACGAGTATTTTCTTATTGCCAATTTCAGAATGTCGATCTCTTATCTCATCAACCGGAATGTTGATGAACCCAGGAATCATGCCGCGCGCACACTCGCCAGGAGTTCTTACATCAAGCAAGGTATATCCCTGGCTTCGATATTGATCTATTTCGTGCCATTGAGCCGTCTTCACCAATCCAGACACAACATTCTCAGCAATATATCCGAGCATGTTTACCGGATCTTTCGCGCTACCGAATGGGGGCGCATAAGCAAGCTCTAGATCTGCTAACTCTGGTGCAGTTATTCCGCCTCGAATTGCGGTGGCGATGACGTCGATTCGCTTATCTACACCTTCTTTGCCTATGCCTTGGGCACCATAAATTTCGGCGGTTTTAGGATTAATTAACAACTTTAGCGAGAGGGTTTCGGCTCCTGGGTAGTAACCGGCATGCGATCCTGGATGAGTATGAATAGTGAGATGCTCGATATTTGCAGCTTTCAATCGCTTCTCATTCCATCCCGTAGTGGCAACCGCTAAATCAAAGACTTTTACAATTGCTGTTCCAATCGTGTCGACATGTCGCGTCTCTCGTCCATTTATGTGATCGGCGATGACTCGGCCATGGCGATTGGCTATGTTCGCTAGCGGAACTAGTGTTGCACTTTCATCAAGCGCATCTCTTTTCTCGGCTGCATCCCCTAATGCATAGATATTCTTGTCACTGGTTAAATTGTTCTCATCAACTGAAATTCCTCCACGTACACCAATTGAAAGTCCCGCTGCTTTTGCAAGCGAACTATCGGGACGCACGCCGATCGCCAGAATTACAATCTCAGCCGAAACTACCTGGCCATCACTTAAGGTCACCGAGTTTTGTGAAATCCTGGTCGCAGAAACTCCAAGCCTGAGATCAACGGCATTCTTTCTCATCTCCTGTGCAACAAGCAGGGCCATTTCAGGATCCAACGGCGCAAGAACTTGATTAGTTGCTTCAATCAATGAAGTTTTGATTCCTCTGTGAACTAAGTTTTCTGCGACTTCGACTCCTATAAATCCCCCACCAATCACAACGGCAGTCGAAGGTTTTTGGCTAACTGCCTCAAAGATTTTCTTCGTGTCTTCGACGGTTCTAAGGGTCATCGCTCTCTCAACACCTTCAATCGGCGGAATGATTGGTGTTGCGCCTGGACTGAGAATTAGCTTGTCGTAGCTCAGTTCGTAGCTTTCATTGCTATGTAGATTCTTTACGGCGACCGACTTGGCGCCCGGATTGATCCTCAAAACTTCGCTTTTCACCCGAACATCGAGGCGAAAACGCTTATTTAAGCTCTCTGGAGTCTGGAGCAAGAGGTCTTGCTCTTTAGCGATTACGCCGCCAATGTAATAAGGAAGACCGCAATTCGCATAAGAAACAAATCCACTCTTCTCGATTACAACAATCTCTGCATCATTATCCAAGCGGCGCAAGCGAGTTGCGGCCGACATACCTCCCGCTACGCCACCAACAATTATGTAACGGTTCATTCAGTTGCTGCTCCGGATGCTGCCAATTCAGCAAATCCACCCTGATTGAAGTTGATAATGTTTGTGAATCCAGCCTCAGCCATTCTTTCTGCAGCAAGGGTTGATCGACGACCGCTTCTACAATAAAGAGCGTAAGTAGCGGTCTTATCGAGATTGGCTATACCAGCATCAAATCCACCTGACTCAACATCAATATTGAGCGCACCTTGTAGGTGACCGGAGGAATACTCGCCGAGAGAGCGAACGTCAATAACTTTTATATTCGGATCAGAGATTGTTGAAATGAATGAGCTTGCATCGACATTAGTTATTGAGGCACTCCCCTCGCTTGAACAAGAAGTGAGGGCGAGTAGTGATGCAAGAATTGCGATTAGTTTCTTTTTCATATTTATGCCAAGCTCAAAAAGAGCTTCTGCAACCTTTCTCTTTGTGCTGGGTTATTAGATTTTTTATCAAGCATGCATTCTTCGAGGCTTGCAGCAATCAAGGTAATGGCTGCGGTATTCATAGCTTTTCCTACCGCTGACATCTGATGAACTACTTCTTCACAGCTTCGGCCTTCTTCAAGCATTCTGATTACGCCTGCGATCTGACCTTCTGCGCGCTTTACGCGGTTTAGGACTTCTTCCCGATGTTCCTCATTCTTAAGAACCGATCCAACCAATTTCTTTGCCATCAGAACCTCCTATGATGGACATTAGCATACCCCCGGGGGTATAGTCGACTTATACAAAGCTAGATTGGAGATTAAAAATGTGCTCACAGGTTCGTTGTCGAAAGTGTGGAAAAGCAACTTGGTCTGGATGCGGTCAACATGTTAAAGAAGTAATGCGGGGTATCCCGAAAGCACAGCAATGTGCTGGACATGAAAATGATCCCAAGGAGCCTGGCTTCTTCGCTCGTTTGTTTAATCGCAGTAAGTAATCAAGCACGCGATAGCGTTCTGGTATGTGTTCAACTCCGGGTGAATGGATTTCGCCCCTAACTGCCCCTGACATCTCTAAAGCCGGTGTTTCTGCAGCCTGGCCCCAGATAGTTGGTGAAGATATTTGGTGGCTCGAGTCAAGACCTGAAGAAGGTGGGAGGAAAGTTGTAGTTAGTAAGTCGCGAGGTGATTTGTTGCCCTCCCCATTTAGTGCAAGCCATTCAGTTCATGAATACGGCGGCAGAAGTTATCTAGGAATTCCCAATGGCGACTCATTCATTCTCTATTTTTCTAATAAGAAGGATCAAAGAATCTATCGAAAGCTTGGCGAAGGAGAGCCAACAGCGCTCACGCCTGAGACTGGAAGTAGGGATCGGTACGCTGAACTAATCAAAGTCGGTGAAGAAATCTGGTGCATCAGAGAACAAAATTCAGATACTGGTTGTAAGCGAGAACTTGTAGCGATTTCGGAACAAGGTTCAATTAGAACTTTGGTATCTGGCCATCAGTTCTATATGAATCCAAGGATTTCGCCCGATGGTAGACACCTGGCCTGGGTTTCATGGGAGCACCCAGATATGCCTTGGGACGGAACTGAACTTTTTGTTGCCGAAATTTCAAATAGTGAAGTAAAAAATAAAAGAGTTATCGCAGGCAATCGAAAGAACCCAGTTCTCTCACCCGAATGGCTTGATGAGAAGACCATCATCTATATCGATGAAGAGAGCGGTTGGTGGAACCCTTGGAAAGTCGATTTAAATGGTCAACGCACACAAATCGTCTCGGAGGAATCCGAGTGGGGTTTTCCCGCATGGCAGCTTGGATATCGCGCAATCTCAATTCTTGAAGATGGTCAATTTGTTGGCATCCACGGTCCAGTAGATGCACGGAAACTAGCTTTGGTAGATCCCAAGACTGGGACTGTCAAAGAATTCGATTCAAGGTTCACGCATTTCTCCCCAACATTTTCATCGGATGGAAGGCGGTTGGTTGCCTTCGGAGCGAGCAGTTCTGAATTCCAAACCCTTGTCGAATTTGATATCAAATCTCTTAACGAGAAAGAAGTTATTAGACCCAATCCGCTGCCAATTGCCAAAGGATTTGCCCCTGAAATCAAAGAGATCACTATCAATGGAGCTACGCGAGATGTAAAGGTGATTCTGCATCAAGCAAATCATCCTGATCATCCAAATCCGGGAGCAACTCCCCTACTAGTACAAGTTCATGGTGGTCCAACTGGAAACTCCTCAGCAACAGTTGATCTGGATTACCTCTACTGGACTACTCGTGGCTTCGCAATCGCTGACATCAATTACGGTGGTTCGACGGGCTATGGATCTAAATATCGACATCTCCTTGATGGAAAGTGGGGAATCGTCGATTATGAAGATGTAATAACAAGCGTCGAATACTTAATTAAGATCGGTATTGCTGATCCAAAGAGGGTATTTATCTCCGGTGGAAGCGCTGGTGGATTCACTGTTCTAAACGCCTTAATACATAGCAATCTCTTTGTTGCTGGCGCCGACCACTACGGAGTTGCCGAGCTAACTGGGCTTGCTACTGATACCCATGACTTCGAGTCGCGATATCTAGACTCGATGATTGGCCCTTATCCAGAGCGAAAAGATTTGTATGACGCGCGCTCGCCACTTACGCATGCTGAAAAACTCACTACTCCCCTAATTATCTTTCAGGGCCTAGATGACAAAGTTGTTCCACCTTCACAATCAGAAGCTTTCCGAGATGTCTGTGTGAAAAAAGGGTTGAAACATAAATACTTTGCCTTCGAAGGCGAGGGTCACGGATTCGTCAAAGCGGAATCACGAATTACTAGCCTTGAAGAAGAGCTCGCCTTTTTTGGCGAAGCTGGTGGATTCACACCCTTCATACGTTGATTATTCTTCAGTAGGCTCAACATCATGAAGAGAACTTACGTTGTAACTGGAAGTGCATCTGGTATCGGTCTTGCTACCCGAAAAAAACTTGAAGCACTTGGACAGAAAGTCATTGGTCTTGATATTCATGATGCTGAGGTAGTCGCCGACTTAAGCAACTTCGCCGGTCGCAAAGCTGCCTCCGAGAGGGTTCTCGCACTCTCTGAAGGAGTAATCGATGCAGTAATTGCAAATGCTGGCTCTGGAAAGTCTGAAGCAAAGACTGTTTCTATTAATTTCTTCGGCGCTACCGAATTGATCTCACAACTCCATCAAGCTCTTAGTAAGAGTGATGCACCGAGAGTAGTTGCTACAAGTTCGATGGCCTCTTTGATGAAGGTAGATAGAGAATTAGTTGATCAAATGCTGGCTGGAGATGAAGCGAAGTCCGTGGCAAGAGCTGAGGCTCTCGTAAAACAGGGCGGCGGGGCTGAGGGAATGATTTATTCCTCGACGAAGCGAGCCCTTAGTAGATGGTTAAGGCGCGAGTGCATTAAGGATCATTGGGCCAAAGCGGGAATTCCCATGAATGCAGTGGGACCTGGAATTGTTAAAACTCCCATGGTTGCAGAAATGATTGCTACCCAAGAGGGCCGCGATGGTTTGGCGAAAGTTGTACCGATGCCACTACATGGATATCTCGAACCAGAATCTGTCGCCGATTTGATTATTTGGCTAGCCAGCGAATCGAATAGTCACGTAACTGGCCAAACAATCTATATCGACGGTGGTTCTGATGCTGTACTTCGCGGTGATGAAATCTGGGAAAAGGTTTGATAAATCTCTGTATTTGGTTTTACTTAGCACCCGCGAATTTCCGGTGGCGCTTACGTGAGTTGTCCGGCCTCTTAACTCGAGAGTGACTTACGCTCTTAAATGACTTGGGCGACTTCTTGTGAGCACTTGTAGCCCCTTCAATCAGAGGAACTCCACTAGGTTCACTCGCGCCAGTAATAGAAGTGAGTTTCTCGTGCGATGGAGTCATCGCCATCACCCACGCCTCTACCCCGGCTCGCAGCGTGATGCCATTCATAGATCTTTGTTCGCTCCGGGTTACCAAAGTTACGACTCGACCTAATTCGCCCGCACGCGCAGTTCTACCAGATCGATGTAGATAATCTTTATGGTCGGCTGGAACGTCGTAATGAACTACTAGATCAATTCCATCAACATGGATTCCGCGAGCAGCAACATCGGTAGCGACCAATACAGCTGAGGACTTCTCCTTAAATCTAGCCAAGGTCTTGGTTCTAACTGACTGGGATTTACCACCATGTAACGCTTCAGCTCGAACACCTACTTTTGCAAGATTCGCGGTCAATTTGTCAGCTCCGCGTTGGGTTCGCACGAAAAATATAGTCTTTCCGTCACGCGATGCAATTTGATTAGTTATGGATGCTTTATCACTCTGATCGACAACAAAAACGTAGTGATCCATCTTTCCTTTTGAGCTTTCAACTTCCTTGATGGAATGCTCCTTTGGATCACGCAAATATTGCCTAACTAATCCATCAACTCCTCTATCAAGAGTCGCTGAAAAGAGCATGCGCTGTGAATTCTTCTTTGAATAATTGAGAATTCGTTTGACTGCTGGGAGAAATCCCATGTCAGCCATCTGATCCGCTTCATCAAGGACTGTAACTAAAAGAGAATTTAGGTTTACTTCCTCGCGCTCGATAAGGTCAATTAGGCGTCCTGGTGTAGCAACAAGAATTCCTACGCCACGCTTCAGTGCGTTGATTTGCTTACCGTAAGGAACTCCCCCGGCTATGACTACTGAATCTTGTCCAATTGATCTGGCTAGTGGATGAAGAACCTCATTGATTTGCTGAGCTAACTCTCGAGTTGGGGCAAGGACTAGAGCAACAGGTTTGTGAGCCGATGCGCGCTTGCCGAAAATATTTGTTAATAGCGCAAGGCCAAAAGCCAGAGTCTTGCCCGATCCGGTCTGGCCGCGACCCAATATGTCGAAGCCTTGGATTGCATCGGGAATTGTCGCCTCTTGAATTGGAAATGGAAGTTCAATTCCTTGTGCACTAAGGGCATTAGCTAAGGAGGGATGAATCCCCAAGTCTCGGAATGAGCGAGTAGGGGCAGATTGAGTTAATTGCATTTGGAATAGATACCGATCATTTAGACATGTATGTCTCGGTTTGATTTGCTGAATCAGGTAAAGCTAAGACCTACATATAAGCCAAACACTTGGTCTAGCTTTATTTTTACAACCACTTTTGTGGAGTTGTTAAAGGATACCTCAGTGGAACTTAATAACCTAATTCACTTAAACAAGGTGATTTTCAGCCGTTATTGATCTCAAATCGCCACAGATCAAGCTCATCTAAATCAACTGGCTTAAAGCCTCTCGCCTCTAGGGCTGAAGCTATTTGAGCGCGATGTTCTGTTGCATGATGAATTGCTTGAGACAAAATAGTGGAGCGCCACCTCTTAACCAGATTTCCGGAATAGTTCTTGAACTCTAACTGAACATCATCCAGTTTTGAACATTCTTGTAGCGCAGAATCGACAAGCTCCGCTTGGACCTTCAGATTCGCAAGATCTGCGATGCTCTCAAGTTCCTGAATACTTTCCCCCGGTAACTCACATCGCTCCTCGGTAATTCTAAAAACATAGGCATCAGCAGAATCAACTATGTGATGCATTATCTCGGCTACATGCCACTCTGGATTTGTTGCGAATGCTTTAAGGGCTTCGTTTGGCAGAGTCTGAAGGTGTTCGATAGTTAGTTGATTTGCCCACTTCATATGGGCCAAAAGTCTCTCTAGTCCAATTGTCATAACTTGAGCCTAGCCAATGATGACTCGCTCATCATGCGATAGTTGTTGAGTCGGCAGACCTTTCAAAATGTGAACCTTTGCCTCGCCGTATACACGCCAATCTGGTTCCCCGCTTCTGCGCACAAGCGCAGTCATCTCGTCTATACCTATTAATACAGAGTCCCCTGGTGCGTCTAGAAGTATCTTTGCAGCGCTCTCCGGAATCCATTTGAAGAATTTATTGAAGTGAGGAATCACGCGAACGTCAGGCAATAGGTTGAATCCCTCCGTAGGAGCGCTCCTGGAGATTCGGAAGTTTGGAATCTTTGAACTCATGACCATCGCTCCCGCGCTACACCCAGCAAGCGATCCACCTGAGCTCCAGTTCTCTACTAGTGCATCAAGAATTGGAGTGCCTCGAAGTGTATTTGCCAAGTAATGCGGATCTCCTCCTGACATATAAATCAATGCGCCATCTCTTATTTGCGAAAGAAACTCAGAGTTGTGGGCCGCATCGCGGTCGAAGATTGGAAGAAAAACTTGTTCAACTCCCAATAAATTGGCTTGTACTCGGCCAAGTTCTTGCCAATAAAGGATTCGATCCCTGCTCTCTCGGCCAGCAGCTGTTGGAATCTGCACAAACCTCGGTGCTTTTTGATTCTTCAACCCGTCCTCAATTAATGACCGTTCGAATTCGGCCATTCCTGGCAAATATTCACCAGAACCTACGAGAGCGAGGGAGCCACTCATGAAGAACGGGCTCCCGCCAATATTCCTAGCAAGGCCGCAAATAGTTTCATCGAGAGAGTCTAGTAATGGGAGAAATTAAGAGTCGTCATTTAGGCCTAATTGGGTTTAGGCGGGCGTTCTAAGGGGCGGTCGAAAGAGGTTTCCAGCCCAGCGTTATTCCGTCAACCTTTCCTCACACTTTTGAAAAGTGCTCCTGCTGTGACGTTCGCGAAAGAGAGTCAGTGAAGCATCGCGCCGACAAGCGACCGAACAAAACAAATCGGTAATGAAGGAGGATTTAAAATGAGAAGAATTGGTCAAAAGCGAAATTCGATTTTGTCTATCTTCGCAATTGCTTTATCAACACTAACTTTTCTGGTTGGCAATGTGCCAGTAGCTAATGCACAACTCAAAGGTGTCACCTTAGATTTCGCAGCTGCTGAGCCAACAAGTTACAACCACTTGGTGGGTGGAGGTAGATGGAATTCTGGAATTCTCAATACCGACATTGCAAGATCTCTTGCAGGAAGCCAGTTCAAATGCGGCGACATAGTTTCCTATCTTTCTAAGTTCGAAATGGATGCTTCTGATTCAATAACAGGCATTGAGCCCTTCACGATAAGTTCGGAATTTAACTTTGATCTTGATACGACTGGCCAATCAGGAGCAATTCTTGGTGACGTGCTTGCGGTTTCAATTGATCCGGGCGATTCTGCCCAGCAAGGTAATGGAAATAGTGTTGCAACGCTCATATCGGAGACAGCTAGCGGACCAATCTTTACAAAGGGATCTGTGCTTTCTGCCGTCGTTGAGGTAAGTAATTTGGAGCAGAATGAAGTTGTTGTAGTAAGGATGGATGTCAAGATTTTCTGTGATCCCAAGTTAAATCCAACAGGCAATCTCCAAGCGCTCTTTAAAGATGCAAAATTGACCTTCAAAAATGGATCAACACCAGTCTCTCCTGCAGAACCTTTGAATCAAGGCGCAAAGACCGTTCCCATGAAGGAATTGGGCGCCCTTGCCATTCCGCAACTTTCGCTAGTTAAGACCGTTACGACTGGATCGTGCCCTGGCGTTAAGTCATTGACAGTTCTTCAAAATACTGAAGTTCGATATTGCTATTCCGTGCTAAACACAACGAATGGCGGCGGTAATCCGGCGGCACCCATCTACAACGTTTCAGATATCTCAGATGATGGCGGAATTTTTGCCGAATTTAGCGTCGCTCTAACCGGATTGTCTGATCAAGATGGAGATGGTCAATTAGATGATCTTGCAGCAGGCGCGACAGCCACTGGCGAAGCTGTTAAGACCTACAACCCAACCATTGACACAACTCTTTTAAATACCGCGACAGTTCGGGGATTTGACTCAATTATCAATCCTCTGGAGTTAAACGCTACGGATAGCGCGACCCTCATAATTGAAGTTCCAGATGCGGCGCCATCGATATCAATTAACAAACTTACTAATGGCAGCGATGGGCCATTCATCTTGGTAGGTGAACCTGTCGTTTGGAGTTATCAACTTACAAATACTGGTAATCGCACCTTGACAAATATCTCAGTTATTGACAATCAAGGGGTAACGGTAGTTTGCCCAGAAACAACACTAGCGGTAGGCCAGTCCATAACATGTGACGCAAATGGCTTAGCTATTACAGGACCTTACTCAAATACCGCAACTGTCTCTGCTGTTTCTGAAGCAACAACCGTTACTGCTTCGGACTCCTCCTCCTACTTCGGCGCGGCCCCTTCCATGACTTTGCTAAAGAAGACAAATGGGGTCGATAGCGCAGAAGTTCCGGTAGGTGATTCCGTCACATGGACGTACTTGGTGACAAATACTGGAAATGTGGCGATAGATAGCGTCGTTGTAACTGACAATCTCGTGAGCGAGATAACCTGTCCGAAAAATACCCTCGCAATTGCAGAAACAATGACCTGTAGCGCTACCGGTGTTGCTGACAAGGGTTATTACGAAAATATTGGAACAGCGAGAGCTAATTTCCAAGGAACCGTAGTTTCTGCTGAAGACGCAAGTGAGTATTACGGTATTGAGGCGACGATATCTATTCAAAAAACTACTAATGGCCAAGATGGTGGAACGATCATCTATCTGACGCCAATTGAGTGGCAGTATTTAGTTACGAATACTGGAAATGTAACCCTTTCAAACATCGTGGTAGTTGACGATAAAGGTTTGACTGTTGTCTGCCCTTTCACATCGTTAGCTCAAGGCGAAGCGATGACTTGTACAGCCTCGGGCCTTGCCGGTATTGGTAATTACTCCAACGTAGGCTCAGTAACTGCAAGTTACGGGTCTTTGCTGGCATCAGCGAATGACGCTAGCTCCTACTTCGGCGCTAATCCAGTTCTGACTCTAAAGAAGTTAACGAATGGTGAAGAGGCGCCCTACATTCGAGTTGGCGATCCTGTAAATTGGACATACTTAGTCACAAATACTGGAAATGTCACCGTGAGTGGAATTTCAGTAGTAGATGACCAAGGTGTCACTGTTTCTTGCCCTAAGAGCGTTCTTGAGATCAGCGAGGCTATGACATGTACTGGTTCAGGAACAGCCACTCTTGGTTGGTATAGGAATCTTGGTACCGTCAATGGAACTTTTGAGCAGACAAATGTTTCAGCACAAGACTCAAGCACCTACTTCGGCTATTCGGTGTCCATTACTGTAGATAAACGAACTAATGGATCAGATAATCCGACTATTACTGCCGGCAGTCCGGTGGTATGGACATATCAGGTTAAGAACAACTCCAATGTGGCTGTAGATACTCTGACTGTAGTTGATGACCAAGGCGTTTCAGTCACCTGCCCTAAAACTTCTTTGGAGCCAACCGAAGAGATTCAGTGCACTGCAAGCGGGACTGCAATTGCGGGCCCATACACCAACATCGCAACTGCAACTGCTTTCTATGGCACGATGATGGTTCAGGCAACGGACTCTAGTTCTTACTTCGGAGCTGCGGGATCAATTGATGTACTAAAGACGCCTGACACTCAGACCGTGACTGCTGGAGGTAACGTCACTTTCACAATTACCATTACAAACACTGGAAACATTCCACTCTCAAATATCTTGGTTACAGATCCTCTGTCACCTGATTGCGATCGTATATTTGCAACTTTGCAAGTAGCTGAGGTTGTTTCCTTTACTTGTACAAAGACTTTGGTACAAACTTCCTTTACCAATGTTGTAACAGTTAATGCCTCAAC
>Ga0315900_10010335_pt1 | contig 11693 bp, 13 predicted proteins | sample LakEriMetagenome_FD_203521 | JGI IMG/M metagenome (GOLD analysis project Ga0315900, IMG submission 203521) | Freshwater fungal communities from buoy surface, Lake Erie, Ohio, United States - Buoy 12 MA114 | ecosystem: Environmental > Aquatic > Freshwater > Lake > Lake biofilm | place: USA: Lake...
CGCGGCGCCACTATGTTGCAGCCAGAAGTATAGCCCGCGTGATGCTGCGCCGCGGCGAACACCGCTCGGTAGAATGCCCGCATGACGTCCGCTGCACAGCCACCCAACCCGCCCGCGCCGTGCTCCGGTGACGACGATCTGCGCCGGCGCCTCGAGCGCATCGAGGCCGAGCGCGACGAGGCGCTGCGCGGCCAGCTCGTGCTCGAAGCGCAGCGCGATCTCGCCCGTGACGTCGCGCTGCGCTTCGAGCGCGAGGCTCAGCAGGCGCGCGAGGCGCTCGCGCGCGAACTCGGCGATGCCCTTGCCGGCCACGCGGCGGCATTGCGCAGCCTGGCCGCGACCTTCGAGCGACGCCTCGCCGGGCGCGAACCTTCGCTCGCGCAGCTCGCCGCGCTGATGACGGGCGCCACCGACGGCCTGCTGGCCGCACTCGGCAGCTCGCTTGCACGCATCCGCCCCGAGCCGCTGGGCAGCGGTGGTCTGCCCGCGGCGCTGCGCGCGCTGCTCGAGGACTGGCGCCTGCGGGTGCCCTCGATGCGTTTCGAGCTGCTCCTCGAGCCTTCCGGCGACGCAGCCTTCGGGCTGGCCGATCCGGCCACCGAGGAAGCTGCGTTGCGCATCGTTGCCGAAGCTCTGGACAACGCGGTCTGCCACGCGAACGCGGCGATGGTCGTGGTCTCCGCCCGCCGCGACGGGCCGATGCTGGTGCTGCAGGTCAGCGACGACGGGCGCGGCCTGCCGGGCGGCCCGCTCGCCGAGGGGCCCGGCCTGGCGACGATGCACGGGCTCGCGGCGCGCTGCGGCGGGCGGGTGCTGCTGGCCACCGGCGAGTCCGGCGGCGCGGAGCTGATCGCCGAGCTGCGCTGGTCCTGAAGCGCATCGCGCCGGCGCCTCCAGCGTGGCGGGGCCCGATCGGGGGCCATGCGCGGCCCGAGGCCGCACCGCCTTGACGCTATACTCGCCGCTTACCGGCCGAGCCCTTCTCCCATGAGCAAATTCGTCTTCGTCACCGGCGGTGTCGTGTCCTCTCTCGGCAAGGGCATCGCGGCCGCCTCGATGGCGGCCCTGCTGGAGTCGCGCGGCATCCGGGTCACGCTCCTCAAGCTCGATCCCTACATCAACGTCGACCCGGGCACGATGAGCCCGTTCCAGCACGGCGAGGTCTTCGTCACCGAAGACGGCGCCGAGACCGATCTCGACCTCGGTCACTACGAGCGCTTCGTGTCCGCGAAGATGCGGCGCTTCAACAACTTCACCACCGGCCAGATCTACGACTCGGTCATCCGCAAGGAGCGGCGCGGTGAGTACCTCGGGCGCACGGTGCAGGTGATCCCGCACATCACCAACGAGATCCAGGCCTTCATCGAACGGGGCGCTGGTGTCGGCACGCCCGAGGCGGCGCAGGTGGCCATCGTCGAGGTCGGGGGCACGGTCGGCGACATCGAATCGCTGCCCTTCCTCGAGGCCGCCCGGCAGATGAGCCTGAAGCTCGGGCGCGGCAACGCCTGCTTCGTGCATCTCACGCTCGTGCCCTTCATCCCCTCGGCCGGCGAGCTCAAGACCAAGCCCACCCAGCACTCGGTGCAGAAGCTGCGCGAGATCGGCATCCAGGCCGACCTGCTGCTGTGCCGCGCCGACCGTCGCATCCCCGACGACGAGCGCGCCAAGATCTCGCTGTTCTCGAACGTCGCGCTCGATTCGGTGATCTCGGTCTGGGATGCCGACAGCATCTACAAGATCCCGCGCATGCTGCACGAGCAGCGGGTCGACGACCTGCTCTGCGAGGTGCTGCGCCTGTCGCCGCCGCCTGCCGATCTCGCCGTCTGGGATCGCCTCGTGCACCGGCTCGAGCATCCGAAGCACACGGTGCGCATCGCGATGGTGGGCAAGTACGTCGACCTCACCGAATCCTACAAGTCGCTCACCGAAGCGCTGATCCACGCCGGCATCCACACCGAAAGCCGGGTCCAGATCGAGTACATCGACTCCGAGCAGATCGAGCGCGACGGCGCCGCGGGCCTTGCCGCCTTCGATGCCATCCTCGTGCCCGGCGGCTTCGGCAAGCGCGGTGTCGAGGGCAAGATCGCCGCGATCCGCTGCGCCCGCGAGAACGCGGTGCCCTACCTCGGCATCTGCCTGGGCATGCAGCTCGCGGTCATCGAGTTCGCGCGCCATGTGTGCGGGCTGGACGGCGCCAACAGCACCGAGTTCGACCCCGCCACCCCGCACCCGGTCGTCGGCCTGATCACCGAATGGATGGACCGCGAAGGCCGGGTCGAGCGCCGCGACGAAAGTTCCGACCTCGGCGGCACGATGCGCCTTGGCGCGCAGCGCTGCCCGGTCCAGCCGGGCACGCTGGCCGCGGCCATCTATGGCGAGTCGGTCAACGAGCGCCACCGCCACCGCTACGAGGTCAACGATCGCTACGTGCCGCGATTCGAGGCGGCAGGGCTGCGCATCTCCGCGCGCACGCCCACCGAGGCGCTGCCCGAGATCGCGGAGCTGCCCCAGTCGGGGCGCTCCGCCCATCCCTGGTTCGTCGGCGTGCAGTTTCACCCCGAATTCACCTCGACGCCGCGCGACGGGCATCCGCTGTTCATCGCCTTCGTCCGGGCCGCGCTCGCGCGCGCATCGGCGCGCGGCGCCGTGGAGGCCGCATGAGGCTCGCCGGCTTCGAGGTCGGCCTCGATCGGCCAATCTTCCTGATCGCCGGTCCCTGCGTGATCGAGTCGCGCGAGCTGGTCATCGAGATCGCGGGGCGTCTCGCCGAAATCACCCGTGCGCTCGGCATTCCCTTCATCTTCAAGGCCTCCTTCGACAAGGCCAACCGCAGCTCGGGGGCCTCCTTCCGGGGCCCCGGGCTCGCTGAAGGCCTGAAGATCCTCGCCGACGTCCGCTCGACCATCGGCGTGCCGGTGCTCACCGATGTGCACGAGGAAGCCCAGATCGCCGAGGTGGCCGCGGCGGTCGATGTCCTGCAGACCCCCGCCTTCCTGTGTCGCCAGACCGACTTCATCCGCGCGGTGGCCGCGAGCGGGCGGCCGGTCAACATCAAGAAGGGCCAGTTCCTCGCGCCCGCCGACATGAAGCAGGTCGTGGCCAAGGCCCGCGAGGCGGCGCGGCAGGCCGCCGGCGGTGATCCCGACGGTGCCGACACCATCATGGTCTGCGAGCGGGGCGTCTCCTTCGGCTACAACAACCTGGTCTCCGACATGCGCTCGCTTGCCATCATGCGCGAGACCGGCTGCCCGGTCGTATTCGACGCCACGCACTCGGTGCAGCTGCCGGGAGGGCAGGGCAGCTCTTCGGGCGGGCAGCGCGAGTTCGTGCCGGTGCTCGCCCGTGCTGCCGTCGCCGCGGGCGTGGCCGGCCTGTTCATGGAAACTCACCCCGATCCCACCCGCGCGCTGTCCGACGGCCCCAATGCATGGCCGCTGCCCTGGATGGCCGAGCTGCTGGGCACGCTCGTCGAACTCGACGCCGCGGTCAAGCGCGCGGGCTTTCCGGAGCAACGCACATGGCAGCCTACGTGATCGCCGACGTCAGCGTCCGAGACGCCGAGCAGTACCGGCAGTACCAGGCGCTTTCGCCGGGCGCGGTCGCCGCGGCCGGTGGCGAATTCGTCGTTCGCGGCGGTCGGCACGAGGTCCTCGAGGGCGACTGGCGCCCGGGGCGCCTGGTCGTGATCCGCTTCGACAGCTTCGAGCAGGCGCAGGCCTTCTACGAGTCGGCACTCTACCGCGTGGCGCGCGAGCGCCGTGCCGGCGCGACCGATGCCTTCAACATGGTGGTCGTCGAGGGCGTCTGAACCCGTCACGACCCGGCCCCCGCGAACCGTCCCAGGAGCAGCAAACGTCATGAGTTCCATCGTCGACATCATCGGCCGCGAGGTGCTCGATTCCCGCGGCAATCCCACCGTCGAGTGCGACGTGCTGCTCGAGTCGGGCGTGATGGGGCGCGCCGCCGTGCCTTCGGGCGCGTCCACCGGTTCGCGCGAGGCGATCGAGCTGCGCGATGGCGACAAGGCCCGCTACCTCGGCAAAGGGGTGCTGCAGGCCGTCGAGAACATCAACACCGAGATCTCCGAGGCGCTGATGGGCCTCGATGCGAGCGAGCAGGCCTATATCGACCGCACGCTCATCGACCTTGACGGCAGCGAGAACAAGTCGCGCCTTGGCGCCAACGCCACGCTCGCGGTCTCGATGGCGGTCGCCAAGGCCGCCGCCGAGGAGTCGGGCCTGCCGCTCTACCGCTACTTCGGCGGCTCGGGTGCGATGGCGCTGCCGGTGCCGATGATGAACGTGATCAACGGCGGTGCCCACGCCAACAACTCCCTCGATCTGCAGGAGTTGATGATCATCCCCGTGGGCGCGCCGAGTTTTCGCGAGGCCGTGCGCTACGGCGCCGAGGTCTTCCACGCGCTCAAGAAGATCATCCACGATGCCGGCATGTCCACCGCCGTGGGTGACGAGGGCGGCTTCGCGCCGAGCGTCGCGAGCCACGAGGCCGCGATCCAGCTGATCCTGAAGGCGATCGAAGCGGCGGGCTACGAGCCCGGCCGGCAGATCGCGCTCGGACTGGACTGCGCCGCCTCCGAGTTCTACCGGGATGGCCGCTACCACCTCGAGGGCGAGGGGCTGGTGCTCGCGCCGGCCGACTTCACGAATCTGCTGGCCTCGTGGGTCGACAAGTACCCGATCATCTCGATCGAGGACGGCATGGCCGAAAACGACTGGGACGGCTGGAAGCAGCTCACCGATGCGCTCGGCGAGAAAGTGCAGCTCGTCGGCGATGATCTCTTCGTCACGAACACCCGCATCCTGCAGCAGGGCATCGACGAAGGCATCGCCAACTCGATTCTCATCAAGATCAACCAGATCGGCACGCTGACCGAGACCTTTGCCGCGATCGAGCTCGCCAAGCGCTACAACTACACGGCCGTGGTGTCGCACCGCTCCGGCGAAACCGAAGATGTCACCATCGCCGACATCGCGGTGGCCACCAACGCGCTGCAGATCAAGACCGGTTCGCTGTCACGCACCGACCGCATCGCCAAGTACAACCAGCTGCTGCGCATCGAGGAAGACCTCGGCGACGTGGCCGCCTACCCGGGCCGCAGCGCGTTCTACAACCTGCGCTGAGCGATGCCCGGAACCGCCGCCCGCATTGCGGTGCACGGCGGCGCGGCTACAATCCCGCTCATGCCGCGCCTCCGGATCGCCCGCCGATGAAGACGCTCGCCGCGCTGCTCGGCGGCCTGCTGCTGCTCGTCCAGTACCCGCTCTGGCTGGGCAAGGGCGGCTGGACGCGGGTGTGGGAGCTCGAGCGCCAGCAGGAGCTCCAGGCGCAGCGCAACCTGCGGCTGTCCGAGCGCAACGGCGGTCTCGAGAGCGAGGTCCGTGATCTCCGCCAGGGATTGCTGGCGGTCGAGGAACGCGCGCGCTACGAGCTGGGCATGGTGCGCCCCGACGAGGTCTTCGTGCAGTTCCACAACGCGCCGGTGCGCTCGCGTTCCGGCGACACCGACACCGTCAAGACAGCGGCCGTTCGCTGATCCGAGGGCCGCGTTACTGGGACTGCCCTGGCGCGGTGTGCGCGGGCGCAGCGGTGAAGAGCCCGGCCGAGTCCACCGCGTCGAAGACATAGGCGAGGTTGCAGAATTCGCAGCGGACCTCGATAGAAGCACGTTCGGCGAGGATCGCCTCGATCTCGTCGCGCCCGAGCATCCGGAGCATCGAAGCGACCCGGTCGCGGCTGCAACGGCAGGTGAAGCGGCAGCCGCGCCGGTCGAAGCCGTGGAGCTTCTCCTGCCAGAACAGGCGGTGCAGCACGGTGGCCGGCGATTGCTCCAGCAGTTCGGTCTGGCCGAGGGTGTCGGCAAGGTGGCACAGCCTTCCCCATCCGTCGGTGTCGCGGGGCTGTGCGCTGGTCAGGCCACCTTCATCGGGCAGTCGCTGCAGCAGCAGCCCGCTGGCACGTGTCGCGTCGGCGGCCAGCCACAGCCGCGTCGGAACCTGCTCGGAGCGGCTCATGTAGTGCTCGAGAACCTGCGCCACCGTCTCGCCCTCGAAGGGCACGATGCCCTGGTAGGACTGCGTGCCCTCGTCGCCATGCCGGGCTTCCAGCGTCAGCACGAAGCGGCCGCGCCCATGAGCGTTCATGAGCTCGGCCAGCGTGGCCTCGGCGGGCACCGGCACGGTGTCGCGCAGTTTCACCGTGGCGCGAAAGCCGCCGCGCGCATCGCATTCGACCACGAGCAGCGCGACCGGTCCGTCGCCGTGAATCTGGAGCACCAGCGAGCCGTCGAACTTCAGCGTGGCCGCCAGCAGCAGCGCGGCCGCCGCGAGCTCGCCCAGGCGGTCGCGCACGCAGGCGGGAAGGTCGTGGCGCCCGACGACCGCGCGCCAGGCCTCGTCAAGCGAGACGATCTCGCCGCGGACCGGGGCGTCGCGCAGCAGGAAACGTTCGAGGCTGTCGGGGGTCGCGCTCATCGGCCGGTTCAGTCGAGTCGCTTCAGCCGGCTGCGGAACAGGCGGGCTCGCTCCACGTAGGACTGCACGCCGCGCTGGAAGGCGGCCACTTCCTCGTCGGAGAGTTCGCGCATCACCTTGGCGGGTGCGCCCACCAGCAGGCAGCGGTCGGGGAAGACCTTGCCTTCGGGAATCAGCGCGCCCGCACCGATCAGGCATTCGCGCCCGATGCGCGCGCCGTTCAGGACCACCGCGTGCAGGCCCACCAGCGAGCGCTCGCCGATCGTGCAGCCGTGCAGCATCGCCTGGTGACCGATGGTGACCGACGCGCCGACCGTCAGCGGCCGTCCGGGGTCGGTGTGCAGCACCGCACCGTCCTGGACATTGCTGCCTTCGCCGATCGAGATCAGGTCGTTGTCACCGCGCAGCACGGCACCGAACCAGACGCTGGTGCGCGCCGCGAGGCGAACCCTGCCGACGACGGTCGCGTTGTCGGCGACCCAGGCATCGGGGTCGATCTCGGGAATGAAGTCGTCGAGCTGGTAGATGGCCATGGGAGCGTCGAGGGGCCGGTGCCCGCGGTGGAAGGTTGCCGAAGTGTAAGGCAAGGCCGCGAGCCCGGCGCCCTGCCTGCACCGGCTCAGGTCTTGCTGCGCTGCGGCATCTATACTTCGCGCATGCGCGTCGAAGATCCTGTCGTTTCCGTTCCCTGCGTCGAGTACCTGCCGCGACGGTCGAGCACCTCGCGCTTTCCGAGCGTTCGCGGCCTGCGCTACCACCTGCGGGTGTGGGAGCCCGATCCCGGGCGTCCCGTCGACGGGGATCTATGGCTTCTGCATGGCTGGATGGATGTCTCCGCCTCGTTCCAGTTCCTCGTCGATGCGATGCGGGGCAACTGGCGAGTCTTCGCGCCCGACTGGCGCGGCTTCGGTCTCAGCGAGCGGCCTGCCGCCGACTGCTACTGGTTCCCCGACTATCTCGCCGATCTCGACGAACTGCTGCGGCAGGTGGCGGGCGACGCACCGGTAGACCTGATCGCGCACAGCATGGGTGGCAATGTCGCGATGCTGTACGCGGGCGCCCGTCCGGCGCGCGTGCGGCGCCTGATCAACCTCGAGGGGGTGGGGCTGCGCGATTCGCCCGCCGACGACGCGCCGCATCGCTACGAAGCCTGGCTCGATGAACTGCAGCGCGGTACGCGGCTGCGCGACTACGCCGACCTGGGCGAGGTGGCCGCCCGCATGATGCGCAGCAACCCGCGGCTTTCGCAGGACAAGGCGGCCTTCCTCGCGCGGCACTGGTCGCGCCCGACCGCCGAGGGGCGGCGCGAGCTGCTCGGCGACCCCGCGCACCGGATCGTCAACGCGGTGCTCTACCGCGCCGACGAGGTGCTCGCCTGCTGGCGTCGCATCGACGCGCCCGTGCTGCTGGTGCTGGCGGGCGAGTCGGAGGCACACCGGGCCTTCCTGCGCGAGGAGGCATTCCAGCGACGCCTGCGGGTGCTGCGCTCGATCGAGCAGCGCACCCTCGAGGGTGCCGGCCACATGCTGCACCACGACCGGCCGCAGGCGCTCGCGGATCTGGTCGAGGCCTTCCTGGCCGGCGCACCGTCGGCGGGCGTCGCGGATGTCGACCCATGACAAGCCCGAGCCCCGGCCCGGCGGCGCGGCGCGGCGCCGCCGCTGCCGACGATCCCTGGGCGCTGAATGCCGACCTGCACTGCCATTCCGCGATCTCCGATGGCACGCTGAGCCCCGAGGCGGTGGTCGCCCGCGCGCACGCGCAGGGCGTTCAGATGCTGTCGCTCACCGACCACGACGAGCTCGCGGGGCAGGCTGCCGCCCTCGAGACGGCGCGCAAGCTCGGCATCGCCTACGTACCCGGCATCGAGATCTCGGTCACCTGGGCGGGCGAGACCATCCATGTGCTCGGACTCGGCATCGATCCCGACGACGCGGCGCTGGCAGCCGGCGTGGCCGGCGTGCGGGCTGGGCGCGAGGCTCGCGCACGCGAGATGGCCGCGCAGCTCGAGGCCGCCGGCATCGTCGCCGCGTGGGAGGGGGCGCTGCGCCACGTGCGCAACCCGCAGCTGATCTCGCGCACGCACTTCGCGCGCTTCCTGGTCGAAGCCGGGCACTGCGCCGACCTCGGCGAGGTCTTCCTGCGCTACCTGACGCAGGGTCGCCCTGGCTATGTGCCCCACCGCTGGGCGCGCCTGTCCGAGGCGGTCGGCTGGATCCTCGGTGCCGGCGGCACCGCCGTGCTCGCGCACCCCGGGCGCTACCGGCTGGGCGACGTCGGGCTGTGGGCGCTGCTGCAGGAGTTTCGCGAGGCGGGCGGCTCGGCGATCGAGGTGATCTGCGGCAGTCACACCCGCGATCAGTACGCGCGCTTCGCGCGGATGGCCCGCGAGTTCGACTTCCGGGCTTCGCGCGGCTCGGATTTTCACGGGCCCGGCGAAAGCCGGGTCGAGCTCGGTGCGCTGCCGCCGCTGCCCGACGCGGTTGTGCCGGTCTGGGCTGGCTGGGCCGCGGCCATCGACGCCTGATGACGGTGGCGACATGACGCAGCGCTTCGTCGTCCATCCCGCCTCGCCGCAGCCACGCCTGCTGCGGCAGGCCGCGCAGCTGCTGCGCGGTGGCGGCCTGCTCGCGATACCCACCGACGCCTGCTACGTTCTCGCCTGCCCGCTCGACGACAAGTCGGCGGTCGACCGGCTGCGCGCGCTGCGCGGGATCGACGAGCGCCACCTGCTCACGCTGATGTGCTCGGACCTCTCCCAGGTGTCGGTGTACGCGCAGGTCGACAACCGCGCCTACCGGTTCCTGCGCGACTGGGCGCCCGGACCCTTCACCTTCGTGCTGCCGGCCACTCGCGAGGTCCCCCGCCGGCTCTGGCACCCGTCGCGGCGCACCATCGGCCTGCGCGTACCCGACAGTCCGGTGGCTTCGGGCCTGCTCGAGGCACTCGGCGCGCCCGTGATCTGCGCCAGCCTGGTGCTGCCTGGCGAGGCGGATCCATTGCACGACCCCGACGATATCGCCGAGCGCCTGGCCCGACGCATCGATGCCCTGATCGACGCCGGCGGCCAGTCGATGGAGCCCACCACGGTGGTGGACATGACCGGCGAGACGCCCGTGGTCACGCGGATCGGGCGCGGGCGGGTCGAGGGCCGGATCGCCAGCGCGTTGCCTTGATAGAATCCGCCGGGTCCATGCTACGCCGCGCCGGTCACCCCACGCGGACCCTGCCCGATGTCTTCCGCGATGTCTTCCGAACTGGTCGTCTCCGGCATGCGCCCCACCGGCGCGCTGCACCTCGGCCACTACCACGGCGCCCTGAAGAACTGGGTGCGCCTGCAGACCGGGCACCCGTGCTTCTTCTTCGTCGCCGACTGGCACGCGCTGACCACCCACTACGATTCGCCCGATGTGATCGAGGCGAGCATCTGGGAGATGGTCATCGACTGGCTGGCGGCGGGCATCGATCCGGCGCAGTCCACGCTGTTCATCCAGAGCCGCGTGCCCGAGCACGCCGAGCTGCACCTGCTGCTGTCGATGGCCACGCCGCTGGGCTGGCTCGAACGCGTGCCCACCTACAAGGATCAGCAGGAAAAGCTTGCCGATCGCGATCTCGCGACCTACGGTTTCCTCGGTTATCCGCTGCTGCAGTCGGCCGACATCCTGATGTATCGCGCCGCATGGGTGCCGGTCGGCGAGGATCAGGTGCCTCATATCGAGCTCACGCGCGAAGTCGCCCGGCGCTTCAATCACCTGTTCGGCCGCGAACCCGGCTTCGAGCAGAAGGTCCGCGACGCCGCGGCCCGGCTCGGCGGCAAGGCATCGAAGCGCTACTTCGAACTGCGCACGCGCTACCAGGAGCAGGGCGACGCCGCCGCGCTCGACGAGGGCAGGGCGCTGCTGCAGGCGGCGGCCAGCCTCGGTCAGGCCGATCGGGAGCGTCTTGCGGGCTACCTCGATGGCAGCCGCCGGCAGATCCTCGCCGAACCGCAGGCCCTGCTGACCGAAGCCTCGCGCATGCCCGGCATCGACGGCCAGAAGATGAGCAAGAGCTACGGCAACGCGATCGCGATGCGCGAGGACCCGGCATCGGTCGCGCGCAAGATCCGCACGATGCCCACCGACCCGGCGCGTGTGCGTCGGACCGACCCCGGCGAGCCTGAGCGCTGTCCGGTGTGGCAGCTGCACCAGGTCTACTCACCCGAAGAAACCCGCTCGTGGGCTGCGGCTGGCTGTCGCAGCGCGGGCATCGGCTGCCTCGAGTGCAAGCAGCCGGTCATCGAGGCCATCGGGCGCGAGCAGCAGGGCTTCCTCGAGCGCGCGCAGCCCTACCTCGACAGCCCGGGCCTGGTGCGCGACATCATGGCCGACGGCTGCACCCGGGCGCGCGCGGCCGCGGCCGAGACCATGCGCGATGTCCGCGAAGTGATGGGGCTGGCCTACAAGGGGCTGTCGGTCTGAGGCAGAGGTCGCGCCTCAGTCGCGCAGGTCGCCGTCCACGTAGAACCAGCGGCCTTCTTCGCGCACGAAGCGGCTGATTTCCTGCAGCCGGTTCGCTCGGCCCGCCAGCTTGCTGCGTGCCACGAAGCTCACCTCGCCGCGGTCGCCGTCCTGCCGGTGCGCGCGCACCTCCAGGCCCAGCCAGCGCAGGCCCGCGGGGGGCGGCTCGATCGCAGCCGGGCGGGTCGACGGATGCCAGGTGTCCAGCAGATAGTCGCGCCGGTCCAGCACAAAGGCGCTGTAGCGCGAGCGCATCAGGGTCTGCGGGTCGGGCGCCTGCAGGCGCTCGGCGCCGTCGTGCCAGCGTCCGCAGCAGGCCGCGAGCGGCCGCCCGCTGCCGCAGGGGCAGGGTGCCGCGGGCGAGCCGGCGGCATCCGCCTCAGGTGCCTTGCGCGCCGCCATCGCGTACCAGGTGCATGCGCCGCACCTCGGGCAGGGCCGCCAGGAAGGCTGCCAGCCGCGCGAAGGGCATCGGCTCGGCGATCAGCGTTCCCTGCAGCCGCTCGCAGGCGAGCGAGCGAAGCGCCTGCAGTTCCTCCGGCGTTTCGACGCCCTCGGCGATCGCGCTCAGTCCGAGCCGTTCGCAAAGCGTGGCGATCGCCTGCACGATCGCCGCGTTGCCGCGGTCTTCGGGCAGGCCGCGCACGAAACCCTGGTCGATCTTCAGCCCATCCACCGGCAGGTTCTTCAGGTAGGACAGCGA
>Ga0315900_10010336_pt1 | contig 11693 bp, 14 predicted proteins | sample LakEriMetagenome_FD_203521 | JGI IMG/M metagenome (GOLD analysis project Ga0315900, IMG submission 203521) | Freshwater fungal communities from buoy surface, Lake Erie, Ohio, United States - Buoy 12 MA114 | ecosystem: Environmental > Aquatic > Freshwater > Lake > Lake biofilm | place: USA: Lake...
GCCGACTTGCCGGGCCGCGTCCACGACCAGCTGGCAACGGAGCAGGCCGGCCGGCTCGCAATCGGCAGTGCCCTGCTCAATGCCCGCCGGCTAGGTTCGCGCTGCGTGCAGTGGCTGGTCGAGGACGCGGTTGGCGGTGGCCCCAATACTGCCCGCCAAGCCACACTCTGGCCAGCCGCGGCCGGACCGCAAGAACGGATCAGGATCCCCCGTGAAACTGCGGTCGAGCGGCTCTTCCTGCCAGAGGAGCCCGATCGGGCCCGGCGGCTGGTTACCCTAATGAGCATTGCTATCGACGTTCCACCGCGCTGCGGCTCAACCGAGCTGGCAAACCTGACCGGGCCGATTGCCAGCCTCCTGCGCAACCAGGTGCCGCCCGCCTCGGTTCAGGCAGCTGCGGGGCGATGGACAGTGGTGCTGGAACAACCTGACGCGGCGCTTGACCTGGTCACTCAACTGCTCGACCTGCCGGGCTCGCCGCCCTCGATCGGCCTGCACCTGGTGATCGAACCAGTCATGGCCGATCCGGCCAGTGGCACGCTGATCGCCTATGGCACGGGCACCCGGCTGGCCATGCAGCTGCAAGCCATGGCACCCCTCGGCACCGCGCTTTGTTCAGATGCCCTGGCCGTTGCCCTTGCTGCCAGCGGCTCCCGAAACCGCACCGAGTTTTATCATTCGGGAGAGGACGGCACAGATGGGCCGGTCCACATGCTGGCTCAGTAAACCAGGTCCTCCAGCCGGTGCGGCGCAACCACCGCCAATCCGCCTTCTACCCGTTTCAGCACCCCGCGGCGCTCCAGCTGCGAAACCGTGCGGGAGACTGTTTCCCTCGTTGAGTGAACCCGCTGCGCCAGTTCGGACCAGACCGGCAATGGCCGGATAACCCCATCGGCGGACTGGCGCGATTGCCGCAGTAGTTCGGCGCAGATCCGGCCAGTAGCGCTCAGCAGCGTGCTTTCCACCATCCGCTGGCGCAGCGCTGCTAAGCGGCGCGACAATTGCCGGGTGACGGCCACACCGACACAGGAATAGGCCTCCATCAGCCGCAGCACCGCTTCTTCCTGATAATGTAACGCGCGCCCGTCGCTGAGGGCTTCCACCTGCGCCTGACCGCCACTCAGGCCGACCAGGCTGCCATAGAATTCGCCGGGGCCGAATTCGTGCAGCACCAGCATCCCGCCTTCGCGGCCATAAGCGGCTTCCTGAGCCTGTCCGGCAACCAGCAGCGACGTTTCTTCGCGGTCTGGCAAGGGATAAAGCACTTGCCCCGCGCTCAGGCTGCCGCCGCGGCCGAGCGCGCCAATCGTGCGCGCCAGTGGTTCGCCGCAGCCGAACGCCGCGCAAATCGAACCCAGATCGTCAACTGATTGCCCTGCTGCCTGCATCGCCTGCCCCTGTTCAGCCAGAAGGCGCAGAACCCGGCCTCAAGGCAAGCGAAAAGTGTCGAATCTCAGACCGGGCGGGCGCCGCTGCCGCGCCCCCCGCGCAGCGCGTATTCCTGCGTCCCGCGATGCAGCACGTCGTCAACATCGATCACCGCCGAGTTGGCGTAAGTGAAACTGGGCGGCAGCGAACGGTAGAGCCGGTCAAAGTCCCGGTCGACCGTGTCATGATAGAGCTCGGCAAAGCTTTCGATCACGAAGTAGGTCGGCTGAAGATCGTCGATCACGTAGTCGGTCCGCATCACCCGATCGACATTGAGCATGATCCGATTCGGGCTCTGTGCCTCGACCGAGAAGACCGTCTCGGTCGGTCCGGAGAGGATCCCTGCGCCATAGGCACGCACACCCTCAGCCTCGAGGATCAGCCCGAACTCGACCGTGTACCAGTAAAGCGCGCCCAGCGCCTTCAGCCGATTGTAGCGCATCGCCTTCCACCCGGCCCGGCCATACTCCTGCATATAGTCGGCAAAGACCGGATCGGAGAGCATCGGCACGTGACCGAAGACATCGTGGAACACGTCGGGCTCCTGGATGTAGTCAAAGGCCTCGCGGGTGCGGATGAAATTGCCGGCCGGAAAACGGCGGTTGGCGAGGTGCCAGAAGAACACGTGATCCGGGATCAGCATCGGCACCGGCACCACCGACCAGCCGGTCAGGGCGCCCAGTTCTTCAGACAGGCGGCCAAAATCCGGCACTCCGCCCTGCCCCAGGTCGAGCCGTTCAAGCCCGGCCATGAACGCGCTGGCCGCCCGACCAGGCAGCACGTCCAACTGACGGGCGAACAAATCGTCCCAGATGCAGTGCTCTTCGGCACTGTACTGGCGCTGGGCCGGCTCCAGCCAGTCCTCACCGACATGCGCAGGGCGTTGCAGCGGCGCAGTGAACACCTCCGGCCCCGGATCGGGCAGCCGGGTAAAGTCGGTCTGGGCGATGGCAGTCGTTGCAGACATAGTTACAGATGCAACTTTAGCACCATGCGAAAATAGCTGCAATCGCGCGCGCGAATGCCGCGTGCCAGCCTTGACTTTGCGGGGGTTCTGCGCCAATGGCCCGCTCCGTGAAGGGCGGCCCGCGCGGTCGCCCGCTTGGTTTTTATGGCTTTCGGGCCGAATCGGACACTATAGGAAAGCGCCATGGCGAAGCCCGCAACCGTCAAGATCCGGCTGGTCTCCACTGCCGACACCGGCTTCTTCTACGTCACGAAGAAGAACCCGCGTAACACCACCGAAAAGATGGTGTTCAAGAAGTACGATCCCGTCGTGCGCAAGCATGTCGAGTTCAAGGAAGCCAAGATCAAGTAAGGTTCATTGCGAGTTCAAGCCCGGGGCGCTAGCTGCCGGGATATGAACCCGATGACTTTCACTTTCCGGTCTTTCGCAAGTGCCGCCGTTTCGGCGGCGCTTGTCGTTTCTGCCCCTGCTCCGGTTGCCGCCCAGGCCTCTGCGGACCTTGCTGGCGCGGTGACCGCGCTGCGGGCCATCTCCACAATGCGCGCCGATTTCGTCCAGGCCGAACCCAATGGCCAACGCGTCAAAGGTGTGCTGACGCTCAAGCGCCCGGGCCGCATCCGCTTTCAATATGAAAAGGGCGTGCCGATTCTGATCGTCTCGGACGGCAGCGCGCTGACCTTTATCGACTACGAAGTCCGCCAGGTGCAGCGCTGGCCGATCAAGAACAGCCCGCTTGGCGCCCTGCTCGATCCCAGCCGCGATGTCGGCAAGTATGGCCGCGTCGTCCCCACTAGCAGCAACCAGATCGTCAGCGTGGAAGTGCGCGACAAGGCCCATCCCGAATACGGCGTGATCACCCTGGTGTTCATGCGCAATCCGGGAGCGCCGGGGGGGCTCGAGCTGTCGAGCTGGGCCGCACTCGATTCGCAGAATCGCCGCACGATCGTCACGCTGTCCAACCAGCAGTACGGGCTCGCCGTGCCTGACAACACTTTCCGCTGGAACGACCCGCGTCGCCCGACTCGTCGATGAGGAAAAACAGCCCGTCGCGGGATGTGCGACAGGTGCGATGAACGGCGGTGCTTTGCTGACTTTTGTTCATGGGAGAGCAAGCCGGATTGGCCTAGAACGGTGTTCGACGGCGCGGCTTGAGACGGGTTTCCCCCCTGTTGCCCAAGTCTCCTGTAGAGCCGCATCGTCAGCGTGACGAACGCACCAAGGAACCCTCGGTCCAATGCCCCCGGACCGAGGGTTTTTGCTTGGGCCGAGCGGCCGCACTTGCCGCTCCGCAGCATCGCACCTAAAGCCCTCGGCATGGTTTCGATCGCCACCTGGAACATCAATTCCGTCCGTCTGCGCGCCGATCAGGTGGTGCGGTTCCTGTCCGAACAGGGCCCGGACGTGCTGTGCCTGCAAGAGATTAAGTGCGCCGAGCACCTGTTCCCGCACGATGTGTTCGAGGCGGCGGGCTACACCCACCGCGCAGTGCACGGGCAGAAAGGCTATCACGGTGTAGCCACGGTCAGCCGGATTCCCCTGCGCGAGCTGGGCCGGCACGATTGGCAGGATAATGGTGAGGCGCGGCATATTGGCGTCGAGCTGCTCGGGGCCGGACAGGGCCTGATCGTCGAGAATGTCTATATTCCCGCCGGCGGCGATATCCCGGACCGCGAAGCCAATCCCAAGTTCGGCCAGAAGCTCGATTTTCTGGAGCGGATGGCACGCTGGGCCGACACGCTAGACCGGCCGACGCTGATCGTCGGCGATTTCAATATCGCACCGCTCGATTGCGACGTTTACGACCACAAGGCGCTGCTCAAGGTCGTCAGCCACACCCCCATCGAGATTGAGGCGCTATACCGCTTTCGCGATGCCCACGGCTGGGTCGATCTCGGCCGCAAACACATCCCCGCGCCTGAGCGGAACTGGACCTGGTGGTCCTATCGCACCTTCTGGCAGGAAAAGGACCGAGGGCGGCGATTGGATCACATGTGGGCCTCGCCGGAACTTGCCGCGCAATCGGTCAACCACCGCTTTGTCGAGGAAACCCGCCGCTGGGACCAGCCGAGCGACCACGTGCCGCTGATCACGGAGTTTGCCCTTTGAGGGCGACCCGCCGTGTTGCCCTGGCGCTCGATGCGCTGCGCCACGGCTGGCCGATCGAGGTCGATGGCGTGCTGCGCCTGCTGCCGGCGGAGACCGGCTTCGGCCCGGATGCCAGCGCGCCGCGCCTATTGATCTCCGCTGCGCGCGCGGTGACGCTGAAGCTCGCCAACCAGCGCGAGGCGGCCGTGCCCGAGGCACCGGTGCTGATCCGGGCCGCCGAACCCTTTACCCTGCCCGCGGCCCGGGTGCTGGCCGATCCGGCGGAAGACCTCAACTGGCCGATGAAGGGACCTTTCGCGGCCGAGCACCTCGATCACCCGCGCGCCGCCGAAACAGCGTTGTCATTGGCCCGGCTGGCAGGAATCCTGCCAGCCTTCCTGGTCGATCCGGAGGGCGCGGGCGAGGCGCAATCCGTATCCAGCGGTGATCTGGCCGAATTCAGCGATCCCCGCCACCTGGCAATCGCCACCCGTGCCCGCTTGCCCGTGACAGCCGCAGAGGACGCGGAGATTGTCGCCTTCCGCTCAGCCGATGACCTACGCGAGCACGTCGCCCTCGTGATCGGCCAGCAGAATGCCGACCGCGCGCCGCTGGTCCGGCTGCACTCGGAATGCTTGACCGGCGATATCCTCGGCAGCCTGAAGTGCGACTGCGGCCCGCAGTTGAATGCTGCGCTGCGGGCAATGGCGGAGGAAGCCAAGACCGGTGGTTGGGGCGTGCTGCTATACCTGCGGCAGGAAGGGCGCGGGATTGGCCTGGTCAACAAGCTGCGGGCCTATCAGCTGCAGGACCAGGGCTTCGATACGGTCGATGCCAATAACAGGCTGGGCCTGCCGACCGAGGCGCGCGACTTCCCGGTCGCGGCACGGATGCTGCACCTGCTGGGCGTCGGCCCGATCCGGCTGATGACCAACAATCCGGCCAAGGTGGCGGCGCTGTCCGCTGCCGGGGCTGCCGTGGCGGAAAGAGTCCCGCACCAGCTGCCGCCCAATCCGCACAACGCGCGCTATCTCGATACCAAGCGCGACCGGACGGGACATTTGCTTTAGCCTACCCTGTCTTTTCCCTCACCTTCGGGCCAGGTGGTTCCGGCACGCTGTCATTGGCCCGACCGGCGTGTACTAGTTCAATAAAACACCTTTGTCATACCCACCGCTTGATTAGGTTCCGGCGGTTTCCACAGCGAAGGCACCATAATGGCAAACGGCGAAATCGAGGCACTGCAAAGGTCGGTCAGGCGATTGAAGCTGGGCTTGACGGCAATGGGCGGCGGCCTTGTCCTGATCCTCACCACCGGCCTTGCCGCGCCGCAGGATTCGCTGATCAGAACCAAGGGCATAATCGTCGAGGATGCCGAAGGCCGGGCGCGCATCCTGATCGGTGCGCCAGCGCCCAATGTTGAAGAACGCCTGCGCACCAATCTGGCGCGACAGCAGCAGGCCTTTGGCTGGATCTATCCCGAACCGGCCATGCAGCCGGCACGGCGGCTCAGCAACGACACTTTCGGAATCCTGATCCTCGACAAGGAAGGTCATGACCGGGTGGCGCTGGGTGCCCCGGTGCCCGATCCGCTGAACGGCAAGCGGATCGGCCCTGCGACAGGTCTATCAATCCATGATGACGACGGGATTGAGCGAGCTGGGCTCGGGCATCTCAAGGACAAGGCCAAAAAGCTGGACCGGGTCGGCTTGGGGCTGGATGGCCGCGATGGCGAAGGAGCCGGGCTGACCGTTGACCGCGATGGAACGAGCGGGCTGTTCGTCAATGACAACCAGGATGGCCGACGCCTGTTCAACGGCGTGGTCCCCGCCGGCAGCATCCTGGCACCCAAGTCCACCGAGCGGCGCCTGGGCACCCTTGTTAGCGAAAAGGACGGCCAGGAACAGTTCCGCGCCGCCGGGCAATAGCGGGCAATGGGGCCTGGCCCTAGCGCCGGTCCTGCACCTTCAGCCCCGGTGCCAAGCGGTTCGTGCCGATCTGCACCGGATCGTCGGTCCAGTTGGCGACGAAGGTGCTGGTCCGGCTGATGCCCGGTGCGAAGCGGGCGTCATTGCCCTCGATCACCAGGCGCGAGGAATCATACTGCTTGCCCTCGGGCGCGACGGTGATGAAGGCGGACCAGTTTTCCTTGTCGGCCCCTTGCACGAACCAGTTGTTCGCGATCCGGCCGGATGCGCCGCCCGGCAGGTCGATCATGTAATTGGTGCCACGCCCGCCCGAATCATCGAAGCTGTTGCCAACGATCTCGACCCGTTCGGACCGGCTTTTGGCATAGTGCCCGCCGCGGCCCTGTTCGAACCGGCTGCGGGTGATCGAGACCGAACCGTAATCGCCGATGTAGACAGAATGGGCACAGCCGCCCGGTCCTTCACAAGTGCCAAGGCGGGTGAAGGTCGACTTGTCGATGCTGATCCGCGATTTGCGGTCGATGCCGCCAAGGATGCCTTGCTGGCTGTCACGGAACCAGCATTGCGACACCTCAAGGTTGCCAAGCTCGATGCGAATGCCGACCCCGTTGAAATCGGGCACCTTGATGTTGGTGAAAACCAGGCCTTCGACCCGGGCGTTGGTGCCCCGCAGCACCAGCACGCCCTTGCCTTCGCAGGCACCGCCATCGAACACCACCTGCCCCGGCGTTTCGGCCTGATAGGTGATCGAGCCGGCCCCCTGGACCGCGCAATCGGTGTAGCGGCCATTGGCGATACGGATCGTGGCCGTGCTGTTGCCAATCGCCTGGACTGCTTCCTGTAGGCGCGAGAAGGTCTGTCCGGTCTCCACCACGGTATAGGGGGCTGCGCCCTGGGCATTGGCCAGTGAGAACGGCAGGGCGGCGGTCAACGCGAGCAGCGCGGTGACAGTCAGGCGGGCGTGGAAGATTCTGCGCATGCCACAGTACTTAGCACGGGAAGGTCAAGCCCGGGTAAAGGGAGTGGCCCGTGTCCCGGAACGGTGCAGGCCGAACCACGATCCTTTCACGACCCGCCAGGGCCGCGCCATTTCCACCCGCCGCGCGTCTTGGCTGCGTAAAGCGGCATCGGCAACAAGGCCATGATGAACACCCAGGCCATCACCGCGACGGGCTGGCCCTGAAGCAGCCAGGCACCGGTCATCAACACCGCCATGTGACCGACCAGCAGGACCCACCCCTGCCAGGCAATCGGCAGGCCCGCACCATAGCCCAGCCGCTTGGGCGCAAACCAGGCTCCGTCGCTTGGGCCTTGTTCCGATGGCTTGCGTTCCGTCACTTGCGACCTCCCCGCTTGCGTGCATTCTGCTCGCGCTTGAGTTCCAGCAATTCGTCGAGGCTGACCACTTCGCTGCGCGCCAGCATCCACCGCGTCATCGCCGCGATCCAGGCGAGCGTGAAGATCAGGAAGCCCACGGTCAGATAGATCGCCATGATTTCGGCGGAGTGCGTTGCGATCACCAGGAACAGGGCCGTGGCAATGAAGTACGATGCCAGCCACCCGCCCAAGGCCCGCCAACCGGCGGCATTACGCGGCACGATCTTCAGGCCGCCACCCTTGTAGCAGACGAACGGCTTGTCTTCATCACGCATTGCCCTGCTCCTTGGGCGGGCGGCCCCGGCGCGGCCGGTCAGCCGGCGCCACTTTGACGCCGCGCCGCGCCAGCGCCTCGCGCAGCAAGACTTCCACCTGCGCGTTCACCGAGCGGAAATCGCCCGCTGCGGCCCGCTCCAACGCTGCGTAGAGCGCCGGATCGAGCCGCAGGGGAAAGGATTTTTTCGCTGACCCGGACATGGCTTGCCGTCAGTACAAGCTGCCCGCGTTGACCACTGGTTGCGTATCGCGCTCACCACAGAGCACGACCATCAGGTTCGAGACCATCGCTGCCCGGCGCTCGTCATCGAGATGGACCACGTCCTTCTCGCTGAGCTGCGTGAGGGCCATCTCGACCATCGTCACTGCGCCCTCGACCAGCTTCTTGCGCGCACTGATCACGGCTTCGGCCTGCTGTCGGCGCAGCATGGCCCCGGCAATTTCAGGCGCATAGGCAAGGTGCGTCAGGCCGCATTCGTCAACCGCGATCCCGGCCACGCGCAGGCGGCGGTTGAGTTCGGCCAGCAGTTCGCCGTTCACCTCGTCATGGCTGCCGCGCAGGGTCACTTCCTGGTGCTCGATATCGTCATAGGGATAGCGCGAGCCGATCGAACGGACGGCCGCCTCGATCTGAACCTCGACGAAGGCCTTGTAATCATCGACATCGTAGAGCGCCTGAGCCGTGTCGGAAACGCGCCAAACCACGTTGGTGGCAATCTCGATCGGATTGCCGCGCAGATCGTTGACCTTGAGCTTCTCGGACACGACGTTGTTGGCGCGGACCGAGATCTTGGTCTTGCCCATCCAGGGCCAGACCCAGCGCAGACCCTCGCTCCGGTCAGTGCCGCGATAGGCCCCGAACAGCGTGATGGCCGCAGCCTGGTTGGGCTGGATCATGTAGAACCCGCTCGACAGGATTACGAGGCCGATCGCCATCAGGCCGGTCGAGACCACGAAACCGAACACTTCTTCCTCAGCCGGATCGCCCCCCGCGAAGACGACAATGCGCCAGACGGTCAGGACCAGCAGCGCCAGGAAGGCAATGAAAATAAGGTACCCACTGGTGCTCCAGGCGCGCTTCTCGCGCGTGGAAGTCATCGGGCTATGTGCTTCTGACATCGTGCTTTCCCCGTTAATAATGATATCATATTAATATCTCTAAATGCAGCGTCGTCAAGCCCTGTGATACGGTATTTCGGACAGGGGGTTGAAATGAGAACGAATCGGTCTTAAAAACAGTTCTGCGGGACCGGGCCCCTCTGGCGCGGCGCACTGGCACCATCCCCCTTCCCGGCCAGGGCGTTTGCGTGATGTCGGACCGCATCGGATGACGCCGATGCCAGGGTCCGGACTCTTGTCCCCCCATCCCAAGATTCTGGGCTCAGGCTCGGCGCATCCGATCGAACTCAGCCGTTCGATAGGGAGCATTTGCCATGTCCGATCGTGTGTTTCGATTGATGGAGCGTCACCAGAAGCTGGATGAAGCCCTGCGCCTGGCGCAACGGCGTCGTCTGGACGATCCGTTTGAGATCGTTCGCCTGAAGAAACTGAAGCTGGCGATCAAGGACCGGATCGCCCGCGTGATGCGCCGACCAAAAACTACTGGATAACAGCGCAGCGATCGACCAACCTAGCGCCGGTGCGGGTCACCCCGCCCGGCGCTCTCGTTTTTAATCAGGGGCATATTGATATGGAATTCTTGACCGCCGACTGGCTCGGCACCCCGGTGTGGTTCTGGATGACGTTCATCGGCATCGTCATCGCCCTGACCGCCTTCGACCTTGGCATCCTGCACAAGGAAGACCGCGAGATGGGCATCGCCGAATCGCTCAAGCTCTCCGCCTTCTACATCTCCATTGCGCTCGCATTCGGGGTCTGGGTCTGGATCGAGAAGGGCGCCGATCTCGGCATGAAGTACTATACCGGCTTCTTCATCGAAAAGGCGCTGTCGATCGACAATGTCTTCGTGATCAGCCTGATCTTCACGTTCTTTGCGATTCCGCCGAAGTACCAGTATCGCGCCCTGTTGTGGGGTATTCTCGCAGTGATCGTGCTGCGCGGCATCATGATCGCGCTGGGTGCAGCGCTGGTCGAGCAGGCCTATTGGGTGCTCTACATCTTCGCGGCCTTCCTGATCTTCACCGGCATAAAAATGTTCTTCGCCGGCGATCACGATCCCGACGTATCGAAGAACCCGGTGGTCAAGTGGATCTCCGGCCACATGCGGGTGACCAAGGAACTGCATGACCAGCACTTCTTCGTGAAGGTGCCGGACGACAAGACCGGCAAGCTGGTGACGGCCGCCACCCCGTTGTTCCTGGCACTGGTCGTGATCAACCTGGCCGACCTGGTCTTCGCAGTCGATTCGGTGCCGGCGATCTTCGCAATCACGACCGACACTTTCATTGTCTACACCAGCAACATCATGGCGATCCTCGGCCTGCGTGCGCTCTACTTCGCGCTCTCGGCCATGGTGCACCGCTTCTACTACCTGAAGTATGCACTGGCCGCTGTGCTGATCTTCATCGGTTCGAAGATCTTCATCGCCGACTTCCTGATGGGCGGCCAGAAGTTCCCGCCGGTGCTGAGCCTGGGTGTGACTGCCGGCTTGATCGCGGCAGGCGTGTTCTACTCGCTGTGGGCCACGCGCCACGGCGAGGATGCCGCCCCGCACCTGCCGCACGATTCGATCCGGCCGTAATCAGTACTGGCGGATGACGGCGAGGAACGCCTCGCCATAGGCCGCCAGCTTGCGGGACCCGACACCGCCGATCTCTCCCAACTGGGCGAGATTGGCGGGTCGGGTCTCGGCCATTTCTCGCAAGGTCGCGTCATGGAAGATGACGTAGGGGGGAACCCCAGCCTCGGCTGCGAGTGAGCGGCGGAGATCACGCAGCGCTTCGAACAGCGGATTGCCGAGTGGATTGGCCGCCCCACGCTCGCGCCGGCCTTTGCGATCGCGGCGGGGCTGCAGGGCGATCATCACGGCCGCTTCGCCCTTCAGCACGTCCCGTGCATCACCACCCAGCGCCAATCCGCCGTGCTCAGTCGGCACCAGGCTGCCCCGCGCCTGTAATGCGCGCATCAGCGGCTTGAGCAGCGGTGCCTCCTCGGCTCCGACGATCCCGAATACTGACAGGGCATCATGGCCACGCGCCAAGACGCGCTCGTCCTCCTGCCCCAGCAGCACCTTTTCGACATGGCCGAAGCCATAGGTCTGTCCGGTCCGGTAGACGGCTGAGAGCAGCTTGCGTGCGAGCTCGGTCGCATCGACTATTCCCGGTGCATCAAGGCAATTGTCGCAGTTTCCGCAGGTCTGCGGCGGGTCCTCGCCGAAATGGCGCAGCAGCACTGCGCGCCGGCAGGCCCCGGTTTCCACCAGCGCGGCGAGCGCATTGAGTCGGGCCCGCTCGCCGGCCCGGCGTCCCTCCTCGACCTCGTCCAGCCGCATCCGGGCACGGGCGAAGTCCTCTGCTGCCCACAGCATCAGCGCCATGGCCTGGTCCCCGTCACGCCCGGCGCGGCCGGTTTCCTGGTAGTAGCCCTCGATCGACTTGGGGATCCCGGCATGGGCGACGAACCGGACGTCAGGCTTGTCGATTCCCATCCCAAAGGCGACCGTGGCGACCATG
>Ga0315900_10010337_pt1 | contig 11693 bp, 9 predicted proteins | sample LakEriMetagenome_FD_203521 | JGI IMG/M metagenome (GOLD analysis project Ga0315900, IMG submission 203521) | Freshwater fungal communities from buoy surface, Lake Erie, Ohio, United States - Buoy 12 MA114 | ecosystem: Environmental > Aquatic > Freshwater > Lake > Lake biofilm | place: USA: Lake...
CGCAACTGACGCACCTACAGTAGGTGTAACAGCATGGCCAACTCCAACATTAGCTAGCGGTTTAGCTTATTCAAATTACAATTCCATTGGATACAATGCATTACCTACAAGCGACTACTCAATTAGCATTACCGCAGGCGCTAGCACAGTAGCAAGTTATGGTGCTCCATTATCTGCTTTAAGTTTAAGTGGACAGGCGATCACAGTATTAGCAAGTGGATTCTTAAATCCGGGCAGCAACAGTGGTGGCGCTGCGTTTGGACTTTGGGTTGCATTAGCAAGTGGCGGAAATTTAGTTGCGCTTCCAACAATCACTGCAACATCAATTGGTGAAAAATCAAAATTGAATGAATTTTTAAACATCTACCCAAATCCATTCAATAATAACTTGACAGTAAAAAACACATCTAACACTACTTTATCAATTTCAGTGATCGATATCAATGGTAAAGTTGTGCTTACTCAGTCATCAAATCAAGAGAAAATTGATCTTAATACTGCTGAGTTAGTTAATGGTGTTTATTTTTTAAACATCAAGAATGAGAACTCTGAAAGCAATTACAAGATCATAAAATAATCATAAGTAAGTTCTGTTTTTTTTGGTTAAGGGGCGTTTCGAAAGGAACGCTCCTTTTTTTTGAGCACAACTGAATAGGTACGAAAATTTTCAACTGAAAACATAGAACTCTAAATACAAAAAATCATTAACTTTTTTTGTTTAATCTTTATAATGTTTTATTAAACAATATGCGTAAATTTGAAGTAGAATGCTACATACACTACAAACAAAACAATTACTCAAAAGCGATATGAAAACGGTGTGGGACTTTATGAGCTCCCCTTCTAATTTAGCTTTGATTACGCCTTCGTATATGGGCTTTACTATCCTTTCAAACAAGGAGGATATTAAAAAGATGTACCCTGGTCAGATAATTGAATACTATGTTACGCCTGTAATGGGAATTAAAATGAACTGGGTCACTGAAATTACGCATGTGGAACATCTAAAGTATTTTGTAGATGAACAACGTTTTGGGCCTTATGCGTTTTGGCATCATAAACACATCATAAAAGAAGTGCCCGAAGGAATTGAAATGACAGACATTTTACACTATAAAGTTCCATTTGGTTTTATTGGCCGAATAATGAATACACTTTTTATAAAACATAAGATCAATGAGATATTTAACTACCGTTACAATAAACTCGAACAATTATTCAATCATGGCAGATAACACTTTAGAATATTGCTATTACAGTGATTTACCTTCACCAATGGCCTACATGCAAGTCGAAGAGGAAACTTCGCCCACATTAACTAGAAAGGATATCAATCGAATCATTGAAATGGCCTGGGAAGACCGAACCACTTTCGATGCGATCCAATTCCAATTTGGACTCAATGAAGCTGCTGTAAAAGCACTCATGAAAAAAGAATTGAAATTTAGTAGTTATAAATTATGGAGAACGCGTGTTGAGAATTCTAAAACCAAACACGCCTCAAAAAGAATAAGTGGCCTTACTCGATTCAAATGCAATTTGCAACGTATCATCACGTATAATAAAATCTCTAAAAGAAAATGAGCAAAACCTTTTTATTTATTTGCATGCATTTATACCACCATTAGTAAAAAATAAAATTCAGAAATATGCAAAAAATCTACTTCTCTTTAATATTAACCCTCACAACATTTGTTTATGCGCATGCACAAACAGCCGGTGTTATCCTTGGTAATATAAAGGATAAGAATACACAAGAAACGATTATTGGCGCAACCATTCTTATTGACGGAACAACTAATGGTGTATCATCAGATATTGAAGGCAATTATAAATTAACAGTACCTGTTGGAACCTATCGATTAAAAGTATCATTTATAGGATATACCTCAATGATCAAAGAAAACATCGTGGTAACTTCGGGTAATGCTCAAATTATTAATTTTGAAATGGAGCCTGTATCCTCGCAATTATCAGAAGTGGAGGTGACATTCGATAAAGGTAAATCGGCAGTGGCTACAGATATGATCACACCATTATCAGTTCAGCAATTAACTACAGAAGAAATAAAAAGTAATCCAGGCGGCAATTACGATGTGTCTAAAGTAATTCAAACTTTACCTGGAGTTGGAGGTTCAAACGGAGGTGGGGCTCGTAATGATATTATTATTAGAGGTGGTGCACCTAACGAAAACGTTTATTACTTGGATGGAATTGAGATACCTGTTTTAAATCACTTTCAAACACAAGGAAGTAGCGGTGGTGCCACCGGAATTTTAAATGTATCTTTTATAGAAGATGTAAAACTAAGTTCAAGCGCTTTTGATGCAAAATATGATAATGCTCTAGCTTCTACATTTATCATCAAGCAAAGAGAAGGCAATCCTGAAAAATTTTCAGGCAACTTACGATTAAGCGGAACTGAAGTTGCAGCCACTTTAGAAGGTCCGCTTTCTAAAAAAACAAATTTTATCGCATCAGCAAGAAGGTCATATCTTCAATATCTATTCCAACTCATTGATCTACCAATACGCCCTAATTTTTGGGATTTTCAATATAAAGTAACGCACAAGTTCAACGAAAAAACTACTCTAACTGCTATTGGAATTGGTGCAATAGATGAATTTGCCTTTGCAACACCAAAAAATTCAAGCCCTGAAAATATATATATCACCCGTTCACTGCCATACATCAACCAGTGGAATTATACTACCGGATTTGCTTTAAAACGCTTAATAAACAAAGGCTATATGAATTTTACCTTAAGCCGTAATATGTTCAATAATGCATTAGATAAATTTGAAGATGATAAACAAATAGAAATAAATCGCACATTCAAACTACGTTCACAAGAAATAGAGAATAAATTTAGGTGGGACATCAATAAATATATAAATGGATGGAAACTAAGTGGTGGTGTAATGGCTCAATATGTAAAATACAACACCCAATTATTTAGCCAAGTAACTAACAGCATTTCTGATTCCTTAGGAAATGAGATCGTGCCCGCAAACAAAATTAGGTTTAACAGTGATATAGAGTTCTTTAAGTATGGGGCATTTGCAACAGTTGCCAAAAATATTTTGAATGAAAAGTTATTAGTGTCGTTTGGTGTAAGAACAGATATGAATAGTTTCTTGGCAGATGGAAACAATCCACTTAACACATTATCACCAAGACTATCACTTGCATATCATTTAAACTCAAAATTTGACATAACAGGCTCCATTGGTAGTTACTACAAAATCCCAACCTATACCACACTGGGCTACCGTGATGCAAATAATGTATTAGCAAATAAAGGCATGAAATACATTCAATCAAATCACTATGTAATAGGTACACAATTTCTACCGAACGAAAGCTTAAGGTTTACCTTAGAAGGTTTTTATAAGCAATACAATAACTACGCTGTATCAGCAGTTAATGGCATCTCCTTAGCAAATCAAGGAGGCGATTTTGGATCTATTGGTAGTGAGCTGATCAACAGTAATGGTAAAGGCCAGTGCTATGGGTTTGAATTCTTTGTTCAGCAAAAGTTGATCAGAAAATTATTTTACGTTTTTAGTTATACCTACGTAAGAAGTTCTTTTTCAGGATCGGATAATAAATTGATCGCTTCTTCTTGGGATAACCAACACTTAATTTCTGCTACACTTGGATATAAATTTAAAAAGAACTGGCAATTAGGTTTAAAATACAGACTAGCCGGAGGTTTGCCTTACACGCCATTTGATCTAAATCTATCACAACAAAACTATTTACTATTAGGAACAGGTGTTTTGGATTATTCTCGATTAAATTCAAAACGTCTTAATCTTTTTAATCAATTAGACCTGAGGTTAGATAAAAAATTCAATTTTAAACGCACCTCATTGGATCTATTTATTGATATACAAAATGTGCTATTATTCCGTCAACAAAGCACACCAAATTATACATTTAAAAGAAATGCAGATAACAGCGGCTTTGAAACAACCGACGGCAAAAGCATTAATACTGATGGCTCAAATGCGATTCCTGTTATTCTACAGAACAATGATCTGTCTGCAACACCAACAATAGGTGTCATATTTGAGTTTTAGTAAGGTGTGGTATAATAGGATTAAAGTTTATTATTAAGTGACTTTTTTCAAACAATAGAATTTTAAGAAAAATGAACAAAACCTTTTTATTTGCCGGCGCTTCAAGTGCCATAGCTTTAGCAACTGCCAAACTTTTAAAAGAAAAAGGTCATCGTGTTATTGGCATAAGCACAAAAGATAAAAATGAATTATATGATGAATTCCATCAAATTGAAAAATATGATTTTAATACATTTCCCGAAATTCAAGAACCTTTAAACGGCCTTGTCTATTTTCCGGGAACAATTAATCTTAAACCTTTTGCTCGACTTACACAGGCTGAATTTATGAATGATCTTCAAATAAATTCATTAGGCTCAGTGGCATTTGTACAATCCTATTTAAACAATTTAAAAAAATCACAAACCGCTTCCATTGTATTTATAAGCTCTGTAGCAGTGAGTATTGGCTTACCTTTCCATTCCTCCATTTCGATGGCCAAAGGCGCCATTGAAGGACTTACAAAAGCTTTAGCAGCAGAATTTGCGCCCTCAATTAGAGTGAACTGCGTGGCACCATCTTTGGTAAATACTCCATTAGGCGATAAATTCATCAATACACCTGATAAAATGGAACTAATGAAAAAAAGAAATCCCTTACAAAAAGTTGGCGAACCTATAGATGTTGCCAATGCCATTTCTTTTTTACTTTCAGAAGAATCGTCATGGATGAGCGGACAAATTTTAGGAGTTGATGGCGGAATGAATAACATTAAAAACTGATCTGATCTATGGAAACACATCTTTCATTTAATGATATAATGTCAATGGAAAAAAGATCAAGAGGTAATTTGATCAACTCTACCGGAGGCTTTAAAAGCGTTTGTCTCATTGGTACAAGCGATAAAGATGCACGAACGAACTTAGCCATATTCAATTCTATTGTTCATATTGGTGCTTCGCCCCCGCTCATTGGATTTATTGTAAGGCCAGATTCCGTTGAACGTAATACACTAAGCAATATAATTGAAACCGGTTTTTACACGCTAAACCATATTAATGAAACAATCTATAAAAAAGGACATCAAACTTCGGCACGATACCCAAAAGAGATCTCAGAATTTGATGCCGTTGGTTTAACGAGCGATCACAAGGATGGATTTTTAGCGCCATATGTTAAGGAAAGTCATATTCAATTAGGCGTACAGTTTAAAGAACGTATAGATCTGTCAATTAACGGAACCGTTTTCATTATTGGTGAGATCCAACACATGTACTTTCCAAGCAACTGCTTGAACGAAGATTCGTTTCTAGATCTTGAAAAAGCAAATACGATCACATGCTCAGGACTTGACAGTTATCATAGAACTCAAAAAATTGAAAGATTGAGTTACGCAAAACCTGATAAAGACATAGAGATCCTAAGATGAAGTAATGATTGTAAATACTAAAAACGATTGAGTTCTTGCCAGAAAAAAGAGTAACGAATTTAGTCTTTTTCAGAATTTTTAATAGCTATTAAAAATCCTACCGTAAACAACAAGGTTATAAATGCTGCGAAATATGGAATAAGATCTATCATTTTTTTCCTTGAATCAATTTCAAATAAATACCAAAAGCCAGAATGGAGGGCACCCAAATTCCAACAAAGATCGCCTCTTGCTTAAACCCTTGAAAATATAAAGCCTCGGAGAAAATAAGTGATAAAAGAGCTGAAATTAAAAGCAACTTATCTCCTAGTGTGAATTTTTTAAACATTAATCTAGTTTGTATTGGATACTCAAATTTAATAAATAAAATATAAAATTAAAACTAATTATGAATGACTCAGCATATGTTAAACGTAAAACCATAAAGCAACCTGTTAACACAACTCATAAAACACTAATTACGAGTCAATACTACATCAATATTCAAAAAAAAGACACTTTTGCCTTGCTATATCGAAGTTCAACTCAAATTATGAATAATCCCAACGAATTCGTAATTTTCTCTCGTGAAATTTCTCTTTACCTTGCTTCTGTGTGTTTTTAGCTGCCAATTTTACATGGCACAAAATCTCATTCCCGATTCGAGTTTTGAAAGCAATAAATTTATCCCACTTGATTATTCATCACTTGGAGCTAACAATTCATGGAACTCACCTAGCAGAGGTACCACTGATCTATTTTGCGAGTGCAAGAAAAAAGATAAAAAGAACTCAAGAGTGGATGTTCCGAAGAATTCAATGGGAGAACAAGCAGCGCGCTCAGGAAAATGTTATGCCGGAATTTTTGCAGTTTCACACGGGTTTTACAGAGAATATCTGCAAACAACGCTTCAGTATCCTTTACAAGCAAACAAAGAATATGTGCTAACCATGTACGTCAGTCTATCAGATTACTCTCCCCTTGCGCTTGATAAAATTGGTGTTTGCTTTTTAAACAAAAGTGTAAAGTATGATTATTCAGGCGTGATAACAGGCCTTCGTCCTATATACATCAACTTAGAAGATGAAGTGGGAATGGAAACAAATGAATGGCATCAACTCACCTTGATATATAAAGCTAAAGGTGGAGAAAGCAGTTTATTAATTGGGAGCTTTGGCATTAAACGTTTATGGAAAACCGGTAATACAGTTCCTCCGGAAATAAGTTCACCAATAAATAAACGCATGGAACGTGATGCGTATTACTACTTTGACGACATTAGTATTTATGAATACAAGCGCGAAGTAATTGATACCACCGAAGCGCCTGATAATCCTTACTTTGCTTTAATGCCTCCTGAAATTCCGGATACAATTATTGTTGAACCGGATACCATACAATCTGTTCCTTCAGATATTGTGATGACATTTAAAAAAGTTCTTTTCGAAACCGGTGAGGCTAAACTTTCTCCTCTGTCCTACCCTGAATTAGACATTATTGCCTTTTATTTGAAAGCTGATCCAAATAAATACATTGAGATATACGGACATACTGACAATGTAGGAGAAGAACCAAAAAACATAGAACTTTCTGCCAATAGAGCTAAAGCAGTTGGAAATTATTTGATTGCTAAAGGCGTTATTGCTGCTAATGTAAGTTCTAATGGTTATGGAAGCGCAAAGCCTATAGAATCTAACGAAATGCCCGAAGGAAGAAAGCAGAATAGAAGAGTTGAGTTTATTCTAAAAAAGCGATAGCAATAGATAATTAGATCACACCCTAACACCAATGATGAGTACATCATCAATTTGATCAAGTGTTCCCTTCCATTCTTCAAACTTTTGATCCAAAATTTCCTCTTGCTTTAACATAGGTTCATTTTGAACAGACAATAATATTTCTTTGAATGGTTTATATTTCAATTTCTTTCCTTTCGCTCCACCAAACTGATCAGCATAACCATCGGTGAAAATATAAAATGTATCTCCTTTTTGATAATCAATTTTATGATTGGTAAAAGGTAAACCTTTAATTCTGTAATAACCTATTGGCCTACTGTCGGCCTTAAATTCAACGCATTCGCCGTTGAGCATCATCCACATTGGATTATTTGCCCCTGCATACTCTACAGTTCTATTCTTGTCATCAAAACACAATAAGGCCATGTCCATTCCATCTTTCGATTCAGTAGCATCATCCGTTTGTTTTAAGGCTTTAATAACCAAATGTCTCATTTCACTCAAAATGGAGGCCGGGTCAGTTATTCCTTTTCCTTCAACTATTTCAGTTAAAAATGTATTTCCGATCATACTCATAAATGCCCCGGGAACTCCATGTCCGGTACAATCTATTGCAGCAATAATACGTTTATTATTCTTCTCTGTATACCAGTAAAAATCACCGCTTACAATATCACGTGGCTTGCAAAAAACAAAGGCATTTTCATAGATCCTATATTTTAATTCTTTAGGAGGTAAAATCGCTTCCTGTATCTTCTTAGCGTAATTAATGGAATCGGTTATATCCTTATTTTTCTCATCTACTAAGTGCTTTTGTTCACTAATGATCCTATTCTTTTCTTTATTTGCTTTTAAACCCTTGTATAATTGAAATGCTAATGCAACAATCACTACTAACACGAGAAGTGATACATATAAAAGCAACTTTGCATTTTTCTCATTCTCTTTCGACACATTTATTAAAGTTTGCTTCACTTCATTTTGTGCTTTCAATAATTCATTCTCTTTCTGTTTCTTTCCTACCTCATATTCATTCTCCATGCGCATGATCTTTGTAAGGCTTTGAGCACTTTTTAAACTATCTTTAAGTACTTTCGACCTTCGATACTCCTCTAAAGCATTTTTATAATCTTTCATACCAAGGTAAGCTTCATATTTTCCTTCGTGAATAGCAGCCTGAATATCTAATTCATCAGATCCAGCGCTTTGTTTAGTGGCTTCGTCAAAATAATAAAGTGCTTTTTTGTGGTCATTACTATAATTACAGAGTTCTGCTATATTAATATAAGAAATAGTGATCAAGCGATAACTATTGGTGCTTTTAAATATCGCTAAAGCTTTTTCATAATACTCCTTTGATAATTTATAATCCTTTCTTGCCTGGTAAATTACACCAAGATTACCATAGGCAATGGCCTTGCTATCCGGATCAATATCGGGCGGAAAATTTGCAACTTGTTTATTATTAAAATACAATGCAGAGTCGTATTGTCTCAAATTTTGATACAAAGCACCGAGTGCACCGTAAAGACTGCTTAGTCTATAGGTGTTCTTGTACTTTATAGCCATATCAACCCCTCTATATAACAATTGCTTAGAGCGCCCATAATCACCCATGCTTTCATAAGCAAGTGAAATATTTTTATAAAGATTAATGATCTGCGAAGTGTCCTTTATTTCTTCAAATGCTGCCAAAGATTTATAAAAATATTTAATTGCCATCTCGGATTTACCCATTTGCATATCTTGAGCTGCCATTCCATTGTACAAACTTGCTATTAACTTTTTGTTCTTACCATTTTCTACAAGTTTCAAGGCTTGCTGAACTATGAGCTTTGCATCTTCATGTTTTCGTTGTACATCATAAACTTGTGATAAACTAAACAGAAGCCTCGCCACCTTTTCGTTATCGTTTTGCTTTGATGCCACTGCAACCGCCTCCTTGTAATACCTTAACGCATTATCAAAATCACTAAAACGGTTATACGCATCTGCCAATGCTTGACATAGCGCTAATTTTAGTTTGGGAAAGGAAGAAAGTTTTGAGTTTAGGTATGCTTCGTGTAGATAATGAAGATCACTTGAATCAGCCGGATTACCATTTCTTTCTACTTGCCTGCTGATCTTTATTGCTAATTTAATCTTTAAGGTGTCGTTTTTTGTGTTCTTATAAAGATTAATAAGACTATCAACCTTATTACTGCTTAAATACTCTTGACCAAATCCAAGTAAAAGGAAAATAAATATGAGTTTAAACAGTAACTTCATTTGTTTCGATTCTTAAAGATAAGAATTCTGAACAAATAACGTATGCAATAGAAAAATTGATCAATAAAACAGACTAAGAGACTTATCCTCCTGTTATTTTATTATACTTCGTTGTGTTGGCAGGATCCAGATTAGACAATGTTTCTAATATGGCAGTTTTTTCATCAGGTGGCGCACCTTTAAAAATATTGATCAACTCATCCACCTTTGAGTTAAAGAATAATTGCATATTGAATGATGCCGGGCGAGATTGATATACTGGCTTTAGAAGATCCAAAGCTTTAATGATATTAGCCCTCCCCTCTTCCACTTTTTCATGCATGATGTCCAATCCTGTTCTATGATATGCATAACTACAATCTCTTATACCTTGAAAAACGGGAGTTAATGTATTTTCAACTAACCAATAGCGGTTTTTTGTTGTTTTCTCGTTGCTTCTCCATCCTGGTTCAGCAACATTTTGAGCATTTAAAACTATCAATTGAGCATTTTGCCAATACACAGTACCGCCTAAAGGTGAATATGTATCATAATCTGTTGCAATGATCACATAGGCATAATATGCTAAAATGGATGTTAAGTTAGATTGGAAATTTTGTAAGTTAAAATCGAGCTGAGTGAATTGTTGAAATTGAAATTGAAAATCTTTGTCATCCCAATTAAACACGGTTGAATAATGAGAACTCTTAAAAGTTGGGCGGCGACTTTGTACTTGTATTGTTCCTAAAAAGATGTCACTGCTTCGCGACTCGAGTGTGATAAAAATAGAGCAGTCGATCTTTTCTTGTTGCGAGAAAACATCTTTGGTCCACTGCTTGTTATTCATAAAATCATAAATAACCTTTTGCATCTGATCACTTATCTGTTTCATATCCGTACCCACCACTTGACTCGAATTAATTGTTACCTGACAATTCAATTCCTGTGCCTTGAAACCTAAAGCGGTCAATAAAATAATTATAATTATGCTATTTATTTTTCTCATCAAGCCTTCATTCCAAGGTAGTTCATCACGGTTGAAACAATTTTTTTAGCTGTATCTTCCTTCGATAATAACTCAAATTTACTCAAATTATTGTTCTTGTCAATAATGGTTACTTCATTACTATCTGAGCCAAAAACCACGCCATAAGCATGGCGAGCACTATTGGCCACTATCAGATCCAACTTTTTTTGTATTAATTTTTGTTTAGCGTATTCTTCTACATTATCAGTTTCTAAGGCAAAGCCAACTAAGCACTGTTCTTTTGGTTTTGTGTTGCCAAGCTCCAACAAAATATCTTTTGTTTTTTCAAGTTCAATATTCAACTCGCCTTTATCCTTTTTTATTTTCGAATCGCTTACATGTTTCGCTCGGTAATCTGCCACTGCGGCAGAGCAAACAACAATGTTAGCGTGCTTTGCTTCTGTAGTTGTTTGCAAAAACATTTCTTCGGCAGTATTTACAGCAATTACTCTTACACTTTTTTGATCAGGTTTAAGATGAGTTGGACCTAATATCAATATTACTTTCGCGCCGAGTTCGGCCAATCTATCTGCAATACAAATACCCATTTTTCCTGAACTGCGATTTCCAATAAAGCGTACCGGATCGATAGGCTCAAAGGTTGGCCCGGCATTTACAACCGCCGTTTTTCCGGTTAAAGGTAGTGTAACTGCAAAGAATTTTTCAATGGCCTTAAAAATAGTTTCGGGCTCTGCCATTCTACCCTCTCCAACCAAACCCGAAGCCAGCTCGCCACTTTCGGCAGGAATGATGGTATGACCAATTGCTTCTAGTTTTTTTAAATTCTCTTTGGTTGTTACGTGCTTATACATGTCAAGATCCATGGCAGGTGCTACCATTACAGGGCATTTGGCCGAAAGATAAATTGCCATGAGCATATTATCACAAACGCCATTAGATAATTTGGCAAGTGTATTTGCCGTTAGTGGTGCAACAACCATGAGGTCGGCCCAATCGGCATACTTTACATGATTATTCCAATTATTATTCTCATCAAAAAAATCAACGATCACTTCATTTTTGCTGAGTACCGAAAGCGTTTGAGGTGTTACAAATTGAGCCGCGTCTTTGGTAAGAATCACTTTCACGTTACCATTCTCTTTTACCAATAAACGAACAAGCAAAGGGATCTTATAAGCAGCAATACCTGCTGTTATGCCAATGAGTATGTTCTTATTTTGAATCATTAAAGCAAAAAGGCAGTAATT
>Ga0315900_10010345_pt1 | contig 11687 bp, 6 predicted proteins | sample LakEriMetagenome_FD_203521 | JGI IMG/M metagenome (GOLD analysis project Ga0315900, IMG submission 203521) | Freshwater fungal communities from buoy surface, Lake Erie, Ohio, United States - Buoy 12 MA114 | ecosystem: Environmental > Aquatic > Freshwater > Lake > Lake biofilm | place: USA: Lake...
CTCCGGCCTGACCGCCCTCAAGAATCTGCTCGCCGCCGGCATCGATGCCGAATGCCTGGAGCGCGAGGACGGTGTGGGTGGCAACTGGAACTTCGGCGCCGCCAGTTCCCGGGTCTTCGCTTCGACGCGGCTCATCAGCTCCAAGTCGCTCACCGCCTTCACCGACTACCCGATGCCGCGGGACTGGCCCCACTACCCCGACCACCGCCAGTGCCTGGAGTACCTGCGCGGCTATGTCCGGCACTTCGGCCTCGCGGCCCACGTGCGCCATGGGGCGGCGGTGGAACGCATCGCGCCCGCCGCCCCGGGCACCGGCTGGGTCGTGCACTGCGCGGGCCATGACACCCGCCGCTATGCCGGCGTCGTCATCGCCAGCGGCCACAACCACGTGCCTCGGCACGCCGCCGGAACCGACGCGTTTGCGGGACCGGTGCTCCACTCGGCCGACTACAAGTCGCCCACGCAACCACTGCCACTGGCCGGCCGCCGGGTGCTCGTCGTCGGGGCAGGAAACTCGGGCTGCGACATCGCCGTCGAGTGCTCACGCCATGCGGCACTCACGGTGCTCTCCACGCGACGCGGCTACCACGTCGTGCCGCGGGAAATCCTCGGCCGGCCAGCCGACCTGCGCGGCGAGCGGCTGCTCAAGCTGGGGCTGCCGGTCTGGCTGCGGCGGATCATCAGCCTGCGCGCCATGCACCGTGCCATCGGCCGCCCCGAACGGCACGGCCTGCCGCGGCCCGATCACCGGCTCTGGGAGACGCACCCCATCGTCAACTCGGAACTGCTCGACCGCATCGCCGCGGGCGCCATCGTCCCGGCGGCAGCGGTGGACCGGTTTACGGAGCAGGGCGCCCTGTTCAGCGACGGCAGCGCGCAAGACTTCGACATCGTGATCTGTGCCACGGGCTACCGCACGGTGCTACCTTTTATCGACACCCGGCTGCTGGGGGCCGACAGCGCCGCCGGCCTGCCGCAGCTGTACCTCAACCTGCTCCATCCGCGTCGCGACGACATCGCCGTGGTCGGCCTGATCCAGCCCGACAGCGGCCAGTGGGGGATCACGGACCTCCAGTCCCGGCTCGTGGCGGGCATGGCCGTGGCAGCCCGCCGGGTGCCGGCGGCGGCGGCCTGGCTCTACGCCATGAGGCAGCGGCCGACGCCGCGGCCGGCGATCCGTTACGTCGCCTCGCCACGGCACGCCCTGGAGGTGGAGCACTTCGCCTATCGCCGCCGCCTCGAGAGGCTCGTCGACTCCCTCGAACGCCGGCTGCGCCGCGGAACATCCCGATACGGCTCGTGCGTGAGCCACGCCCGACCTCGTCCGCCGTGATGGCGGCTCGACGGTGTGGGCCGGGGTTGCCCGTCCTCGCGCAGCGGGCAAGCAGGCCGAGCCGCGCAGCAGCGAACCCCACGTGCCGACGATCACCGGGCCAGCGACACGCGGATGATTTCCTTGTCGTTGCGGACCACGATCGACCGGTTCGCATAGGCCGGGGCACACCAGACGACGTCGCGGCCGAATGCCGTGTTCGTGGGCTCGAGGAGGTGGGCCCGGTCGATCTGCTCGTAGCCGGCGGGCGAGAGCTTGGCGATCACGAGGTCGCCGCTCTCGGCGAACAGCCAGTAGCGGTCTGCCTGCCGGACGATGAACGCAGTGCCGGAGGCCTGCGGCCGCTCCCCGAGCGGGCCGGCCGTCTTCCAGACGATCTCGCCGCTGGGGATCGCGACCGCCCTCAGGTCGCCCTTCTCGTGGAAGCCGTACACGTGGCCGTCGGCCGCGAACGGCTGCACGTTCACCGCGGAGAGGCCGTGCTTCGGCTTGTTCCGCCACACCACCTCGGCTCCCGGCGTGTCGGCGGTCAGCTTCAAGAGCAGGTTCTTCTCCTGGAATCCACCCACGAAGAGGTGGTCGCCGACCTTCACGGGCGACATGATGATCGAGCCGTTGTCGGCGCCGTAGGCCGCCTCCCAGAGGATCCGGCCCGTGTCGGGCGCGACCGCGTAGATTCCGTCGGGCTTCATGAACACCAGTTGCCGTACGCCCGCCGCCTCGATCACGGTGGGCGGCGAGTAGCCCTGCTCGGGTGCCGTACCGGCCCGCCACAATTCCTTGCCGGTCAACGTGTCGAAGGCCACGGCGTGGGCCACGGCGGTACCCACGACGCACACCAGCCGATCGCCGTCGACGAGCGGATGGCTGGCATATCCCCACAGTGCCGCCTTGGTCTTGTAGTCGGCCTTCAGGTCGCGGGACCACACGACACGGCCGGTGCCGACGTCGAAGCAGAACAAGTGCCCCTCGGCGCCGAGCGTGTAGACGCGGTCGCCATCGACCGCGGGGGTGCAGCGCGGGCCGGCGGGATAGGCGATGGTGTACGTGACCGGCTGCTCGTGCTTCCAGAGCACGGCGCCGGTCGCCTCGTCGAGGCACAGCACCCGCTCCACGCCCTGGGACGTGTGGCGTTCGAAGTTCGCCACCCGCACGTTCGCATCGGTGACATAGTCGGTGACGAACACCCGACCTCCGCTCACCGCCGGGCCCGCGTAGCCGCCGGCGATGGGCGTGCGCCACAGCACCCGCGGGCCGGCCTCGGGAAACCGCTCGATGAGTCCGTCTTCGCGCCACACGTTGTCACGGCCCGCTCCCATCCACTGCGGCCAATCGTCGGCCACGGCGGCTCCCGCCGCGGCCAGCGCGAGCCCGCCGAACCAGAGGGTGAGAAGACGTCGCATGGTGATTGGCTCCGGGACTCAGGGGGCCGGCGATGCCGGTGGCGGCTGTGGCCCGCCCAGGATCGCCTCCAGGCCCCGGCCGATGCCGTCGTTGATCACGGCCTGGGCAGTGTTCTCCACGATCCGGGCCACCATCAGGTCGACCGCCCGGGCATCGAATTGCGGCCGCTGCACCGTGCCGGTGAGGGGGATCACCAGCGGCGTGCGCACGAGTTGCGCCAAGACGGGTGTCGATCCGACCAGGTCGCCGCGCAGGGCAACCTCCACCTCCATGGCCAGCGTTCCATCGTCACCGACGCTGCCCACCGACTTGACCGTGAACTGGCCTGCGTCCATCACCAGCCCCTCGTGCCAGAGCCGCCGGGAGGCCAGCCGGATCCGGACCGGATCGGGACGCACCCGGAGGAGCACCGTCTTGTCGCCAAAAGCCACCCGCGGATCGACGAGCGACTGCAGTTTGACGAGTAGTTTCACCAGGGGGGCCAGCGCCGCGGTGGGCGTGACCTCGAGGGCTTCGAACAGCACCTGCCCGGTCATCTCACCGGCGGCTGGATCGCCCACCGGGAGACGGGCACCGGCCAAATCGACGCTCAGCGCACCGGATGTGTGCGTGGAGTGGCCGAGCAGCGGCGACAGCCAGGTCGTGACCTGGTCGCACATCGCACCCGACAGCGCCACCCGATCGACCACGCGGCCCGGTGGCACGATCACCTCTCCCGGCCAGGGCTCGAAGCGGATCCACGGTGCCCCACGCAGCCGGCCACCCGCGGCGGCGACGTCGAAGGGACCGATGGCCAGTTGCCCCTCGAAGAGCCGGATCGCCGCCTCTCCGCCCGCCACCGTGATGCCGTCGATCGTGCCGCCAGTCCATGCCGCTGACGTGTCGACCGAGATGTCGCGGATGCCGGCGAGCCGCCGGTCGCGGGCCGGCGCCGCGGCCACGGGCAGGGCGACCCGCGCCGCCTCGGAGCCGGAACCCGTGGCCCGCGCCGCCGAGAGCCAGTCGTCGGGCAGTGGCACGGCGGCGGGGGGCGGGCTGGGGGCGGCTGCGGCGGTGGCGGCGCTGCCAAGCGGACCGCGGAACGTGAAGGGCCGGCCGCCGGCGCCTGCCAGTTGGATGCGGCCGCCGGTGTACGGCACGAGCAGTCGTGACACCTGTGCCCAGTCGTATGCCGCGGTGCCATCGAGCAGCAGGAGTCCCCGCGTCGTCCAGTCCTCGACACTGCCCTTGGCGGCGACGGCCAGCGTCGACGATTCGATCGTCAGGCGGTCGATCTGCAGCCGATCGGCCGGGCCTGCTGCACCCAACGGCCGCGTCACTTCCAGGGCAAAAACCGCCCGCGGCTCAGTCCACACCGGCCGCGCGGCCGCCCCCGCCCCGGCCGCGCTGGCGATGCCGATCTGGCTGCCGGTGGCCTCGATCAACGCATTGGCTCCATCGGGGCCGTCGACGAGTTCGATCGTCCCCCAGGCGCGGCCCGTGGCCGGCCACCGCGCGGCCGTGGTGACGGACAGCAACCACGGTTCGAGCCGCCCCACGTCAGCCTGCCACTGCACCCTACCCCGGAGCCTGTCGACGACGGCGGCGCTGCCGGAGGCGGCCGCGGGATCGGCGGGCATCCACGACACGCCGCCGCTGCGCAGCGACAGCGTGGCGGAGAGGATTTCGGCTGACGAAACGTCGATCTGGCCCGTGGCCGGATGGATCAATCCGGCGGCCGTGACCACGACCCGCGGCTCGAGCGCCTGACGACCGCCCGAGCGGACCACGAACTTTTCGATCTCGGCGCCGGCCCGAGTGACCTGCCAGGCAGCGCCCCTGGGCGTGGCGGCCAGCACCGCCTCCACGCGGCCCGCCACCTCGATTCCAGCGGGCAGGATGGCCGGCGCCAGCGAGCCGAGCCGGGCCTGCCATCGCGTCAGATCGCCAGCGAGCGCACACTCCGCGAACACGGCCTCAGGTTCGGCTGCGGGGCGGATGCTGGGCACGTCAGGCCGAGACCCGCCGCCCAGCACTGCCGCGACGTCGACGAGCACGCCCCCCGCGATCCTGGCTTCGAGCGTGTCGTCGGCCGCCTTGATGGTGACGCGACCGTGATCGACCGCCACCATGCCGGCCGCGCTGCCACCGGCCGCCTCGACTTCGAGCGTGAGGTCCTCGTCCTTCCACGGCGGCAGTCCGGGGACGGCGAGCTCGAACCCCGTCACGCTGGCCGAGGCCTTCACGGTGGTCGGGGTGCCCACCGCGACGTCGACCCGGCCTCGCGACGTGCCCCGCGCCGTCAGCCCGCCGGTATCGAGGACTTCCCCCAGTTCGGCCGCCAGCCCTCCCGCGTCGACCGTCCACTGGATCGCCAGCGCTGCGGCATCGCCCGACGCGGACACCTCGAGCGACGGCGAGGCGATCCGCGACTCCTCGATGACGAACGCGCCGGCAGCGCCGCGGCGGCCCCGCAGCCAGGCCGAGAAGGGCTCGTTCCAACGCAGCGGCCGCTCCGTGCCGGAGCCGCCGGCTGCCGCCACGGCCTGCACGGCGGCCAGATCCCGGGCCGCCGCCCGCACTTCGAGCACGCGGTCAGGGCCGTCGGCGCGGGACGACGCGGCCACCTGCAGTCGGCCGCCAGTGACCCGCACGTCGGGCCGCACGACGAGACCGCCCGGCAGCGACTGTGACGCCGCAGCCAGGTCGACGTCGACGGCCAGCGCGAAGTCATCGCTGACGAGACTCTCCGCCCACTGCCACGCGCCCCGGTGCGGCAGGCCGATGCGACCCGTGGCCTCCGCGCGAAACATCGGCGACACGGCTGTGAACTTCCGCACCGTGATGAACTCGTCCGCCACGTGCAGATCGATCGGCATCTCGCAGCGCTCGAGGGAAAACTGCTCGGCGAGCGTGTCGGCGCGGCACGCCGCAAACCGCTCCACCGTCACCGTGCCGCGCAGCCGCGGCCCCGCCGGACCGACGTCGCAATCGAGCCGCACGTCCGCCAGGCCGTCGAGGAGGTGCGTGAGGCCGCAGCGGGCCGCGACGATTCCCGAGCCGCCCAGCGGCAGCCGCCGCGCGGCAAGCGTGACCGTCCGCGCTCCCGTCGCGTCGGCCGCGGGCGAGGACAGCGAGAAGCCGCCGTCGCGGACGACCACGGCGGCCGCGGCCGCGGGAATGGTTGACCGATCGAGGCGGTCAGCCACGACGGCACCCGGCGCGGGCAACCTGCCCTCCTCCGCGGCACCGGCCTCGGCTGCGGGCTGTCCCGCATGCCGCAGCCGTCCGGCCACGGTCCAGCTCCCCGGCGCCGCGCCGGCCGCCAGGGAGACGGTCGCGATCAGATCCGTCACCCGCCAGGCATCGCCGCCGGAAGCATGGAGGAATTCCACGACGCCATCGACGATTTCCAGATCGCACGACACGCCGCGGGATTCGTCCGCCTGCGCCGCGGCCAACCAGGGGGCGAGGATGTCCTCGAGCGAACTGCCTCCCTCGCGGACGACCGCCATGGCCTGCGGGCCCACGAGCCGCATCGTCCCCAGTTCGGCAGGGTCGAGGGCCAGGTGCACGAGCCCCTTCTCCACCACCACGAGCGGCACCACGACCGCCGCCCGCCCCGCGCGGTCGCGCAGCACGACGTCTCGGTACTCGATGCCGGACAGCCAGCCCCAGCGGGCCGATCCGCTCGTGACGCTGCCGTCGATGCCCGCCAGCGCCGTCGCAAGCGGCCTGTCACGGAGGTGCGTGTGCACGAGCACGGCAGGGGCCAACCAGACAGCGGCCCCGAGCACCGCCAGCGCCGCCAGCGAGAACACCGCGGCGCGCCGCCGCGGCCGAGACTGCCCGCCCTGCCGGGGATGTCGCCTGGCCATAGGAGGCGGAGTATAGGAGTCACCCCGGTCGGTCGCGAAGCCGGGAATCCGTGTCGCCGAACCGCGCCAGGGCCTCCGGTGTGTCAACGTCGAGGAACGACTCGAGCGTCGGGTCGACGGCCACGAGATCCGCAGCCGCCACCAACCTCACCGCCGCGGGATCGGCATGGCCCAGTTCGGCGAGGAACGCCCGCGGCCCGGCGATCCCGCGGGCGACTGCGTCCTCGATCGGCTCCACGAGTTCGGTGGCCAGTGCCGACACGAGCACCTGCGGATGCCCGTGCACGACGGGCAGCACCCAGCGCGCCCGGGTCGCCGCGGCCTCGGCGACGAGGAGCCGCAGCACGTCTGCGCCGAGCAGGGGCAGGTCGCATGACAAGAGGACCGCCGTCCGCGGCGCCGGACGCGTCGACCTGGCCTGCCGCAGGCCGTCCCTGATGGCGGCCAAGGGTCCGGCGCCGGGGCTCGAGTCGCGAACCACCTCGACGCCACCTTCGAGCGGGGGCAGATCCTGCCCCGGCGCCGCCACCACGATCACCCGCCGCACCACCGCGGCCGCCGTGCGGCAGACGCGGCCCAGCAACGTCTCACCGGCGAAGGCGAGCGCCGCCTTGCCGGAGCGAGGATCGACGAGTGCGCCCATGCGCCGCGAGGCGCCGCCGGCAAGCACGATGCCGCAGGCAGTGGCGTTCGGCGCGCCGGTACATGATAGAGTTTCGGTCAACGTCATGCCTGTCCCGGGGGTCGCCCGTGCCTTTACTGCAACGATGGTACACCGCGGCCGTGGTCGCCTGGATCCTGGGCGGGGTCGCCGGGGCAGCCGAAGCCGATCCGCCCACTGCCGCGCTACCGCTGATCTTCAACGGCCGCGATCTCGCCGGCTGGAGGGTCTCCGGAGCCGCCTGCTGGCGGGTCGAGGAACACATGCTCGTGGGCGAAAGCGACCCGTCCCTGACGGGCTCGATGCTCTCCACGGAGACCGTGTATGGGGATGTGCTCCTGGAGTTGGAGGTGCGCTTCTCGGGGGACATCGACAGCGGCATCATGCTGCGTCAGCCGGAGGTGCAGGTGCAGATCGGCGTCTCGCGCAGCCTGAAGCGCGACATGACCTGCTCGTTCTACGTGGGCTCGTACCCGGAGGAGGCGCGGGCTGCGCGGGCCGGCGAGTTGCTCGAGGTCGGTGGCTGGAACCGGATCCGCGTCGCGGCCCGCGGCGACACGTTCAGCGTCTGGCTCAACGGCGAACCGGTGTCGACGTACACGAGCGGCAGGCACGCCAGGCCGGGCCCCATCGGCCTGCAGATCCACGCTGGCGTTCCGATGAAGGTCGAGTTCCGCGACATCCGTGCCCTGGTGCCGTAGCGTCCCGCCACCGCACAACTGTCCGCGCGGCGCGCCTGCGGCCGCGGCCGGCATCCGCGGCCGCGACTTGTCGATGGTCCCTGTCCGGTCGATGGTTGCCGCGGTTGGCAGGCACGCCGGCCGTCGCGTCGACGGCCGTGGTTCACCGGCACCGGGAGGCCTCGACTCGGACACAGGTCCGCGTGGACCGGGAGGGCGCGATGGCGGTGGCCTCTGCAGCCGGTGGCCTCGTGTCCTTCGAACGGCTCTCGCTCGACGCGGTGCGGACGCTCGTCGGGCCGCACGACTCTCCCTGCCTGTCGCTGTGCATGCCGACGCACCGGCAGGTTCCCGGCAACACGGTCGACCGCCCGACCTTCCACCACTTCGTCGAGGCGGTGGAACGTGCCCTCGCGCGGGACCGGCGGCGGGATGAGGTCGAGCGGTTGCTCGCCCCGTTGCGACGGCTCGAGGATGACGTCCACTTCTGGGAACACGTGCACGACGGCCTCGTGGTGCTGGCCAGCGCCGGCCACGCCCGCGTGTTCGTCCTGCAGCAGCCGGTGGCGCCCCTGGTGGTCGTGGGCAGCCGCTTCCACGTGATGCCGCTCCTGAGGCTGGCAGCGGGCCTGGAACCCTTCGATCTCCTCGCCCTCACCAGCCGCATGGCGCGGCTGTTCACGGGCACGGTGTGGCACGATCCGGCCGCCGACACAATCGACCGCCTCGACCCGCTGCCGATCGAGACCGCCGCTGGCCCACCGGTCACGGAACTGCGGCGCGGCGATGTCGTCGACGAGGAGGTGCTGCAGCCCCACCGCGTCAAGCACGGCATGGGTCCGGCAGGCATGGCGACGGTGGCCGCGGTGCACGGCGGCATGGGGTCGAAGCGCGACGACGTGGACGCCGACACCGAAATCTTCCTGCGCCACGTCGACGAGGTGGTACGCGAGCAGGTGAGCCGGCGCTCGGCGCTGCCGCTCGTACTGGTGGCCACGCCGCGGGTGGCGGCCACGTTTCGCGGGCTGTCCCGCAACCCGTTGCTGCTCGCGGATCATGTGGCCGTCGACCCGCACCTGATGTCGGTCGCCGAACTGGCGGCGGCCGTGCGGCCGGTGTTCACCGCGGCCCAGTCCCGGCGTATCGACCGGGCCCTGCAGGCCTTCGCACAGGCCCGTGACCGGGGGCTCGGGTGCGACGACCTCTCCGACGTGGCCCGGGCCGCCGCCAGCGGACGCGTGGCCACGCTGCTCGTGGAAGCGGGCCGCTTCGAGACCGGCCGGTTCGACCGGATCACCGGGGGGATCGAGCCGGACGGGGCGCCCGGCGCGGCCACCGACCCGGCGCGGGGCGGAGACGTGGCGGCCAGGTGCGGCGAGGATCTGTTCGGGGCGGTCGCCGAGAGCGTCCTCCTGCACGGCGGCACGATCCTGGCACTCGCGCGGATCGCGATGCCGACGGAAAGCGGCGTGGCGGCCATCCTCCGCTACTGATCGGCTGAAGAGCGAGAATGGGTCGGGCTTTCTCGGCGCGGGTGGCCGCGGCACAATTCCTTCCAGCCGCGCCCCGGAACCTGCGCGCGGTTCGGAGCCGCCATGCCCCAGCCTGCACCCGATCCTCTGTTTGCCGACTGCCCCGACCGGCGCGGCACGGGAGCGGAGAAATGGGACCGCTACGCCGGCCGTGACGTGCTGCCGATGTGGGTGGCGGACATGGACTTCCAGGCGCCGCACGAGGTGTTGGCGGCGATCGGGAAACGCGTTGACCACGGCGTGTTCGGCTACACCCACGAACCACCCGGCTTCGCGCCGGCGCTCGCCGCGCACCTCGTGGCCCGGCACGGCTGGCGGATCGACCCGGCGTGGGTCCTTGGCACGCCGGGCGTGGTCACGGGCCTGGCCGTCACGGCCCGGCTGCTCACGTCGCCGGGGGACGAGATCGTCACCTTCACGCCGGTCTACCCGCCATTCCTGACGCTGCCGCCACTGGCCGACCGCCGGGTCGTCCGCGTGCCGCTCGCGCAGGCGGCAACTGCCTGGTCCATCGACTGGGACGCCCTCGAGGCCGCCGTCGGGCCGCGGACGAGGCTGTTTTGGCTCTGCCATCCGCACAACCCCACGGGCACGGTGTTTTCCGCCGGCGAGTTGCTGCGGTTGGCGGAGTTCGCCACGCGCCGCGGGCTCACGGTGGTGAGCGACGAGATCTGGTCGGACCTGATCCTCGACGAGACGTCCGCAGGGCCGGCACACACGCCGTTCGCGATGCTCGATCATCCGGCGGCGCTGGCGGCGATCACGCTTGTGGCCCCGTCGAAGACCTGGAACCTGGCGGGCCTGGGATGTGCCGCGGCGATCGTCCGGCAGCCCGAACTCCGCCGCCGCTGGCGGGCGGCGGGCGGCGGCCTCGTGCCGATGGTCAGTCCGCTGGGCTACGCGGCGGCCGAGGCGGCCTGGAGCCAGGGCGGTGCCTGGCGGCACCGGTTGCTCGCCGTGTTGCGACTGCATCACGGCCTGGTGCAGGCCGCGGTGGCGGACATCCCGGGGCTCTCCTGCGTGCCGGCACAGGCCACGTATTTGGCCTGGATCGACTGTCGCGGGACGAACGTCGCGGATCCGCAGGCGGCCTGCGAGGCGGCGGGCCTGGGGCCGTCCGACGGCCGCGAATTCGGCGCGCCGGGATTCATCCGCCTCAACATCGCCTGCCCCACGCCCAGGCTCGAGGAGGCGCTCGCGCGACTCCGCCGCGCGTTCGCGCGGGCGTAGCGGCACGGCCCAGGCGGACGGCCCGACATCAATCCCGCGTCCAGTCGCGGTCCACGTAGCGCCACGGCCGGCCGGCCGGCGGTGCGTCACGGACGATTTCCGGCAGCCGGGCCTCCGTCCAGCCGTCGAAACAGATCCGGCGCGCGAAGCGGAGGATCGTCCAGGGCATGCCCACCGCGGAAAAAAACGGCGGGCCCGCCGACGGCCATGGTCCACCGTGCTGCATCGGCGGCGTCACGGCCAGTCCGGTGGGCATCCGGTTCTCGATGATCCGGCCCGCACGTTCCACGAGCGCCGGCGCGATCGCGGCGAACGCCTCGTCGTCGCGGCCGTCACGGGACGCATACAGGCTCGCGCCCAGCGATCCCTGCACGCAACCCACGCCGCGCCGCAGTTCCTCGAGAGACCGGCAGCGGACGACGAGCGTGACGTTGCCGAAGGCCTCGACGAGCAGGTCGGCGGGCCGGGCCAAAAGGTCCGCGGCCGACACCTCGAGCACCGTGGGCGCGTGCGTGCAGCGACCCGCGCCGGTATCGCCGCCGGCGACGAGCGTCGCCCCGGCTCCGCGCACCGCCGCCACGGCGGCCACGAGCCGGTCGCGGCCACCGGGGCCGAGCAGCACCTGCGGGGCGATGGCGGCGAAGCGCTCGGCCAACCCGCTGACGAAGGCCGCGCCGGCGGCATCGTCGACGAGGAACACGACGCCGGGCTTCGTGCAGAACTGGCCGGCCGATCCGGTGACGCTGGCGGTCAGTTCACCGGCGATCTCCGCGCCGCGCTCGGCGAGGGCGCCGGGCAGGAGCACCACGGGGTTGATGCTGCCCATCTCCACCCAGATCACGCGGCCGGCGGCGCTGGCCGCGACGAAGAGTTTTCTGCCCGCGTGTTCGCTGCCGGTGAAGCCGGTGCCGCCGACCCGAGGATCCGCCACCAGCCGTTCGCCGTCGGCCACGCCGTGCAGCAGTTGCACCGTGGCCGCGGGCAGCCCCG
>Ga0315900_10010347_pt1 | contig 11686 bp, 9 predicted proteins | sample LakEriMetagenome_FD_203521 | JGI IMG/M metagenome (GOLD analysis project Ga0315900, IMG submission 203521) | Freshwater fungal communities from buoy surface, Lake Erie, Ohio, United States - Buoy 12 MA114 | ecosystem: Environmental > Aquatic > Freshwater > Lake > Lake biofilm | place: USA: Lake...
ATCAAGCAGATCGAGGACAACCAGGGAACCACGCTGGTGAGCGAAGGCATCGATGCCAACTTCCTCGACATCGTGAACTACGCGGTGTTCGCCATGATCCAGCTCGACGAGGCCGGCCAGGCCTGATCCCCGGGTCCAGCTGGCGCCATCGGTCGGCGCTGAACAGCGCGTCCGCTACTCATAGGCAGGCCCCAGCGGGCTTGCAGGACATCCCGTGCGTTGCATGGTGAACACCCCTCCGCTGATCTTCCAGCCATCGGCCTCCTTCACCAGGGTGAAGTGATCGATGCCGCAGTGCTTCAGCTTGCGGCTCACGTAAAAGTCGTAGGGGGTGGTCACGGTCGCGATGGGCCCATCCACGTGGACCACCGGGTCCCAGTAGCGCTCCAACAGGGCCACCGTATCCCGCGCCAGGTTCTCCAGGTAAGGGCCGTGTGGCATCAAGCGCGCAGGTTGCTCGGCAGCATCCGTGTATTTCCCGTGGAACATGCCTTCGTCCGTGAGGATGGCCCGCATACCGGCGGTGTCCCGGGCGGCCATGGTCGCGAAGTAGCGGTCGATCACGGAAAGCACGGCCGCCCGCTCATCCGCTTGGGCGCGCAGGTGCGTGGTGGCCAGGATGAGCAGGACCAACGTGATGGTGCGCATGGGTTTCAGAAGCTGCAGAAGTTGCGAAGGGCCTCGTTGCCTTTTTCCAGGCCCATGTCAGCCGCACGGCGAAGATCGTCGCAGCCTTGGAGCAATTGGTAGCTCATCAGGTAGGCCAGTCCGCGGTCATAGTGGTGGGCGGCTGCGTCGGGGCTCAGGGATATGGCCCGTGAGTAGTGTTCGATGGCCTCTGGATACTCGCCGAACAACAGGTGCAGGTCGCCCTTCAGGTTCCATGCCTGAGCATCCGACGGGTTCTGGCGAAGTGCTTCTTCCGCATCCCACATGGCCGCGTTCTGATCGCCAAGCAGTTTCAGGGTGAATGCCCTGTTGTAAAGCGCATCGGTCTCGTCCGGTGAAGCCTTCAGCACGGCATCGTAGTCGGCCAGCGCACCTTCCAGGTCCCCCAACTCCTTGCGGACCAAGGCCCGATTGTAATGGAAGCAGGTCTTGTCCTGACCCAGCTCGATGGCCTTGTCCAGGTCCTGCACCGCACCTGTGCGATCGCCCAAGGCACGCTTTGCAAGGCTGCGGTTGTACCAGGTGACGGCCAGTTTGGGCGACAGGGCGATGGCCTTGTCGAAAGCAAGCAGGGCACCGCTGGGGTCGCCCTCTTTCAACAGCACCAGGCCGCGCAGGTCATGGGCAAGGGATGACGGCCCCGAACGGAGCACCTCATCGGCCATGGCCAATGCGCCGCTCGCATCGCCGAGCTCGAGCTGGGTGAATCCCTTCTTGAGCAGCAGGTTCGGGTCTGCAGGATGCAGCTTCAGCAGGGTGTCCAGTTCCTGAAGCGCCAGGTCGGCGCGTCCCAGCTCCAGCCACTCGTCCACCCGTTGTTTGCGCAACAGTTCATCGTAGGGGGCGAGGTAGCGGGCCTTCTCGATGTCCAGTTCGGCCCCCTTGTGGTCGCTGATCAGGATGTTCAGCTTAGCACGTCGGTCCAGGATGTACGCGGACATCGGATTCAACTGAAGGGCCTTGTCGATATCGATGCGGGCGTCCGTGTACCGGCCGGTGCGCTGCAGCAGGCTTGCCCGTTTCATGTAGCCGTCCGCCAGGGCCGCGTCCATCTGGATCGCGTTCGTGTAATGGATGTAGGCCTGCTCGGAGTTGCCCAGGCGAAGCATCATGTCGCCCTGCTGGATGGATTGGATGGCGTCCAACCGGCGGTCCACCTGGGCGGAAACCGGTCGCGGACCGGCCAGAACCGTGGCCAGAATGATCAGAAGGAGGCGGCGATCGGTCATGTTCCAACAGTAGGTGTAATAGAGGAACACGGACCGCCACAGAGGGTTCACCATCAAGGCTTTTCGAGGTTATGCACTTTGAACTGTTGGTATCTGCGGCCAGGAGGAGGCATCCGTCCCTTGGAGCCCACTTGCCCACCCGGATAGTTTCGCCTCCCCATTGCCGGAACCCATGCGTACCGCGACTTTCCTTCTTGCGCTCATCGCCAGTATCGGCCTTCATGGTGCCCATCTCCGTGTGCATGGAGCGGTCACCGACCTGGCCAGTCACCAGCCGTTGGAGCAGGCCTTGGTGCGGGTCTATAAGGATGGTGTGAAGCAGGCCTCCTTCGTTACGGGCATGGGTGGCCGGTATGCCGTGGTGCTGGAGAACAATGCGCACTATGTGATCCGCTTCAGTCTGCCCGGCCGCGTGACCAAGTGCTTCGCCGTGGACACCCACGGTCCGGCCTGGGAGGACGATGGCCGCACGATGGACCTCGAGGTGGAGATGACCCTGTTCGAGAACCTACCCGAACTGGACCTGTCCTTCTTCGACCTGCCCATGGGCATTGCCCGCTTCACGCCCATGACCGGCCACGTGGCCTGGAACGCGGAATACGAAGGACGGATCCGCCCGGAAGCGGACCGGTTGATGGCCGAGGTGGTGCAGCTCCGCGAACAGCAGCGGGTGCTCGCGATGCGTTCGGCACAGACCCAAGCGACCGCGTCGATCCCCTAGCGTTGACGGCCTCTGTCATGGCCGTGTAAGCTCGCGCAGCCCAGGCAATTTTCAGGTAGCTTGGTCGGTCAATGCAAGTGATGCGCGTGGTCCCGTGGAACGAACGCACCCTGCCCTTCGGCCGATCGACCGAAGAACTCCCTCTGCTTGCTGAAAGGCTGCTGGGCACGCCCGCCCGTTTGTGGCAGCTCACCGCTCAGGCCGACCGTGAACAACTGTCCTTGCGACGGTCGGGGACCTGGTCGGTGATGGAGCATATCGGCCATGTGTTGTTGCTGGACGATCACATGGAGCAACGGTTGGAGGACTTCAGGGCGAAGCGCCCCCAATTGTGCTCCATCGACCTCTCCGGCCAGTCCGTGCAGCTCGAAGGCCATCGCAGACGCGCTCTCGGTGATCTGTTGGAGGAGTTCCGGCTGCGCCGCACGGCCTTGGTGCGTGGCCTGTTGGAACTGGATCCCGAGGCCCTGCGGCATAGCGCCCAGCACCCTTGCCGCGGGATGAACATGCGTCCGGTGGACATGGCCACCTACCTCGCCGAGCACGATGACCATCACCTGGCCTTGGTCCGCGGGCTGCTCGACGGCCGGCGCCTATCGGCCGGGAACTAGGTCGGGAGCATACGTGTTCAAGGATCGTTAATGATCGTCAGGCCGCTGGACCGTCGGCTATCTTCGCCGCCATCCTTCGCGCAAAACCCTCAGCAACCATGCGGGCACTCGTCCTTTTCTCCCGGATCTTCGTGGGGTCATTGTTCATCGTCAGCGGCCTCATCAAGGCCAATGACCCCCTGGGATTCTCCTATAAGCTGGAGGAGTACTTCGCCGAGAGCGCGCTCGGCCTTCCCGGACTGGCCCCCTATGCCCTGGCACTCGGCATCCTGGCCTGCCTGGCCGAGATCGTGCTGGGCTTCGCGATCCTGTTCGGAGGCCGCATGAAACTGGCCACTGCCGCGGTGCTGGCCCTCACCCTGTTCTTTGGCTGGCTCACGGCCTTCACGGCGCGTTGCAACGACCGCCAGGCCGCCGGCGACCCCATGACCTACACCGTGATGGTGAACGGTGTGGAACAGACCCAGGAGATGACCTGCGTGACCGATTGCGGCTGTTTCGGCGATGCCATGAAAGGCAGCATCGGCCGCAGCCTCACGCCTTGGGAGAGCTTCACCAAGGACGCCATCCTCTTCGTCTTCCTGCTCCCCATCCTCATCGCGGCCTGGTCCGGTGGCGGCATCCGCTGGAACACCGCCGCCGAGGACCGCATCCTGCTACCCGGGGCATTGGTGCTGGTGGGCGTATGGAGCTGGATCTTCACCTGGTGGGGACCGGTCCTCTTCACCCTCTTCGGCTATGCGGGTTACCGCCTCATCAAGGCCCGCCTGGAAGGTCCGCGAGCGGAATGGGTCTCGGCCGGTTGGGCCACCCTCATCACCCTCGCCTTCACCTGGTGGTGCTATGCGCATCTCCCGGTGCGCGACTACCGCCCTTACGCCGTGGGCAAGAGCATTGCCGAGCAGAAGACCATGGGCAAGCCCCCGGTGATCCAGACCTTTGTGACCTACCGCAACAAGACCACGGGAGAGGCGAAGGAGTACGATGCGGCCGGTGCCTACCCCTGGGATGACGATAACTTCGAGTACGTGGACCGCCGTATCGTGGAGGTGGAGGCCGGGATACTCAGCCCTGTATCGGACTTCATCCTCACCGACCGCGATGGCTACGACCTGACCAACGATGTGCTGGCCGAGCAGAGCCCGGTGCTGCTGATCACGATGTACAATGCGAGCACGGCCGCCACGGGTCCGATGCCCGCCATTGCGAAGCTGGCCCAGGACGCCAATGCCGCGCAGTGGTACGTGTACGGCCTCAGCGCCAGTGGCTGGGACGACATCGAGGAGGTGCGCCACGAGCACCAGCTGCCCTTCGATTTCGTGCAGTGCGACGAGAAGACGATCAAGACAGTGGTGCGCGCCAACCCCGGCATCGTGCTGCTCCAGGGGGGCACGGTGAAGGGCCTCTGGCACGGCAACGACACGCCCACCTTCGAGGAGGTGAAGGCCCTGGTGCAGTGATCCCGGTCCGCTTCCGGAAGGGTTGGCATCTTTGCGCCCGGCCGCCGCTCCCATGCGGTGGTTGAACCGATGCGTATGATCGTTGCCGGCAACTGGAAGATGAACACCGACCGCCAGGGTGCGGCAGACCTGGTGAACGGGGTGGTGAAGGGCCTCGCTGGTCTGGAAACCGCCGTGGAGGTGGTGCTGGCCCCGCCCTTTCCATTCCTGGCCTCAGCGGTGGAGCAGGTCCGCGGTACGCGGGTGGTGGTGGCCGCCCAGAATTGCCACGAGGCCGCGCATGGAGCCTACACCGGTGAGGTCAGCGTGCCCATGCTGAAGAGCATCGGGGTGGCGGCCTGTATTGTGGGGCACAGCGAACGCCGCCAGTACTTTGGTGAGACCGATGCCGTGATCGCACGCAAGGTCGATGCCCTGCTGACCCATGGGCTCACCCCCATCTTCTGCTGCGGCGAGGTGAAGGCCGAGCGCGAAGCAGGCCGCCATGCGGAAGTGGTGACCACCCAGTTGGATGGCGCACTGGGTCATCTGACCACGGAGCAACTGCTGCGCGTGGTGATCGCCTACGAGCCCGTCTGGGCCATTGGCACCGGGCTCACGGCCACGCCCCAGCAGGCGCAGGACATGCACGCCCACATCAGGGCCTGGTTGCAACAACGCCATGCCGCAGCCGTGCCCGTGCTCTACGGCGGCAGCTGCAAGCCCGACAATGCCGCGGGGCTCTTCAGCCTGCCGGATATCCATGGGGGGCTCATCGGCGGGGCCGCCCTTGATGCAGGTTCCTTTGTGGAACTGGTGCGGCTGGCCACCGAGGCCAAGCACTGACCGCCAGCGCCACTTGAAGGACGCGCAGGACCGCCCATACCGACCACCAACGACCAGCAGCCATGCAGTATACCGAGGTCATCTTCCAGATCGCCCCCTGCGATCCCTGGCGCGACATCCTGATGGCCGAGCTGGCCGAACTGGGCTACGACAGCTTCGAGGAATCATATACCGAACCCGGCGGGACCAGCGGGGAGTTGAAGGCCTACCTGCCCACGGTGCAGTTCCGGCCCGAGATGCTCGGTGAACTGCTCACCCTGCGCGATCCCCATGTGAGCGTGAACTGGACCAGCGCCGTCATTGCCGAGCGCAATTGGAACGCTGAATGGGAGAGCAACTTCCGTCCGGTGGAGGTGGGGCATGAGGTGCGCATCCGGGCGGACCACCACCCCAGCGTCCCAGGCTTCACCCATGAGCTGGTGATCACCCCGCGCATGGCCTTCGGCACGGGTCACCATGCCACCACACGGATGATGGTGGAGGCCATGCTCCGCCTGCCCGATGGAGGGGAGGGCAGGCTGCCCTTCGACATCAAGGGGAAGGCCGTGTGCGATCTGGGTTGTGGCACCGGTGTGCTGGCGATCCTGGCCGAACGTATGGGGGCCGCCTCTGCCGTGGCCATCGACATCGACCCCGGTGCGGTGGAGAACGCCCTGGTCAACATCGCCCACAATGATTGTCACCGCATCACTGTGGAAAAGGGGGATGCGCAGGCCCTGAGGGGCCGTTCCTACGACCTTATCTTGGCCAACATCGAACGCAACGTGCTCCTGGAGGCCATGCCCATCATGGCCGATGCGCTCCGTTCCGGCGGGGCGCTCTTCCTTAGCGGCTTCGTGGTCACCGACCGCCACATGCTGGCCCAGCGTGCCAGGGAATGCGGCCTGGAACTTGCGGAGCGCCTGCAGGAGGGTGATTGGGCGTTGCTCGGATGCAGGAAGCCATGAAGAGGTACCGGAAGAACGGCAGCAGACCACACCATCCTCAACCCGACTCGGGACCGCCCGGCATCCGGTCGCTGTTGGTGCTGGTCCTGTTCTGGTGCTTCGGCATCGGCCTCCACGCGCAGACCAAGCCCTTCTCCTCGGACCAGGCGATCTTCCTTCAGGAGGTGTCCGACTTCCTGATGAACGCCGACAAGAAGGAGGGCAAGCCTTTCATCGAGCAGGTCTTCACCCCAGCCTGGACCGGCACTTGGTACAGCGAGCGGCAGCGCGTGAAGGTGGTGGAAGTGGCCAACTTCATGCTGAAGAAGCGCTTCGAGGCCTTCCCGCACTTCAGGGACTACCTGGCCGCTGTGGCCGCCTTTCCCGCCACGGGCAGACCCACCGCCGAGTTCGATGCCTGGATGCAGGGCATGGAGCAGCTGGTGCAGGGCAACCGCAAGCAGAACGTGGTGGCCTTCGTGGCCACCTGCGCCGGCCTCTTCAAGGACAACACCCTGGTCTCCAGCGCCAGCACCACCTGGCGAAGCCGCAGTGCCCAGTTCACCTTCGCCTTCGACAGTGTGCCGGTGGTGCGCTTCGCGAAGACCGATCTCGTCTGTACCGCCAAGGGCGACAGCGCGGTGATCCTCAACACCTCCGGCACCTATTTCCCCACCAGTGAGATCTGGAAAGGGGTGGGGGGGAAGGTCACCTGGGAGCGCGCTGGACTGAGGCCCACCGCCACCTTCGCCGAGTGGGACCACGCTTACACCGTGCGGATGAAGAGCGCCGCATTCGAGGTGGACACGGTCCAGTTCAACCACCCCTACTTCGAGCGCACGCTGCTGGGCAAGATCAGCGACAAGGTGCTGGCCAACGTGGACCAGGACAACGCGACCTACCCCCGCTTCGAGAGCTACGACCGCCGCCTGAAGATCCGCGACATCGCCGAGGGCATCGACTTCGAGGGAGGCTTCACCATCGAGGGGGCCAAACTGCTCGGCTACGGTACCAAGGAGGAACCCGCCTACCTCACCTTTTACCGTGACAAGCGCCCCTTCATCGTCTCCAGCGGCCTGCGCTTCAGCATCGAACCCGAGCGCATCACCAGCGATGATGCCACCATGCGGCTGCGCATGGAGAAGGACTCGCTCTATCACCAGAGCGTGAGCCTGCGCTTCCAGAAGGACAAGAAGCAGCTCACCATCATCAAGAAGGACGAGGGCCTGGGCAAGGCCCCCTTCTACAACAGCTACCACCTGCTGGACATGTACTTCGAGGTGCTGACCTGGAAGCAGGGCGATCCCGTGGTGCAGATGGGCTCCCTGCAGGGCAGTACGCAGAACAAGGCCAGCTTCGAGAGCTACGAGTACTTCAAGGAGAAGCGCTACATGGCCATGCTGGGCATCGATAATGTGCACCCGCTGGTGAGGCTGAACGATTACAGCAAGCAGAACGGCGGCCACTTCTACGCCCAGGAGTTCGCCGTGTACAGCAGGATGCAGAAGCAGCAGGTGGTGCCCCTGCTCATCGACATGGCCAACAAGGGCTACCTGAAGTACGACCCCGAGACCGAGTGGGTGGAGGTGCAGCCCCGCCTGCGCCAGCATATCCTGAACAGCGCCGGGAAGCAGGACTACGACGTGCTGCAGTTCAACTCCAACGTGGACGATGGCGTGAACGCCACGCTCAACCTGTTGAACTACGACCTGGCCATGCGCGGCGTGGCCCGCATCGTGGTGAGCGATTCGCAGGATGTGAAGATCTACCCCAGCGAGAAGACCATCACCATCAAGAAGGGCCGCGACTTCACCTTCGGGGGCAGCATCCAGGCAGGTAAGCTCCAGTACTACGGCAAGGAATACTACTTCCACTACGATCCGTTCTCCATCGACCTCCTCAATGTGGACAGCGTCTCGTTCATGGCCGACAGCTTCGAGAAGAACGAGGAGGGGCGGACCACGCTGGTGCGCGTGAAGAACGTGCTGGAACAGGTGACCGGCACCCTGGAGATCGATGCGCCCAGTAACAAGAGCGGGCGGCAGCAGGAGAAGTACCCGGAGTTCCCGAAGTTCAACAGCACCAAGGAGAGCTTCGTGTACTACAGCAAGCGCACCATCCAGCGCGGGGTGTATGGGCGCGACCGCTTCTACTACAGGTCAGACCCCTTCCAGATCGACTCGCTGGACAACTTCACCAACGCCGGTCTCACCTTCAACGGCATCCTGGTGAGCGGGGGCATCTTCCCCGACATCCGCGAGCCGCTGGGGCTTCAGCCTGACTATGCCCTGGGCTTCGTGCGTAGCACCGGCGAGGCAGGGCTTCCGCTCTATGGCAAGAAGGCACGCTTCACCAGCACCATCACCCTCAACAACCGCGGTCTGCAGGGCGATGGCGAACTGGCCTACCTCACCACCACCCTGCGCTCCAAGGGGCTGGTCTTCATGCCGGACAGCACCTTGGGCCGCGCCGATACGCTCTTCAACACCGCCAGCACGGCGCCCGCCAAGGTGCCCGCCGTGGCCGGCAGCGACCTCTTCGTGAAGCTGGAGCCGGGGCGCGATGTGCTGCGCTCCGAGAAGCTGAAGAAGCCCATGGTCATGTACGATGACCAGGCCCTGCTGCACGGCATCACCGACCTCACGCCCGCAGGCATGACCGGTGCGGGCCTCATCGACTTCCGCAACGCCACCCTCCGCTCGGACCTCTTCCAGTTCGAGACCATGAAGCTGCATGCCGACACCTCGGACTTCCGCCTCACCGAGGGCGACACCGCCAGCATCGCCTTCAAGACCGACAACGTGAACGCCACGGTGAAGCTGGATGAGCGCGTGGGCGAGTTCGTGAGCAACGGCACCGAGACCAAGGTGGAGTTCCCGGTGAACCAGTACATCTGCTTCATGGACCGCTTCAAGTGGTTCATGGACCAGGGCGATATCGAGCTGGAAAGCGACCGCACGGCCGCCGCCGGCAGCGAGGACCTCCAGCTCTCCGGATCCAACTTCATCAGCATCCGGCCCGATCAGGATTCGCTCGCCTTCATGGCACCCAAGGCGCGGTATGATCTGAAGAAGCACCTCATCACGGCCAACGACGTGCAGTACATCCAGGTGGCCGATGCGTTGATCACCCCGGACAGCATGCGCGTGCGCATCCGTCGCAACGCCGAGATGGACCCGCTCACCAACACGGTGATCACGGCCAACTACGTGACCAAGCACCACCGCATCTACAACGCCACGGCCAACATCAAGGCCCGTCGCAATTACAACGCCACGGGCACCATCGACTACATCGACGAGAACAAGCGGGCCTTCCCCATCCAGCTGCATACCATCGGTGTGGACACCGCCTTCCAGACCCGGGCACAGGGCCGCGTGGCCAAAGAGGAGGACTTCCAGCTGAGCCCGGCCTTCGACTTCTTCGGCGATGTGGCGCTTGAGGCCAGTGTGAAGGAGCTCACCTTCAACGGCAGTACCCGCATCCAGCATGGCTGCTCGGGCATGGCCCGCAACTGGATGCGCTTCAGTGGCCCCATCGATCCGCTGGAGGTCTTCATCCCCGTGTCCGACTCGCTCCGCGACGACCAGGGCGCCATGATCGGCTCGGGCGTTTACCTCACCGAGGAGGACCCCTACCGCACCTATTCCGCCTTCCTGAGCCCGCTCAAGGACCGCAAGGACTTCCCGGTGATGGCGGGCAAGGGACTGCTCTACTTTGACAAGGGCCGCAAGGAGTACATGATCGGCCCGAAGGACAAGATCCGTCAGCGCGACCTGCCGGGCGACCTCGTGAGCCTCGCCGTGGAGAACTGCCTGGTGATGGCGGATGGTCGCATCGATCACGGTGTGGACCTGGGCCGCATCAAGCTCACCAACGTGGGCAGCCTGCGCCACGAGGCCGATGGTGACAAGACCACTTCCTCCGAGGTCATGCTCGTGGACTTCCACTTCCTGGAGAACGCCCTGGAGCGCATGGCCACCGAGATCCTGGCCTATCCGGAGCAGAAGCAGGTGGACATCACCAAGACCTACTACGAGCGCATGCTGCGTGAGGTGCTCGGCCTCGAGCGGTCAGACAAGCTGATCAGCGAACTGAGCATCAAGGGCGAGATCAAGAAGCTGCCGGACGAGCTCGTGAAGCCGCTGGTGCTCGCCGATGTGAAGCTGAAGTGGGACGGTCCGGAGCAGAGCTGGGTCAGCGACGGCCCAATCGGCATCGCCAGCATCCTGAAGAAGCCGGTGTACCGCTATGTGAAGGGCAAGGTGCACCTGGAGCGCAAGCGCAGTGGCAACATCCTCACCATCCTGCTGATGCTGGACGACCAGACCTACTACTTCTTCCAGTACACGCGGAATTACCTTTATGCCTACAGCAGCGACCAGCAGTTCAACACCATGCTGAGCGAGGCCAAGGACGACAAGCGCAAGCTGGAGGACGGCAAGGACCTTCCGGCCTACCAGTACATCCTCACGAACAAGAAGAAGGTGGACGATTTCCGCGAACGCTTCGGATTGGATTGAACCATGGACTTCCCCTGGGTGTACGGCACGGTCGCCATGGTGGTGGCCTATCTCTTCGGGAGCATTCCCACCAGCGTGTGGTGGGGCCGGGCCTTCCATGGCATCGACGTGCGGGAGCATGGCAGCCGCAACGCCGGTGCCACCAACACGTTCCGCGTCCTGGGGTGGCGGGCCGGTGTGCCCGTGCTGCTCATCGATGTGGCCAAGGGCTTCATCCCGGTGCGCCTGCTGCCGAACCTGACCGACCTGGAACCGGACACCGCGCCCTGGATGTGGCTGCGGGTGGCGCTCGCCATCGCGGCCGTGTTGGGCCATCTCTATCCGGTCTTCGCCGGGTTCCGGGGTGGGAAGGGCGTGGCCACCTCGCTCGGGGCCGTGCTGGCCATCCACCCGGGGGCTGCGGGCATCTGTGTCGGGGCCTTCGTGCTCGTCTTCCTGCTCTCCAAATACGTGTCCCTCGGGTCACTTGTCGCGGCCATGGTCTTTCCGCTGGCCATGGCCTTCATCTACCAGGAGACCAGCACGGTGAAGGTGGGTTTCGGGGTGGTGCTGTGCGTGATGGTCTTCTACACGCACCGCACCAACATCGGTCGGCTGCTGCGAGGGGAGGAGAATCGCATGAACCTCGCCGGCAGGTCCGGCCCCACCCCATGAAACAGGGGCGCTCCATCTTCCGTACAAGCGCCCACTCTTGGATCATGGCCCGTCCTGCGGTCATTCTT
>Ga0315900_10010350_pt1 | contig 11684 bp, 10 predicted proteins | sample LakEriMetagenome_FD_203521 | JGI IMG/M metagenome (GOLD analysis project Ga0315900, IMG submission 203521) | Freshwater fungal communities from buoy surface, Lake Erie, Ohio, United States - Buoy 12 MA114 | ecosystem: Environmental > Aquatic > Freshwater > Lake > Lake biofilm | place: USA: Lake...
GTCGCCGTAGCAACCACAATTGCGGGCACATCGGTAGGAGCCGTTGATGGCAATGGCTCAAATGTCGGCGCAATGGTCGGCATTTGCAATGCTGGATCATCTGCGGCACCAGACAGTTGATTGCCTGCGTAGACATAGACCACTACTGCCACAAGAAGAATCCCCAAAAAGAGCCCATAGACCGCCGCCGGAATCCGCGGTTGCGCCGATGTTTTTCGGCGACGCGACGGGGTCAAACGTTGATCATCACGTGGATTTTGGCGCATTTCTTTACTCCGTCGTGCCGATGCAGACGTGGGAATAACCGTTGCCCGATCGTCGTCATCTTTTGGCGCATTGACACTTCCCATGTATAATGGACATTGGGTGTGGAACTGTGAAAGACAGTAGCTTGCTTGGTCAACAGGAATCTGCATGGCATCGCCACTGACGTGACAACGGTGTTCTGCAGACGGTGTCGAAAAGCGGACCGCGCGATTCTGCCGGAGCCCGACATACGGGCAATGTGGTTTACGCTCTGGCATACGTATGTTCCCTTGACCATCTACTTGGTTTCATATGAGTAATATACTATATATTGTAGTTTTCGTGCAATAGTTGTGTGCATGTGATGAAAGAAGCGTCATGCGGGTATTGATTGTATCAGACATTCATTCGAATTTAGTCGCACTCGAGGCTGTCTTACGCGAGACTGCCGGCGCGTATGATGCTGTCTGGAATCTTGGCGACACCATTGGCTACGGGCCACGGCCAAACGAATGTATGGCAGTCATGCAATCACTCCCGACGACCAGCATAGCAGGGAACCACGATTTGGCGTGTATTGGCAGCAACACGGTCAACATTGCCGAGTTCAACAACGATGCACGCGTGGCAAATATTTGGAATGGTCGGCAGCTTAAAACAACATACAAGCAATTCTTGAATCAGCTCCCATTGGCGCGGTCAATGGACGAACAGTTTTATGTTGTGCATGGGAGTCCAAAAGACCCTGTGTGGGAGTATTTGTTACGCCCATATCAAGCCGAGGACAATTGGCAGGTAATCCCGCACCAAACCTGTTTCATTGGGCATTCACATGTGCAAATATATATTCGGCGCAACATTGACGGGAGTATCTCGGGACCGATTATGCCAACACCAGGTGAGGTCATGTTACTCGACGGCGACGAACGCTACTTCATCAATCCGGGGAGCGTAGGGCAACCGCGTGACGGTGACCCCCGGGCAGCGTATGCAATCCTTGATACGAGTGCACAGCAAATCACCTTTGGGCGGGTCACCTATGATATTGCGAGCACGCAGCAACAAATGCTCGAGCACAATCTCCCTCTGATGTTGGTTCGCCGCTTACAATTTGGACGATAATTATGCGGGTTATTACTGGCACGGCTAAGGGGCACCACCTCAAGTCGCCCAAGGGGTCAGGGACGCGCCCAATGCTTGACAGCGTCAAAGGGTCGTTGTTTGCCATCCTTGAGGGATATGGGGTGATGCACGGTCGCATTTTGGATTTATATGCGGGGACAGGATCGATTGGCATCGAGGCCTTGTCGCGCGGAGTTGCGTGGGCCGACTTTGTGGAACAGAAGGCGAATGTATGCGCCATCATCAAAGAAAACCTGACACACACCAAACTCGCGACACGCGCCAAGGTATATCAGCAGCCAGTGCAACGCTTTGTGCAACAGCATCAAGGTGGCGAACCCTACACGCTGATTATGATGGACCCACCCTATGCAGACCCCAAAATTCACGAGACGCTTGAGTTAGTGGCCAATGCCAATTTATTGGTGCCAGGAGGCATCTTAATTGTTGGGCACTCAATTCATGTGGAGTTTGTGGAGACGTACGGGCCGCTCGTGCGTTGTGAGTTCCGCCGATTTGGTGGATCGTGCTATACCCTTTTTGAAATGCCCGAAGCGTCGGACGGAGGCAATCCATGAGAATTGCAGTATATCCTGGGAGTTTTGACCCGGTTACCAACGGCCACCTCGATATTGCTGAGCGCGCCGCGCGGGTTTTTGACACGATTATCATGGCAGTGTTCGACCGCCCCAACAAAAACCTGCTCTTCTCGACGGCCGATCGGGTGGCGTTTTTGCGCGAGGCAACAGCCAACATGCCCAAAATCAAAGTCGAGACATATAGTTCGTTGACTGTTGAGTTTGCCCGAAGTGTCGGAGCGCAAGTAATTGTGCGTGGTCTGCGCGCAGCGGATGACTTTGAGACCGAGTTCCAAATGGCGCAAATTAATCAACGTCTCGCACCTGACATTGATTTGGTATACTTTATGGCAAGTCACCAGTATACGTACTTTAGTTCAACCCGTGTGCGTGAGCTCGCATCGTTGGGGGCAGATGTGTCGTGGTTAGTACCACCGAACGTTGCCATCGCACTCCAACGGGTTTACGCTGACCGACGGCATGGAGGCTAACAGCCATGAAGTTCGATGATTTGATTAATGAGCTCGAAGAGATTATCAACGAGTCGCAACACATCCCATTAACGCAGCTTGTGGTGCTCGAGGAGCGACAGCTCTTTGATATCATTGACCGGTTGCGCTCGGCACTGCACACCGTCAAGCCACAGCGCAGCGAGAACACCGGCATGACACAGCAGATGCGCGAGCAGGGGTTGCTAACTGCGGCCGATCTCGAGCGTAGCCGGATTATCGAGGCTGCCAATCTCGAGGCCGACGAGATTCGTGCTGGGGCTGATGATTACGCCCGCGAGGTACTCGAGGATTTGTATACACGGCTCGACCGCACAATGTTGAGTGTTCGGAGTGGGTTACTCGAGCTCGAGCGCCTGCAGAATAGCCGACAAAACGATTCCGAAGAGTCAGCAAGTTGACATCACCCGTTAACTACACTATAATGCTAATTCGGGATGCGTCGCATTAGGTGATTACGATGGCGAAACAGAAACACTCTCCCCTCACCTTTAATGTGGCTCAACTGCTCCGCGAGGAGGTTGGTTCGCGTCGTCAACATGAGTTTACCGAGGATCACTTGCAGCTCCACGATCGTGAGTCGTTGCAAAATATCGTTGGTACTGCGCGGTTTACGCGCACTCCTGCTGGCGTATATGTCGAGTCAACCGTATCCGGAGTTATTCATTGTGACTGTATGCGCTGTCTGCAACCAGCCCGCGTGGCGATCACAGTGACCTTTACTGAGGAGTATTTTGCGTCTGTTGATGTCACAACAGGGGCAAATCTAGTGAAGCACATTGATACAGAAGACGATGATGACGATCGATTCTTTGTTAATGAGCAGCACTTACTAGACCTCGGGGAAGCATTGCGCGAATACGCACTGCTTGAGTTACCGATGCGTCCACTCTGCAAGAGTGATTGTCGCGGGTTATGCGCCGGATGTGGTGTCGACCTCAACGTCGAGACCTGTCGTTGTCATCAAGAGCCTGTTGATGAACGATTTGCCGCTCTCAAAGCGTTGCTCGATTCATCAAAGTCACAGTAAGCCAACAAGAATGGAGTTTTGTCGTGGGAGCAGCACCAAAAACCAAAGTTTCACGTCACCGCCGTGGCAACCGCCGCCAGCACCAGCGCTTGACTGCCCCAACCTTGGTGCAGTGCAACACATGCGGCCAGCTGATGCGTGCCCATCATGTCTGCAAGTCATGTGGATACTACCGCCAGCGCCAAGTCGTCGTGAAGAGCACGGGCGCCGAGGCCTAGTTATCGTTGTGCATGGTTAATTTGACCGGTGTTCGTGGCATTTTGGTGTCCACGAACACCGGTTCGGATTTAGAAGGCGAATGGTGCCATGAGTGTCTATGCAGCAATTACCGGCTGGGGCATGGGAGTCCCAGTCAAGGTTGTCACAAACGACGATATCGCCAAACTTGTTGATACCTCCGACGAATGGATTCAAACACGCACCGGGATACGCGAGCGGCGCATAATTAGCGACGGTGAGTCAACCTCAACATTGGCCGCCGCAGCTGGGCGAGATGCCATGGCCATGGCCGGCCTCACTGCCAGCGATATCGACATGGTGATTGTTGCCACATTTACCCCAGATCGCCCGTTACCAGCAACTGCATGCCAAGTACAAGCCGCACTTGGGCTCAACCGGGCCGCCGCATTTGATTTGGTGGCAGCCTGTAGTGGATTTGTTTATGGCATCACAGTGGCCACGAGCCTGATTCAGACAGGTATGGCGAAGCGCATTTTGTTGTGTGCCGTCGATGTCCTCAGTCACGTGGTCAACTGGCAAGACCGCAACACCTGCGTACTATTTGGTGATGGCGCTGGCGCCGTCGTCCTCGAGGCAACCGATCAGCCATACGGCCTGTTGTCGTCCGTGCTCGGGGCCGATGGCAATCGTGAGGATTTGTTAATGATCGAGGCCGGTGGTACATGTATGCCACTCCGCGATGACCCGCTTGATACCCGTCGCTATCTGACCATGAATGGCCGCGAGGTATTTAAATTGGCGGTCCGCGGCATGGAGGAGTCATCACTCTCGGCGCTCGCCAAAGCCAATATGACGCTCGACCAAATCGACATCGTTGTACCGCACCAAGCCAATCGCCGTATTATCGAGGCGATTGCCGAGCGGTTGAATGTACCCATTGAACGCTTCTTCATTAATCTTGACCGCTACGGCAATACCTCAGCAGGCACGATTCCGATTGCACTGACCGAAGCCGTATCAAGTGGCGCACTCAAGCACGGTGACTACGTGTTATTGACTGCGTTTGGTGGTGGACTCACATGGGGCTCGGCAGTTATCCGCTGGGGCAAGCCAACAAACGCACACAAGGAGTCACCGTCATGACACGTGCGTTTGTTTTTCCGGGGCAAGGGGCGCAATTCGTCGGGATGGGGCGTGATTTGGCCACCCAACATGCGGCCGCCCGTGAGCTTTTTGACATTGCTGATGCAGCCCTAGGTTGGTCAATCAGTGACGTCTGCTTCGGTGGGCCTGAGGAGTTGCTCACCGCCACCGAAAACACCCAACCTGCACTGGTTGCCACCTCGCTAGCCGTCCTGGCAGCCCTGGCTGGTGGCGTCGACAATATTGTGCGCTTCAGTTGCCAGCACGCCGTCGCCGTTGCCGGGCATAGCCTCGGCGAGTACAGCGCCCTTGCGGCTGCTGGCAGCCTGTCTCCCTCGGATGCAATAAGTCTGGTACGCCGACGTGGCGAGCTGATGGCGGCAGCACGCAGTGGAGGCATGGCAGCCGTGATCGGGCTCGACGATGCCACCATTGATACGATTTGTGCGCAGGTCAGTACCCCTGATGCCGCCGTCGTAGTCGCCAATTACAACTCACCCGGCCAAACTGTGATTAGCGGGGCCGTGCGTGCGATCGAGCTCGCAAGCAATGCCCTCAAAGAGGCGGGTGCCAAGCGCGTGCTTCCACTCAGGGTCAGCGCGGCATTCCATTCGCCGTTGATGCGTGATGCGGCCCAGGCGCTCAATACGCATATGGAGTTGTACACAATTCGTACACCACAAATCCCTGTGATATCGAACATCACTGCGCGGCCGTTGTTGGATGTCGACGCTATTCGCACCGAGCTCCCTGCACAGGTGAATTCAGCCGTACGGTGGGTCAGCACTATTGAGTACCTACGTGCGAGTGGCGTCGACCACTTTGTGGAGATCGGGGCAGGCAATGTGCTCGCTGGGTTAATTAAGCGCATTGCACCCGACGCCACAGTCACCTCGATTGGTGACGTTGCATCACTGGCACAGTTCGCCTAAATCAATCATCGACTGCGGATTAACGGCCACGCCACGTTGTTGGTGTGGCCGTTAGCATCTCAAGCAAAATTCCCACTGCACGATCGTTTGTTTGATAGAGCGCATCCACGGTAAACCAATATTCAACGGCCGGTTTGGTCGTTTGCGCCAAAAAACGGTACGTCCGCACCATATTCGGCTCATCGATGGCGATTAGCAACGCCTGTGATTGTGTCACGCCATCAAACGTCACCCGCATTGGTGCTGGCACGGCCATGCGCGCCGTAATAATTGTAGCCGCCGTGGTATCAGGCGTTTGATAGACCCAAAAGGTACTCGCCTGATTGCCCCATTGCCACCAGCGCCCCGCTTGGTCGCGTTCTTTGGGGTACCAGCCATAATTAAGCACCACCCACGGCGCCGGTGCTACGCCACCCGGGCGGCGATACAACTCAAGCACCTCATCGGCAGCAACGGGCTCAAGCGCCGCTAACACCTCGCGGTTCACTAGCACACCAAAGCGCTTATCGTAGATGACATACTCGATATCAAGGGCGCGCATCATGTCGGGGAGCGCTTGGACGGAATCCTGATGGAGCACAGATGTCGTCGTCAGTGGCGCCGTAAACTGCATCACACCATCGGTCTGTTGCAACAATCCGATATTAGCAAGCTCGGGATTGAGTCGTGGTAGATAGCCGGAGAGCACGGGTCGATCGTAGAACCACTGGCCATACATTGTATTGCCGTCATCAAGGTCAAACGGAATCGTCAACACGGCGCCTGACTGCCCACGCTCAATCAGCGTGTAGGCCTCGCTCTGGGTCGGCCGAAAGGGTTGCAATGGCATCGGCCATAACTCAACCACTGCCACCAGTGCCACAACCCCCATGCCAACCCGCGGATACGGCAGACGTGCCACGCCCTCGCGGATGGCGACTGCCGTCAACACCGCAAGATGCGCCATCGCTAACAACAAAAAGTGATTGGGGCGCTGCCCGAGTTTGACGAGTGGGATGTTGTTGAGCAAATCGTAGGGCAACGGAATACCCATGTCGCGCGTCAGCCAGACCACCCGTGGCCCCATACTAAACACGATGACGACCGCTGTCATGACCAACCACCAACGCGGTAATGTGGTAGTGCGCCAGACACGCAATCCCCAGATTGACATGACAACGAGCACAAATCCAATCGAGATGGGCCAGTGCGTAGGCGAATACTGGCGGTACCAGGTAACGACCGCCTCGCCCCAGAGCGGATGAACAATGCTGGGCGTCACAAAGGTCATCAGCGATGCCGAAAAATCGACCTGCCGCAACAAGTAGTCATCGAGGAGCACCGCGCCACTCTGACTTGGTGGGAGCTTGCCCGGCAAAAGAATTTGTACGGCAAACGGTAAAACGGGCGCTGCCACCAACGCACCCATCGCGACCACACGCTGCCACAGTCGCACCAGCTGGTCACGCTGCTGACGATAGACGAACGTCATGACCATGCTCCAGACTGCCACATAGGTAATCGAGAACAAGCCGTAATAGAGGCTCGAGAAGAACGACGCCAATACGGCCAGCGCAGCCAATATCGCAGGCCACCAGCGCGGCGACTGACCTATCTTCCACAAGGCAAAGAGCAGAATCGGGAAATATTGGATCGACAGGCGCTCAACAAAGCCTGAGTACGACAACCACACATGAAACGGTGCAAATGTGTAGAGCGCACCCGCCAGCCATGCCCCAAATCGATGCTTGACCATGGCATCAGCCAGTAATGCCATACTCCAGGCAGCCACCACAAAGGTCAAAAACGTCAACGTATTAAACGCAACGATAGGCCCAAACACCAACGTGATAGGGGTCATCACGATGCCGTTGGCCAGCATCAGCGTCTGCCAAAACAAATCGACGCCCCCAGGATAAAACATCTCTTGCGTGAACCCGGGCCAGCGGCCATGGCGAATCGAATCAGCGACCCACCACAACGACCAAACGTTCTGCCAGCCGGTGTCACAGCGATCAACGCACCGTGTGGCCAGCGCACTGCTCCATTCGCCGAACGTAGCCCCAAAGAACGGCACGAGCAACAGTGCGTAGCTCAGCGGTAGCCAGAGCCAGCGCCAGAGTCGTGGATGACGCCATAATGCAACAAGACGATGTGTCATGGTATCCGATAGACCTCCAATAACGTTACTCCCTGGCGCTCAATGGTATACACCGGCTGATTATTACCGGCCACCAACGCCTGAATCGCAGGCGTCCACCCGGCAAATCGATAGGTGACAACAACATAATCGGCATCAATAGGCGAGAACTGATTCACCGGAGCGCCCCAAATTGAGCCACCGGCATCGCTGCCAAATTGCACATCCAGGCGGGTTAATTGTGCCCGTTGATACGTATGCGGCACATCGAGGCTCCATGGCTCAACCCACACGCGCGCATTGGGTGGCGCATGTGCGTCGAGGTAACGCATCGCATCCAGGTAGGTCTCGTTCCAATAGGTATGATCCATCCGGAGCTGAGCTGCCCCCGGGAGCCCACCGATGCTCTCACTATAATACGATAACAGATGCGGCCAGAGCATGCGCACTTGCAAGACTGCAGGAGTGACACTTAATGCCAACACCACTAGCCACATGAATCGTTGACGCTGAGGATGGCCACGACTGACCCAGGTGGTCACCTGCATCACACCATGCGTCGCCAGTATGGCCCATGCTACAAAAAACGGCATTGCCAAGCGGTCATTATCGTAGACCACACTACTCCCCATCAACGCCACAATCGGCATGATAGTAGCAATCACAATCAACATCACATACGAACGCTCGTCGGGGGTACGCCAACGGATGCCTAATCCACCGAGGATGAGCAGTGCTAGCGGCGTGACCATCAACACAATGACCACACCAAAATACCACGGGGGAGGCAACAAACGCTCACCCAAAAACCACTGGGGAATCTGCCAGTGGTCGACGGTCAACCAGCGCAGATACGCAATCAGCCGGTCGCTGGTATCCACCCACAACCACGGCCACACAGCCACAAAGACCAGCGGTGCAATAATCGTCATCAATGTCAACCGACCAAACAGGTAGCGCTGACGGCTACAACACAGCCACCAGATGCCTAGCACGGGCAAGGCAAATGCGGCATTGACCTTGGTGGCTAGTGTCAATCCCCAGAGAATGCCAAACACGACGCCAAGCCACCACGATCGACGGTAACGCATATGCCAAAACAGGAGTACCGGCACGATATAGGCGAGGGCACCAGGAATATCGAGGGCGGCCAGATGCGCATGAAAGAATACCCGCGGCATGCTGAGTAATACAGCCACGCTCACTAGTCCGGCAGGAACGCCCCATTGTGCCATCACACTGGTAGCCACAACAGCCATCAACGCGGCCGAGAGCGCAATTGCCGCCATGCGGAATGCAGCAATCTCGCCGAACTCGGGAATCAACGGCACTGCGACCAAGGCATACCACACCTTGACGAGTGGTGGGTGCTCGTGGTTATACTCCCAATAGGCACTCAACACGGCCGGTTGGAGCACCACCCATTCACCACGCCATATGCGGGCAAACCATTCGCCGTATGCGAGTGCGGCCCGCATGTAGGCTGGTTCATCCCAGGTCAACCCGAACGTCATCACCTGCCAGTTGAAAATGGTATATGTCAGCAACCAGGTCATGCTAAACATGAGTATGTAGGCCAACCAATGGTGTGTTCGATGCATCAGCACTCTCCATCCACCGTATAATAGACATGTATCCCGCACCCACAGAATGAGGTTTGTATGTCACCGCAGCCAATGATTATCGATACCGATGCCGGTGTCGATGATGCACTCGCCATTTTGATGGCCCTTGCGCACCCTGATTTCGATGTTGTCGGCATTACCACCCTGAACGGCAATGTCTCGTTGCCGAATGTCGAACGCAACGTCGGCACAATTCTTAATGCATTTGGCGCCGGACATATCCCGATTTATCGTGGCGCGGCGCGACCACTTTTGGTCAATGCGCCTGACGCCAGTGACATCCATGGTGTCGATGGACTCGGCGATGCCGGGTTGCGCGCGCCACGCCCACTTGAGTCGCTGCACGGCGCCCTGGCTATCATCGAACTCGCCAAAAAGCACCCAGGGTGCACCTTGGTGACGCTCGGGCCATTAACCAATCTGGCGATTGCCTTGTCAATTGAGCCGAATCTGTCGGACTACATCAGCAAGACCTATATCATGGGTGGTGCCCCCAAGGCGACTGGCAACATCACGCCAACGGCTGAGTTCAACATTTATGTCGACCCAGAGGCCGCTGACTTGGTGCTCCGCCGTGGCAATCTGCAATCAACCTGGATTACCTGGGAGAACACCATCGAGCACCCGATTGTGTGGGAGCGCTGGGACGAAATCCTCGATGCAGGCGAGATGGGCAAACGCTTCGTCCGGCCCATGTGTAACAATCTGACCAATCTTGTCAAAGGCTGGGGACGCCCGGGTATGTCAATGGCCGACCCCAAAGCTATGGCAGTGGCGCTTGACCCGAGCTGCGCTACCGTCCAACATGTCTATATGGAGATTGACATTGGCCAAGGTGTCGGTCGCGGGATGACCGCCATCGATCCTCGTGGGTTTAGCAAACAGCCAGCCAACTGCTACGTGGCCACTCATCTTGATATTAACCGCGCCATTGAGCTGATGAAGCTAGCCACCCAACAACCCTGCCACCTCTAAGATTATGGCTCCGTCGTGCGCATCTTAGCGCATACAGCATCAGATTAGCGCACGCGGAGCAACAAGAACGCCAAGTCATCGGCGTGTAACGGCGTTTCGATACGCAAAAACCCGCCACGATGATCGATTGTGGCAGCCTGCTGCGTAATACACGCCGATGGGTACATCCATTCAAGTGCATACCGCCCCGCAGGCACACCACACATGATGACCTGCGCAGGGCGGTTTTTGGGCGTATAGGCAATGTAGCGCTCACCTAACGCACCCATGATTTGCATGTCGGTATCGCCACTATACCACGCACCAATGTCGTTACATGGTTGCATATCCCACACGGCTATCCGCTCGAGTGTGGCGCGCAAAAACGCCAACTGACGACGCAGATCATTGCCGCCATACCCTGGCGTGCGTGGATCAAGCGGTGCGTCGCCCTCGGGATGCGCTACCGTATAGCCGTAATCGAGATGACTGAATGTTCCACCACCCGCCAGCATAAAGCTCCACGCCTCATGGCGATAGGGGGCTGCTGCATGGCCTCGAAACCCCGTCTCGTCGTCGCCAATCACCACGCCAAAATGCCAATTCTCACGGGCCGCTGATGGCAACGCATAGTGGAAGTTCACCAGTGACACCTGCTCCGGCAACGCAATCACACGTTGTGTCCGATTGGCTACATTAATTGCAATCGGCATGTCTGGGGCTATGCTGTGAATCGCCTGAATCATCTGCAGATGCCACGGCATGTCCATCGTGTGATCGTGGCGACTATATGGCTCATTACAAATCTCTAGAATGACGTTGTCGTAGGAGCGCAACTCGGTGGCCACCACTTGCACCAAACGCTTCATGAATGGCAGTAACGGACTATCTGGCTCATACACTCGCGTTGATTCGTATGGCCCTATCCCTTGCCGACTCAACGTGGGATGCATTGGTGAGCTCTCCCATGAGGATTGCTCATACCAAAAACTAAACAAGGTCACTTCTACGCAAATATCAAATTGGCTCGCAAGTGCCACAAATGCGGTCAGTCGTTGAATCCAGATGGGATTAATCCGGGCGAGATCGTAACGCCCTTGTTCGTCACGAACCCATGGCGCCAAAAACTGATCGCGCCGGGGCGCAAGCGTATTGTCGGCAATCCCAAAGGCTCCGGGATGTTCAACATAGCTCCCACTAAATATCCGTACGTAGTTGAGTCCGCTGCGTGCGACTGCCGCCAAAT
>Ga0315900_10010353_pt1 | contig 11681 bp, 9 predicted proteins | sample LakEriMetagenome_FD_203521 | JGI IMG/M metagenome (GOLD analysis project Ga0315900, IMG submission 203521) | Freshwater fungal communities from buoy surface, Lake Erie, Ohio, United States - Buoy 12 MA114 | ecosystem: Environmental > Aquatic > Freshwater > Lake > Lake biofilm | place: USA: Lake...
GAGTCTTAGCATTAGCTGATTATTATTCCGCAGAGTGTTTTCGGGATTATGGTTTAGCAGCCGAACTTGGTTTTGTTGGATCAAATCTACCTGTCATTCCAAATTCTTTTTTCTATGACAAACCTGAAAACCTAAGTCTCGGATCAATCACGTCATCTAGGAAAGGCGTGATGGTTAAAGGTTATGGTGGAGAATTTGGCCTTGTTCAAATTGCAATTGAAGCCATTGAAAAACTTTTAGTATCTGGTACTGATTTACAATTCTTCTTCTATAGTGTTTCCCAGGATGTCGAAGATACTATTTTGCAATTGAAGTCCAAATTCCCAGATAACATAGATTTTGTAACCATCAGAAATAAGATTAGCAAAATTCAAATGGCAGAAATGTATAGTAGGAGTCGTATTTACATTGGGTGCTCTAGAAGCGATGGTGTTAGCACTTCTTTCTTGGAAGCTATGCAACATGGGACTTATCCAATCCAAACCAATACCTCATGCGCATCCGAATGGATCTCGAAAGGTGCAGTAGCCTCGATTATAAATCCTTCTGTTGAGGAATTGTTTAATGAGATCTCAAGGGCTGCAATGGATGATGTACTGGTTGATTTGGCCCAAAGTAAAAATCATCAAGTAATTGCGAAGTATTTAAACCCTGATGAACTAATTGAAAAATCCAAGTCATTCTATAAGTTACCTTGAACTAGAAATTAGATACGACCCAATTTCCAAAAGGAATTGAAGCCGTCCAACCGGGGCTTACAGCATTCAAGACATGTGTAATTTTGCCTTTTCGCCTAACAATAAAGTCCTGTTCAAATTCACCGGTCGTCTTATTTACTAATTGGGCACGTAATCCTGGCTCCTTTATAGCCCAACCAGAAGTTTCAGATACAAGTGGAACTAGTTCTGATCCACCCTTCAACAAATTTTTAGTAGAAATTTTGGGAAATTCAGTAAGGGCCAAAGAAATGAGACCGGGAAAAGACTTTTTCCCTAGCGCTGCTATTGCCGTAATTGAGTGCTTTAAATCATCTCCGTCAAACCCCTGAGAAAACTTGTATTGCTCACGGCCTAAAACCGGAATTGCAGTAGGGCCAATCTTTATCTTATGGTCAGTCGTTAGAGTGAAATGAACACCCAAGAATGGATTTGCAGGATTTGGAACAGGATAAACCAAAGTTTTTAGAGGAAGTAACTCATCTGGAATAGTTTTATAGAGACCCAATACGGGCAACAAAGAGTATTCCTTGCCTACCCCAAATTTATGAGCGATATGGATTGCGTTTACACCAGCCGCATTAATAATTTCCGGACAAACTATTTTTTCAGTGTTTAGATAAGCTTCTTCATTTGAATCAAGTATTAATTCTGATCCTAATTCAATCCTTCCACCTTTGTCCTTAAAATCAAGCGCTAATGCATTTATAACATCTTGCGGACTGCTTACAGCTGTTGTTGGGGACCATAAGAACTGACCATGCGTGATTGCAAGTGGTTCATAATTTGGTAACTCAGAAGCAGGAAGCAACTTGATATCAACGTTATTCTGAATACCACGCTCGTAAAGCTTTTGAAGCCGTGGCAATTCATCTATGCTTCGGGTCACTACGACTTTTCCAGTGTTCCTAATCTCAATGGAATGTCTTTCGATAACTTTTCTAAGTGCTTGGTTTCCATCACGACAGAATTTAGCCTTTAGGGAGTCTGGCGAATAATAAAAGCCGGCATGGAGCACCCCTGAGTTTCTGCCAGAAGCGTGTGCTCCCAAAGTTTTCTCTTTATCGGCAATAAGAACCTGCGCTTTTGGATTCTTTTCAAGCAAGCTGTTGCCGATTGAAAGGCCAACTATCCCTCCACCGATGATGACATAATCATATTTCTTTTGCATCATTGAAGTGTAACTAAATTTTTCACTTATCCGATAAACTTGACCGAAAAAGAGGGCGGTGTGAAATGCAAAAGGTTCTTATTTTGGGTGCCACAGGAATGCTGGGCAGCGCTTGTATGAAAGTTGTGAGCCTTGACTCGAAAATTGATTTAATTGGAACAGCAAGAACTACTAGTAATCAGCTTTTAAAATTTGATGCACGGGTTGATTCCATAGTCACTCTATTAGAAATCAATAAACCTAATTGGATCATCAATTGTATTGGAATAATCAAGCCCCATATAGATGAAAAAGTCTCCTCCTCAATTGAAAATGCAATTGAAGTTAATTCCGAGTTTCCTATTCTGCTTGCCAACGCAGCAGAAAAAATAAGTGCGAAGGTTATTCAAATTGCCACTGACTGTGTTTATAGCGGAGTTCAAGGTTCGTATATTGAATCAGATCTGCACGATGCAACAGATGTTTATGGAAAAACTAAGAGTCTTGGTGAAGTGCCGGCATCAAATGTTATGCATTTAAGAGCTTCTATTATTGGACCAGAAGTTGGTAGATCAACATCGCTTTTAGAGTGGTTTAGAAATCAGCCTAATGGTGCAAAGTTGAATGGCTTTACAGATCATCTTTGGAATGGCGTAACGACACATGCCTTTGGAAAACTTTCTCTTGGAATCATAAAGAATGAAGGATTCCGTTCTGGCGCTCATCACGTTATACCTAAAGATATTGTGGCAAAGTCTGAATTATTAAGAATTTTTACCCGAGCTTACGGTCGTGAGGATCTAGAAATTTCAGATGTTGTAAGCCCAAAGCAAATTGACAGAACTTTAAACACTAATGATAAGGGCTTAAGTGATTCTCTCTGGTCGTTAGCTGGGTATAAGTCTCCGCCGACCGTAGAAGAAATGGTCATTGAACAGGCTAATTTGATAAAGAATTAATCTCGAAAACTCAAGAGCGAAAATGGCTCATGTTTTTCTGGTTGGTGGCCGTTGAAGTTTTCAGAATTAAATCTTTCAATTAGGTCATCGACAATGCGGTAAGAAGCTTTTCCATCACCAAAACCGTGTTTCCAAGAATGCGCAGTAAGACCATTAAAGGCTTTAACTGCATCCGAAATTGGATTTTCTGAAAAAGGATCGAATTTTATCGCAGAACCAAATTCGTACACTTGTGGACGTTCGGTCGCTTTGCGCATCTGAATTGCAGGAATTCCTAAAACGGAAGTTTCTTCAACAATAGTTCCTGAATCAGTCAATACCCCTTTTGACGCGTAAATCAACTCTAGAAGCTCTAGATAACCTATGGGATCGACTTGAATTAGATTACTTGGGATAGATAGGCCAAACATAGCTATTTGTTTTTGGGTTCGATAGCCTGCTGGGAAAATGACCTTTCCATCAACTTTTGAAGCAAGGCTTAAAATTCGAATTAAGGATTCTTTATTTTCAACATTTTCTCGGCGATGGCAGGTCATTACGAAGAAATCTCCACTGATAACATTGTATTTTTTGCCAAGTAATTCCGAGATTTGTTCTTGGTTCATTCGTAGCTTGCCGCTTAAGAAGTATTCTTCGAGCACATCAACAATGGGATTACCTGTGACAATTATGTTTGATTCTGGAATTCCTTCAGCAACTCCCTGCGCTTTATAGACATCCAAATATGCATAGATATAGTCACTTAGATGATCGGCAGTAGTGCGATACTTTTCTTCAGGCATTCGCCAGTCATACGAACGCATGCATCCTTCAATATGAACTATGGGGATATTCAATTGTCCTGCTGCGATAGTTCCAGTAACAGTATTGGTGTCTCCTAGAAAAACTGCAACGGAAGGCTTAATCTCACTAAAAACTTCACCGAGTCTTGAAATCATGCTGGCAACTAGTTCTGAATCACTTTCACCCTGAATGTTTAATTCGATTTCTGGAGGAGCTACACCTAACTCACGGAAAAAAACATCCTTCAAATTATCTGAATAGTGTTGTCCGGACCAAATTAGTTTGAAATTATCACCAAGCCTTGACCGTAATTCACGCAACATAATGCTGGCACGAATGACATCTGGTCGAATGCCAAGGACCATAACCATAGGTCCCTTAACTTTGTTATCTTGGTTCAATTGTCCAAGGGTTCCAGTAATCGAATGGGAATCTGAAATCGTCGCCTTGGCTCTCTTCTAAAGTTGATGACGAAAGAAAAAGCACAACCGCATCTTTTGACAAAGTCTTAAATCCATTAGCAAATCCAGCAGGAACAACCAAGACACTTGGGGTATCAGAAGAGAGAACATATCTAGAAACCGCTTGGGATTTATTCGGATTCTTTGTGTCTGTCATTTGAACTGCACCAACCAATATTGATCCTTTTATAGCGATAATTGCCTTGGATTCTTTCATGTGACCGTGCCAAGCCCTTATGAAGCCTTGTTCGTGATTTTCGACAGTATAGAAGCGCTTAAAACCATTCACAAGAAAATCATTTACGAAACCGAGCGAACCACGATCATCAACTGCCTTTCCGCCCTTGATTAGCGTTGGCTCTTTATAGCTGTGTGTCATCGCTTTACTCCCCACTGAAGTCTTAGGTTTTCAGAATTATTAAACCTAGGGTTTGCTACATCCTTAATTCGTTTTTGGGTTATTGCATCTGCTACTTCTTGAATTCCGTCCTCGATACTCCAATTTGGCTTAAAGTTGAGTTCAGACCGAGCCTTATCAGAATTTACGCGATAGTTTCTTGCATCTTGAAAAGAGATCTCCGTTTGTTCAATTTTGGCTTCTTTAACTATTTTTTGAATACGCTCTGCAAGTTCCAATACAGTCACATTCTCGGTATGTAAATTATAAATTCCAGTTTTCGAATCAGAAAGATGTGGAACTGCCGCAGTTGCAACATCTCGTACGTGAAGTAGTGGTCTGAATTGTTGCCCACCAAATACGCTCATTGTGCCTTCAAGAATTGCTCTGATTGTTAATACGTTCAAAACTAAATCAACACGGAGCCTTGCGAACGAGTCGCTCAGGCCAAACAAAGTTCCTAATCGAAAAATCAATGGGGTGGCTTTACTGTTTAGAAGAATTTCTTCGGCTTCGAGCTTAGATTCGGCGTAAAGCGAGAGTGGACCGGTTGGGCTTTTCTCATCTAGAATTCCATCTTGTGCGCCATACACAGAACATGTTGATGGAAAAATGATTCGTCCATCAAAATTTTGCGTTAAGTGACGAACTGCTTCAACATTTGTTTCTCTGGTCAATTTAGGATTTATTGCGCAAGCTGGATCACCAACAAGAGCCGATAGCCAAACAACTGAGTCAGCCCATTTAAGATGTGGCTTGACTGTTTCGAAATCTAAAACATCACCAAATGCAAAATCAACATTTTTTAAATAGGAATCCTCGTAGGTTAAATTATCTAAAACCCTTACTTCATGACCAGCCTTCACGGATTCATCAGTGAACCAACCACCCACATATCCGGCGCCACCTACTATTAAGACTTTCGACATTTTCTTTGAGGCTCCTATTTAATATCGGAAACTTACTAGCTAACTATAATCGTCACATCGCTGGCCAATAAGCGAAAATGGCAGGTAAACGACGTCTACTTCCTGAGAGCCCTGGAGTAAGCCGCTTCGTGCCCCAAAATGAATTGAGCTGGACTAAATCTGATTTTCGCATAGGCCCTTCCCGCTGATCCAAGGGAAAGGCGTAATTCAATATTCGCAATTAGTTTTTCAAGAGCTGCTACAGACTCTTTGTAATCGGAAACAAGAATTCCGGATACCCCATCTTCAACTACTTCTGAAACAGAGCCCACATTTTGGGCAACTATTGGAAGTGAGGAGTAACTCGCTTCAATTAACGAAATAGGTTGTGCCTCATTATCCGAAGTCAGAAGAGCAACATCGCTAGCACTCCAAATTATTTCGGGATTAGTCCAGCCGAGAAAGTTAACGTTTGAAGGTGCAATTGCTTTTATTTCATCCAGTAAATCGCCTTCGCCGCCCAAAAGGAATAAGACATCGGGAAATCTTTTTGCTAATTCGATTGCTTTGTCAGGCCTTTTTATTTTGGTCATTCGCCCTAGCCAACCAACGACGGTGACATCGCTTGAGATGTTTAACTTTTCACGAACTACCTTTTTGTTTAAGTGGTTGAAGTCATTTATGCCTGGCCTTAGAACTATGTATTGATCTTCATTTCCAATACCGGCTTCCAATAAATCAGCCTTAACTTTATCCCCAGCTGCTATCAAAACATCACTTAATCTTGCCATCACGATTTCTACAAACTTGAACACATTTGACTTCAATTTAGAAAAATACCCGTATAGCAAATGTCCGTGATAGGTGTGCACTATCGCTGGCTTATTCTTAATGATGGTTGCCGCTGCTAATCTGCCAATGAAACCAGCTTTTGCGGTGTGTGTGTTTATTACATCTGGTCTGCACTTAAGTATGTATCGTCTAATCTCTATCAAAGACTTTAGATCTGAAAAGATTGAGATAGATCTTCCTAAACTTTCAATTCTGTGGCCATTTAATTCCTTAAAAATTTCATCTTCAGTCTCGCCACTCTGAACATAGCCTGCTGCTAAAAAAACCTCGTGGCCATTTGATCTCAGCCCAATAACCAATTCTTCGAGCCACCGAGCAGTCCCACCTTGATTCACTCGCGCGATAACTTGCAATATTCTCACAGACCAACCTTAACCAAAATTGGGATAATTCAGCCATTTTTACGGAGGGAATCAATTCTGTGGAGCGACTACGTAATATGCTTACGCAGTGAAATCTCGGTTTAGAAAATCTGGCGAAGATTCAACTTTAATTGCCTGTGCCAAATTACTTCCGAGATCCGATCGCAAAAAATTAATTCTGGTTTCGATTTTACAACTACTACTTAGCCTGGTGGACTTGATTGCAATTGGTATTATTGGTGTTCTGGGAGCCTTAACAATCCGAGGAATAAATTCCCAAGAGCCAGGTAATCGGGTTAGCGCAATTTTAGACTTTCTTAACTTATCGAACTTTTCATTTCAAGAAACCGTCGCTATTTTGGGATTATTAGCCGGCGTCTTATTGATTTCTCGAACTCTTGCTTCAGTTTTTCTCACCAGAAAAACGTTTTTCTTTTTGGCCAGACGCGGTGCATATATTTCCTCTCTTCTGGTTTCTAAGCTGTTAACACAATCAATTCTTGTGATTCAGCAACGCACTAGCCAAATGACTATTTTTTCTTTAACCTCTGGTGTTGAAGCAATTGTTCTAAGGATATTAGGTCCACTTGTTGCCATGGTTTCTGATATTACTATTCTGTTAGTAATGGCATTTGGACTTTTTATTGTGGACCCAAGAACCGCACTGAGTGCAATTGTGATGTTTGGCTTCGTAGGATTTGCTTCATATCGCCTGATGCATAAACGGGCAAAAGCTATTGGAGAATTGAATTCCAAAATGGAAGTAAAGTCCCAAGAGAAAATATTAGAAGTTTTAACTTCATATCGTGAACTCACAGTCGCAAACCGAAAAAGTTACTACTCGCGCAGCATTTCCGATGTCAGACAAGATGTTTCAAATACCAACGCTGAGATGGCATTTATGCCCAATATTAGTAAATATATTATTGAAAGCACTGTGGTTTTTGGGGCTTTAGCTGTATCAGGAATTCAATTTCTATTAAATGATGCGAGCCGTGCGGTCGGAACGCTTTCAATTTTTCTAGCAGCAGGAATGCGTATTGCACCTGCAGCTCTTCGACTTCAACAAGCAGCAATCACAATCAAAAGTAGTATCGGGACGGCGCGACCAACTCTTGAGTTGATCAACCAGCTAAACGATGTGAAGCCGATTGAAATTTCAGGAGATCAGTTAGATTTGCAACATGAAGGATTTATTCCCCAGGTTGAAGTTCGGAATTCTTCATTGACCTACCCAGAAAATAGTGAGCCTTCGGTTAGAGAAGTTTCTTTGAAGGTTCCTGAGGGTTCAACCCTGGCATTTGTCGGCCCTTCTGGTGCCGGGAAGACGACAATTATTGATATTTTATTGGGCGTCCTTGAACCCCAAATGGGCGAAGTTTTAATCTCTGGAAAAACCCCTGCGCAGGCATCGAAACTTTGGCCAGGTGCAATTGCTTATGTTCCCCAAGATACTGCTATTGCAAGCGGCACTATCAGAGAAAATGTTGCATTGGGCTATCCGCGCGAAGTCGCGACTGATGATCTGGTTTTAAATGCTCTTAAGGTTGCTGGTCTAGATACCTTTATCCATTCTCTTAAAGATGGTATCGACACTGTTGTTGGCGAGCGTGGGACAAAAATAAGTGGTGGTCAACGACAAAGGCTTGGGATAGCCCGCGCAATGTTTACAAAACCGGCCTTACTTGTTTTGGACGAAGCTACTAGTGCGCTAGATGGTGAAACTGAATTGCAGGTTTCCGATGCGATACGAACCCTTCGTGGATCAACAACCGTAATTTTGATTGCTCATAGACTGAGCACTGTGCGCGATGCCGATAAAGTTGTATACATGGCAGATGGCAGAATAGTTGCTTCTGGAACATTTGAAGAAGTTCGAACCCAAGTTCCTGATTTCGATCGCCAAGCCGTTCTAATGGGTCTCTAAGGGGTAAATATGAAGGTTTTCATTACAGGTGGAGCAGGATTTATCGGATCGCACTTTGCTGAATACTTTCAAAAACTAGGTGATGAAATAACGATTCTAGATAATTTCTCAACTGGTTCTAGTAAAAACCTAGAACTAATTGATTTTTCTGGAGAAATGGTTCACGGCGATATCCGAGATTCCGAAATAGTTGAACCTTTAATCAAAAAATCCGATCTTGTTCTGCACATGGCCGCCGCTCTCGGCGTAGATACAATAATGTCTGACACGATTAAATCAATTTCAACCAATATATATGGGAGTGAAATTATCTTGCAGGCTGCATCAAAATACAAAAAACGAATTGTAATTGCTAGCACATCTGAAATTTATGGAAAAAATTCAAAACAACCTCTATCTGAAGATGATGACCGAGTGATTGGGACGCCCCAGAATTTTCGTTGGTCATATTCTGATGCGAAAGCTATCGAAGAATCGATTGCAAGAGTTCTGTTCCTAGAAAAAAAACTACCAGTTACGACTGTTCGATTTTTCAATACAATTGGTCCAAGGCAAACTGGAAAATATGGAATGGTGGTTCCTAAATTTATTGCCTCTGCGCTTAAAGGAGAGGATGTAAATGTTTATGGGGAGGGCAAACAGACTCGCGTATTTTGCCACGTGAGCGATGCAATCAGCGGAGTAGTGTCTCTGTTGAATAATGATAAATCAATCGGTGAAGTCTTTAATATCGGTGGTGTAGGAGAAATTTCAATTCTTGATCTAGCTGACAAAGTTATCAAATTAACAGGGTCAGCTTCTAAAGTCGTCAAAATCCCATATGAAAATGCCTATCCTGAAGGTTATGAAGATATGCAACGTCGCGTCCCTGATATCTCGAAGATTGAGAAATATACGAATTGGAAGCCCCAATTTAATCTTGATCAAGCAATCGTTGATATATTAGAAAATCGGTAGGATTTTACTTGTTGGTTTCACAAAAAATTCGAAACAAAGTAGCCATAGCTTTCCCTCCCGCACATGTATTGCGGGGTAGAAAGAATATTAAGAAACTTGAAACAAGTTTGCCTTATGGAGATAATGCAATATCCCAAAGAATCAAGAGTGGTAAGCCAACCTTAATTGGAAGATTGGGCGGCACAGAGGCGCGTGTATTGGGCTGTTATTTGGATGTGTTTAAAGCTAAATCTCTATGGGATCCTTTGTCAACGATTTATTCGTTCATAACTTTTCCTAGGCGGATTAACCAGTTAAGGAATCTTTCTGGAGTCTACCCGTCAAACGTTTCAACAGTTAGAAAGTTTGTTTTAGAGCAACTTGATGCAATTCCTGAAATTGACATACTAGGTTGTTGGGGTCAAACATTCACTTGGGCAGAATCTATTTCCCAAAAATCAAAAGTAGCGACCTACGTCTCGCATCATTCTGTAGCACCATGGGTAGAAATTTTTGAGTCGTCAAGTAGGGATAGTGAGCCCTGGTCACTTGCGTTAGAAGGTAAAAAGGTATTAGTCATAAGTGGATTTTCAGAAACCTTCAAGAAACAGCATATGAGAATCGGTCACGTTTTTGAAAAGGCAAATTACCCGAATTTCTCTGCAACATTTATTAAAGCCCCTATTTCGCTAGGAGGCGTTCTGGATAACAAGAGTTGGGTAGACCATCTAGTGAAAATGAAAAATGATATGGAATCGGCCGATTTCGATATTGCATTAATTTCTGCCGGGGCCTACGCGCTACCTCTTGCGAATCATGCTAAAAAGTTGGGGAAAATTGGAATTTCTTGTGGGGGGGAACTTCAGTTATTTTTCGGGGTTATGGGGAAGCGCTGGGAAAAAATGGAAAGAGTTACGAAATATCAAAATGAATTCTGGGTTCGGCCAAGTCAAGATGAAAGGCCTAGGAATTGGCGCAAAATCGAAAACGGATGCTACTGGTAGTTCTGTTAAACAGAATTGATATCACGGAGTTGACCGGTCAGATCAAACAACTCTATTTTGCTTGATTTAAGCGCAATCTTATTAATTTCAGAATGCAAGACAGAAACAATAGCAAAATCCAAATCTTTGATTTCGATTAGGTTACTAGATTTTTCATTTTTCCATGTTTTAACTAATGGATCGTGCCAGAAAACAGAGTTTCCTTGATCCCTTAACTCTTGGATGAGTCTAATTGTTGGACTTTCTCGAACATCTGAAATATCTTGTTTATACGAAATACCGACTACCAGAATTTTCTTGCTTACGATTTTCTCGTTTCGCTTCCTAGATATTTCTTCAATTATCTTCTTTGGCATTTCAAAATTAACTTCATTTGCTAGCTCTATGAATTTTGCATCCGCACCAGAATTCTTTGCAGCAAATGATAGAAAGGTTGGATCAACAGGTATGCAATGTCCCCCTACACCAATTCCGGGGAAAAACTTCATGAATCCGTATGGTTTCGTGGCGGCACCGTCAAGGACTTCATGCACATTTATGCCAAGCTTGCTGCAGATTAAAGAAAATTCGTTTACTAAAGCAATGTTTACTTGACGAAAAGTATTTTCAAAAAGTTTGGCTGCTTCTGCAGTTTCTGGAGAAGATAACTCGATTATAGTGTCACAAAAAGTTTCATAAAATTCAGATGTTTTTTTAGCGGCTTCTGGTGTAAGTCCAGCGTAAAGCCTCGGAGTATTTTTGATTTTCCAATTTTTGTTACCGGGGTCTACTCTTTCAGGTGATATCGCATACAAATGCTTAATTTCTTTGGGTGAATGGCTCTCTACTTCTGGCACAATTACTTTGCGTAATGTTCCTGGATAAGACGTAGATTCATTAATTATAAGAGCACTGTTTAATAGATACTCTCCTAGTATCTTGGAGGCCGATAAAACAAAGCTAACATCGGGTTCTCGATTTTCATCTAGAGGTGTCGGGACAGCAATAATTGCAATCTCAGATTTAGCAAAATCTAATGGGTTGGAAGTCGCCGTATATCTTCCGGTATTAATCCACTTGGAAAGTGAGGTGGATTCGACATCTTCAATGTGGGAAACTCCTGAATTAAGATTAGAAACAATTGTCTCGTTTAGATCAAAACCAATCACGTCATGTCCACCTGAACAAATTGCCATTGCAAGCGGAAGTCCAACATACCCTTGTCCAACAATTACAACTCTCATTGT
>Ga0315900_10010354_pt1 | contig 11680 bp, 12 predicted proteins | sample LakEriMetagenome_FD_203521 | JGI IMG/M metagenome (GOLD analysis project Ga0315900, IMG submission 203521) | Freshwater fungal communities from buoy surface, Lake Erie, Ohio, United States - Buoy 12 MA114 | ecosystem: Environmental > Aquatic > Freshwater > Lake > Lake biofilm | place: USA: Lake...
TTTCAATACGCCTGGCTTCAGGACCGCCTCAAAAGCTCCGACGGGCACGCGCTCATCGGCGATGTGACCACAGCAGCCCGTGTGCGCATGGCGCTCACCGAGCTGGGCACCACTTTCATCAAACTGGGGCAGATGCTCAGCACGCGCTCGGACCTGCTCGGCCCGGAGCTGACCGACGAGCTGGCGCAACTGCAATGCAGTGTGCCCGCCGACAGCGCGGAGATCGCACGGACGACGATCGAAAAGGAGCTCGGCAGGCCGGTGCATGAGATGTTCTCGGAGTTCGACGACACGCCGCTCGCGGCGGCCTCCATCGCGCAAGTCCACGCCGCTCTGCTGCCCACCGGCCGCAGTGTGGTGGTCAAAGTGCGCCGCGCCGGTGTGGCCGAGCAGGCGGCGACGGATCTGGAGATCGTGCAGGCGCTCGCGGAGCTGCTGGAAAAGCACTCGCCCGCTCTGCGAGCCTACCAGCCCGTGGCTGTCGTGCGGCAGTTCCGCCGAACGCTCTTGCGCGAGCTCGACTTCACCTACGAGCGCCGCAATCTGGAGGAATTCGCTCGCAATTTCGCCGACGAGCCGACGGTGTGCATTCCCGAGGTGTTCGGAGATTATTGTTCGCATCAGGTTGTGACGATGGAGCGCCTGGAGGGGATCCGCGGGACGGAGATCGACGCGCTAAGGCAGAGCGGCGAGGATCTCGGCGAGTTCGCCCGCCGTGGCGCGAACATGTATCTCGAAATGGTCTTCCGCGACGGCTTCTACCACGCCGATCCGCATCCCGGGAATCTCATCCTGCTGCCGGGCAACATCGTCGGCGTCATCGACTGCGGCATGGTGGGCCGTATCGACGAGGATTTGCGAGATGAGGTGGAATCCCTGCTCGTCGGCATCGTCGAGAATGATTCCTCGCTCGTGTCCGAGCAGGTGCTGCGTCTAGGCGCGGTGCCTCCCACCTGCTCGCGTGAAAAACTGCGCTCTGATCTTCAGGACTTCATGGCGGACTACACCGGCCATCCGCTGAATGAAATCCATGTCGGCGCGGCGCTGTCGAGTCTCGTCGAGATCATCCGGCGCCACCACATCGTGCTGCCGCCGGCCTTGGCGTTGCTTTTGAAGACCATCATCGTCCTGGAGGGCACCTCACGGCGTTTCAGCCCGGAAGTGAGCCTCACGGAGCTGATGCAGCCTTATTGCTCGCGTCTGCTGCTGCGGCGTTTCTCGCCGGGGCGCGTCGCCAAACGCGCGCGGCGGGCCTTCCGCGCCTGGGATCACCTGCTGAAGGCGCTGCCGCGTGATCTGGCCGACCTGCTGGCGCGTTTTCGCGACGGCACGCTCACGGTGCATCTCGACCACCGTCATCTGGATCCCATCGTGAACCGCCTTGTGCTCGGCATCCTCACGGCGGCGATTTTCCTCGGCTCCAGCGAGTTGTGGAGCCGCGAGGCGCCGCCGCTGCTCTACGGCGTGTCCGTTTTCGGCGCGCTGGGCTATGTGCTATCGCTTTTCCTCGGCTGGCGGCTCCTGCGGGCCATCCGCAAGTCCGGGAACATCCAGTCGAAGGATTGAGATTGCAGCGCGGCGGGATTTTTCAGACACTCGTCACATCTCACCCTGCCAGCCATGCAACCACCGCCCATTCCCAGCAAGGACGCCGAGCACCTGCGCACGCTCGTGATCTGCCATTACATCAAGGCCGGCCTCACGCTCATGATGTCCGCCTTCATCCCGCTGCACTATGCGATCATGCGCATGGTGTTCACGAATCCCGAGTTCATGAAGGAAATGCAAAATGCGCAGAAAAGCGGCCAGCCTTTCCCCTTCGATCCGCAGCAGTTCTTTGGCATCTTCCAGTGGTTTTATGTGATCGCCGGGGTGTTCATGCTGGCTGCCATCGTTTTGACGGTGATTTCCGGACGCTTCATCCAGCGCCGGGTGAACCGTACCTTTTCCATCGTCGTTTCAGGCTTCCTCTGCTTGTTCTTCCCGTTCGGCACGATCCTTGGCATCTTCACGCTCATCGTGCTGACGCGGGAGTCCGTCATCCGGCTGTATGCGGAGGCAAAAGCCCCCGCCTGAAACTTTGAACTTGGAACTTGAAACCATCTGGTCGAAAAACTTCCGACTTATTCAACCATCCACCTTCAAGTTCACTCATGTATTTCCTCGGCATCGACAGCGGCACCCAGAGCAGCAAGGCCATCGTCCTCGACCTCGAAACGGGCAAAATCCTCGCCTCCGCCCACTCGACGTATGATTTGATCGAGGGGCTGCCGCCCGGGCATCTCGAACAAGATCCGCAGTTCTGGCTCGATGCCGTGGACGCCTGCGTGCGGCAGTGCCTTGAACAAATCGGCCACGACAAGGCGAAGATCGCCGGCATCGGCGTCAGCGGTCAGCAGCACGGCCTCGTGGCGCTCGGCGCGGACGACAAGCCGGTGCGCGCGGCCAAATTGTGGTGCGATACTTCCACGCAGGCGCAGTGCGCGGAGATCGCGCATCATTTCGGCGGCCAGCCGGGTGTGATCGCGCTCGCGGGGAATGCCATGCTGCCGGGCTACACGATTCCGAAGCTGCTGTGGCTGAAGCAGAACGAGCCGGACAACTTCGCCAAAACGAAGACCATCCTGCTGCCGCACGATTACATCAACTTCTGGCTTACCGGCGTGAAGCGCATGGAATACGGCGACGCCTCCGGCATGGGCATCCTCAACGTGAACACGCGTCAGTGGGCGTATGAAATCTGCGACTTCATCGACCCGCGTGTGCGCGAGATGCTGCCGCCGCTCGGCTCGTCGAAATCCATGCATGGCACCATCCGCAAGGACTTGGCCGTGAAATGGGGCCTGAACTTCGATGTCGTCGTCAGCGCCGGCGGTGGCGACAACATGATGGGCGCGATCGGCACCGGAAACATCAAGCCCGGTGTCGTCACCGCCAGCTTCGGCACCAGCGGCACGCTGTATGGCGTGGCAGATTCTCCTGTGGTCGATGGCCAGGGCGAGGTGGCCGCTTTTTGCGACAGCACAGACCAGTGGCTGCCGCTCGTCTGCACGATGAACGTCACCGTCGTCACCGAGCAGGTGCGCGAGATGTTCCGCTGGGATTTGCGCCAGCTCGAAGCCGCCGTGAAGTCCGCGCCTGCAGGAGCGGACGGCGTGATGTTCCTGCCCTATCTCAATGGCGAGCGCACACCGAACCTGCCGAACGGCACCGGCGTCATTCACGGCCTGCGTCCGACGAACATGGCCCCCACCAACATCGCCCGTGCCGCCGTGGAAGGTGCCACTCTCGGTCTCGCCTACGGTTTGAAGCGTTTCCGCGATCTCGGCATGAACCCGACCGAAATCCGCCTCACCGGCGGCGGCAGCAAGAGCAGCGTGTGGCGTCAGATCGCCGCCGACTGCTTTAACGCCGAAGTCGTCACGCTCAACACCAGCGAGGGTGCCGCGCTCGGCGGCGCGATCCAGGCCGCTTATGTGCATGGCAATCAAACCGGCAAGGTCACCTACGACCAGCTCTGCGCCAAGCTCGTCACCCTCGACGAATCCACCCGCTGCCGCCCGAATGCCGAACGCGCCGAGCTTTACGCCGCGCAGCTCGAAAAACAGATGGAACTGACCGGACGCCTGAACCAGACCGGCTGGCTCTGACCAACTAAATCAAGTCGTTAACCCAAGCCCACAGCGTCACGCACGCGTGCAAGAGTCTTGCGTGCGACGGCGCGGGCTTTCTCGGCGCCTTGGGCGAGAACTTTGTCCACGTAGCCTTTGTCGGCGAGGATCTCGTCGCGGCGGGCGCGGAAGGGGGCGAAATAGTCGGTGACGCCTTGCAGGAGGCGCTTTTTGAAGTCGCCGTAGCCGACGCCTCCGTTGAGGTGGTCGTTCACCATCACGTTGTAGTCGGCTTCGGAAGCGACGAGTTTATAGAGCGCGAGAATGCTGCTGCCCTCGACGGGTTTTGGCGCCTCGACGGGAGTGGAGTCGGTCTTGATGCCCATGATCTTCTTTTTGAGCGGTCCGGGTTCTTCAAAAAGCGGGATGGTGTTGCCATAGCTCTTGCTCATCTTCTGGCCGTCGAGTCCGGGGACGACGGCAGTCTCCTCCTTGATGCGCGGATTGGGCAGCTTGAAGAGGCCTTCGCCGTAAAGCTCGTTCATCTTGACGGCGATGTCGCGGGTGACCTCGACGTGCTGCTTCTGATCGCGGCCGACGGGCACCACATCGCTGTCGTAGATGAGGATGTCGGCTGCCATGAGCACAGGATAAGCGAACAGGCCGTGCGAGGGCTTGATGCCGTTGGCGATCTTGTCCTTGTAGCTGTGGCAGCGTTCGAGCAGGCCCATCGGTGTGACCGTGCTGAGGATCCATGAGAGCTCGCAGTGCTCCGGCACGTCGCTCTGGCGGAAGAAGACGCATTTGTCCGGATCGAGGCCGCAGGCGAGGAAATCGACGGCCAGTTCGCGCACGTATTCGCGCAGCGCCTTGCCATCGTGGACGGAGGTGAGCGAGTGGTAGTCAGCGATGAAGTAGTAGGCGTCGCCCTCGTGCTGCAATTTGAGCGCGGGCTCCATCATTCCGAAGAAATTGCCGAGATGAAGTCTGCCGCTGGGTTGGAGGCCGGAAAGGATGCGCATGGTCTTGAAAGGTGTCTGGGAGATGGAGGCGGAGTTTGAATGACGAATGCGGAATGTCGAATCCGTTCTCCGTAGCAAAACTGCGAAGGATGAATGCCGAATGAGAGGGCCGAAGGGGCGCTGCTGGCGAAAATCTGCAGGTCAGGCCAGCCGGCGTGCTGCGAGCAGGCCGTGTTTCGGCCCGAAGACGAAGGCCAGCGCGAACAGCGCGGCCTGGGCGAGCACGATGCAGGCTCCGGTGGCGCCATTGATGAAGAAGCTGACGTAAACACCGAGGCAGCTTGCGAACACGGACGAACCGGCGGCGATGAGCAGCATGCGATCACAACGATCCGTGAGCAGCCGGGCGGTGCAGCCGGGCGTGATGAGCATGGCGACGACGAGGATGATCCCAACGGCCTGGAGCGAGGCGACAATGGTGGCGGCGAGCAGGCTGAGCAGCACGTAGTAGAGCAGCTTCGTGTTCAAGCCAATGGCACCGGCATGGGCGGGATCAAAGCAGAAGAGCAGCAGGTCTTTGCGCATGAGCAAGATGACCAGCAGAGTCAACAGGGAGGCGGCGATGGTCTGGATCATGTCGTCACGTTCGATGCCGAGAATGTTGCCGAAGAGGATGTGATTGAGGTGGGCCTCCGTCTCGACCTTCGTGAATAGCACGAGGCCAAGGGCGAACAGGCCAGTGAAGACGATGCCCATGACGGTATCCTCCTTGATGCGTGTGTTGGATTTGATCCAACCGGTGGCCGTGGCGCAGAACAGGCCGGAGACAAAGGCTCCCACGGCCAGCGGCAGGCCTAGCATGTAAGCACCGACCACGCCGGGCAGGACGGCGTGCGAGATGGCGTCGCCCATTAGCGACCAGCCTTTGAGGATGAGATAGCAGGAGAGCACCGCGCACACCGCCCCGACGAGAGCGCCGACGAGCAGCGCCTCGATCATGAAGCTGTATTGAAAGGGGGCGAGCAGGTTCATGCGGATGCGGCGGCGCGGCGTTGCGCACGGGCGGTAAGAAGGCCGTGTTTGGGCGCGAAAATGAGTGCGACGAGGAAGACGAGGGTTTGCAGCACGACGATGCAGCCGCCAGTGGAGCCGTTGAGAAAGTAGCTGGCGTAAGCGCCCGCCACGCCGCAGAAGACGCCGGTGAGCGAGGCGATGGCCAGCATTCTGCCAAAGCGATCGGTCAGCAGATACGCGGTGGCTCCTGGCGTGACGAGCATGGCGACGACGAGGCATGCGCCGACGGTCTGCAAGGCGGCGACGGCCGTGGCGGAGAGCAGCGCGAGCAGCAGGAAGTGCAGGAAGCGTGTGTTGAGGCCAAGGCTGCGCGCATGGCCCTCATCGAAGCAGTAGAGGAGCAGGTCACGCCATTTCAGACCGAGCACGAGGAGCGAAACGGTGGAGATGATGAGCACCTGGAGGATGTCGGGATCGGAGATGGCGAGGATGTTGCCAAAGATGATCGTGCGCAGGTTCAGATTGCTCGGGAAGAGCGAGAGTAGCAGCAGGCCGAGCGCGAAAAAGCTGGTGAAGACTACGCCGATGACCGCGTCCTCGCGCAGTCGTGAGTTGTTTTTCACCCACCCCATGCCCAAGGCCGCGAGGATGCCCGCGACGAACGCGCCGAGCGAAAACGGCAGTCCCAGCAGCCATGCGAGCGACACGCCAGGTACAACCGCATGCGAGAGCGCGTCTCCCATGAGCGACCAGCCCTTCAGCGTGATGAAGCACGATAAAAACGCGCACACGCCGCCGATGAGGCCGCTCACGAGGATGGCTTTCACCATGTACTCGTACTCGAAGGGAGTCAGGAGGCTGGACATGGTGAAATGACGAATGATGAATGGCGAATGACGAATAAATAGCGAAGCGCGATTGGCGGGAAGGAGGGCCATTCGTCATTCGCCACTCTGGTTTCGTCATTCATTCTCCGACCTCCTTGGCTCTCACCTTGACCAGCTCCTCGCGCCCCTGACGCTCCGTGTATTCCAAATGCCCGTCTTTGCCGAACACGAGCGGGCGCTCGTCGTCGGTGAACAGCTTCACGGTGCGGCCGTCGTGCTCCTGGATGGTGGATTCCTCGAAGTGGAACTGGCGCAGCACGCCACCGAAGGCGCGGGAGAGGTTTTCCTCGGTGAAAACACGCTCGGTGGGGCCGAAGGCTAGCACGGTGCGGTTCACGAGCACGACCTGGTCGCAAAACTCGGGCACGCTGCCGAGATTGTGCGTGGAAACGAGCATGATGTGGCCCTCGGAGCGCAGGGAGCGCAGCAGCTCGATGATGGCGGTCTCGGTCTGCACGTCCACGCCGGTGAAGGGCTCGTCCAGCAGCATGATGCGGCCGCGCTGCGCCAGAGCGCGGGCCAGGAAGACGCGTTTCTTTTGCCCGCCGGAGAGTTCGCCGATCTGGCGGTCTTTGAAATCGCTCATCCCGACGCGTTCGAGGCATTCCTGTGCGACTCGTTTGTCCTCGGCACGCGGGATGCGCATGAAATTCATGTGGCCATAGCGGCCCATCATTACCACGTCCCAGACGCTGACGGGGAAGGTCCAGTCCACTTCCTCGCTCTGTGGCACGTAGGCGACGAGTTGGCGCTTCCGCGAAGCTTCGACACCGAGACCGGCGATTTTCACGCCGCCTTTGACCGGGCGCAGGAAGCCCATAATGGATTTGAATAGCGTGCTCTTGCCACTGCCGTTCACGCCGACCAACGCGCAGATCGTCCCGGCTCCAAGGGTGAAGGACGCGTCCCGTAGCGCGATGTGGCCGTTGTTGTAGGCCACGGTGACATCGGCGACTTCGATCGAGAGCGGCGGGGTGGTTGCGGGCATTCTTCGTCAGGGATGGGTGAACGCCTTCACGATGGTGTCGGCGTTGTATTGCAACAGCTTCAGAAATGTCGGCGCGGGGCCGTCATCCGCTGTGAGCGAGTCCACATACAACACGCCGCCGTAACGCGCACCCGTTTCCTTGGCCACTTGCAGCATGGCCTTGTCACTGATCGTGCTTTCGGAGAAGACGACCGGGATTTTGTTCGCGCGCACGGTGTCCATGACCTTCCGCACCTGCTGCGGCGTGCCTTCCTGGTCGGCGTTGATGGGCCAGAGGTAGAGTTCCTTCATGCCGTAGTTGCGGGTGAGGTAAGAAAACGCCCCCTCGCAGCTCACGAGCCAGCGTTGATCGGCGGGAATGGCCTCCAGCTTCTTGCGCACGGGTTCGTCGATGGCGCGGAGTTCGGCGGTGTAAGCGGCGGCATTTTTGGTGTAGGTCGCCTCGTTCGCGGGATCGAGCTTCACCAGCGCCTTGCGGATGTTTTCGACGTAGATGACGGCGTTTGCGGGCGACATCCACGAATGCGGGTTCGGCTTGCCGGTGTAAGGGCCTTCGCCGATGCCCATCGGCTCGATGCCTTCGGTGAGCACCACGCTGGGCACGTCCTGCACCTGCTGGAGAAATTTTTCAAACCAGCGCTCCAGCCCCATGCCGTTCCACAGCACGAGATCGGCGTCCTGCGCCTTCACCAGGTCGAGCGGAGTCGGCTCGTAGTCGTGAATCTCCGCGCCGGGCTTGGTGATGGATTCCACGATCGCCGCCGTGCCCGCGACATTCTGCGCGATGTCCTGGATGATCGTAAACGTCGTCAGGATGCGTTTCGGGCCGGTGCGGGTCTTTTCTGGCGTTTTGCCGCAGGAAACGAGCAAACCGCAGAGTAGCAGAAGGAAGGTCAGTTTTTTCATGATGGATCAAAAACGAAAGCTCACGCCGCTGAAGACACCGAAATCAGGCGCCGGGCGGTTCATGCCAATACGAACGCCAGCGTCAAAGATCAGCGAATCAGTGACGGCAAAGGTCACGCCGGCGTCGAAAATCCCGATGTAAGCGGTGTCCTGGCCGGCGATGCCGACGAGTTCAAGATACATGCCGAGTTTTTCGGTCAGCCCGACGCCGAGCGTGGCGGAGTGCAGCCATTCAAGGTCGTGGCCGTTGGTTTCGCTGTCATGAACGATGTCAACCTCGGCCATCAGACCGAGGGAAATCCGGTCGGAGAGTGTGATGGAAAGCGGCATGATGAGGCCGCCAGCCCAGGCCTCGTCGCTGACGTTGGAATGTGTGGGAATGGTGATGTAAGGCATCAGGGCAAGGGCCGCCGGTCCGGAGTCGTTGCCAAACAGGTTCTTTTTCAGGCGCACCGTGATGTCGCCAAAACCCGACGTGGCGGTTTCGTCTCCACGTTCGGACTCTCCGGCGACGGCGTGGCTGTTGAGGATCACCTGCAGGTCTGTGCTGCGTGTGAGCCCGGCCTTGAGGTTCGCCTGGCCGTAGAGCCAGGTTTCGGAGGATCTGCCCTGGACGGCGTCGGCGTCGCGGCTGTAGTCGAAGAAGCTCATTTCCACCTGAAACATCCCGGCGGGCACCGTGTAGCCGGATTCGGTCGTGTCAGGCCGGTCGGTGCTCATCTCGCGGACAGGCTCGGCCGCCGGCGAGGAGCCGAGGAAAGGTGGCAGGAGCGCGAAAAGCAAAAGATTGATCCGCATGAGAAAGTTAGTCTGGACTAAGAACATCAGCCCTGGCTGACAGGCAAGCGCAAATTTTAGCCTGGGCTAACATTGTCAGCCCGGGAAATTGTGCTTTGCCTCTCCCGCGGTCTTGGCTACTGCTCGCTTGATGCCAGCCAAGCGCCAGGAAACCACCGCACATGTCCATTCCCCCGCTATCGAGGACTACCTGGAGCAGATCCACAATCTGATCGCCTTGAAGGGCTACGCTCGTGTGGTGGACATTGCCAAAAACCTCGAAATCTCCCAGGCCAGCGTCACGAATATGATCCAGCGGCTGGATGCCGAGGGATTTGTCGTTTACGAGCGCTACCGTGGGGTCGTGCTGACCGAAAAAGGCGGGAAGGTGGGTTCTGAAATCGCGCGCAGGCACGAGGTTCTCACGCGCCTGCTCGCCGGCTTCGGCCTCGATCCGAAAACCGTCCATGAGGACGTGGAAGGCATGGAGCACCACATCAGCCGCCAGACGCTCGATGTGCTGACGCTGCTGATGGAGGAACTGGAGGGCAATTCAGAGCTGATGAGGAAGCTCAAACGCAAGCTCGCCCAACGAACGTGACAAAATACGGCGCGCGGTCACCAATTCTCGGGTGATAGACCAGAGATTGATCGACGTTCAAGGGCTTGTGAAAGTATTCTGGAATAGAATGATGCTCATTCTTGCTCTTATGCTGGCGCTGCCGGTCGGGCTGGAGGCATGCTCTGTTCCAGGCACTTTGGATGAAGCAGACCAGCCTCACGCGCTGATCGGGGCCGACGACGACATGTCGCACATCGACGCGCAGGCATCCGATGTTCCTTCGGATTTCTTGGGACTGGCCGACTTGCCTGCAGCAACATCCGTTTACTCGGTCGTTGCTGCCAGCATGAACCGCGCGGAGACGCGGTGGAACGTAGCCCGGGCGGAGCGCGGAACGCGTCTGCACCGCAGGCTTTGCAGGGAGTTGTGTTGATAAGCGGACAGCTTCGTCATTGAACCACGGCCGCGAAGGACAGGGATCTTCTCCTGCGTCAGGCCGGGCTCCTCGAATCACGGAAGATCCATGTCCTCTTAAAGCCACACATCATCTCATGAAAACCATCCTTTCCTTTGCCAGTCTGCTTGTCTTCTCCACCGCCGCTTTTGCCGGCCCCCAAAAAGTCATGCTCCAAGTCCGCGTCGAAAGCGAGCGCGGCTCCAAAGGCGCCAACGACTCCAAGTCACCCGACGAAAGCCGCGCACGCTGGTTGGTCGTGCGTGTCACCAACCCTGCGCCCGTGAAAATGGAGGGGCTCACCCTCAAATGGAACTTCTACGCCGATGACCTGAAACGTGGTCATGATGAAGTCGTCCTCCATAAGTCGGGCGATGAGAGTTTCAGCATCGAGCCCTCCGGACGGTCCACGGATGTGACCACGCCCAAGGTGGTCTTTGAATGGACGCCCCAGCATTCCGTGCGCTCTGGCAGCGGGCGTCGCGTGAGCTACAAGAAGGTGGATGAGACTGGTCATCGCTATCATGGTTATGCCGTGCAGGTGCTCCAGGGGGGCGAGGTCATTGCTGAGGCCAGCAACGATCCGAAGCTTCTCAAAGCCTCTGAATGATTTCGCGATGGCATCCAACGTGCCCGTGCGTTATTAAAGCATCCTTCCGTCATGAGTCCGCGCTCCCGTCACACCGAGCACACGCCGTTTTCGCGGCTTGTGCATCTGCTGCTGCTTGCCGGCTGGATGCTGTCAACGCAGGGGGGCGCCCCGGCGCTATGTCTCGCTGCCGCTGTCATGGATGGCGAGCATGCGGTCAAGGTGCGCGCCTCGCAGTCGGGTGATGTCAGCGTGGTGCTGTCGCACGAAGGGGGGCTGGACGCCGCCATCTCGCACCAGCATGATCCGCTTGGCGCATTGGTCGTCGCCTTCTCTCAGAAACCCGCCGAGGGCGAGCCGGATCATGTCCTCTCGTTCAAGTCGGTCGAGGATGCCTCGCGCACACTCCGCCGGGCTTCCATTCAAGTGAGCCTTCCCGCTTTCGTGCTGGTGGTTTCCCCTGGATCACCCTGCCTGTCGCCAAAAAGGGTGCGTGTGTCGTCGAGCGCGCAGTTTCAGGCGCCCGCATGGTCCCCCGGTCTCGAAATCAAGAAGAGCAGGATGATCATGCGTTGTTGAGTGCTTGGGAAAGCCACGTTGCTCCGCGCTTGCGGAGATCATCGCATCATGACCGCCACGCGGTGATGCAAGCAATCCCCCTCATTCAATCAACGCGCCATGAAACCGCTCACCTTTTTCTTCAGCCTCCTTTTCCTCTCGCACGCCTCAGCAGATCCGTTTTCCGTCAATTCACTCGTCCAGAAAGCCCTCGCCACGCATCCTGAGCTTCGTTTTTACGAGGCGCAGATCGATGTCGCCTCCGCCGGCAAGACCAAGGCCGGAGAAATCAAAAATCCCGATCTCATGACCGGCGTCGGCAACTGGCGTGTGCGTGACCTCGCCACCAACAACGTCACCGATGGACCCACC
>Ga0315900_10010356_pt1 | contig 11680 bp, 21 predicted proteins | sample LakEriMetagenome_FD_203521 | JGI IMG/M metagenome (GOLD analysis project Ga0315900, IMG submission 203521) | Freshwater fungal communities from buoy surface, Lake Erie, Ohio, United States - Buoy 12 MA114 | ecosystem: Environmental > Aquatic > Freshwater > Lake > Lake biofilm | place: USA: Lake...
GGAAGGCGCTAGTTGTCTCGCCGTCGCCGGAAGCATATCGACAACGGCACTTTTCAGCCTTGGCGCACTCGACAAAGAGGCACCCAGGCTCGTAATCGAGTCGTGGCCGTTCACCCTCTCGGCAGACGGCGCTAGCGTTGAATTGGTCGCGGATTCGTTCATAATAGGTCATCTTAGATTAGGCTGTTTTGTGCTGTTCGGTTTGACGGCGAATCGTGGCGATTAGACGCGCGACAGATTGGCCGACCTGCTTTGTCGAAGGTCCGGGCAAAACCAAAGGAAAGGGGATCGTCAGAGGCTTGTTCATGGTTCGCGAAATTGGAAGATTGAGCCAAGGAACAGAAGCGGAAGCTCCCAGTGACGTTTCCCGCCCCGGTTTTTCTCACACCAGAGATTTCGCTTTCCGTCGTCAAAGCCCGTTTCGGCTTCCTCGTCAGCGAACTTCTTGAGCAACATCACCTTGTCAGCGTCCTGCCCGATCGCCCTACTTTCGCGCAGTTTGCCGCTGTCGTTAAGCTGCGAGGCCGTCAGGATCACTTTACCCGTCCGGCGCGCCAAACGCTTCTGCCGGCGACTTATTGAGGCAAGAACGCCCTCCCGCGTGTCAGACTTCCGGGCGCTAGTGTCCTCCATGAGTTGCAGGTAATCGACAACCACAACCTCGGCGTCGCTTCGCTCGATGTCGGCGAAGATGTCCGTCGCGGTCGCGTCCTCTACGTCCACAAGCTCGATTGTGGAGCCTCGTTTGATCTTTGCGCAGGAGGCCGTTAGCGACATCATTTCGCCTTGCGTGAGGTCGCCCCGGTAAAGGTTGCCGTTATCCACGCGGGCATTGGAGGCCAAAAGCCGCAAGGCCTGCTCGTTGTGCGGCATTTCCAGAGGATACCAACGCACCTTCCGGCCCTCCTCGGCTGCATTCTCGGCGAGGTTCTGGATGATGGTCGATTTTCCGTCTCCCGGCTCACCAGCGAAAACCCAAACCTGCCCGGGCATCATGCCGCCCGTGTGCCGGTCGAGAGTCGGAAAGCCCGTGTGGATGCCCGGAAGTCGGCCAGGATTCGCGGCGCGCAGCTCAATTTCGGCTAGAAGCGGGTCGATGGCCTCGCGCAAAGACACGCTCTTGAGCAGTTGTCCCGGCATCTTCCCGGCCTCCTCCATGATGCCCTTGATGTTGTCGAGCGTTTCGGAAACCTCGCCGTCACGGGCTTGCAGGAGGTAATGCAGGCTTCGCGCGTGGGCCTCGATGTGCTTCCGCTGGCTGTAAAGCTCGCGCAAAACTCCCATGTAGTGCCCGAAATGCGCCGGGATGGTCAGGATGGAGTAAAGGTCTGAAATCGCGCTCGCGCCCCCTACGGCTTCGAGCCTGCCTTGCTGGCGCAGCCTGTGCGTGATGCTGATAGGCTCGACCGGATTTCCGGCGAGGAGTTCGTCCACCATCGTCACAAACACTTGTTGGTGCGCGGAATGGTAGAAGATGGCCGGGGGCGTTACATGCAGACTAGCGGCGAGTCGCGCCGGTTCCTGCATAAAGGTCGAGAGAATGGCGCGCTCCGCTTCTTCCGAAAAGGGTAGGGGCTTGTTGAGGCTTGCGAGCAGTTCTTCTGCCGTCATGGGTTTTTGTGGGATCATAGGCAAGAAGCGTGTTTGGTTTTTTTGGGCTGCATCGAGAACAGGCTTTTCTGGCTGGGCAGGTATCCCGATGACTTCCAGCTTCGCATGGTGGCTTTCCAATCCTTGATGGAGCTTGTTCCGTTCTTCCATCCATTGCCTTCCCACTTGTAGAAGCATGCTTCACCGTCTGAAACGGGTTGTCCTAGTTCGAGAGCAAAGGCTTTAGCCTCATCGAGTGTGCATTTCCTTTTACTTGGTTCTGGTTCTGGTTCTGGTTCTGGTTCTGGTTGCAAGCTTTTGGTTTTCTTTTGCTTTGCATCTGGTTTGCTTTTGCTTTTTTTCGGCCTTCCTCCCAGTGAACCGTTGGCGGAAAGCACCGCTTTTTTGCGCTGATAAGCCGCAATTTCGGCTTCACAGCGAGTATGTTTCCACGATCCATTTTCCAAAAAGAAGAACTCAGAAAGCACGCTGGAAACCAAATCGCTAAACTCTTGGAAACCTAGGCGTAACCTTTTGCAAAGCTTTTGGTTATCGTCGGGAATTGGCGCTTCACTGCTATAATACAGGTCGAGCAACCGGCGATAAACCAAATCCTCCAACGGCTCCAAGTGGGCAGTGTCGAGCATGTAATCGCCCGGATGAAAAGGGTAGTGGTGCATAATCTTAGCCGTTAGCGGTCAAATCGTCGCTCTCGCCCTGTGGGACGCCTCCAAAGTTGATGAGGTCGAAAACCTCGCGCTCGGCTTCAAGGCTAGGAAGCTGGGCCTCGGTAAAAGGAAGTGAGTTCATTTTAAAATACCGCTGCCGTGGCAATGGTAGATCGTGATAGCGCACCTCATCGAACAACATGCCAAACCACTCGCCAGGAACAGCCAAATCACCCTTGAACCACTCCAAAATAGTCGTCATGCGCTGCTTCCCGTCAATCACGGCGATTTCATCACCCCAGCCAGCCGCGAAACGGTCGTTCACAACAATGGACGGGATAGGCACGCCAAGAAGCAGCGAGCGAATCAAGTTCACCTTGCGCTTGTGCCCCCAAACGAGGCCGCGCTGATAGGGTGGACTCAAAAGCAGATGATCCTTTTCGGACCAGTAGAGAATCACGTCACACGGGCGGTGCGTGGAGGATAGTCGGAGGCGTTCAAGCATGGATGAAAACGGCCCCGCCCACGAAACGAAGGCTGGAAACCGTGTTACGCGGTGTTCCTTCGAGTGTGGGCGGGATTTGAGTTTTCGTTTTCATGTAACAAGCCGTTTCCAGTCGGCAATCGTTTCTGTGTATCTCTTGGCGTGTTAGCAAATGTTATTTTGCGCCATCATGAAGCGTGCTTGTTGAAGCCACGCCAGACCGTCCGGGGTCGCGAAGTATTCCTTTGCGTCGCGGTTCAGCTTCGCGAAGCCAGCCGCTACCAGCTTGCCTAAATTCGGCAGGTTAGACGGCGGAACAGACCGTTCGCGCCATGTCTCAGGCTCGCGCAGAGGAACCGGGGATTCAGCCAGAACGGCCAAATCGGCAACGGCTCCAACGCCCAGGCCTTTGCGGTAGATGCCCGCTCGCTTGCTTTGTTGCAGGAAGTCGTGAGGGGTCATAGCTCAAAACGGAATGTCGTCCTCCTCCATGTTGCCGTGAATCTCTCCACCTTCGGGTTGTTCGCGGCGAGGTGGCAGCTTGCGCTTAGGCTCCGGCCTGCCGTCGCCTTCGTGCTTCGGCATGAACTCCTCTTCTGGCAGCGTCAGGTTGCCGAGAATAGGAGCTTGCACGCCTTCGGATCGGGCTTCCTTCGGGATGTCCTGCGACACAAAATGCGTATCGCCATACTGGCCTGTGCCGTTTTTGTTCGGCCACGCGACAAGGTTCAGGTACTTGCCGTTTTTGCCCGCAAAGATGTATTCCTTGAGGATGCGCGTGACGTTGATCTTGATTTTGATGGGTCGTGCCATGTTGGTTTGTGCTGTTTCCTGATGTTAGAGGGACTGAATGGTTACTTGGCATCCGCACGGCTCCCCCTTGCCTGCGTAGCACTTCGAGACTTCGAGCATGGCCGTTTGCGCGTCATCGTTCCAGACGATGCCGGTAAGGGCATCCTCCGTCGATCTGGCGAGCTTGAGCGCGTCCGGCTTAGTCGTGTGATACAGCGGCGCGGACGGCTTCAAATCGCCCTTGCTGTTGAAGTGCGCTTTCGGGCGCGGCATCACGAAATCAAAGCGAACGCGAAGAGGTCCGTTGAATTGCATTGCCAACAATTCTGCGCGCATTTTTGCGGAGCCAACAATGCCCACAATGGAGCGCCAGTTTTTGTTCCGCTCGCCTGCCGCGTCGATGAGGATAGCGCGACCTGTCTTTTTGCTGTGACCAACAAAACGCTTCGAGCCGCCAGGAGCCGGAATGCCCGGAACGAAAAAGGAGATTTTCACGCTAGCACCTCCTTGGAGCACTTTTCCCACGCCTCGGGGTTCCATTTGCCGGTGAGAGGGATGGAGCGGTTGATTTGATAGTCACGCATCAAATCAGCCCATCGGTGGGTTGATGGGCAGTTGGACAGCAATGCACCGTCCGAATAAACGTGAGTTATTGATCTCCACTCATGCGCTGCCCATGAGTTCGCCTTGAGGATACTGCCGGGAGGAACATCGCTAGGCCCAAGCGGCACGGTTTCAGGCTCGGCGTAGGGGTCAACGGCTTGAGTGTTTTCGAGTTGATCCGCAAAGGCGCGGATTTGTTTGGTGATGTCGTGGATGTTCATTGGGCGGATTTGGTTTGGATGTATTCTGCGAGGTGTTTGGCGACTTGATCGTCAAGACGCCAGTATTTCGGTTCAGGTGCGAAAAATGGCAGCGTGGAGGCAATAGCACCTTGCCAGCGGCGTGTACTGCCGTCCGGGTAGAGAGCCTTCGATTCGCCGACTTTCGAGACGCAAAACGTCGCGCCCTCAATCGTGAGTTGCATGCCGAAATCTTCGAGTGGAGTTGAACGCTCTGAAAGCTGCATAGCGTAAGGCCAGCGGCGGTTTTCACGGATGGACAAGTAACGGCATTTGCCAGAGGCGCTGATGCAAACGACGATTCGGAGCATATCGGGGCAATCAAACTCATTGATGATATAGGGAGCGCCTACTTGGAAAGTGTTCATGCTTCGGATTTAAGTTGAAGTTTCGGCTGCATTTCGGCTCGATAAGCGCCGTATTCGACAATGAAGCGGTCGAGTGCCGCCGTGAGCTTGTCCGTAAAGTCGTCGCGATGAACGACGAGATGGAAGGGCGCGAGGCCGGGGAAGAACGAAAAGAAATGCCACTGGTTCAGTCCCGTGACAGCCATGCCGCCGTGCACCTGGGCCTTGTATTCATCCGGCAAAACGCCTTCCTCGATGTATGCCGCGTGCGTGTAAGGCGAGGGGCATTTCAGTTCGAGGCCTGCGACGTATTCGCCGCCGTCCTTGATAAGCGAATCAGGCGAGCAGCCGACAACATGCTGCCAGTGTTCCGAGGTCACAAACGCCACCTGTTCGGTAACAAGTCCCGTGTGTTCCTCGAAGGCCTTGCGGGCCTCGGGTTCGAGTTCTTGGCCGCGCTCTGTCCACTTGTTGCCCTCGAACTTCGCATAGTCTGGCGTGAAGCACTCGACCAGTAAGTCGCGCATGTATCCTTTTGCCTGCGCGCTATACTGAGCCTTAGCGGGCGTGATGATCCGGCCAAACTGCGAAGCCGTCGCGCGGCCTCGGCGTAGCTCGAACCACTGTTCCGAATTTTGTAAAAAACCGCGATGTATTTTCATGGCTGCTCAAACCCTCCTTTCGCTTTTGACCACTCAAAGCCCAGCGCCTTAGCGCGCTCGTTGATGGCGCGTTTCAGCATGGTCTGTTTTGCGCCCGTAAAATTGCGGTTCGCGTCTTCGACAAGGCTTGTCAGCGTTGCCGCGTCCGTCGTTTCGCCAACGGTCGCGAGCGTGTCCGTAAGCAGGATGTCGCTTTCGTTCGGCTCGTCGCTGGGCTGCTCGGTGAACTCCGCCTCGACCACTTCCGGCGCTTTTTCGGGCAGGCCGTTGAACGGGTCGAGAGGTTCCGCGCGGGCAGCTTTCGGAGCTTCGCGTTCAGGCAAGACAAGATCGTCGTCTTTGTCGAGAGCATCGCGGAACTCGGCAGACAGAGGCAACCACTTGGCGAGGCGGCGGAAAGCCGTCTTCTTTGCCATTTCGTTGTAGTCGGTCTGCCAGGGGCCGGAATTGCCAGCGCGTGAACGCTTGCGGATGGCCTCGACTTCCTCCTTGTGCATGACCGCAACAAAGGTTTGCCCGTCCTTCGTGACAGCCAGCGCATAGACGGCATACATTGCGCCGCGAGGCTGCTTGAAGTCGATCTTGTGTGTTTTGATTTCGCCAAGGTCGTAGGCGAACTCGTCGTTCTCGCACACAATGTCAGCGTGCAGCTTGGCAATCAGACCGGAGCGCAAGGCAAGCTCTGCAATGCCCTTCCAATCGAGAATGAGCGTGCATTGATTGCCGTAGGGGATCAAATGCGCCCGCCGTCCGTCAGGCTCAAGGCCAAAGGCTGAAAGGTCGAGCAGGCAGCGGAAGAAACTTTCCTGCGTGCATTCCGCCAGTTTTGGCGTGCGCGTCAGGGCCGTAAGGGCAACGCGGCAAAAGCGTTCTGGCGTCAGGTGTTTAGGCAACGCGGCGGCGAATTGCTCGCGCATCCTGTCGCCCGTCAGCAGGGCTTTAAGCTCCTGCGTTTTGGTGGTTAGTTGGGTGCTCATCTTTGGGGATTACTTGCGGTTGTCAGTGAGAATTTTTGCAGGCGAAAGCACCTTGCCAATGAAGCCGGAAAACCACGAATCGATTTCCGTCAGGGTGCCGCCCCGCATTGCCGTCAGGGTGCCGCCACACATTGCCGTCAGGGTGCCGCCCCACATTTCCGTCAGGGTGCCGCCACACATTGCCGTCAGGGTGCCGCCCCGCATTTCCGTCAGGGTGCCGCCACACATTGCCGTCAGGGTGCCGCCCCACATTGCCGTCAGGGTGCCGCCACACATTGCATTGATGACCATACTATGAGCGCATTCGACCTTGGCGGTTGGAGCAATGACAAACTGCCCACCAATCAAGAGCTGCACATCGCCCGTGACGATGATGGACTTAATATAGGCGAGCATCTTAGCCGTAACGGCCTCCTTCATTTCAGCCGTAAACCACGAGGGGGTGCGTTCTTCGTCGATCTTGAGCTTGTAGGTATCGGGTAGATAAGCCTGATCTAGGGACGGCGGCGAGAACTCGACGCGCGCAAACTTGAGCCTCGCGTCGTCTTTGAGTTTGTGAATTGTGATAAGTTCGGAATGTGATTCCGTCCATGGCGACATGAGAAGCTGAAAGCCTCCCTTGTTGCGCGGTTCTTTAACGACGATTGCGGATTTGAAGTTACACATGGTAGGTGCTGTTTTGTGCTGTTAAATGGCGGCGATTGCCGCCAAAATGATGTTGATGGGGGTGGGCAAATTGAAAGTTGCCGCCCACTCCGTATGCTCGCCCGCGTGGCAAAGGTCGAGACAAGGACGGCCATTGTCTGCGCGGTATTGAATCCCGTGGTTGCCACGGATGAACAAAAGGTTGTTCGCGCTGGCAATCGAAACGCCTTTGCTCGTAGTCTCTCGCTCGATCTTGCCGCCCGCATACTTCCAGCCCGTCAGCGCGCCGTCGATCTGCTCGACCCACTCGCGGCCCACTTTGAGGGAGTCGAGAAAGACGAACCACGCTTCGTCAATTTCGAGTTCAAGCAGAAGCGCCGCGCATTGCGGGCAGTGCTCGCCGTGCTCCTCAACAGGATCGGAACAGCGTTCGCAGCGCGGAGAATTGTAATCGTGTTTGCTCATCGTGTAAAAGGCGGTTTTGTGCTATTCGCAGAGAATGCGAAGGCGGGTTTGACGGTTGCGGCGATGCTTCCGGTAAGCGCGCACCAGTTTGGGCACGACCGCGCAGGCGATGACGGAAAGCAGCGCCGAGATGGGGAGCCACAAGAAGAAAAGAGTGATGTAGTAGAGCGGTGACATGGCGGTTACTCTTTGGGGTTCTTGCGGCTGTGCATGGTCTGCAAGGCGCGGTATGCTTTCGTCTGTTCTGCGCGCGCAATCTCGCCTTCGGAGATAAGCCACTCAATAGCAGAAACGACCGTATGGCCGTTGACCATGAGTGCTTGCACCACAGGGTAAAGCGGTGCCCAGCTAGACCGGCTAGGCTTCTGCGGAGGGAGCGCGACGGCAGCACGTTCAAGGAGTTTGGCGATGGGCGTTTTCATGCGCGCTTGCCTCCTTTCTTCTTGGAGGGTTTGCGCGTCTCGATCTTGCTGAAGTAATCAGCGAGGCGCACGTTGACGTAATTGCTAAGGCTGCGTTGCTCGCGCTTGGCAGCTTCCTCGACAAGAGGCGCGATGGATGGACTGAGGGATACGGTTCGGGTCATAGTGTTTAATAAACAGTTTTAGAGTAATGAGTTTAATAAACGCGTCAAGAGTTTAATAAACTTTTGTTGACGCCAATTCCATTGAAGGGGATGGTTGACGGCATGAGCAAACCCACCAAGACAAGCAAGCCATACGGCAGACAGGCCGATGACAAGACCATCAAGTCAGTCTCCATTCAGGGAGACATTGCCAAGCTGGCAGCAGCAGAAGCGAAGAGGCTAGGCGTTTCCTTTTCTGCCTTTGTTGAGGGCGTGCTGAGTGGTAAGTATCGACCGCCTCCCGGTGTTTCCATTGTTATGCTTTCCGCCCTAGGCGGCGCACAACAAAGCGGCTGCGGCGGCGCACTGGTTGCCCTCGCGATCTTGGCGGGCCTCGCGCTGTGCATGCTGTGAGGAAAGAAGGCATGGCATTTTCGGGAATTAAGCCAATAATACCGAAAGCCGCTTTAGGTGACAATAGTAATTTATTCACATGCTCCGCTCTCCTTGTGAACAGTAGCCTAATCACATAATCACGTTGTCACTCGTGCAGAATGTTATATTGTGGCACATGGCCCTCACAAAAACCAATGTGTCGATTACAGTCAACAACGCCGTCCTTGAAGCCTCAAAGCGCGGCGCTGCGCTCGAATGCCGCTCGTTTTCGTCGCTGGTTGAGTTTTTACTTTGGCAGCACTGCCAGACGAAGAACTACTTCCGCGCACGCACTAAAGCTAAGGCCTCGCGCAAGGCTTGAACCTCGGCATGCACATACCGGCGCGCGACCTGCGGGGAATCGTGGTCTGTCACAAGCCGCGCCAGTTCACCGGAGACTCCCGCCGCAGTGAGGCGCGATTGCATCGAGTGCCGGTAGCTGTGAAAAGAAAGCCGGTGCACGATCCGCGCGCCACGCTGGACGGGTAGCGGGTCGATGCCTGCCTTGACCATCCACGCAATGAAGCCTTCAGACACCTTGCCGTTGCGATTGTCGGCACGGTTAAGCGCCCGCAGATTGCCCAGTTTGCGAATCATAGACGCCAGCCATTTAGGGATAGGCAGCACAACAAGCCGCCCGCCCCGGTCCTTCTTCTTTCGCGGCTGGATGGTCAACAAATCGCCTTCTAGGCTATTTGCCGTCGTGTCCAGCAAGTCCTGTATTCGGTGCCCCGTGTGCCATCCAAGCGCAGCCAAAGCCGGCCAGGCGCGATTTGCGCGGCCTTTCCGCATCGCTCGCAGGATAGCGGCAGCATCCGACCGGCTAAAAGTGCCCTTCTCGATAGCCCCGGAGGCTTGGCGGAGCACGCCGGTTGTCGGATTGTTTGCCCGATGCCCGCGCGAAATCGCCCGTTTGAAGATCATCGAAGCAAAATTGAGGTTCGCGTTCGCCGTTGTGCCGCTTACTTTGGCCCTCATATCCTTGTAAAAGGACTGCATGTCATCGACCGTAAAGGCCGACACGGGCGAGGCCATCCGTTTACCGGCCCAGCCTTTAAGCGCCAACAGGTGCGCTTCATACCGGCGCAAGGTCGAAGGCGACACATCGACAGCCTTTAGCAGCTCGTCTGCCACAGCGCCCAAAGAAGGGCAGGGGAGCACGCTTTCAGCCCCAGCTAGGCGCAAGATGTCATTCACCAGTTCCAGCGCCCGTTCCCGCGTCATCGCGCCAGCCTTTGCGGCCCCGCTCGCCTGCTCAAGCTGCGCAGCTATCCCCATCGCTGCCGTTTTGTCCGCTGTCCCGGTAGGCTTCTGCACCCATACCCATTTCCCTTTGTCGGCACTCCACACCCGCAGGGCCGCGACCCATAGTTTAGACCCCTTGCGCTGAAAGATGCTCGCCATAACGGAACGCACAAAAGCGGAATCTTGTTTGGTTATTCCTGCTTTCTTGTGACTTTGTGCATACAAGCTAGCCACACTAGGGGAATCAAGGCCTTTTAGCGCCCATTCAGGCCCACCAAAAACACATGGTGGAGGTAAGGGGAGCCGACACAAGGCTTGATTCTACATGCTTCCGTGAGCATGCGCCACAAAAAAGCGCATAACGAATCACTCTTTTACAAAGTCACAGACTACGAATCGCGAAAGTTGCGCTCGCATCCATCCTGCCCGCTGCAATCATTTGCTCTTGCGTCAGCGCGAGCGACTTGAAGAACGCCGGAAAGGCATCGTAAACGACGAGATATTGCCCGCGCTTGCTGTCGATCAGCGCCGCCAGGGTCGCGTTTGTATCGGCGGGAAGGTGCCCGCTTGTGATCCACGGTTGAAGAATGGCGCCAATGGGGGTGAAGTCAGCATCCACGTGAATCAGAATCTCGAACTCGGTGTCAACGATAAGCTGGCGCGTGCCCAGCAGGTCGTCACGCCACGAAAACAGGTATTGAGTATCTGCTTCCGTGCGGACTTCGGGCGGGCGAGTAAGACCCCATAGCGCGTTGCTCAGGTCTTCGGCGGCGGATGATGGAACGTAAACGATCATGCAAGTGCTGCCGCCCTCCCAGCGGCATCGGTGGCGTTTTGCCAGATGACGAAATCAGAGACCCAGCCTTGCCAAAACGAGGCGGACGTAGTGGTGGCACCGAGGCGCAGAATACTGGTTCCGCTCATGCTGCCAGACAAGCCGGAGCCGGAATGCTCTACGGTGGCATCTACGCGAATACGGGAAGCGCCGCCGTCGCGCTCAAACGAAAGTGTTTTGACGGCATTAGTTGCTCCCGTAGGTGTGTAGTTGATGCGGCCATTAGTTACGGGCGAGTCCCAATAGTTTTGATTGGAAAACAGATACCACACGCCGATTGCGTTGTTAAAGTCTAGCAAGCGATTTGCGTTGCTGGTGCCGGACGGATACCGCTGTTTCACCACCATCTGCACCGCTTGCGCACCGCCAAACGTGCTCCACGCCTGCGAAGATGTGTCGAGGCAATCATTCGAGCCGTCGAATTTCATACCGTAGGGTTCGACCACTCCAGCCGTCACGAGGCAGGTTTGCGAGGCCGCCGTTGTCTGGTCGAGGTTCAACGCGGTTCCGGTTTTCTGGTCATAAACCGTGCGAACAAAGCCATTGCCAGCGCCGCAAAACGACAGCAGCGCCGCAGTGTCCAATGCGCCAACAGATGTAAACCCGATGTCCTGCTCCGTGCTATCACTGCTCCGGCGCACGCGGACTAACGGCCCACTGTAGCTGGACAACAATCGCCGCGAAACACTCCATGCCGCAGCAAGCCCCGACGCATACGCATCCAACGGCCCGCGAAACGAGGAGCCAGAGCGCGCAAACGGCAATCCTAGGGCTGTTCCGATAGCTCCCATTTATTCGAGGTAGAGGATAACCTTTCCGCTCGTCAGCGTGATAGCAGAGCCGCGAATCGGGTAGTAACCGACCGGGAGCGTTTGACCGGCGAGCGTCGCGCCGTCGTCCGTGTATTTGTCGCCTTCGTGGCCCTTGTCGGTCGGGTCAGTGATGCTCGAAATGACGGCTTCAGAGATGACTTGGAAGCCGTAAAACTTCGTGCCCGTGACGGCGGATGTGTTTGGGACTACCTTGTAGCCCTTGGATGCGTGTTCCTTGTTCATGGCTGGACTTTGACGGGGTTTTTTGCAGCGATGCGCTGGCGTTCTTGGAGTGCTTCGATGGCAGCGGCCGTGA
>Ga0315900_10010357_pt1 | contig 11680 bp, 13 predicted proteins | sample LakEriMetagenome_FD_203521 | JGI IMG/M metagenome (GOLD analysis project Ga0315900, IMG submission 203521) | Freshwater fungal communities from buoy surface, Lake Erie, Ohio, United States - Buoy 12 MA114 | ecosystem: Environmental > Aquatic > Freshwater > Lake > Lake biofilm | place: USA: Lake...
CTAGGCCGCCGCCCGAGCCCGGCAAGAAAAACCACCGCGTCGAGCGGCGCTCGTCCTGTCCTTGGGATGAGCCGGCCCAAAAGAGGAAAGGGGGGGTAATGGTTATTGGTTACTGGTTACTGGTTACTGGTTATGAGGGGAGCGCGGCCGAGCGGAGCGAGACAACCGGAACAAAGTGGAGATAGCCGAAGGCAAACTGCCAACGGCAGCCCGGAGGGCGAAGCGGACAGCGAAGTCAAACCTCTTGTCCGCTTTGGAGTGGCGGCGCTTCATCCGCTTTGGAGCGGCGATGATTCATCGCCATTCAGGCAAGGCCGATGAATCCATTCTCCGGTCCGTTCTCCGTAGCATTCATCCTTCGCAGTCTTGCTACGGAGAACGGAGGCTACTGCGAAGGATGAAAGCATCTGCGAAGGATGAATCGTCGGCTCTCCCCATCTCCTTGTCTGATGGTCTCCTTGTCTTGCCCTCCTACCTCCTCAGCGCGTTGATCAGCTCATCGAGCTTGTTCGCGATCTGCTGCACCTCCCACTGCGCGGGTGGATCGCTCACGGTCATGCCAAGGAGCGCCACCGCGTTGCTGTTGCGGCTCGTGTTGCCGATCGCAGTGTCGAGCTGCATCTGGGTCACCTCGCCGGGCGGGCCTTGCGGTCCCGGGCCGCCATCGGTGCCGGTCTGGCCGCGTGGAATGCCGAAGGTGAAGCGCACGTTGTAGCCGTCGAAGCTCGTGTTCACATAAGCCGCGTCCCAGGGATTGAGCGTCGTCACGCCATCGACGACCGTGCCGGCAAAGGGCGGCCCCTGCGGGCCTGGAGAGCCTTGCGGCCCCTCGGGGCCTTGCGGGATGCCGAAGTTCAGCCGCACCGCGTTGCCATCAAAGTTGGCCGACACGTTCGGCCAGCTTCCCGGGGGCAGTTGGGTGACGTTATCCACCACGAAGTTCGTGAAGGGCGGTCCCTGCGGTCCGGGGGAGCCGTCAATGCCGTTGGTGCCGGGCGGCCCCGCATCGCCTTGATAGCCGCGCGGGATGCCGAAGCTCAGCCGCACGGCGCTGCCGTCGTAGTTCGCCTGCACCGTCGCGTTGTCGCCGGGGTTGAGCGTGCTCACGCCATCGACCATGAAGTTCGTGAACGGCGCTCCCGGCTGGCCTGGGGCTCCGTCGCTGCCGTTCTGGCCCGCGGCTCCCGGCGGTCCGTCGCCGCCCTGAGGCAGGTCAAAAGTGAGGTGCAGGACGTTCCCGCTCACGCCCACCGTCACCGCCGCCGGGGACCCGGCGGGCAGGGTGTTCACGGCGTCCACCACCGCGCTGGTCACGCCGCTCACGGCGTCGATCAGAGCCTTCAGGCCGTTCAACTGGGCGCGCATCTGGTCGGCGTCCATTTCGGTGCCGGGTTGGGGCAGGGTGGGGTCGTAGGACATGGTGTTTCAGAAGAGAAGGAGATGGGGCGTTCCTGGTTCTTGGTTGGGGGTTATGAGTTACGAGTTATGAGTTACGGGATATGGGTTAGTGGTTGAGAGGGGCGCGGGCGTTCGCTTCGCGGCTTCGCAGCCTGCCCGCTTTGGTGGTTCCTCAATAGCGGGCAAGAGTGCCCGCGCTCCCTTCTCGAGTTGGCCGTTTTGAGCATGTAGGCGGGTTAAAATGTAACGATGAAGTCGTAATGAAATACTTCCGAGGCCCAGTGAACGGGCGTCGGGTTGAGACTGTGGAACAGCCAGGATGGAGACGCTGGTAGGCGGTGCGGACGGTGGAGAAGTCAGGCGTCGTTGACGGGTTCAATGTAACGGTTCACGGGTGAGGAAGTGCAAGCAGGCCGGGGCTCGCGCCTCCTGCGTCGAGCCTGTTTTGGCGACTGACGGGCGGTAACCCTCTGAGGTGAAGAATGAGCCTAGCGGGACATTGGCGGGCGGCGGAAAGCGGTTTCAGGTCTGCTGTGAATTGCTTTGAATGTAACGTTACTAAAGTTAGTAGAGTTCTACTAGGCTTCCTGGAAGGGTGTTTTGGAAGCGTTACATTCTGGCGGGTCAAATGAGTTTGGATAACCAAGGTTTAAATCAATCGAATAAGCGGTTAAGGATAATTAAACACGCAAATGGCATGATTCATCGTTTAGACCGAAAAGCATCTGCGGAAGCCGGTTGACCTGAAAAGACATGGCGGTCTTCTATCAGGCCGCCAGACTTGTCGAGTGGCAGCCCTGGCGTCCTGCCGGGAGGTTGTGAACAAGTTGTTCATAAGCTGGAATGTAACGATGAAGTGACGGCTTGAGCGATGCTAAGTGCCGCCCCAGCCGCAGTGCTGGCACGGTCGCCGAGGGTGGGGCGGGGGGCGGGGGAGCTCCTGGCCGCAGGTCGGGAAAACCTGCGGCGAAGGAGCGTTTCCGCACCCCTGTGGAACACCGGGCGGCTCACAGGCTCACCGTGATGCTGGCCACGTCCGTCCAGTCCCCGTTCTCCTCCCCGGCGTCCCAGAAGCGCAGCTTGTATTCCCGGATTTCCGGCTGGCCGGCCACCAGCAGCGGGCGGTCGTCCTCATAGGGGCTGCTGGAGTCGATCCCCAGCAGCTCCCAGCCGCCGCTGCCGCGCTTGCTGTAAACCGCCACGGCGTAGTGGCCGAATTTCTTGAAGCGCACCTTCACGCAGTGGCAGCCGTCCCCGGCCTCGGTCTTCAGGGCGAATTCCGGCCGCGGGTGCTCCGCCGCGTCCTCCTCCTCGACCACCCGGAGGTCCAGGCCCATCGTCTCATTGTAGGCCTTCTTGCCTTTGATCTCCTTCACCAGCAGGAAGGTGCGGTCCAGCGCGCCGGGCGCCACCTCGGTGATCCCGCTAGGCAGCGCCGGCGGTGTCGGGGCGGCGTAGGCCGGGAAGGCAAAGGGCTCGCTGCCGTTGCCGCCGGTCAGGTCTTCCAGCGCGGAGGTGCAGGACGGGGCGAAGTTCCGCACATTCGTGATCCAGTCTCCCAGCGCGTAGGCCAGGAGGAGGTTGTCCGCCACGGCGGCGTTGACCTCGGCCGTGTCCAGGCCGAGCGCCGTGGCATAGCCGGGCAGCTTGCTGGCAAAGTTGTGGTGCCACTCGGGCTGCTGGGGCATGAGTTTGGGGTAGTAGGGCTGGCGTTTCATGGTGCGTTTGTTGCGTTTTGGGTTGGGAATGAGGGGACTGGCCGGGGCTGCCGGTCCCCAGAGGGCTCCGGAGTTCCAGGTGCTGCCGTCGTTCCACCGCGGCATCATCCGGACCTCCGGCAAAGGGTGGCAGAGGCTTTCCGGCGCGGCACCGGCGGCTGCCGACGAGCCGCTGGAAAGCACCGGCGCGAGGCCGGAAAGCACCGGCGCGAGGCCGGAAGGCTGCGGCGCGAGACTGGAAAGCACCGGCGCGAGGCCGGAAGGCTCCGGCGCGAGGCTGGAAAGGTCCGGCGCGAGACTGGAAAGCTCCGGCGCGGGGCTGGAAAGCTCCGGCGCGAGGCTGGAAAGCTCCGGCGCGGGGCTGGAAGGCTCCAGCGCGAGGCTGGAAAGGTCCGGCTCGGGGCTGGAAAGCTCCGGCGCGGGGCTGGAAAGCTCCGGCGCGAGGCTGGAAAGCTCCGGCGGGAGCCTGGAAGATGCCGGCCGGGCGGAGGTGTCGCGCTCATGGGGCGATCTTGGAGCCGCCGCCGCGCCGGGTCGCCGCGACAGATGTCGCCTTGACGCTCACGCGACGGCGGTCAGGACCAGCGAGCCAAAGAGCAGTTGCAGCGTCGGCAGCCAGCGCCGCGCCTGCCGCTGGTAGTCCTCCAGTTTCCGGCCAAAGGCGCGGCTGATGAGAATGGCCGCCCGTAGGCTGGGACCGCGCCGGCGGTGCTCGTAATGTTGCACGGTGGCGCGGTCCAGGCCGGACAGTTTCGCCACCTTGGCCTGCGACCAGCCCAGCTCCGTGCGCAGGGCGATCTCCTCCTGGATGAAGGCCTCCTCCTCCGGCAGCAGGCCCACGATGCCTTCGCCCGCCTTGACCTCCGGCACGCGGAGGCGGTGCTTCCGCGGCTTGGGGGCCTTCCGGCCGTTCGGTTCAGGTTCCGTGGGTGAAGAGGACTTCGTCTTCATGGCACGCGCGCTGGGTTGGGGCGTGCATTTTCAGGGGTTGCGGCGATTTCGTCTATTGGCAGACTTGCCCATATCGAGCCCTTTTTTTCGGACCGGAGGGGAAGGGGTGGGGCTCAAAGTGGAGAGCCCTTGCCAGCCGATCGTGTCGCGGCTTGGATGAGCGCCTAGAAGTTCATCGAGCTGCTGTATGGCAAGCTGCCCGAGTTCTTCCACGACGAGGCCGAGCTGCGCACGCTCTGGAGCCAGCCGGACACACGGAAGAAACTGCTCGAAGGTCTGGCGGAGAAGGGATTCGGCAAAGACCAGCTCACCGAGATGCAAACGGTGATCGACGCCACCCACAGCGACCTTTTCGACGTGCTGGCCTACGTTGCCTGGACACTGCCGCCGCTTACCCGCAAGCAACGTGCCGCCAAGGCGAAGGTGGAGATCAGCACGCACTTCAACAGCAAGCAGCAGGTCTTCCTCGACTTCGTGTTATCGCACTACGTCAGCGTCGGTGTGGAGGAGCTGGCCCCAGACAAGCTCGCGCCATTGCTCAAACTCAAGTATCACGACTCCATCCAGGATGCCGTGGCCGATCTCGGAGACGATGTGGGACAAGCCTTCAAGGGCTTCCAGAAGTATCTGTATCAGGACGTGGCGTGAGGTGGCGGGCTGTTAACGAGCGGCTGGAGGTGCTGCATGCGCGCCAGGTGGCAGCATGGATGGAGGCGCGGACGTTTGGGAGAAGTTGAAGATGCGGAACGAGGAGTTTTCAGCGGGGCTTGAGCAGGTTTGCAAACGTCTTACAAGACGCTGACGCGGATGAGGTGAAATTTACATGCGGCTCACAGTGGAAGCGGTGGCTTTCTCCGGAGTCCGCCACTTTCTCCTGCTGCCGCCATGATGATCCATCTCCCAGATGATGAACGCCGCCGCTGCCGCCGCGCTGCCTTCAGCCTGATCGAACTGGTGACAGTGCTCATGATCCTGGGGGTGATGACGTCGGTGATCGTGCTGCGGATGGAGGCGGAGCAGCAGCGCCAGCGGGACAAGCGCCATGCGCAGGCGATCGTGCAGAGTTACAGCCTGGGAAGCGCGGCGCGGGTGCCATGGCCGCCGGGCAATGTGGCGACAGTGGTGGCGGCGGTGGTGGAGGGTCGCAAGCCGAGGGAGGGTGCGTTCGCGCACCGGTTGTTTGTGGCGGCGATGTCGGCGGCGGATGCGCGGCGCACATATCGTTACCTGGGCCGTCGTCCGGACGGCACGCTGTTTTATGATCCGACGGGAGCGCAGGATCCCGAGGGTTGGTGAGAGGTGCCGCAACAGGGGACGAGGTGCTTGCGAGAGATTCGTCTGACAAGCGCGGCACAAAGAGATTACAATACGGGCGTTGATGCGGCTGGTGCGTCCCGGCAACTTTGCGGCATGATCAGCCAAGTGTTTGCCGACCTCCTGGAAGAAGGGCCGTTTGCCTGGAATGCGTTCCGTCTCGACCAGGAGTTGACGAGTCCTGATCTACGCAGCGCGGAACTGGCGGGCCGGATGCTGCGGCGGGCGAACCTGGCGGACGCGGATCTGCGGGATGCGAACCTGGGCGGGGCGGAGCTGAGCCTGGCGCAACTGACGCGGGCGAACCTGAGCTTTGCGGATCTGCGCGGGGCGAATCTGGACGGCGCGGATGCGAGCGGCGCGAGGGCGGAGGGCGCGGACTTCCGCGGGGCGCGGTGCAACGGGGTTAAACTCGCGGGGGCGTGTCTGCGGGGCTGCAATTTTCACGGCATGGACCTGCGGAGAGCGAGTTTCGCGGGCGCGGATCTGCGTGACGCGGATCTGGGCGGCTGCCGGCTGCTCTGGTCGCAACTGGTGGGCGCGGATTTGCGCGGGGCGAGGCTGGATGGGGCGGAATTGCTCGGGGAAGCCCCGAAAAGTGAAGCGCGTCCGCTGCGTGTGGCCGCATAGGGGGGGGGCGGCCATCCGTCTGCCGAATGCGGATGACAGATCACTGAGGACTGTCTGCGCATGAGGGGCCCTGGGCGGCGATGGCATCGCGGATGATGCGGAGGCATTCGTCGGGGCTGGCGGGCATGGGGAGGGTGAGTGCCTTGCCGTGGACGCGGAGGTGGCGCAGATCGCCTTCGCGCCGGACATGAGTGACGGTGATGCCGTGGGTGGCGAAGAAACGGACGACATCCTGGTTGCTGGCGTAGCGGCTCATGGTGGAGGCTGATTAGCGGATGGCGGAGGGAGATGAAAGCCGGAATCGATGTCACATGGCACTCAAGCCGTGGCGTCGGCGGCAAAAAGCAGGGTTTGCGTTTGGAGCGGGTGATCCCATGGTGCCTGACATGAAGCCCACGGCTGATCTGGTGACGTCCACAGCCAAGCCGTGGTTTGGTTGGTTGCTGGCCTGCGTGGTGCCGCCGGTTTTGTATGGACTGTCGGTTTTGGGGTGCCGGTGGCTGGCGCCATGGCTTCTGGCTGTCTCACTCATCTGCCATACAGGAACGTCGATCTGGCTGGCGCGGTGCGTGGCGCGGAAGCGCGGCCATGGACTGTGGTTCGTGGTCTTGATGTGCCTTTTCCTGCTGGCGGCGAGCGTGGTGCTGGGCGCGGCGCTGTCTTTTGCCGGATGTCAGGCTGCTGAGTCGCTGCACCTGCTGCCTCCTTTTCGCATTGGATGAGATTGCTCCGGCATGAGGCGTGCGGGTGTCAGATCAGGTAGATGGTGAAGGCGAGGAGGAGCATGAGGGGCGGGAAATTGATGAGGAATCCGAGGACGGTGAGGGGAATGAGCCGCTCCTGCCGCACAATCGCGATGATGGTGCAGAGGAATCCGATGACGGCGGAGGGAAGGACGACTAGAAATGCGGCGAGAAGAAGGCCGGTGCCGCCCATGCTGCCATTGTAGAGAGTGAAGCCGTGGCCCGAGGGGCCGTTCAGAAACGCCCAGCCGACAAACCAGCCGACCGCAGGCAGGAGGATCGAGAGGATGTTCCAGAGCGGCCCGCAGGCGCGGGCGGGTTTGGGCTCGTCGTCGAGCTGAAGGAAGGATTCAGACTCGGAGTTCATGACTTGGGAGCGCTGCGGCTGTACAGGTGGGAAAGGAGGAGGATGAGCGAGCCGTCGCGGAGTAGCACGCTGCCCAAGGCGAACCAGAAACTGGAGTGGAGGCTGCCACGGGCGATGCTGGCAGCGAAGTTCGTGAGGGAGCAAGCGAGAGCGGTGATGATGCCGATGAGGGCGAGGAGGGTGACTTGTCGGAGTGTCATGGCGGATGAGGTGCGGGTGGCTGGGGATGCGGAGAGAGCCTCACGCGCTTTGGAATGACCGGCGAATCGTTAATGGCGATGATGTGATCGGCCGCGTCGATGGGGATGAAGGCGCGATTGCCCGGCTCAATGAGTAGTCATGTTATATCAATTGGTGACTTGGAGATGGTGGTGGGAGCATTACTGCATGAATCCCAAGCCTTCCTCGTGCTCCCTCGTGGCGGAATTTTTGCTCCGCGCCTTCGTGCGGCTGTTTGTCCGCGTGTTCTACCGCGTCCGCGTTGTCGGAGAGGAGCATGTGCCGCGGCATGGCGGCGCGCTGCTGGTGTGCAATCATCTGTCTTTCATGGACGCTTGCTTTTTGATGGTGTCCACGAGGCGGCGCATCCGGTTCATGCTTTACAAGGGCATTCACGAGAAATGGTGGGTGCGGCCGCTGGCGCGAGTGCTGAACACGCTGCCGATCAGCCCCGAATCAAGGCCGAAGGAGATGCTGCAGTCGTTGAAGACGGCGTCGAGGTGGATCCAGGAGGGGCATGTGGTGTGCATCTTCGCGGAGGGGCAGATCTCGCGCATCGGCCAGATGCTGCCTTTCCGGCGCGGGATGAGCCGGATCATGGATGGCGTGGAGGCGCCGATCATTCCTGTGAACCTGGATCAGGTGTGGGGAAGCATCTTCAGCTTCGAGAAGGGCCGTTTTCACACCAAGCTGCCGCGCACGCTGCCTTATCCGGTGACGGTGAGTTTCGGAGCGGCGCTGCCGGCGAGCACGGAGCCGCAGAAGGTGCGCCGGGCGGTGGCGGAGCTGGGCGCGGCCGCCTGGGAGTTCCGCAAAGACCATCTGCCCACGCTGCATCGTGCTTTTGTGCGCACGGCGCGGCGTCATCCGCTGCGTTTTGCGATGGCGGATGCGAGTTCGCCGCGCCTGCGCTTTTTCACGGCGCTGACGCGGACGCTTTTTCTGGGGCGAAGGCTCAAAACGGTCTGGAAGGGGCAGGAGACGGTGGGGCTGCTGCTGCCGCCGTCAGTCCCCGGAGCGCTCGCCAACTACGCCGCGCTGCTGATGGGCAAGGTGCCGGTGAATCTGAACTACACGCTGCCGGAGGAGGCGCTCGCCTCATGCGTCCGCCAGAGCGATGTGCGCACGGTGCTGACCTCGCAGAAATTCCTCTCGCGGCTGAATTTGAAGCTGCCGGTGGAGACGGTGCTGCTGGAGGACGTGGCGGCGAAGCCCGGCATGGGCGAGAAGATGGTGGCACTGGCGATGGCGCTGCTCTTTCCCGTGGCGCTGATCGAACGGGTGCTGGGCAGCCGCCGCAAGCGTGAGATCGATGATCTGGCGACGGTGATTTTCTCCAGCGGCAGCACGGGAGAGCCCAAGGGCGTGATGCTTTCGCACTACAACGTCGTCTCGAACGTGGAGCAGATCGGGCAGGTGTTCGACTTTGCCGGCGATGATCGTGTGCTGGGCATCCTGCCGTTTTTTCATTCGTTCGGCTTCACCGGCACGCTGGGCGCGTCGGCGGTGCTGGGGCTGGGAGTGGCGTATCATTTCAACCCGACCGACTCGAAGGTGGTGGGAGAGCTGGTGCTGGAACACGAGATCACCTTCCTGCTGGCCACGCCGACGTTCCTCCAGCTCTACATGCGCGGCTGCCAGCCGGAGCAGTTCGGCAGCGTGCGTTTTGCGATGGTGGGCGCGGAGAAGCTGCCGGAAAGACTGGCGGCGGCCTTTGCGGAGCGGTTTGGCTTCCGTCCGATGGAAGCCTACGGCTGCACCGAGTGCGCGCCGGCGGTGAGCGTGAACCGCGAGGACTTCCGCGCGGCTGGCTTCCGGCAGGTGGGAGGCAAGCGGGGCACGATCGGTCATCCGCTGCCCGGCGTGAGCGTGCGGATCGTCGATCCGGAAACCGGGGTCGAGCGTCCGACGGGAGAATCCGGGCTGATGCTGCTGAAGGGGCCGAACATCATGCGCGGCTACCTGAACAACGCGGCCAAGACCGCGGAGGTGCTGAAGGACGGCTGGTATTGCACGGGGGACATTGCCGCGGTGGACGAAGACGGCTTTATCACGATCACGGACCGGCTGAGCCGATTCAGCAAGATCGGCGGCGAGATGGTGCCGCACATCAAGGTCGAGGAGCAACTGCAGGAGATCGCGCAAATGCCGACGCAGGCTTTCGCGGTGACCAGCCTGCCCGATGAGAAGAAGGGTGAGAAGCTGATGGTGCTGCATGTCTTGGGTGAAGCGGCCCTCGAGGGCGTGCTAGAAGCGCTCGCGAAGGCCGATCTGCCAAATCTGTGGAAGCCGAAACGCGACCAGTTTGTGAAGGTGGAGTCGCTGCCCGTGCTGGGCACCGGGAAGACGGACCTGCGGCAGGTGAAGGCCCTGGCCGTGGCGGCGGACGCACGTGAAGCGGCAGCGGGCGCGGCGGAGGTGGAGCGGTGAGAATGTCCGTGACCAAACGCAGCCGCTGATGGCGGCCCGGCTCAGCGACGGTTTTTGTCGTTAAAGCTCGCGACGACACGGGCGGCCTCGCGGTTTTCGGCCTTTTCCTTGAGGTCCTGGCGCTGGTCGCCTTTGTTTTTGCCTTTGCCGACGCCGATCTGGAGCTTGATGCGGGGGCCTTTCCAGTAGGCGCGCAGCACCGGCAGGGCGAGCCCCTTCTGCTGCGTGGCGGCGAGGAGCTTCATGATCTCGTTTTTGTGCAGGAGCAGGCGGCGGGAGCGGCGTGGCTCGTGGGTCTCGTGGCTGGCCTTTTCATACTGCTGGATGTCGCAGCCGTAGAGCCAGACCTGGCCGCGTTCGACACGGGCGAAGGCGTCGGAGATGTTGAGCTTGCCGAGGCGGATGGATTTGACCTCGGTGCCGCGGAGCTCGATGCCGGCCTCGTAGGTTTCGAGGATGTGGTAGTCGCGGGGAGCTTTGCGGTTGGTGGCGATCTCGATGGTGGGAGTCGCTGTTTTCGGGTCGCGGTTCACGAGAGGGATGAGGGATCAACGATCAGGGATGGCTGAAAAAGAGAAAAGAGCAAAAAGGGGATGCTGAGCGCCGCAAAAAAAGAAGCTCCATGTGACCGTGGACACATGGAGCCAGAAAGGGATCGGAGGCCTGTGCGGCCGGATGGATCAGTTGCCGTCGATGTTTTGCACGGTGATCTTGCCTTGGATGATCTCGAGCAGGGCGAGGTCGGCCTCACGCAGTCCGGGGCGGCGCTCAACGAGCGGGGGACGGCCTTGGGCGATCTGGCGGACGCGCTTGGAGACCATGTTGATGAGGATGGGCGGGTCTTTGACGATTTGCGCGGCTTGTTCGACGAGGTCGGCTCTCATGGGAAGATACGGGGCGGGTTTCGGAGGGGGCGGAGAATAAGGGAAGCAGGGCGGGGCGCAACTGATATGTTCCTGCTTTTCCCCTTGCGGAAGCAGGGGTGGTACTGTCTCATCCGCGCTCGATTTTTTGACCATGAAGAAAGCACTCATCACCGGCATCACCGGCCAAGACGGATCTTACCTCACCGAATTGCTGCTCGAAAAAGGCTATGAAGTGCATGGGATCATCCGTCGCGCGTCGTCCTTCAACACGGGGCGGTTGGAGCATTTGTTCCGGCCGGAGTCGCATCTGCCGGCGGACCGGCTGCACCTGCATTACGGGGATCTGATGGACTCGGTGGCGCTGGTGAAACTGCTCTACGACTTGAAGCCGGACGAGGTGTACAATCTCGGGGCGCAGAGCCATGTGCGGGTTTCCTTCGACGTGCCGGAGAGCACTGGGGACATCGTGGGTCTGGGAACGCAGCGCATTCTGGAGGCAATCCGCGAGACGGGGCTGGTGGGAAGGGTGCGATTCTATCAGGCAAGCTCGTCGGAGATGTTCGGAAAGGTGCAGGCGGTGCCGCAGATCGAGACGACGCCGTTCTGGCCGCGCTCGCCGTATGCCTGCGCAAAAGTTTACGGCCACTGGCTGACGGTGAACTACCGGGAGAGCTACGGGCTGCACGCGAGCAGCGGGATCCTTTTCAACCACGAGAGCCCGCGGCGCGGGGAGACCTTCGTGACACGCAAGATCACGCGTGCGGCTACGCGCATCAAGATGGGCCTGCAGGAGCAGCTTTTCCTCGGCAACATGGACGCGAAGCGCGACTGGGGCTACGCGAAGGACTATGTGGAGATGATGTGGATGATGCTCCAGCAGGACGAGCCGGATGACTATGTGATCGCGACGAACGAGACGCACAGTGTGAAGGAGTTCGTGCAGGAGACCTTCGGTCTGCTGGGCCTGGACTGGGAGAAGCATGTGAAGTACGACGCGCGCTACGAGCGCCCGGCGGAGGTGGACCTGCTCATCGGCGACCCGGC
>Ga0315900_10010358_pt1 | contig 11679 bp, 13 predicted proteins | sample LakEriMetagenome_FD_203521 | JGI IMG/M metagenome (GOLD analysis project Ga0315900, IMG submission 203521) | Freshwater fungal communities from buoy surface, Lake Erie, Ohio, United States - Buoy 12 MA114 | ecosystem: Environmental > Aquatic > Freshwater > Lake > Lake biofilm | place: USA: Lake...
CCGGCCGCCGGTCGCCGCTGCGGTCCACTCGGCCGCGCCGGTCCGGGCGAGCCGCTGGAGCGCCGCCTCGGCCGCGCCGGGGGCGCGGTACTTCGCGAGCCCACGGGCGACATCGCGGGCCGTGGCCACTCCACCGCGTCCACGGAGCCAATCCAGGAGGGCCCGATCGTCCGCCTCGATCGAGCCGCGCTGCATCCCCAGGAACACACGCTCCCACTCGCGAGCCGCCCACCGGGCCAGCCCGATGCCGCGGCGGATGGAGTCGGCGTCGATGCGATCTCCGATCCCCGGTTCCGGGCCGGCTTGCCGGATCATGTGGCACACGAGGGCGAACCGAGCCGCCCACGCCTCCGCCTTGCTCAACATCTCGCCTACGGGCCCGGTGGCGTTGAACTGTGCCGCCGCGTGCTCGTGGTAGAACGTCCGCCACGCCTCCGCTGCCTCCGGCCCCAGGTCGAGCACCGTGGGCGAGCCGTCATCCTCCGGCCGGAGCCCGGCGAGCGCCGCAAACATCGCCCGCACCGCCTCCACCGTCGCGAAGTCAACGTCACCGCGCGGGATCTCTTTCATGCGGCGCGGCGGTGCCGCCAGAATGAATCGCTGGAGGAGCCCGTTGTCGATGTGCTTCCCGCCCACCACGCGGGCGAGCACCCGCGGCTGGATCGTGCCGCAAATCGCGACGGCGGCCGCCGGAACGTAGAACGTGCCAGTCAGTTTGCGATCGACAGTCAGCGGCGCGGCGTTGTAGCACGAGAGCCACCGCGACGCCTCTCCGCCCCCCTTATCCGCGGAGTAGCGGTCGAAGTCAAACCAGCCACTCAGTTCATCTCGTGCCACGAGCACCCCGGCCGGGTTGGCTTGGAGGATCGGCCCGAGCGATTCGATCGTGATATCGTCCACGAGCACCCGCTCCGCCGTCGGCCGCTCCGGCGGAGGGCCGGCGTCGGCGTCGCGTCGCCTGGAGGCGCGGTCGTGCTCCCGCTTCTCCGCCTCCCACTCCGCCATCGCGGCCCCGTGGGCGGCGAACGCGTCGTGTTGGCGCTGGCGGATGAACTGGAGGGCCTTGTTGGCGGATTCGCTCTTGTTGCTCCCCGGGGCGGCCACACCCGCCATCCACAGAATCGGGGGTTCCAACCAGCCGGGCCACAACTCGATCCTCCGGCGGTTGCCGATGGTCGCGGCGATGCTGGCCAGCATGGGGAACGCCACGAGCACGGCATCGGCGGAGAGTCGCTCCGCCGCATCCGCCACGAACGAGCCCACGGGATCCGGGAGCAACTCCACCGGGAACGGCTCCCACACCGGCCCCTCCGCCGGCCCGCTCGTGGATGCTGCCGCCACCGCCGCCGCCGCGGCCTCGATCTCCGCCGGCTCCGCGCCAGGGTCGGCCGCCACCGCCACCGCGGCCTCCGCGGCCTCGATCGTCCGCCGTCGCGCGGCCGCCTTGTTGATCTCGCGGGCGTGCCGCTCCACTCCGCGAGCGTAGCCGCTGCGGTTGCTGGCGGTGCCGGATGCTTTCGACAGGTCAGCCAGGAGCACCCGCTCCCCGTCGGCATCATCGCCGGTCCACTCCCGCGCGAGCCGGAGAACGTCCGCGAGCACGGGAGCCTCCAGGGCCGCGGCGGCCTGGATGCCGGCGAGTAGCCCCGGCCCCCCGTCGATCGTCAGGTCGGCGGGCGACACGAGCCCGGCCGCCTTCCGGCATCGCGCCAGCTTGTCCGTGACCAACTCCAGGAGCCCGGCGAGAAACGCCCGCTCCGCCTCCGGCCGGCTCGTGGTGTCTGCATTGCGTGATCGCCGTGTCATGCGTCACCTCTCTTCCGGCGGCGGCCGAACTGCATTTCCGCGAGCACTTCCCCCAGGGTTGTGATCCCATTGTTCGCTCGCCCCTTTCGGAGCCGGTGGCCATATCGCCACACGGTTCTCGCGCGGTGTGTCAGTCCTGCGTCCAGAAACAGGCCCGCGGCCCTCCTCAATCCATCGGAGGCGATCGGCAGCACCTCCGGCTTTTTCTCGCTCTGCGCGAGTTGCCTTCGGGCCACAAGCAACTCCAGTTCCGCGGCTTCGATCACTTGAACACGATTCATGCGGCACCCCCTTCCGCGTGCTCGGGCCGCTTCACCGGAGGGTTCTCCGTGATCTCTTCCAGCCACCGCATGATCGCGGCCGTGGGGTAGATCACCGCGGAGCCGATCCGGGCATGCGGGATCTCGCCCCGCTGGGTGAGACTCCAGAGCGTCCGCTCGCAGACACCGATCGCGCGGGCGGCGACCTTCGGCCGCATGGCCAGCGGCAGCGGCAGATCCTTCGACGGCTTCTCCGGCCACTGTGGTGCCGGGTATGCTTCGGGCATCTTTCGTTCCTTCCTTGCAGGTGGGGGCGGCAGATCACGACGGCCGGAGGAGTGGCAACTCCTCGCGGCCGTTTCTCTTTCAACGGCGGCGATTCGACGGGGCGGGCTTCGTGATGCGGATGCTCCGGGCGACGCCCGGCTCGTGTGTCAGTGCGCCCTTCCACTCCGTGCTGGCGATCAACTGGGCCGCGCGGGCGAGCGAAACATTCATCGCAGCGGCGATCTCGCGGACGGACGGAGCGAATCCGCGAGCGGCCGTGAGCGAATCGATCGTCGCGACAAGTTGGGCCTGCCGCGGCGACAGGAGCGGCGCGGGAATGAACGTGAGGGGCGGCATGTTTTTTCTCCGGGGGACGCAAGAGACTCGATCGGTCGCACGAGTCAAACGTGCAGATCGACGGCCGTTATCTAGGCGGCCGTGCATCCAGCGAAGTCACCGTTCCGGATTTTTTTGGACCATCACCGGAGCCGGATCTCGCGGCCGTGGCGGCCCGTGTCGGCCAGCCCTTCGGGCTCGCGGAGCCCCCAGCGGTCGGGCGTCCAACGCCGCCGCAGGGCCGCGGCGGCGACGGCGATCTCCGCGGGCGTCGGATCCGCGGCGCGGCGTCGCGCGCCGCCACCGCGGCCTTGTCCTACCCGCAGGTCGCGGAGTTGATCGGCCAGCCGCGTCTTGAGAGCGCGATAGGTGATGCCCACGGCGGCCGCCGCGTCCGCATGCGTCGCCCCGCGGGCGAGCATGTCGCGGATGGTCAACTCCTGCTCGGGCGATAGGAGCCGCTTGCCGGGCGCGCGGGGACGATCACCGGCCATCGGCACGAGCGGCCGCCCGCAGGGCCGCGGCCGAAACCTCCGCGATCTGCCGGGCACGCTCCTCCTCGCCCGCCGGCCGGCCGCTGTAAACGCGGGCGACCGCTCCCGAGTACGCGCCGCTCCGGACCAGGGCGACATGCTGGAGCACGGCGGACCAGACCAGATCGACAGGCCACACGTTTCTTCGGACGGCCCGACTGAACGCGACCGAGCACGCGGGCCGGTCGCCCCGCTCGATCGCCCGGACGGCCTCGGCGTGATCGTGGCGTGACAGGTCAGGAAGCCACTCGATCGCCAGCCCGGCCGGGCAGTCGATCGCCCGCAGTCGCGGCCCCACGAACGCGAGCGGGAGCCCTTCGTGCGTGTCGCGGATGCCCCAGCCCGGCGACCGATTCAACTCCGCCGCGGTCCCGAACGCGCCGCGACAGAGCTTCTCCGGCGCGGATCGCCCCGTCGCGGACGGCGGGGCGGTCCCGCAGTCGCAGACCAGGAGCACGCGAGTCACCGTGGCCGGGGCCGCCGGCTCCAGCCGGCGACCGCTGCGGGGCGGAGCGCCGGCCAGCCGGCCGAGCCGGCCGGCCGGGTCCACCCACGCGACAGGTCCGCGGGACTGGGCCGGGAGCGGGTCGGCGAACGCGACCCGTTCCTCCAGACCGCGAATCGGTGGGAGCCCCATCTGCCGGCGGTTCCGGTTGATCGCCTGGCGAATATGCAGCGGCGCGCGGGCGGCGGGATGGAAGCCACCGGGCTCGTGGAGCGATGCGTGCTCGATCATGCGCGGCCTCCTTTCGTTCGCTGGGCCTGCGGCCGCTTGGTGGATGGGGTGGGGAACGCTCGCGGGTGAGCGGCGCGGATCTTGTCGGCCTCGGTCCGAGCGCGACCGACAGCAAGCATCCGCGGATCCGGGCCCACGAGCCGCTCCAGCCGTCGGCACTCGGCCCGGGCCGCGGAGAGCCGCTCGCGGACGCCTGCGGGCCCGCCGTCGGCGGCGAGCCGTTCGGCGACCGCGGCCTCCGTCCGGGCGGCCTGCTCGACTAGCGCCCGCACCTCGCGGATCGCGGCGGCGTCGGACTCCAGGGCGTCCATCGGAGCCGGGATCGAGAGCCTCGCCCCGGCCTCCAAAATCTCCAGCGGTGGCGGCGGGGAGCCGCCGTCGGCGAGCGTGGCGGCCCACGCGCGCCACTGGCGGAGGGCTTCGGACCTCATGTTCTTGAACGTCGCGGTCGCATCCATACGTCGATCTCCTGGAGGGTGAGCCCGCAGGAGACAGCAAGGGGCGCGCGAGTCAACTCTGAACGAGCGTCCAAGGGACGCCATAGCAAAACCTCCGGAAATGCGCGCACGAGATTCGCGGGGCTTTCCGTTGAACTGCATCTTTCCGGCGACCCCCACCCCCCGCCGCAACGCGTCACGAGGGCCGCGAGTGGTGCGGCGGCCGCCGGCCGCGGCGACGGATCTTCGTTTTCCCCGAGCGCGGCGGGCTTCCGTCACTGTCGCCGCGAGCGGCCGTGGCGATCTCCACAATCGCGAGCCGGGCCTCGGCCGTGAGCCGCCGCCATCTCCGCATCACGAGCCGGAGGAGCGGATCCCGTCGCCGGCCTGGGGCCGCGGCCCGTGCGCCGGAATCTGCGCCGCCGTAGACGCGGACCTCGGGTTTCCCCGAGGGAAACGGCGGTTGTTCGAATCCAGTCGCCCCGACTCACCTTGGATAACCGTCGTGCCTCTCGCGGTCGGCGAGGGGTTTCTGAACCGACCGGTGAGTCCGCTGTGCCGCCCCGCGACAAGGCACTCGGTCCGGTCGATCCGCCCTGCCCACTCGGCAGGGCGTTTTGTTTCCCGGGAAGGCAACGCGCCTCCTCGGGATGGTCGTCATGGCAGCCGTGGCCACAGCCACAGCCGCGCGGTTGATCCGGGTCGACCGCAAGGCCTCCGGGCATCGGCAGGCCGCTACTGGTCCGCAGAACGCACGGGAGCGGCCGGTTGCCGAAGGCGATGATGCCACCCTTCAGCTTCCGGACGCGGCGACCGTTGAACCTGCCCTCGCGAAACGTGAGCCCGATCCGCACGCCGAGGTCGTTGAACAGTCGCGGCAATTCCTCGCGGGCCACGGGGTCGGCACAGATCGCCTGAACTTGGTCGAGCAAGGCAAGGGCTTTCTGGACCTCGGCCTCCACATCGAGCTGCTCAGGCCGCATGGGAAGCCGGGCTGCGACTTCCACAAGCGTCTTCTCCCGCTCGGCGAGTTCGGCGCGAAGGTCCCGCAGGGCAGAGTGCAGCATGGCCCGCACGTCGTCATCCTCAGCCTCGAGGATTCGCCGCGGGGCTTGCTCAACTTGTCGGCGGAGCTTTTCCACCTGCCCGCGAATCTCCGCATGCACCGCCTCCTCAGGCGTCTGCCGCTGGCCATGCGCCGCCCGGGCCCGAGCCTCGATCGCGGCACGAAGCTTTTCAGCCCCGCCGGCCCGCTTAACGGTCGTCACGATCGTCCGCAACGCGAACTGGAGCAGGCTCTCGGCATCCACCGCGTTGTGGTGGCAGCTCTCACCCTGCGACTTCATGTACGCGCCGCAGCGGTAGATCGGCCTCCCGCTGCCGCGATCCCTACGGACAGCGCCGTGCATCACGGAGCCGCAGCCATCCGTAAGGTCGAAAACCCGAACCGCGAGGGGATAGGCACCGGGATTGGACGCCTTTCGCTTGCCGGCCTGCGAGCCGGATCGCTCCTTGAGCTTCTGCTGCAACCGCTCCCAGCGGTCGCGGTCGAAGTGGGAAAACTCGCCGGCACTGGCCTCGATCCAGATCGAGCGGTCGTTCTCGAGGACCTTGCCCGAGCCATCCGGCCGCAGCTCGTCGTGGGCGACGGGCCGGGGACCGTCGCGGCTCACCCGGTAATGGACGCCCTCGCTGTAGCGGCCGTAGATCTTTACGCCGGTGATGATCGCGTTGCCGGCGAGTGTCTTGACGGTGTTATGATTCCACCTGCCAGAGACCGCATGCTCGATCCCGTTGTCACGGCGCGTTCGGCCGGCGTCTGGCGACGGGATGCCGAGCCGGTTGAGCTCGTTGGCCACCCGCTTGTAGCCCCAGTCGGCTTCCAGCCATTCGAGAATGCGAATCCAGATCGCGATCTTTCGCTCGTCATTCGGCAGGAAGCGAACATGGCAGCCCTTTTTCTGGACCTCGACGTTGTCCTCAAGTTCTTGGATGACCTCGCCAGTGCGGGCGTCGCAGAGGAATCGGCCGAAGCCGTAGGGCGGCCGACCACCCGTGCTGTAACCCTCCGCCGCACGCTGCGTCTGCACGAGCACGATCCGCTCCGAGAGCTTGCGGCTGAACTCGCCGCTCTCGTGGTAGCCAAAGAGCGACATGGCTGTCTGGCCCAGCGCTGACTGCCCCGTGGTCGACGGATCGATCACGCCATCCGACATCACGAGCGTGACGCCCATGAGCCGCAGGTCGCGCTCGATCACCATCATGTCGACCGGATCCTTCGGCCGGCCGAATCGATCCCGCTTGAACACAAACAGGTGCGAGATCGAGCTGTCGCCCTTGAATTCGGCGAGCATGGCGTCGAAGGCCGGCCGCTTGGTCTTGCTGCCGCTGGTGGCGTCGTCGAGGTAGATGTCCTTGTAACAGGTCAGCCGGTGCAGCTGCATGTACTTCAGGTCGTCGAGCGACGCTCGGAGTGGAATCCCGTACCGGCGGGCCGCGTCGATGGCCCATTGCAACTGCGTCTCGAGCGACGATTCTTGGGCGGACGTGCTGCGGCGCAGGTAGACGCGAGCCCAGCCTTTGATTCGGACGGTCATCGGACTGTCTCCTTTCCGTGAGCACGATCGCGGTGCCGCCAAGCGAACTCTGCCAGTGTTTCGACAAGTTGCTCGATGTCGCCGTCGCCATCCCACTCGATGGCGATGTCGCAGTCGAGATGCTCGCGGGCGACGGGCGAACAGGTGCCGTGCCACGTCCGGAGAAGCGACACCATTGCCTCGGTGCCGTGCTCTCTGCCCGCGAACGCCCGCGGCCCCTCCCGCAGCCGATCGATGGACTGCGAAATCAGGTCGTCAACCGAGAGCCCGTCTGGGTGGCTCCATTGCACAACACCCGCGTCCTGCCATTCTCGAAATTGCAACAACGCGCCGAGTTCGAGTAGGAACTGTGGCGGCAGGCAGAAATTCGGCTTGCCGTCGTCGCGGGTCAGTCCAAGGGCTCGGAAGAACGCCGCGACGAGAGCCGCGGCGTGATCCATCTGCCGCAGGATCGCGGCGATGTAGGCGACCACCTCGGGGCTCTTCGAGGTGCTCGACGGCTGCGTGGGCAGCGGCGTGGGAGATACAGCAGGTAGCTTCATGTCTCGCTCCTTGAGACGGGTGTCGATCCGTCGGTCCGTTACCGAAGCCTCTATTGTCCCAAGTGGGGCTTCCAAAACCAAACAATTTCCTCCGTCATTTCAGGCTGGTTTTCGCGCCAATAACCGGGGCCGGGCCTCAGGCGCCAGGCCCCGGCGTTGGCGTCATAGGGTCACCGCTTCGGCGGGCGGCCCGCGTCAGGCGGGCCACGCCGTGCGGCGATAATCCGGCGGGCAATCAGCTCCGCCAGTAGTTTCCGGAACCGCACGACTTTGCACGCCCGGTAGGGCGGATGGGCGTCGATGCGTTCCTTCGGTTCTTTGCGGTCGTCGGGGTGGTGTTTGCCGTTCGTGGAATCAGCGTTGGACATAAGCACTCTCGTTCAGTGGAAAGAAAAACCGGCGGCGTGCCCGGGAGCCGCATTGGCTCCCTGTCGGCACGCCGCCGGCGTGAGATAGGCCCGGGCGATCATGTCACCCGGGTGGAATCAACGGCCGGCTTCAGGAGCCGAGCAGCCGCACGTCTTGCATGAGGCTGTCGAGCATCCGGCCGGCGTGGGAAACAAGCAGTGCCCGCACGAGCGTCGGGCACTTGGCATAGGGCACGAACCGGGGGGCCAGATCGACTGGCTCGCCGTAGGGTCGGTTCGCGTGCTCGTGGTATTCGTTCGCGTCCCAGATGACGGCGCCGACGCCACCGGGCATCACGATCGCCGCCTGATAAACGACGAAGTCATCGTTGCAAGCGCTCGACACGCCCATCGGCCGGCAATAGACGCTCGGCCCTTCGATCTGAAAATCAACCATCCCCACTGCCGCGAGCTTGTCGAGCTGCTCGTTGATGCTGGGGACTGTGGACTCCGCCTCATCGAGGCTAGTCCGAATCTTCACCGCGAGCCGCGAGAGTTCCGCGGCCCGCTGCTGGAGAACATCGTGCATGACACATTCCTGTAGAGAAACGTGGCCGATAGAAGCACGGCCACTACGGAATATGCCCGGAAAATACGCTTATTTTAGGCGCATCGGGCTGACCGCTCGAGCAATTATTCAGCGACCGCAGGTGAACCAAGCAGATGGCTGATCATGGCAGCATACGCATCCAAGTAATGATTCGGCAGTCCGATTAGCTGCCCTTTATAGGTAAGGGCTCCGCTGTCATCGGCTCCTGCTTCATCCGCTTGCTCTAGCTGCTCGATCAAGCTGGCCACTTCTTGCTGCGACATTGGCGCGATGAGACTGGTGGACTGAGCGTCATCTGGACCAGCACCATACCTTCTCTCATATGCTTCGGCCCGTAAAACTTCGCCGTTTTCCAAAAGAACTATGTGGCCAAAATGCACAAACGGCATCAGCGCTCGCGCAATTAGATCTGAGCCATTCACGAACGCGACATAACGATCCCGCAGGATCGGGTCATAACGCTCTGCAAGTTCATGGCGAACTACCATAGGCTGGCCAAATGTCATGACTCCCCCAATCTCGTAGCCGCCTTGATCAATGAGGTGACAGGCAGCGACGACCGCCAATGCTCCCCCGAGGCTATGCCCCGTAAGCCACACCGTTGAAATTCTCCGTTCCCGAAGCTCGCGCAGGAGCGCCGGGCGCAGCGCCTCAAATCCATCCTTGAACCCGGCATGAAACCGTCCTGACCCGCCGCTCCTCGAAATGAACTTCAGGTCGTAAACGACATCGGCTGTCCCTAGCTCTGTGCCCCTGAAAGCCACAATCGCATTCCTGCCGGCTACCGCTATGTAGGCTTCCATCGAGCGTGCTTCGAAGAACATGGGCTCGAAGCCGTAGGCGCGAATATGCTGACTGCCCGCCGCTGGCTCCATGTACGCGATGCGTGACAGGTCGAACATTACTTGGGCCACCGGCCACGCGGCGTTCTTGTCAGCCGTAGACCATCGCTGCGCCAAAAGTTCGGCTGCAGATACCTTCAACGGCAAAGCCGGCCGTGGCGGCGAAGGCTCTTGCTTGCGGAATACCGCTGCTGTTGGACGCCCGCTCAGCGCCATCACACACGCGATGAGACTAGCTGCCAGAGCAACCGCTCCCGCGTCGCGGACACGGGAGGCCCACGGTGCCCGCGGAGTCACAAGTCTGCCTCCCCCCCAGCCCGCGATGAGCAACAGCAGCGAAAGACCAAAAGCCACGGACAATTGTCGCGTAAAAACAATCATGAGCGCGACCGCAACAACCATCACTATTGTTCGCATGAGATTCGCTGACTTGGACGTCAAAGACATTGGTTTTGGACTGCGTGTCCTGCAAGATTCGCTCGCCCCCAACTTGCTTTTTGCCCGTATCTATGGGCCGTGGCGGCCGGATTGTCCGCCGATAACACCGCCGCAGCACAGTCGGTCGCAGTTGTCTACCGCACGGCCACGATCTCCAACTCGCCGCCATCAGAGACCGCCACGCCCTTGCCGGCGTTCATCAGCTCCTCGAGCTTCTCAAGGGTCTTTTTCGTGACTTTCAACTGCTGGGGTGCCCCGGGCATCAACTTCTTGGGGACAACCCGCTCAAACCCCAGTTCCTCCAACACCGCGATGTCCTTCTGCCCTTCCGGGCCCGCACCCATAGCCGCACACAGCACGACAAAAACCGTTGCGATTGCCACCAACTTCTTCATGATTTTCTCCTGAGACGCGTGCGGCCCGCGTAGGCCACGTTGTACAGAAGTTCAGTATACCGGAACTTTCTCCTCTGTCAAGCGATGCCTACACCTCCCAGCCGTGGTCTCGCGGCGGGAGCGGCCGCCGATCAAGCCGTGCGCGACTTCGCGCCGCTACGAAAGCGTCGCGTCGCGTCGTGCTTCCGCCAGCCGGGCACGTAGGCCGACATCAGGGCCCGAAAGACCCGGCCGTGCTTTGGCACCCGCAGGTGCAGCAGCTCGTGGACGATCACGAAGTCCTGAAAACCCGGCTTTTCTTCGGCGAGGTCGAGGGCGAGCGTCACCGTGCCAGCCGACGAGCATGAGCCCCACTTCCGCCGCATTTCCTGCACGCGGATGACGCGGGGCTTCACCCGCATGCGAACCGCCCACGCCTGCGCTCGGCGACGCAGGGCCTGTGTTGGCACCAGCCCCGTCTTCATGCGTCCTCCGGCACGACGAGCTTGACCGCGAGGTCGACCACGCGGGCCCGCTCGGCAGCCGGGAGCTTCATGAGCGGCGGATACAGGCCCGCCCGCACCAGCCGTTTCTCCTCAGAGTTGTCGCGGGCGTTGGGGTAACGGGCCATCAGCTCGGCAGCCTTCACCGCGACCACATTCGGATCGATGCCGGCAGCCCGCACGGCTGGATCTTCGCGAAGCAACCACGCGACGCTGAATGGCCCAGCAGGCAGGCCGCTTTCGCGAGCGGCCCTCATGGCCGCATCCTTTTCGTGGGCCAGCGCCGCCAGCTGATCCATCGCCGCCAGCCCCGACGTCGTCCGATCCTCCATGTCTTTCAGGATGCGCTCGGCGCGATCCTTCAGCGGCTGGAGCACCGGGGCGGCGGTCGGATCATCATCGATCTCCTTCTGGAGCCCACGGACGAGGTTGTAGACCTTGCCCTCGTCCGGCCCATCCTCGTCTCGGAGAGACGCGAGTGTCTTGACGTCGAAGGTGATGCTCTTAGTCAGCCGGCCGAGCCCGTGCTGCTCAGCACTCTGCTGAACAAGCTCTCGGGTCTTGTAGGCCAAGTCGGCCAAGAACCCGACCCGGGCGGCGTAGGCGTTCCGGACGGCGGCATAGAGTTGCGCCAGCCGCTTGTACGTCGGGATGTGGTCGCGCAGCGCGGCCGACGGCGACAGGATCTCCCACAGGCTTTCGATCGCCTTGTAGTCCTCGAAAAACTTTTTCCTCGCTTCCGGGTCGAGGAATCGGCCATACACGACCTGCTCCAACCGTTCGTCTGCACCGCCACCGCCTTCCACCCGCAGGTAGTCGCGCTCGGCGTCGCCGATTCGCTGCAGGAAGTCGTTCTGCAGCACGTCGATGTCCTCGATGACGCCGCCTACGTCCTGCGAGTCGAACTGCAGGGCCTTTTTCAGCTCGCGGAGCACGCCCACGAAGTCCACCACCAGCCCGACTCGCTTCTGCACGCCTTCGGAATCAACGTACGGCCTGTTCACGCGGGCAATCGCCTGCAGCAACACATGATCCCGCATCGGTTTGTCGA
>Ga0315900_10010359_pt1 | contig 11679 bp, 13 predicted proteins | sample LakEriMetagenome_FD_203521 | JGI IMG/M metagenome (GOLD analysis project Ga0315900, IMG submission 203521) | Freshwater fungal communities from buoy surface, Lake Erie, Ohio, United States - Buoy 12 MA114 | ecosystem: Environmental > Aquatic > Freshwater > Lake > Lake biofilm | place: USA: Lake...
GATCGTCGAGCGGCTGGTTCCCGACATGCAGCCGGCGGCGCTGCGGCAGGCCGTCGTCGAGGCACTGCGCGATGGCAGCGGCGGGGCCGTGGGATTCAGCGTGCTGGGCGTGGGCGCCGGCACCGCCAAACTGACGCTGGCGCAGCATCGCGCCATCGATGTCGATCTCAATGCCGCCTTTGCCAGCGGACTGAAGGCCTCCGGCCAGGTCAGGCACCTGGCTTTCATGTCGGCGGTGGGAGCCGACATCAACGCCGCAACCACCGGCTCGGGCGCCGCGGGCATGCCCCGATATGCCCGCGTCAAGGGCGAGGCCGAGCAGGCCGTCATGAGCCAGGGCCCCGAGGTGGTGAGCATCTTCCGGCCCTCGGTGATCGTCGGCTCGCGCCACACCCCCGGCTTGCTCGCCAGCGCGCTCTCGCTGCTCGCGCCGCTCATCCCGGCCAGGTATCGACCGATTCGAACCACCGAGATCGCCCGGGCCATGGTCGCGGCCGCGCTGTCTGCTCCGGACAGGAGCACCATCTTCGGCTACACCGACATGCAGGCGCTGATCGCGCATGCAGCCTGAAGGCGGATGGCATCCCTTGCATCGATTCCTCGCGACGGTTCTGGCCGGGACGGTGTACGAGCCCCGACATCAGCCGCCCGCCCCGCGCACGTACCCGATGCGCGCCACCCTGATCCGCATCCTGCTTCTGGCAGCCGCCGTCGCGGGCTGGCATGGCACGGCCGAAGCGCAGGAGCGCGTGCGGCATGCCCTCGGCGATTTCGAATACGCCGCAAGCGCCAGTGGCGTGCTGATCGCCGCGCCGCACGGCACCTTCGACGCCTACACCGACGCACTCGCGGTGTCGGTGGCCGGCCACCTGGGCGCGGGCTATGTGGTTGCCCGCCACTTCACGCCCAACCGCGTGCGCATCAACGTGAACCGGCCAACCGAAGGCGCGTTCTCGGCCTGCGCGAACGAAGCGCAGACCGAGCGGGCAGCCGACGTCTACTCGGGCTACCGCGCAGTGGTGATGCGCGCGGCTTCCGCCGGCCCCCTGGACCTGTACGTCGAGCTCCACGGCAACTCCAACCCGCGATCCGCGCAGTACGTCGAGGTGGCCACGGTCGGCATGTCCGACGCTCAGGCCCGACGGGCGAAGGACGCGTTCCCGGTCATGCTCGAGCGGGCCCGCCAGCGCGCGCCCGCCTACCCCGACCTCGAACTGCTGATCGAACCGATCGATCGCCTGAACTTCACGGCGTCGTGCGCGAAGAAGCTGGGCATCTTCGCCGGCGAGCCCGTGCGACGCGGCGTGCATGTCGAACTGCCTCGGGCAGCCCGCGAGGGGGATGCGCTGCAAGGCTCCGCGCTGCTGATCGCCGACCTGGTTCGCGAGTTGCTGAAGGCGCAGCCCTGACGCCGGCAATGCGCACGGCGCCGCGGACAACGTGGCAGCATCCGGGGCCTCGAGCAACTCACCGACGCCCATGACCCCCATCCGCCGACGCGTCGTGCAGGCCGTCCTCTACGAGGTCGTCGCGATCATCGTCGTGGGTCCGGTGCTGGGCCTGCTCTTCGACAAGCCGATGGCGTCGTCGCTGGGGCTGGCCGCCCTGCTCTCGACGATCGCCCTCACCTGGAACTACGTGTTCAACGCGTTCTTCGAGGCCTGGGAGTCGCGGCAGGCCTCGCGCAGGCGAACACCGGCCCGGCGGATCCTGCACGGCCTGGGCTTCGAGGGCGGGCTGGTCTTTCTGCTGGTGCCCGTGATGGCCTGGGGGCTCGACACCACGCTGTGGACGGCCTTCTTCGCCAACCTCGGCCTGATGGCGTTCTTCTTCGTCTACGCGATCGCCTTCACCTGGGCCTTCGACACGATCTTCGGGCCGCCCGCATCCGCCACCGAAGGCAAACCATGAGATTCGCGCACCTGATCCTGACAGCCTGCGTGCTCGCGAGCGCGGCCGTCTCGCGGCCAGCGGCCGCCCAGACCGGCACCCTGCTCGACGACACCGACCGGCCGCTGCTGCTGCTGTTCGGCGACAGGGACACCGAAACGCCCATGGCGAGCTGCTTTCCCCTGGTCGAGGAGCTGCGCGGCAAGGGCGCGCCGCTTGCCTGGCACAGCTATCCAGGTGCCACCCATGCATGGGACAAGCAGGGCGAGATTGCGAATGGGTATGTCTTCGACCGGGACGCAACCCGCGATGCGACCCGACGCATGATCGACTTCTTCAACCAGCATCGATGACGGCCGGCTGGCGCATTCCGGTGTCGACCCTGCAGGCCCCCGGCCCGGCCGCGCCCATCGCCCCATGACCCTGCTGCCCGCCACCCCCGCGCACTTCGACGACATCCTCGCGCTCAATGCGCAGGCGGTGCACTTCCTCAGCCCGCTCACGCGCGACAAGCTCGAGCACCTGCACGACCACGCCGCGTGGCACACCGTCGTGGTCGACGCAGATCGCGTGACAGCCTTCCTGCTGGCGTTCGCGCCCGGCGCGCCCTACGACAGCGTCAACTACCAGTGGTTCGACCGTCGCTACGCCGACTTCCTCTACATCGACCGGGTGGTCGTCGCCCCCGCTGCACAGCGCCAGGGGCTGGCCTCGCGGCTCTATCACGCGCTGTTCGAGACCGCTCGCAGCCGCGGCATGGAGCGGGTGGTGTGCGAGTTCGACGTCGAGCCGCCGAACCCGACCTCGGAGGCGTTTCACCGCCGATTCGGTTTCGCCGAACTCGGCAGGCAGCGGGTCACCGCGGGCGGCAAGCTGGTGTCGCTGCAGGGGGCCGAGGTGCCCCCGCCATGAGCGCCCGCGAACAGGCCGACCACGACGCCCACGATTGGATCGAGGCCTGGAACAGCCACGACCTCGATCGCACCTCGCGCACTGCAGCGACGACTCCGTGATGGCCTCGCCGCGCATCGCGCCACCGGCCGCCGGCCGGCCCCCGGGTAGCTCCGCAACCATCTGCGTCGTGCGCTACGACAATGAGACCGGAAAGGGCGACCACCGGCATTTCGGCGACAGGGAATCGAGCTACTCGTTCACCACGCCGGACGCACTGCTTGATGCGTTCGAGCGAGACATTGCAAGGTGGAACCGTGAAAACAGTCACCCTTGAAGTACGCGATGCCAGCAGCGCGATGAAGGCGTTTTCCCGATCGTGGCGCAGCGGCAGGACAGAGCGTTCTGCGCGGATCAGCTTCACCTCACCGGAGTTGCTCTGGAAGGTGCTGACCGCCAAACGCTGGGAAGCCGTGAAGGTCGAGTTCCTGCTCCAGGCCGCATGATCTGTTGACCTGCGCAACTTCACGAGCCACCCCCATGAAGCTACCCCTCGATCAGCTCGATGCCTTCACCGACCGGGTCTTCGGCGGCAATCCGGCCGCGGTCGTCACCCTCGAGCGCTGGCTCGATGACGCAACGCTGCAGGCGATCGCCGCCGAGAACAACCTCGCCGAGACGGCCTTCGTGATTCCGCGCCCCACGGTCTGTCCGCTGCGGTGGTTTACACCGACCCTCGAGGTCGACCTCTGCGGCCACGCCACCCTGGCCGCCGCGCATGTGCTCTTCGAGCGGCACTTTCCCGACGCGGTGCGGCTTGCCTTCGAGACGCGCAGCGGCCTGCTCGGTGTCGACCGCGATGGCGACGTGTTGTCGCTGGATTTTCCGTCGCGCCCCGGCGATCCGGTCGCCCTCGATGAGCCCACCGCCCGGGCGCTCGGCGTGCGCTGCATCGAGGCCCGCAAGGCGCGTGACCTGATGGTGGTGCTCGAGTCGCAAGCGGCGGTGCTCGCTTTCGTCCCCGACCACGCGGTCATCGCCGCGCTCGACGCCTTCGCGCTGATCGTCACGGCACCCGGCGACGATGTCGATTTCGTATCGCGCTTCTTCGCGCCAGGCGCGGGTGTGCCCGAGGATCCGGTGACGGGCTCGGCGCACTGCACCCTGATCCCCTACTGGGCCGCCCGGCTCGGCAAATCGCGCCTGACGGCCCGCCAGCTCTCGGCGCGCGGGGGCGAACTCGCCTGCGAGCTGCGCGGCGACCGGGTGAAGATCGGCGGCAAGGTGGCGCCCTATCTGGCAGGCGTCATCGACGTCTGAACGGCTGGCGCACCGCGCCCCCGAATCCGCCTTCCATCCGCGAGCACCGACCATGATCTCCCGCGAACAGGCCGACCACTACGCCCACGACTGGATCGAGGCATGGAACAGCCACGACCTCGATCGCATCCTCGCGCACTACAGCGACGACTTCGTGATGGCCTCGCCGCGCATCGCGCTCGTGGCGGGCGAGCCCTCGGGCGTGCTGCGAGGCAAGGCCGCGGTCGCCGGCTACTGGGCCCGCGCGCTCGCGCTGACCCCCAGCCTGCGCTTCACGCTGATCGGCACCTTCGTGGGCGCCGACAGTGTGGCCATCCACTATCAGGGCCCTCGAGGGCCGGCCATCGAGGTCTTCTTCTTCGATGCGCAGGGCCGGGTCTGCCGGGCCGCAGCACACTATGCGTGAGCGGTCCACGCTCGCCGATACGGTTGGTGTGCGGCGACTGGCGTCACCGCGGACGATCTTGTGCAGACTGCGAGGGTTGCGGCATCGGTCGTGGTGGCGGATGGTCGGCAAACGATGACGGCAGGGGGTGACGTGTGTTGACTGACGCGGTGCTGGTGGTCAACGCGCTGCTGCTGCTCGGAACCCTGCTGGGATGGGCCACTCTCGGCGAGCAGCTTGCGGGGCGGCGCTTTGCGCTGGTGAGCGCCACCTTCGGCATTTTCGCGCTGTGCTTCCTCGGCGGTCTCGCGGGTCTTTTCCGCGCCACCGGCTGGGGCATCGTCGTGGTCGGCAACGTCCTCGCGCTGGCAGCGCTCATTCGAGCGCGCGCAACGCCCGGCAGCATCCCGACGATGGGGCGGCGCCTGGGCGCCCTGCTGATCATTCTCGGCCTGGCCTATGCCTGCTCACGAAACGCCGTCCCCTGGGCCTGGGACGAGTTCTCGCACTGGGGCACGCAGGTGGAGTACCTCGGGATTTTCGGGGAGCTGGCCGCGGCGCCGCATCTGCTGATCTTTCCCGACTATATCCCCGGGCTATCCCTGTGGCGCGCGTTCTTTCGGCATCACCTCCCCGGTACCGGCATGTCGGCGGCGTACTTGGCCGACGGCGTGCTCGTCCTGTCGTGCCTGCACGCCCTGCTCGGCGGTCTGAAACCCGTCAACAAGGCGATCGCGGGCCTGACGGTCCTGGCGATCTGGATTCTGTACTTCCAGTCGCTGATCCTCACGCTGCTCGCGGACGCGATACAGGCGATGGTGCTGCTCACCGCGCTCGCGCTGGTGGCCCTCGCAGCCCCGCTGCCGCTGCTCGCCCTCGTCGTGCTGGTGCTGACCGCCATCAAGCATGTGGGGCTGATCCTGGCCCTGGCGGTGGCCCTCTATCGTGGGCTTGACCAGCGGGTGCTGCGCGGCATGACGCGATGGCGGGCAGCGCGCGACACGCTGGTGCTCGCCGGCGTTGCCTTCGCCGTGCACGCGGGCTGGCGCGGCTTCATCGCGCATCACGATCTCCCGGAGTCCTTCCTGCTTGATTTCGCCGGCACCGTGCTGCGGCAGGGCGACGGGGGCCTGCGCGCGCTGGCCGGAACCTTCGACGCGATGATGGCGAGCGAGTACCCCCACGCTGCCCTGATCCGACCGCCGTGGGCTCCGGCGCTCGCGCTCACGATGCCCTCGTTCCTCGCGCTGAGCGGGCTGGCGCTGCTCGTGTTGCTCGCCATCGACGGCAGCGAGCGCCGCCGGGACGCGCTCGACCTGATCTTCGCGACCGGTCTGATCGCCCTCTTCTTCCTGTTCCTGCTGGTGGTCTGGACGCTCACTGGCAGCGGCATCGACAAGTACTCCTTCGTGCGTTACCTGTCGGTGCCGCTGTTCGGCGTGATCGGCTACGCAGGCTGGCGCAAGCTTGCCCGGACATCGGGGCCATCTCGACGGCCGATGCTGTCGCTGATCGCGCCGGCGGTCTGTGTTGCAGGTGCCGTGATGGTGGGGCCACCCGCGGCGGCATTGCTCGCTGGCGACAAACCCGGCATCGCGCTACACCAGGAGTACCGCCGGATCGCCGACGCAATCCGCCAGCACACCGCACGCGATGACGTGATCTGGTTCCTCGGTGAACCGTCGATGCACTATTTCATCTTCAAGTCGGTCGCGCTGCCGCGGGACCTTGCACCGCAGAGCCTGCCTGAGCGCAAGAAGGCGATCCTCGACTACTTCAACGCGATTCTCCGGAACCCGGCGCTGAGCCGCGGCGAAAAGGCGAGGAAGACTGAACAGGCAGGCAAGACCTTCCGAGTCCCGCGCGAGGAGATCGCCGCCGCGCTGGGCGTCCCACTGGCCGAACTCGAGGCCTACCTCGCGCCGAGCGACCCGCACGCGGCATCGACCAACCCGCCCGGGGGTGATCCGATGCCACCCTGGTCGCCAACGCCCCGCGACGGGGAAGCCTTTCCCGATCTGCTGTGCCGGGTGGACTTCCTCTTCACGGACAGGCCGGACCAGGCTTTCTGGGACGGGAACAAGCTCCATTTCGATGACCCTCGCAACAGGGCGCTCTATCGTATCGAGCGCGATGATCAGGGCCGCTGCTCGGCGAGACTGGTCTGGGCGAGCGGCTGAGCGCCTGCCCGCGCTGCCCACGCCCTCAAACACCCCCCGGAAAGCCGCCATGCCCCAACCCCTCAACCGCCAGGTGATCCTGAGTTCGCGCCCGACCGGCATCCCGCAGGCCGAGCACTTCCGCATCGTCGAGACCCCTGTCCCGGTGCCGGCCGAGGGCCAGGTGCTGGTGCGCAACCTCTACCTGTCGGTCGAGCCCGCCATGCGCGGCTGGGTGAACGCGGTGGCCAACTACTCCGAGCCGGTGGCCATCGGCGCGGTGATGCGCTCGCTGGCCATCGGGCGCATCGAGGTCTCGCACGATCCGGGCTACGCGCCGGGCGATATCGTCACCGGGCTGTTCGGCTGGCAGGACTATGCGGTCGTGCCGGCGCGGGGCATCGACCGCAAGCTCGATCCCACCCGCCTGCCGATCACCACCGCGCTGGGCGTGCTGGGCCTGAACGGTCTGACCGCCTACTTCGCGCTGCTCGACATCGGCCAGCCGAGAGCCGGCGAGACGGTGGTGGTATCCACCGCCGCCGGTTCGGTGGGCTCGTGCGTGGGCCAGATCGCGAAGATCAAGGGCTGCCGCACGGTGGGCATCGCCGGCGGACCGGTCAAGACCCGGCAATGCCTGGACGACTTCGGCTACGACGCCGCGATCGACTACAAGGCCGCGGGCCTGGAGGCCGCGCTCGACGCCGCCTGCCCGAAAGGCATCGACGTCTACTTCGACAACACCTCCGGGCCGATCAGCGACGCCGTGCTGCGCCGGCTCGCCGTGGGCGCGCGGGTGATCATCTGCGGCACGGCCTCCATCGCGAGCTGGGACCCGATCCCGCAGGGCCCCCGGGTGGAGCGCCATCTGCTGGTCAAACGCGCCCGCATGCAGGGTTTCCTGGTCTTCGATTACGTACGTCAGTACGCACAGGCCCGCCAGGAGCTGGAGGGCTGGGTGCGCGAGGGCCTGATCCGCTATCGCGAGGACATCCTAGAGGGTCTGGACAAGGCGCCCGATGCGATCGCCGGCCTGTATCGGGGCGACAATCTCGGCAAGCGCCTGATCAGGATCGCGCCCGAGCGCGCCTGATCGGCGCGCGGCTCACCGACGTCAGCGTTCAACCCGACAGGAGGCGCGATGGCTGCAGGTACCGTGATCACGGTGCTCTCCAACATTCCATGGGGTACGGTGATCGACGCCGCACCTCGAATCGCCGAGGGCGCGGGCCGCCTGTGGGAGGCTGCGCGCAATCTGCGCCGGCCGAAGCCACCCGAGGCCCCGGACGCTCCGGCCACCGGAGACCCGCCGATCAGCGACACCGAACGGCTGCACAGCCGCGTTGGCGAACTCGAGGCCACCGTCCAGGCGATGCGCGAGCAGCTCCAGGCCTCGGCGCAGGTGGTCAAGGAACTCGCGGACCAGAACGCGCTGCTCGTGCAGCGTATCGACGTCGCGCGCCGGCGCATCCTGCTGATGGCAGTCGCGGGGACGGCATGCCTGCTGGCGCTGGGTGCCGTCACGGTCGGGGTCTGGCTGCGGCTGGGCTGAGGCCACCGCCATGCCCTGGCTGCCGCTTGCCGATGCGGTGCTGGTGCTTCACATCGGCGTCGTGCTGTTCGTGATCGGCGGACTGGTGGCGGTCGTCCTCGGCAATCTCCTGGGCTGGCGCGGGGTCAACCGCCCCGCCTTCCGCTGGCTGCACCTCGCGATGATCAGCGTGGTCGTCTTGCAGGCCTGGCTGGGCGAGCTCTGCCCGATCACGATCCTGGAATCATGGCTGCGCATGCGCGGCGGCGAGACAGGCTACCCCACCGGCTTCATCGCGCACTGGCTGCATCGGCTGCTCTACTGGGAGGCGCCGATGTGGGTGTTCGCGCTGGCCTACAGCGCCTTTGGCGCACTGGTGCTGCTCGCATGGTGGCGCTGGCCGCCTCGCGGCAGCTGAGGCGGCCAGCGCGGGCATCGCACCTTGCCCGGTCCGTCAGGACGCGGACTCAGGCGCCGCTGATGGCCTCGAGCTGGGCGCACGCCTCCCTCAGGAAGACGTACGCGCCCACCTTCTCGAGGATCTCCCTGGCCTCGCTCAGGCACGCGATGGCCTCGGCCTCGCGGCCCTGGTGCCGGTACAGGGTGCCCAGGGCGAGCAGGGCCTGCGCACGGCGGCCGGGCGCCTGCGTGGCGCCATAGAACTCGGCGCAGCCTCGCAGCAGCGATTCGGCGCGGCGGGCAGCGCTCAGAACATGACGGGCAGCGAAGCCCATGTTGCGCATCATGAAGCCCATCGCCGGCCGTGGTCCGCAGGCCAGACGCTGGTAGAAGCGGCCCTTGATCAGGCGGACATTCTCGGCGCTGGCGCGGTTGTCCATCGACAGGTACCAGTTCTCCGAGGCATCGAGATGAGCCAGCCCTTCGGCATAGCGCCCTTCCTGAAGGCAGCGCAGGCCGATCAGCGTGCCCGAAAGGCAGTTCAGCCAGTCGGACGCACGGGCAAAGAAAGCACGCGCCTCATCGAACGCGGGATCCGGCAGTCCGCGCATCGCCCTCACCAGTCCCAGCACCAGCGCGCCTGCCATGTCGTAGAAGCGGTCCCTGGATACCGCGACCGCGTTCTCGCCCGCCTGCAGCGCGCCATCGATGTCGCCGGCCTCCAGACGCCCGTTGGTGAGAACGATGTAGCCCATCAGCTCGGATCTTGGATTGGCGGTTCGCCGGCCGAATTCGATCAGCATCTCGGCATGTTCGATCGTCCGTCGGGCGTCGCCCCGTTGCCAGTGATTGAAGCCGACCATCGCGCGCGACTTGAAGGGCAGGTAGTCGTCATCGGGAAAGCCCTCGGCGAGTTCGGCGGCCCGCTCGCCGGCCCGGATGCCTTCGTCGAATTTCGATTGATAGGAGCAGACCTGGCACAGCCAGGTCTGCGCGTAAGCCTGCGCACGCCTGTCGCCGCTTTGTTCGGCCAGCGCGACCGCCTTGCGCACCGCCGCCTCCGAGGCCGGAAACTGCGACTGGAAGAACAGACAACAGCTGCGCCAGGCGTGGAACATCGCCTCGCGGGCCGGGTCGCCCAGCCGCGCGACTTCCTCGGCCAGCGGTTCGAGCAGGCCGTTCAGCTCGCGCATCGCGCCCTGGAAATAGAAGACCTTGCCCCACTGGTCGAGCAGATCGGCCAGCAGCGCGCTCTCGGCCGGCGATCGCGCCTGCTCGGCCATCAGCAGCTCGTAGCCTCGCCGGAAATAGTTGTCGGCCTCTTCATGGGCATAGCGCGCCAGCGCCTTGTTGCCGGCCTTGATCAGGTAGTCGGCAGCCTTCTGGCGCGACGATCCATGGAGGAAGTGATGCGCCAGACGCTCGTAGTACTCGGGCAGGCGGTCGGCCAGCACCTCCTCGATGGCCCGGCCTGCACGCTCGTGAATCAGGCGCCGCTCACGCAGCAGCAGCGACTGGTAGACCACCTCCTGGGTCAGCGGGTGCTTGAAGAGGTATTCGAGATCGGGGTCGACAGCCCCGGCGCGGATGAGGTCCTGAACCTCGAGCGTCTCGAGGCGCGGCGAGAGATCCTCGGATAACGTGGTGATGCGATGCAGCACCTCGTAGAGGAATCGCTGCCCGATCACCGCCGCCTCCTGGAGCAGCCGCCGGCTGGGTGCATCCACGCGGTCCAGGCGCGCCGCGATCACGCCCTGCAGGCTGCCGGGCAGATCGACCTTCCCGAGGTCGCCCTCGAGCCGCCAGCCGCCTTCGGCGCGGCGCAGCACGTCCAGACCGATCAGCGCGTTCAGAAGCTCCTCCACGAAGAAGGGGTTGCCGTCGGCGCGCTCCAGCACGAAATCGAGCAACGCCGCAGGCGCCGACCCTACCAGCAGCGCCTCCACGAGATCCGTCACCTGCGGTCGGGACAGCGCCTCGAGCTCGATCTCCTGGTAGCCGTCGACGCCCGCTCCGTGCCCGAAGAGATGGAAGGGCGGCCGGTAGGCGCACACGACGATGGCCGGCACCCGGAACCCCGAGAGCAATCGGCGCACCAGCGCGACCGTCGATGGGTCGGCCCAGTGCATGTCCTCGAGAAAGAAAACGCTCGGCGCCTGCTGCGCCATGCTTTCGAAGAGCTCGAGCAGCGCTTCCTCGAGCCTTGCCTGCCGGTACTCGGCGGCCTCTGCGGCCACCTGCGGATAGTCCAGCGCATACAGCGCACCGAGGTAGGGGATCCGCGTCTCGGGCTCGGCCAGCAGTCGCCGGCACTGGCCCTCGAACTTCTCGCGCACCATCGCGGGCGAATCGCTCTCCTGGATGCCCCAGGCGCGCCCGAGCAGGTCGATCACCGGCTGATAGGGAATGCCGCGGGTATGGTCGTAGGCGACGCCCGCGAGCCAGCGAAAGTTCGGCCCCAGGCTGATCCGGAACTCCTCGACGAGCCGGCTCTTGCCCAGACCCGCCTCGCCCCGCAGCGCGAGGATCGAGCCCTTGCCGTCGCGCAGCCTGTCGAGCGCCCGCTTCAGGAAGGCCGACTCCACCTCACGGCCCACCAGCGAGGCGTGCACGCCGGCGAGCCGGCGCGTTGCCGATGGCTGGGTGCGCGGCTCACCAAGGCGACGGGCGGACACCGCCTCGCGCTTGCCCTTGATCGCGAGCGAGGCAAGGGATTCGGTGTGAAAGAAGCGTTCGATCTGCAGCGCGGTTTCCTCGCCCAGCAGGATCTCGCCTGCCTCGGCGGCGTCGGATAGCCGGGCCGCCACATTGACGACGTCACCGACGACCCCGACCGCGCCCGCCTGCGGCGTGATCTGGCCGGTCACGATCAGGCCGGTGTTGATGCCGCTGTGCACATCGAGCCGATGTCCCGGATGCCGGGCGTTCAGGCCCTGCACGAACTGCCGGAACTGCCGCGCCGAGCGGACCGCTCGCAGGGCGTCATCCTCGCTGGCCTGATTGCTGCCGAAGACCGCCATGACCGCGTCGCCGATGTACTTCTCGACCACACCGCCGAAGCCCAGGACGATCCGCGAGGCCTCGCCGAAGACCTGTCCCATCAG
>Ga0315900_10010362_pt1 | contig 11677 bp, 6 predicted proteins | sample LakEriMetagenome_FD_203521 | JGI IMG/M metagenome (GOLD analysis project Ga0315900, IMG submission 203521) | Freshwater fungal communities from buoy surface, Lake Erie, Ohio, United States - Buoy 12 MA114 | ecosystem: Environmental > Aquatic > Freshwater > Lake > Lake biofilm | place: USA: Lake...
GCCGCGGTCGAACGAAGCCAGGATTTCTTCCGGCGTGCAGGCATCGAGCGGGGTGTCCTCATCCCGCCCGCCGCACGGACCCACCCGACCGGCCTCCACCGCCGCCCGCAGGGCCTGCAACGACTCCGGATGCCGCTCCGCTGCATTCGCGAGGCAGCGACCCGTGGCGACCACGGCCATCGGAACGAGCGACGCCAGCTCCGCCTGAAGCGGCGCACCGCATGTCGCCGGCGCCAGGAGCACGATGTCGATGGCCCACACATCGACCGGGTAGTAGCGGGCCCGCGTCGACTCCAGGCAGTCGAAACAGCGGCGCAGGCCCGACCGCACCTCCTCGTCCCGACCGGCCAGCGCGGCCCGGGCGGCGTCGACGACGGCCTCCGCTAGTCCGGTCGCTCCCACATCGGCGACCGATCGCATGCGTCGCGCCAGCAGTTCCGCCAGCAGCACGGCCAATCCCAGGGCGTGAAAGTCGCCCGCATGCGCCGCACCCGGCAGCGCCTCCGCGTCAGGGCCAGTCACACCGGCCTCGCGGGCGGCCGCCGCGGCGATCGCCTGCATGCCGGTCACCCCGCGCACCCATGTCGATTCAGCTGGACAGGTCGTGGCGAGCTGCGCGGCGAACCGTTCGTCATAGGACGCCGGCACGATGCCCAGAATCCGTCCCTGCTGGGGAGGGATGTCGATGCTGGCCCATCCGGGCACGCTGCCCAGGGTCGCGATCAGGCAGGGGTGCCAAGCGGCCGTCCAGGCCGCCAGCACATCATCGGCCTGCCCCTCGTCGAGCCATGTGGGGAAGTCGTCGAGCGTGTGGCAGGGGAGGAAGACCGTCGTGCGTTCTGCGGGCATGACGGCGAGTGTAATTGATCCGAACCGATGCCAGCCGCGGCGCCGGGGCCCTCGTTTGACATGCTGCTTGCGCGGTTCCTAAAGTACGCTAGGAGCGGGGTTTAGCCCGTCGTTTCCCCCCGCAGCGCCCACCCTGCCGCCCTGCTCTCGCCTCCACCGGAATCCGGGCTCATGGCCGTCAGTCCGTACGCTTGGGGAATCGACATCGGCCGCTGTGCGCTCAAGGCGCTGCGCTGCCGAGTCTCCCCGACCGACCCGCGAAAACTGGTCGCCGACGCCTTCGACTACATCGAATATCCGACGATGCTCACGCAGGCGGACGCCGATCCCGTCGCGCTGGTGCGGGACGCGCTGCAGGAGTTCACCTCGCGCAACCAGCTGCAGGGCGACTGCGTGGCCGTCTCGGCGCCGGGGCAGTCGGGCTTGGCCAAGTTCATCAAGCTGCCGCCGATCGAAGCCCGCAAGATTCCCGACATCGTCAAGTACGAGGCCAACCAACAGATTCCGTTTCCCCTCGACCAGGTGGAATGGGCCTGGCAACGGCTGGCGGGCGGTTTCGAGGAGAGCGGGTTCGTGATGGATGCCGAAGTGGCCCTGTTCGCCATGAAGCGCGAACAGGTCGCCAAGGTGCTGGCCCCCTTCGAGGAAGCCGGCGTCCGCATCGACGTCCTGCAGCTGGCTCCGATCGCGCTGGTGAACATGCTGACGTTCGACCAGTTGCCACCCGCCGACCCCGACAACCCACCCCCTTCGACCGTCCTCGTGTCGATCGGCGTCGACTCCACCGACGTCGTGGTCACGAACGGCCTGCGCATCTGGCAGCGTTCCATGCCGATGGGCGGCAGCAGTTTCACCAAGGCATTGGTCACGGACATGCAGCTCACCTTCGCGAAGGCCGAGCAGCAGAAGCGGAATGCGGTGCGGGCCAGCGACCCTCGCGCGGTGTTCAAGTCGATGCGGCCCGTGTTCAAGGAGTTCGCCTCGGAACTGCAGCGATCGCTGAATTATCACACGGGGACCGACCGGTCGGCGAAGATCGGCCGGGTGCTCCTGCTGGGCAACGCGGCCAAGCTCCGCGGGCTCTCGGACTTCGTGGGCAAGGAGTTGCAACTCGACGTCCAGCGTCTCGAAAAGTTCGCGGCCCTGGAGGGCTCGGCGGTGCTGTCGGCACCGGCCTTCCGCGAGAACCGCCTCGCCTTCGGCACCGCCTACGGACTCGCCCTGCAGGCCGCCCAGGCCGCCGTTCTGCGCACGAACCTGCTGCCCAAGGAAATCCTGCGCGACCGCATCATCGCCTCCAAGAAGCCGTGGGCCGTGGCTGCGATGCTGGGGTTGCTGGCCGCCGGCTTGCTGAATTATGCGGGCTGGTTCGTCGCCTGGCAGACGTTCCTGCCCCGCAAGTTCGAGCCGTCGCTGGCGGCCGCCGAAAAGACCACCAAAGACTCGCGTGACGCCGAGGAGGCGCTCCGCCAGGTCCAGCAGAAGCGGGATCAGGCGGCCGGCTGGCAGCAGTACCTGGTGCAGGCCCACGATCGTCGCTTCCAGGCGCTCGACATGATGCGGGTCGTGCAGACTCTGTTGCCGAACGACAAGCTTGACGACCCCGATCCGGCCCAGCGCCGGGAACTGCACGTGGACCGCATGGACATGCAGTTCTTCCCCGACCTGGCCGTCTGGTTCTCGGGCGTGAGGGGGGAATGGGAAAACACGGTGCGGGCCGCGGGCGGCGATCCTGGGGCGCCACCGCCGCCACCCGTCGACCAGGCGGCCGCAGCCGATCCTGCCACCGTCGCCCCGGATCCCGGTACCGCGGCTGCGGCAGCTCCGGCCCGGGCACCTTCGGGCCCGGGCTGGGTGGTGCAGTTCTCCGGCCACCACTTCCACAACGACGACCCTGCCGAGCGGCTCGAGGGGGAACAGTTCGTCCGGGCCACGTTCGTCCGCAACATGCTCTCCAACGACAAGAACTTCACCGTTTCCGCCGGACCGAAAGCCACGCCCGACCAGAAGCTGTCGGCCCGCCAGATGGGGATCGACTTTCCGGTCATCGTCGAAACCTCCACGGTGAGCGACGTGGTCGTTCCCAAATCCGCGGCGCCCGTCGAGACGGCGATAGCAGCCGGTCCTGAAGCCCCGGCGGCCGAATCACGTGGCGTCCCCCTCAAGCGCTACGACTTCGTGCTGCAGTTCGTCTGGCAGCCGTCGCCCCCCCCGGCGCCGGCCGCAGCGGGCACCGCAACGCCCTGAGACACCGTCGCCATGGCCCAACTTCCCGACTCGATCCGCCCCTACGCCGAGGCCGTGTTCAAGCACCATTTCTGGCTGCTAACGCTGCTGGTGCCCCTGGCGCTCCTCCCACTGCTGTGGGTCGCCACCGGCTCGATGGACACCAAGATCGGGGCACAGAGCAACAAGATCAAGGCGCAGATCGACGCGTTGAGGAAGGTTTCCAGCCGCCCAGACCACCCCAACGAGTCGTGGACGAAGGCCGTCGAGACGCAGCTCAAGGCGGTGCGTCAGGAAACGCTGGCGGAGTGGAAGCGATTCTGGGAGAGCCAGCAATCGCTGCGGGTCTGGCCCGACAAGTTCGGCCCCGACTTTCTGCGGGCGGTGGGTGCGCTGCGACCGGGCAGCAGCCTGGACCGGCAGTTCCTCCAGCGTTATCAGAACATGGTGGCCGATGTGGTTCGCCAACTGCCCGGCCGGATGGGCGCCGCCGAAGCCATGACCGAAACCACGGGAAAATCCGGGGGCGCCGCCTCCAGGCCTGTGGCCGGCAGCGGATCCCGCTTCCTCGTGACCTGGGCGACGGACGATCAGGTCCGGCTCTATAAATCGTTCAAGTGGGATTCCACGCCGTCCACGGTGCAGGTGCTGCTCGCCCAAGAGGAACTCTGGCTGTACGGGATGTTGTGCGACTTCATCCGCCGGGCCAACGAGAAAGCGACGGGGGCTTTCGATTCCACGATCACGGACGTGGAGCAACTCGCGGTCGGTTTCCCGGCCGCCGAGGATCGGCCTGGCGGGCAGGGAGGGTCGCGAATCCTGGTCGGCAAGGGTGGTGGCTCGTCGGAGACCGGTGGCGACGGCGCCGCGGCACCGCCAGGTGGTGCGGCAGCAACCGGGAGGGAGCCCGCGTCGCGGCCGAGCCACCCCCGTTTCGGCGGCGCCCCCGCCCCGCGGTCCGGCGGCGCCGAGGCCGCAGCCACAGGCGGGCTCGGCGGCGGACCGGCCTCTGCCTCTCCGGACGACGCGCTGCGCGAATGGATCTACGTTGACTTTTCGGGCCGACCGCTCAGCGCGGCCGAACTGGCATCCGCTCCCGAGGCGCAGATGGTTCACCTGATGCCGTTCGTTCTCCGCGTCGTGATGGACGAGCGGCGGCTCGACTCGCTCCTGGCGGACATCGCCGCCGCCCCGATACCGATCGATGTCCGGCAGGTGCGCGTCAACGCCGACACCGGCGCGGCTGGACCGGCCACGGCCGGCAGTTCCGGCCCGCGGAGGCGCAGACCCTACGACGTGACGGTCGAGGTGCGAGGCACGGTCGCTTTGGCGACCGTGCCGGATGAAAAGGTGCTCGACACAATGCAGCCGTCGCTGCCCGGGACGCCATCCGCGGGGATGGCATCGCCGCACCGTCGCGAGCAGTGGGCGCGGCGCTGGAGGCCCATGGCCACCGGGGTGATGTCATGAAACTCCCCGCCATCAAACTCGACAAGGATTCACTGCTGGATTGGTTGCTCCGGCACGGCGAGAAGATCGCGGTCTCGGTCGTCGCCGTGGGGGCGCTTGCGTTGGCCTGGGGTGGCGTTGCCGCGGTTCGCTCGAAGAGCGTGCCCGCCGGCAGCACGCCGCAGGCGATCACGAAACTGGCGAACGAGGCCAACCAGAACATTCAACGCACGAAGCCACCGGTGACGCAGCGGTATGAAGGTCAGTTGGCGCAGGCCATCGATCCCTGGCGGCCCGAGCGGGTGAAGATCGTGGCCAGATCGAATACGGTGCCGTTCGACCGCCCGCTCTTCCAGCAACTCGCCAAGCGTTCGGCGCCGGCCGTGTTCGCCATCGAAGATTTGCAGGCCCTGGCTGGCATCGCGGTCTTCGCCCCCGATGCCCCCGAGAAGCAACCTCCGGCCGCCGGGCCCCTCCCGGAGCCGACGGCCGATCCTGCGGCGCCGCCACGTCCGGGACGCCCGCGGCCCGGCTTCGGCCCGCGTCCGCTCGGCGACGCACAGTCGCCGCTCGGTGTCGCCGGAGCCGCCATGCCCGCCGCCGAGGGTGCCAAGCCACCTCCTGGCAAGATCGTTCCATACATCCTCGTGACCGGGAAGATTCCGGTCGCCAAGCAGAAGGCCGAGTTCGCCCGGTGCTTTGCCGGTGCCAGCGGTCACGATCCCCAACGCGACACGCCCAGATGGGATGCCTGGCGGATCGAGCGCACCTTGGTCGTGCCCGGTGGGAGCGAACGGTGGGAAAAGTTGGCCGTGAAGAACGTCGTGGCGGGAGGCCGTGTGGCGGAGCCGGGTGGCGTTCCCGGCGTTCCGGCCGACGCGAGAAAGCTCGGCGTTGATGATTCACCTCAGGAGTTCCTCCTGGGCAAAGCCGAGTCGGACGTCTCCTACGTGCAACCGCTTCCGGTGCGGGTCGACGAACCATGGGGCACGGCCGGTCTCCATCCGTGGTTCGCGCCGAAATGGCAGAAACTGCTCGAGGAGCAGGCGAGCGGAGGACGGGACGCGGCGGCGGGGCCGATCGAAGTCGGATTGCAGGCCCTGGCTGACGCCCCCGCGGAGTACGCCGCCCGAACCGTCATCATCAAGAACGTCATCGTCCACGGCGGCGCCGTCCGCCAACCGGACGTCCGACTTTACCGCATCGGCGTGTCGACGAAGGGTGGCAAGGAGTTTCCCGGTGCCGCCATCGGCAACAACGAGTCGCTGACGTTCGCCGTTTCGGAAAACTTCGGTCCCCGGCTCGAGGACGCGGTGCCGGCACGCGAACAGCGGGCCTGCGACCTCACCGTGCGGCTCGACATGATGGGGAAAACGCCGGTGGCCCGCATCCTGTCGGCAACGCTGCTCGACGAAGACGGCAATCCGCAGGAGGAGGCCGCCGAGACGGATACCGGCGTTGTCAGCATCGGCGCCGACGGCGGCATCCAGGTTGGCGGCGCCGCAGCGACTCCAAACCGGGCGGCGCCGTCGAGCCTCGAATACCGGCTGTTCCGTTTCGTCGACACGAACGTGAAGCCCGGCCAGCGCTACCGTTATCGGGTCAGGCTGTCCGTGCGCAACCCCAACTTCGACCTCGACGTCGAGCACATGGCCGACATGGCTGCCACCAAGGATCCGCTCTTGGTCTCCAAGGAAAGCAACGCCACCGAGGCGGTGCTGGTGCCCGATCCGACGGCGGTGCTCGTGCGATTGCTCACGAAGGCCGACAATCCACCGAAAAGACCGCGATTCGAGATTCTCGTGCTGGCTGCCGACCGGGCCAGCGGCAACTACTCGATCCGCAGCCTCGTTACCGACGTGGGCGGCCTGGCCAACGTCGACAAGAAGGTGATGAACAAGCCGGGAGACCTCCGGGCTCGCGGCGACGACATCGCGACCGATCGCATCGTCGTCGACATGCGGGGCCAGCAGGAGGAACGGACCGAGGCCAAGCCGGGCACCAAGCCGGCCTCCGGCAAGCCGCCCGAACCACAGGAGCCACCGGAAGTGCTTCTCCTCCGGGCGGATGGCACGTTCGAATGTACGGCTGCGGCCGACTCTGCCCTGCGGGTGGACCGCTATATCGGCACGCTTCCCCAGATCGAGGATCGCAAGACCGGTGGCCGACCTGCGGCCGGACAGCCCGCCGGCCCGGCCGGCGGAGGCGATGTCTTCGGCGGACCAAACACTCAACCCCGGCAGTAGAAGCCGGGCCACGGCAGTTCATGCAGCCCACCACTTTCAAACCGCGTTTGGCTTCCGCGCTGACGCTCGTTCTGCTCGTCGTCTCCTTGGTGGCCCATGGGCAGGAGGATGCCGGCGGCAAGTTCCCCAACTGGACGAAGGTCGATACGAGCGACCAACGCAGGATGTACGTCGATGCCATGCGTGAGGCGAATCCAAGCGCCTTCGCCGGCGAGGTGCGGGCATTCGCCGTCGACACGGTACTGCCGCAACTGCAGATGGAAGCCAATCGCGGCACCATCGAGGTCGTGCGGCGCAAGATGCGGTCACTGCTTCTCGACAACGTGGGCGATGCGAAGGCTTTCGAGACGGCCAGCAGGGCGGTGCTCGAGTTCATGCTGCCGCTGGCACGGGACGACAAGGCCGATCCCCTCGTGCGAATCAATGCCATGCTGCTGATCGGGGAACTGCGTTCCCGGGACAACAAGCTCCTCCCTTGGGCAGGATCCTTCGAGGCGCTGACCAGCGCCGCCGGCGACGGCAAGCTGCCCGTGTATCTGCGCATCGCGGCTCTGTCGGGCCTGGCGCAGCATGTGGAGGCCGCGCAAAAGAAGGGCTCGGCCACGGCGGCTGGCCTCGGCAAGACGCTCGCTCCGGTGCTCGTGGCGATCGTCTCTGCTCCCCCTGCCGGTGACCGCGCGGCCGCCGACTGGCTGGCATCGCGGGCACTCGACATGTTGCCCGTGGTGATGCCCGAACTCAGCGCGCAGGCCGCTGCGGCAGTGGAGCAGGTGCTCGCCGACGCAACGCGGCCGACGGACGTGCGCGTGCGAGCCGCCGTGACACTGGGGTCGGCAGCGCGGCCCGCATCAGGAATCAAGGCCTCGCAGGCCGTGACGGCGATCCGCGGCCTGGTGATCGCTGCGCTCGAGGCCGATCTCCAGGCGGTTGAACGTCATGATGGTGCCGCCCCCAGTGGTCCTGGCGCAGCAGCGCCGGCTCCGCTGGTCGGCGGAGGCCACCCTATTCCCGTGGCCGTGGGCCGTCGGGCCGCGTGGAGACTCGCTGTGCTGGCCCGGGCCATCGGCCTGGAGCCGGGCAAGGGGGGGCTCATTGAGCTGCTCCCCGAAAACGAAAAAGTTGCGTCACGTGATCTGGCCACCGATCTCTCGCTGGCATCGCAGCAACTCGATCTTTCGCCGCTCGAGCAGACGATGCGGGACTTGCTGACCCAGGTTCGGAATCCCGGGGCGTCGGCACCGGCCACCGATGCGGACACGCCTGCCGCCGATGCCGACCCGTTCGGCAAGTAACGCACGACGCACTGTTTTGTGCCGATCCCGCAAGCAGCGCGGGACCAGGATGGCCCGCTGATCGGCCCAGCCACGCCGCCGGGAGGGCGGCGCCCGCGGGCCGAGGGAACCCTCGCGCGTTCCCGAAGGCCTGCAAGCGGAGCGGGGCCAGGGAAGGCCCGCTCCGGGCTACTTCTTGATCAGTTCCCGCACGGTCATGCCCGACGGAATCATCGGCAACACGTGCTCCTGGTACGGCACCTGGACGTCAAGCAGCGCGGGACCCGGGGCGTCGATCATGCGCCGCAGGGCCGGCTCCAGGTCGGACTTCGCCGAGATCGTCTCCGCATGCCAGCCGAATCCCTTGGCGATGGCCACGAAGTCCGGGTATCGGAACTCGGGCGAGATGCCGTCTCCCTGACCGCAGGCCTCGGGATGGTCGACCGGGCCGAGGTAGGTGTGGGCTCGGTTGCCCTTGAAGAACCGATCCTCCCACTGCACCACCATGCCCAGGTGCTGGTTGTTGAGCAGGAGCACCTTGACGGGGATGTTCTCAGTCTTGCAGGTGGCGAACTCCTGCACGTTCATGAGGATGCTGCCGTCGCCGTCGATGTCGACGACCAGCGACTCCGGGTGGGCGACCTTGGCGCCCATGGCGGCGGGCAGGCCGAAGCCCATCGTGCCCAGGCCGCTGGATGAGAGCCAGGTTCGCGGCCGGCGGAACGTGTAGAACTGGGCGGACCACATCTGATGCTGGCCCACGCCCACGCTCACGATCGTGTCCCGCTGGGCGGTGATCCGCGACAGGGCCGCGATCGCCTCCTGGGCCAGAATTCCCGGGTAGGTGGTGTCGAAGGCGAACGGGTCCTCTTTCTTCCACGTGGCGATCGTGGCGTGCCAATCGGCGAGGCTGGCCGCAGGCGGCTCCACGATGTGATTGAGTTGCGTCAACGCCTCCTTCACGTCGGCCACGATCGGCACGTGAACGAGTTTGTTCTTGTTGATCTCGGAGGGGTCGATGTCAATGTGGACGATGAACCCGTGCTGGGCGAACTCCGCCACCTTGCCGGTGACGCGATCGTCGAAGCGGACGCCCACGGCGATGAGAAGGTCGGCCTGATCGACGGCGTAGTTGGCGTACACGCTTCCGTGCATGCCCAGCATGTCGAGCGACAGCGGGTCGTCGCCGGGGAAGGCGCCCAGGCCCATGAGCGTCATGGTCACGGGAATGCCGGTCTTTCGGGCCAGCGTCCGCAGTTCTTCGGAGGCGTCGGCGGTGATCACGCCGCCGCCGGCGTAGATCACGGGCCGCTTCGCCCTCTTGATCGCGGCCGCCACCTGGGCGATCTGCTCCGCGTGCGCGCGGCGGGCCTCGGGACGGTAGCCCGGCAGGTTCATGGGGGCGTCATAGTCCGGGACGATCTGCGCGAGTTGGATGTTCTTGGGCAGGTCGACGAGCACGGGACCGGGCCGGCCGGTGGTGGCGATATGGAAGGCCTCGCGCATGACGCGGGCGATGTCGTTGGCGTCGGTCACCAGGTAGTGATGCTTGGTGATGCCGCGGCAGACCTCGACGATCGGCGTCTCCTGGAAGGCGTCGGTCCCGATCACGCTCGTGCCCACCTGGCCGGTGAGGGCGACCAGCGGCACGCTGTCCATCTTGGCGTCGGCGATGGCCGTGACGAGATTGAGAGCGCCCGGCCCGCTCGTGGCCATGCACACGCCCGGCTTGCCGGTGGTGCGGGCGTAGCCCTGGGCGGCGAATCCACCTCCCTGCTCGTGCCGCGGCAGGATGGTGCGAATCCGGTCCTTGGCGTGGGTCAGCGACTGATGGAGCGGCATGCTGGCACCGCCAGGATAGGCGAAGATCACGTCCACGCCGTGGCGGATCAGTGACTCGACGACCACGTCGGCCCCGGACACGAATGCCGTGGAAGACTGCGGGCGCGAGGCGGTGGCCATGGGTGGCTCCTGGTGGGCGGTCCGGCCGCGGCGAAGGGCCGCGAAACCGAGTCCTCAACCATACACGATAAAGCGCGGCGGAAAAACCGGTTCCCGGGCCAGACCGGGCCTCAGCGGGGCCGCGATTCCTGCAGGAAAACGCAGCCGCCCCGCTTGTTCCCCACCACGATGTCGGGCCTTCCGTCCCCGGTCATGTCGCCCACGGCGATCTGCGTGCCCACCCCCGAGGCGTCGTCGATCCGATGGGGCACCCAGGCCACGCCGGTGGCCGGATTTCCCGTCACTGTGGCGGGCCGTTGCAATTGAAACCAGTACACGACGGGGGCGCCCTGCGGATCGACGTCGCCTCCGGGGCCGTGGGCCCAGAATCGCTTGCCGGTCACGATGTCCCGGAGGCCGTCGCCGTCGATGTCGGCCAGTTCGACGGCATGCGGCTGCGAGAACTGCACTCCGTCCAGGCTGTCCTGGGGGTTGGCGGGCAGGATGGGGTGCTCGACGAACGTGGTCTCCCCGTCGCGCCTCACCTGTTCGAACCACGACACTCCGTAGCCGTGGCCGGCCAGGCTGGTGATGACGTCGTTATCACCGTCGCCATCGACGTCGTAGGCGTGCATCTGGGCGCCGCCCGTGCCGAACGCCTGCGGGTGCTTCTTCCACGGGGACGCCGCCTCGCCGCCCGGAGCGGGCTGCTCCCACCAACCCTCTGCCATGAGCACGTCGGGACGGCCATCGCCGCTCACGTCGCCCAGGCCCAATCCGTGCTGGTAGCGCTCCCACTTCGCCTTCTCGGAGCAGGGATGGAATGTCCAGCGTGCGGTGGCGGTGGGTTCGGAGGGGGTGGCATAACCGAGAACGCCGCCCGTGTGGAACAGGAGTTCCGGCTTGCCATCGCCTGTGACGTCGCGGAAGTCGGGCGACTCGTTGTCAACCACGGGGTGGGCGAGGTGCCGCTGCCAGGGCGTGTCGGCGGCATGCCCTTCCGCGCCGGGATTGCGAAACCAGTCGACCTGCTTGCCCGGCCATTCGTTGACGAGGACGTCCGGCCAGCCGTCGCCATCGACGTCGGCCACGCAGGTCATGAAGTTGTTGGAGTACTGACGAGGGTCGAAGTCCTTCGCCGGGTAGATCGGCCGGCGCTTGTGGAAATCGGGGCCGGCGTACCAGTAGGGCCCGTAGACGGCGTCGCCGTGGCCGTCGCGGTCGATGTCACCCATTCCCGCCGCCTCGGCGTGGAACTTGTCGGTGAGCACGACCTTGCGGAAGGCCGGCGTTTCGGCGGCGCCGCCGTCGGCGATGCAGACCAGAACGACCGGTATCGCGACCGCGACGATGGTCGCCGCACGATTCACGAATCGGCTCCTCGAGTTCTGTCGAACGCCTGTCGGGCTGCCCCCAGGCGGCCGCGAACGAACCTCTCCAATAGGGTAGCGAACGAGCCGGGATGAAGCATCCCCTGCCAGCGGCGTACACTGAATCCCCGCCGATTCAGGCTACCTCACCCACAGCACGTTTCCGGGAGGCTTTCCGTGCGTCTTCTCAGCCCTACCGTCGTGGCGCTTGTCGCCGGTGCGATCTTCTCCGCTCCCTCAGCGACGACCGCCTGCACCCGCTGCGTCTACCTCGGCCCTGACGGCACCGTGATCGTGGCCCGGTCGATGGACTGGGTCGAGGACC
>Ga0315900_10010363_pt1 | contig 11676 bp, 17 predicted proteins | sample LakEriMetagenome_FD_203521 | JGI IMG/M metagenome (GOLD analysis project Ga0315900, IMG submission 203521) | Freshwater fungal communities from buoy surface, Lake Erie, Ohio, United States - Buoy 12 MA114 | ecosystem: Environmental > Aquatic > Freshwater > Lake > Lake biofilm | place: USA: Lake...
GATATTCCGCAAGAACATATCTTTGAGTATAACGGAAAGAAATACATCCGTCTAAACGTAAACGATAAGAAAGAAGCGGACCAATACGGAAAAGACATTGCATTAAGCGTCGACACTTGGCAACCTGAGAAGAAAGAGGATAACAAATCTGGATTACCTTTTTAACATGATAACGAAAGACTTTCAACAGCGATTAACTGAGTACCTACAAAAACACGGGGTCACTAAGTTGACCAAACAAGTAAAGGTACAAGCGCACCAACTTAAAGGCTACGCTTCAGGAACGATGCACCCGCGTTTAGATACATACGAGAAAATTAATGAAGTAATCAAAGAGCAATGAAAGTAACAATAGAGTTCGATGAAGAAAAAGACGCTATACTTGCTTTACAAGCTAATAATTGGTATAATGTTGTTTTTGAGTTCGACCAATACCTAAGAGGCGAAATAAAATACGGTAACCATACTTCGGAAATTTATGACCATTACGAATCTGTACGCGAAAAGTTGCGGGAATTACTTGACGATTACGGTTTGAAAATTGAATGATTAGAAAATAATCGTAATTTTGACGAAAACTTAGACTATGGAACTACTTTTTTTAATTGCGTTAGGTTGGTTTTTAATTGAGTTTGAACCGTTGCACATGGCGTTAGCTTATCTTCAAACCAAACTACCCGAATGGACCGTACTGGAATACGTCTTTAACGCGTTTAGTTGTTGGCAATGTATGACATTTTGGAGCGCTTTAGTTTATACAGCTTCATTTGAGTTAGCCGTAACCGCTTCTTTCCTTACTTTCATCATTGAATTGATTAACCAGCTATGGAGTCGGTCGAGGTAGAAATAATGGATAGACTACGCGACCAATTCAAAGAAGGGTTGGTAGTCAAAAACACGGCAGTAAAAGCGCGTGACATTTGGAATAAGTACAAAGGCGACAATATAACGTATTGTATGTGTTCAAAGGTACAGCGTCACGTTTACGCTAAGAAGTTTATCGAATGGTATGAAAGCCGAAATTGATAATTGGTTTTCGGATAATTATTCTAATGTCTTAGAGATAACTACGGCTTGGGTTTATAAGTACGGGCGCACGGTAGAGCCTGACGTTGTGGTGTCTAATTGTTATTTGTACCTTTTAAAGCGCTCGGAGGACATGACAAAAGAAGATGTACCAAAATGGGCATTCAGCTACATAAACACGGAACTCACCTACTCCAAGTCTGTCACTAATTACGCAAGTGATAAACTAAACCGAAAGCATGAAGATATTGACACAATTCCTTATATTATTTGTGACGACTTCACGGACGAAATAGACTTTAAAATCCTTTTAAACGACTTTAGAACCACTTTAAGCCGTGTTGACCAAATTATATGGGATGTCTACGTTGAAAAAGGCGTTACCACTAAACGAGATTTAGCCAAACACTTTAACATAGACGATACGAGTGCTTGGCTTTATATGAATGAGATAAAAACGAAATTTAAAGAATATGTTGAAACCGAAGAAAGGCTATGAAAACACGGTAATCGAATATCGAGTAGGTCAGGCAACAATGAAAATAAGGGTAGAGGATATCACTAAAGAACATATCGAAAAGGCTAAACACTATGTAGACCTTTCGTATTTTGTTGAAGAGGTGAAAAGCGAATACGACCCAAAAAAACATGACGCTGAAAACATTATTCAGGAGTACATGAACCAACCGACAGAACAGATATTGGACTTGCAGACTCCTAAGAAAAAACGAACAAGAAGAAAGAAATGAAAGAACTAAGAGAAGTATTATTTATGCTAAGTGTAATTCTGTTTGGGTGCGCTTTAGTTTTCCAAATGGGTAATACAGCAATGACCATAGGCGGTATTTCGTTACTTCTATACACCCTTAACATTTTCGCGTCAGTTAATGGAGACGAATAGGTTTTACATTATAGATTGTGGCGACCAAATGCGGGAGTACTGCCACTACTTAAAAATAAAACTACGCGTAGAGGGGGCGCACTTTATCATTTACGATACGGATGCGCCTTACTACTTAGCGCTTGAAGAAGTTACCGAAGACGTTTTCCTTTCACATTTTCAACCACAAGCAAATGCCTAAACCAAACCCAAACGACTAAAACACGGACACCAAATGGCTAAACACAAATACATAGAAACACCCGAAAAGCTATACGAAGTATTCTTAAAATACGCTGAAGACACTAAAAGCCGAGTAAGAAGAATACCAAAAGCTACAAACAAGGGCGTACAATACGAAGAACACACACCACCGCTAACAATAGACGGCTTCAAAACATACTGCAATAAGTCGGGTTACGATATTAACCGATATTGGTATAATGTGGATAATTCTTATTCTGAATATGTAAGCATCGTCACGCGCATTAAAGAAGAAATACGCAACGACCAAATAGAAGGGGCGTTAGTAGGTCAGTATCAACAGAACATTGTTGCACGTCTAAACGGACTCACCGAAAAGACGGACTTAACTACGGGAGGGGATAAGATAAACGAGATTAAGGTTACAATAGTAAATAACAAAGATGGAGTTTAACTCCGACTTCAAATATGATTTAAGAGTAGGTCAGGTTGCAGAAGAACAACTTGCTTTTTTGCTTGGTTCAAAGATTGAAGTTAAGAGCGACCAGAAAGCGCACATTACGGGAAACGTCTTTATAGAATACGAGAGTAGGGGCAAACGTTCAGGAATAGCCACAAGCGAAGCCGAGTATTATTGTATTGTAATTTTGAATAGGTTTATTATCCTACCGAAAGACGAATTAAAAGCAATATGCAGAAAATACATAGGCACGAATAGAGATGTCTTAGGGGGTGACAATAATACAAGTAAAGGAATCCTTTTACCAATTAAAGACCTAATAAGTGGAGATAAAGGCGACTAATATCTTTGCTCGGAACTACGAAGCGTTAACGAATGAGAGCATAAGGTTCGTCATAAACCAAGGCGGCTCACGTTCAAGTAAGACCTATTCGCTTTGTCAGCTTATTATCGTCTATTGTTTGCAGAACCCTAACAAGGTGGTTAGTATAGTGCGTAAGACGTTCCCCGCTTTGAGGGCGACCGTAATGCGTGATTTCTTTGAGATAATGCGCGACCTTAACATCTACGAAAAGACGAACCACAACATGAGCGAAAACATTTACCGCTTTAGTAACGGGTCGTTAGTAGAGTTCTTTAGTGTTGACGATGAACAAAAGATACGAGGACGCAAACGCGACTTAGGCTGGTGCAATGAGGCGAACGAACTTTGGTTTGAAGACTTTCAGCAGTTGAACATGAGAACTGAGGGTAAATTAATCTTTGACTACAACCCGTCTGAATCTACAAGTTGGTTGTACGAACTACCAGAAAACGAAAGCGTCTTAATCAAATCGACCTATAAGGATAACCCGTTCTTACCCGAAAGCATTAAACGCCAGATAGAGGATTTAAAGCGAACAGATGAGGCGCTTTACCAAATCTACGCTTTAGGTGAAAAGGCTATTTCTAAGTCTAACATTTATTCTACTTGGCAGTTCGTTCGTGAAAAGCCGTTACGCTTTGAGAATTACGTAATGGGACTCGATTTCGGGTATAACCACCCGACTGCATTGGTTAGGGTATATTGGCATGAGAAAGATATTTACATCGAACCCGTTATTTACGAATCATATCTAACCACTACTCAGTTAATCGAAAGGTTTAATAGTTTAGGCATATCAAAGACTGACGACATCTTAGCGGACTACGCACGACCTGAGATTATCGCCGAACTACAAACGGCGGGTTACAATGTGAGCAACGCAAACAAGGTAGTTAAAAAGGGTATTGATAACGTTAAGTCGTTTGGGGTGTTTTGTCAGGACGACCCGCGACTAAAAAAAGAATACGATAACTACAAATGGAAAAAGGTAGGCGACACAATAACGGACGAACCCGTTAAGCTGTTTGACGATGCAATGGACGCAGTAAGGTATGCGACACACTACATAAAAGAAATGTACTATACAGACGATGCGTATGTGGCCTTCTAACCAAAATACGAACACAATTCCAAGTTAAGATATAAATAAAAGTCATGTCAAAGATTAAGAGCAAGAAGACCAAAAATTATAAAACGATTGGCGAACTATCTAAAGAAGTCGAAGCGCTAAAAGCAATTATCGACAGTCTTACAGGCGGTAAATTTTAACAATGGCAATTTCGTTAATAGCGCAACCCGTTTATTTTAGTCCAGCGTATAACCCGCTAAACTTCATCTACGATTCTACTAACAAGAATCAAGATGGGTTTAAATATATCTTCGACATTTACGAAAGCGGCACGTCTAACCTTATCCAACGTTACCGTGTGCTACCGAGATATTCAGACGGCTACGGGGAGTTAGATATTTCTAAGCGTATGCAGTCGCTACTATCATATGACTTTAGCCAACCGACCGAAGACGCAACTGCGCCGAATTCGTTTTATAAGTATGACCTGAAGATAGGCGAAGAATACGTTACTTATTTTAGTTGGACGGCTAACCTTGTAGCGGATGGAAGTTATACCGAAATAACCTTTACGGCGAATCATTCGTTTAGCGTTGGCGACCGTGTAGTAATTGCACAAGCTGACGGAGGTGTAGCGAACCCAGATTTAGAAGGTTTGTTTATTGTAACGGCTGTTAATGCTTTAAACAAAATAACGGTTAACTCTTTATGGTCGGAAGTAACTGACGCAACTATTAACGGCGAGGTTAGATTTTCGGACAACCGAACAACCATAGTTACCAACTTACAAACCGCGAATAATCAATACGTTTATAACGCTGCGTTTGAACATTTAGATTGGATAGGCTATTCAGAAGCGCCGTACATTCTAAGCGGAACAAGCGACAAGTTTTTAACGTCAAGACCCGCTAATAATTTTTACATTACGCCTAACCAAGAGTTCTATTTCAACTTGTGTACCAATTCAGTAACAACGGGTAGAATCTATTTCCAGAATGATGCGGGAACAACGGGTTATTACAACGCTAACGCTTCGGGGTTTGTGTTTCAAGCTAACGTAGGTTCTACGGCTGTTCCCTCTACGTTCACGGTAGGCGCTGCGCCAATCATTACGGCAACCACTACTTATTACGATGTGTGGTACACTGATAACACGAATACGCAGTTGTCCGCTAAGTACCGTTTCTACATAGATAACAGATGTGCTATTGAAGACTACCAAATAATATTTAAAGATAGGTTAGGTTCGTTCGGGTCTTTTGCTTTTCAGCTTAGAGCGTATGAACGCGGAACGGTCAACAGACAGACGTACAACCAAAAGATACAAGGCGCTGTTACTTCTAACGTTTGGTCTTACACTTCAAAGGAGTTCGGACAAAAGACGTATTCAGTAAATGCTGAAAAGACACTTGAGTTAAATACGAATTGGATGACCGAAGAAATGGCGCAATACTTTGAAGAGTTACTAACGTCAGACGTTACGTTTTTAAAGACGGGTTCTACGGTTCAGCCTGTTATTATTTTAACATCTGACTTTGAAGTAGAACGCCAACGAAACAAGAACCTAATTAAGAAAACGATTACGATTAAATACGCTAACCAAAACCAAATTAATGGTTAGAATTCAACTTGAGAACGGTTACTTAGACGTTAAGGAGGGTACGGTCTTTCCTTTAAACTTTGGCGTATCTGACGTTCGGGATTTAACAGCACGTTCGGGTGTCTATTCAAAGACGATAACCTTAATAGGCACGGCAAACAATCACAATCTATTAAACCACTATTACGATGTTAACGTAGTTGCGGGAACGTTTGACATAAACGCTTTAACACCTTGTGCGGTAATCCAAGACGGGTTACCAATAGTTGAAGACGCTTATTTGCAATTAATCGCGGTTAACAAAGTACAACGCGACAACGGGTACGAAGAAGACGTAGAATACGAGGTACTGATTAAAGACGTTCAAAGCGACTTTTTTACTAAGATTGACCAAGCGGAATTAACGGACTTGGACTTTAGCGAGTTTAACCATACCTATAGTTCAGCTAACGTAACGGCTTCTTTTAACAACACGGTAACGGACGGCTATGTTTATCCTATGGGGCAAAGTCCCGACAACGTTTATGTACTTCAAGACTTTAAACCCGCTATTTATGTTAAGCAGTATTGGGATAAGATACACCAGTATGCGGGGTATAGTTACGAATGGACTACTTTGCAAGACGCTTACTTCGATAAACTGATAATTCCTTTTAACGGCGACACGGTTTACCAAGACTACACCGACTATATTGTTAACGCCACGCGAAACACGGACATAACCTTTACACAAGCTGCGGGTGTTCATGTGACAAGTCAGTCGGGTACGTTAACGGGATGGACTGAAAACGTAGACGTACAAGCGTTGTTTAATCCTACAACGGGAGTTTATGACGTTCCGTTTTATATAAACTCGGGTCAGTCTTTAAGTTTCACGTTTGACTTCAGCTTCAACTTTGATTTAATTAACGGCACGGGTTCTACGGCTTACCTTGTGGACATGGCTTCAAGTCCAGCAACACGAAAGTATTTTTATCGTCCGTTCATTCAAGTAAAGAATCAAAGTAACGTTGTTGTCGCTACATGGCAACCTTTAGCAATAAACACCTTTGAATTTGCGGAAGGGTCTTTAGCTACGGGGCAAACTACTATCGGAACGTTCGACCAAACGATAAACATAGCTGCAACCAACCTTTCGCCTACCGACACTTTGACTATCGAAGTCGGTATATTGGTTCAGTCAAATGGTAACGTTCGTTGGAAAGATACTAACTCGCCGTTGGGAACAGACGTACAAATAGACTACGAAATAGACTTTGGAACGTTTAACGTTATTGTCACGCCAAGTCAAGACCTATTAGAGTACACTTCGACAATCAACTTGAACAGCTTTGTTCCGAAGCAAGTAAAGATGAAAGACTTTGTTAAGTCGCTTTGCACGATGTTTAATCTGTATGTCGAAAAGGACAAAGACAACCCGAACAAATTAATCTACCGTCACCGTGACGATTACTACGATAGCGGAATAGAAAAGAATTGGACGTACAAATTAGCGAAAGACCGCGACCAAGTATTACAATTTCTGCCTGAGTTATCCGCTAAGAAACTTGTGTTAAGTTATAAAGACGATAGCGACCAAGCTAACAAACTATACTTAGACAACGTAAAAGAAACTTACGGTCAAGTAGAATTCACTTTCGACAATGAATACGTTAGGGGAATAGATAGGAAAGAACTAATCTTCGCTCCTACTCCGATGGGGGTTACTACCTTTAACGCTGTAGTTCCTATTTTAGATTTAGGCGCTCCCAAGTCGGCGTTAAGAATTCTTATACATAGCGGGGTGCAAACGTGTGACGCTTTCAATATCTACGACATCGGAACAACGGGTCAGACAAACGAAGTAAGCTACCCGTCTATAAGTCACTTTAACGACCATTACAACCCTACGTTCGATATTAACTTCGGGGTGTGTGATTATTATTTCTACGATGGAATAACGCTAACCAATAACAACCTTTTTAACACTTATTGGCGTAGGACTATCGGACAAATAAACGCGGGTAAAATGCTGACCGCTTATTTTGATTTGAACGAGGGCGACATTCGCGACTTAGAGTTAAACGATAAAATAAGAATAGATAATTCGTGGTGGAACATTAACAAGGTTATCGACTACGATGCAAACTCGGACGCACTAACGAAAGTTGAATTAATGAGCGTGGATAGTGAATTAGACTTCGCTACGTTTATTAATAAACCTTTAATACCATTAACGCCACCCGCACGAAAGAAGCCGTTATTTGAATCATTGCGCTCGGTCATTGAAAGACGGAACGTTAATATGTCACCCGAAAGCGTAGTCGTAAAGGGTATTGGTAACGTAGTAAATGAGGGTCTTAAAGGTTATGTAGAGGGCGAATATAAGATAGTTTCCGAAGATGGCGTTTGGGTCGATTCAATAAACGGCTACACGGTTGAAGCGCTTAACGAAAACTTCGCAAACGCTGACTTAACCTTTGACGGGAATAGGACGCACGATACTAACGGGTTTGATTTAAACATAAGTACGGACGGCGGTGTTAACGCTCAGTCTAACATCTTACTTTCTCAAACTTCGGCTAATTGGTTATTCGGTCTCAAGGGTGTTTTGGTAGATGTTGACGGAACGTTTATTAAAGGCTCACAAATAAATAGTTATCGTTCTGCTAATGCTACAACAACGTTAGATTTAAGCGAGTATATCGTTGAATGCACGGCGAATACTTTTACCATAAATTTACCAACGGCGGCAAACCCAACGGGGTTAACTTACGTCATTAAGAACTCAGGCACGGGAGTTATAACTATCGACCCTAACGGAACGGAAACAATCGACGGAAACACGACTATTACTTTGATTCAATACGAATCAGTAACTTTAGTGTCTAACGGCGCAAACTGGATTATAATATGAGTTATACACCGCTTAAAACAATTAACGGACAAAGCATTAAAGGCACGGGAAATCTTACGGTTACGGGTAGCGGTGTGTCTGACGGCGACAAAGGCGACATTACCGTTAGTGGTTCGGGTACGGTTTGGACTATCGACAACAACGCTGTAACGAATGCAAAGATTAACGATGTATCTGTAACTAAAGTAACGGGTACAAAAGCGGAATTTAACACGGCGTGTACTGACGGAAACTTCTTGTACGTTGGCGACGTTGTTGGTTTAACAGATGGCGATAAAGGAGATATAACAGTCAGCGCATCGGGTACGGTGTGGAATATCGACGCTGCAACGGTAGGCGTTACGGAACTAAGCGCAACGGGTACGCCTTCAGCGACAACCTTTCTGCGAGGGGATAACACATGGGCAACGCCTACAAGCGCAGACCCAGCTGGATGGACTACAATAATCAAAAGTGCGAATCAGGATATTTCAACAACGGGATTGACAAATATTACGAATTTTACATTTTCAACGGTTGCTGCTGGTATGTATTCAGTAGAAATTGATTTATACTATGGTTGTGCAAGTAGCGGTACCGATATTAATATTGCTTTAAATGTATCTACTGGTAATATGACTGGAAGAATTCATACGATGCGGAATCAAAGTAATGCCACTACTTGGACTTTGGCAACTATGAATGCTGTCGCTACCTCAGGTCTGTTAGCTTCAAGTGGTCAGACAAATGACATTAACAATCCGCACATATTAAAGATTTATGCTGTATTTAATACATCCGCAAATGCGACATTCAACATACAGCACAGAGCAGGTACAAATGGATTCACCGTGAGAACAATGAAGGGGGCAATGCTTAAATATAAAAAACTGAACTAATGGGAATACTATTAAGCAAAGGAGCATACACTCAGGGAGTGGATGAGAATAACGAACCGATAACGATTGAAGGTAAGAGTATATACATTCACGGAACTGATATTGAACTGACATCTGTTTACGCACGTATAGAGTTCGTGGCTCATGCTGATGGCACAACGATATCTGTTACCTTCAAGACATATCTCGACCATGCTCACTATCTTTCAGGTGACTGCGTTCATACTGACATTCATGTGAGTGGCTTTGATTTCGCTATCCTTGAAAGTGAAGAACAATCTTTGGCGGTGGCATTGCAATACAGCATTCTAAAATTTGAGGATTTAGGTTATTCAGCAATTATAGTTTAAGAAATGGCAAAGCAATTTAAAGTAAAATACGCAACACGGGTAAAGCTACAAAAAGCAATACAGCAACAGATACAAGCCAAAGGATTAGTAGATACTTTCGCATTGAAAGACTCGGTTCGTATTTCATCGACTACGGGCGACCTAAACCAACTTTACGTTACGATAAACGCGATTTATTATTATATGTTTTTGGATAAGGGTGCGGACTTGTGGAACGGTGGCGTTATCGAACCTCAAGACATAACCAAAGACGCTTTAGCTTCGCCACTTGGCAAACAATTTCAACAAGAATGCGTAGACGCTTACTTAGCGTGGATGGTTGCTAATTACCCTATCTTAGACGTTGGGCGTATTTCTGTAAGCAAACTGAAAGTTAATATCAAATACAATCTTTTCGGCGACCCTAACGGAACTTGGAACGGAGAGTTTTCGTATTGATTTAATTCTTATATTTGCTTATTCATAAACTCTTTCTTAGGTAAGTGAGGGGGGCGCAATGCCCCCTTTAGATTTTTAACTCATGCTTCATTGAAAGAAAGTTAAAGACCATTACAAGCGGAAGTTCTGTCACTTGTTCGGTCTTGGTTATGTCGCCGTTACACAAGTCATAAATTACCCTTTCCCAACTCCATTTCTGAACACGTTTTTCTTCTTCTTCTTCTTTCTTATCTTCAGGGTCTAAGTCGTCCGTTTCTTCGATGTCGGGCATAAACAAGTTTTCGTAGGCTTTAATGAATTCTTCGCGGAACTTTAGATACTCTGGAATAATACCATAAACATCTGTAATAGGTAGTTCGTTAAATTCGTTTGCTCTATCGGTTGGGTCGTAGTTATATTTTTCGTCCGCCTTTCTGTAGCGTATAGCGCAAATGTTTGTAAGGTTCTTAATATAATCATTCGCAAAGTAGTGTTCTAAGTCGATAAATTCACCAAGCGAAAGACGTTTTAACGAAACTAAATTGTAACGCATCACACTATTTTGCATTCCTGCGGGTTCGCGACCTATCCAACGTAAAGCGTTTATGTTTTCGGTTAGTTCGTCTGAGGTCAAATCGTCCAATTCGTCCGCTTCCGTATCCATTACGATAGCTAACAATTCTATGTTAAATAAAAAAAGAGAACCGAAGTCCTCTTCTCGTAGCGAACGCAACTCTACATACTGGTCAACCTTTATTTGTTTCCAATTCTTCGGTAACATCTTTGTTAAGTTTTTCGGCGGTGTTGTTTAGTTCTTTCAATATCTCAAAAACGTAAGGAACTGCTAAGTTTGCTTTCTGCAATTTAAACAGCTTTTGTTTTTGTTTAAGGTGTGCGGGTGTGTAATGTTCTTTTTTGGTTAGGTCGGTACGCTTAAAAAGAATAGCTAACGTTTCGACTGAGAAATTATCAGCGTTTACTTTCCACGCCTTTTCTATTAGACCTAAATCTTTAACGCCGATACGCTCGGGCGCTTCGTAAGTATATCCGTCAATCTCTACCGAAGTGATTTTGTCTAATTGCATTTCGGAATTATTGTAAAGAAAGATGTATTCCTGAAACTCCTCAAACTTCATGTCGTCAAATACTTCTTCTGGTACTCCCAAATAGATAAATTTAGACATCCATTTTTCGATATTATCTAAAAGGTTGTTGCGAGTTATTTTGTTTAGATAATCGAATTGTTCCACCGTGAATTCGTCCGCTCGGTTGGGTATTTCATGTCCTTTAATGCTTATCATAGTTCTTAAATTTTAGTCAAAAATAAAAATAAATGTTTAAAAATTAACCAAAATCTTTTGATAATTCCAAGTTGTTATAAATGGAAGAACTTCCAACCTATAAAATAACCATTGATGAGCAATACAATGACGGTTCAGAACCGTTAGGTATTGACATGATTGCGTTTACTTCAAACCCCGCCGTATTGGTTAAGGGTGTAGCGTTTAAATCTCAAAACAAACTTTCGTTTT
>Ga0315900_10010364_pt1 | contig 11675 bp, 8 predicted proteins | sample LakEriMetagenome_FD_203521 | JGI IMG/M metagenome (GOLD analysis project Ga0315900, IMG submission 203521) | Freshwater fungal communities from buoy surface, Lake Erie, Ohio, United States - Buoy 12 MA114 | ecosystem: Environmental > Aquatic > Freshwater > Lake > Lake biofilm | place: USA: Lake...
CGAAGAATTGCCCGCCCCCAAGACGGCAGCCGAATTCCTTCGCAGCAAGGGGCTTTCGACACGCTACCTCTCGGCAACCCCTTCGCCGTCCACTGAAGATCCCTGGAAACGCTTGCCTGCACGAGGCCAAGCCCTCGACCCATGGGAACGGCTTGGAAGCAGATCCAGCGATCTAAACGATCGCGATGTTCCCGTGGGAACGCTGGTTTCGCGCGGCCAGCAGGGGATGCCCGAAACGGCTTTCTCGGAAAATCCACTCAGGCTTTCAACCGAAGCATCCGCAAGTAATCCACTGCGCATCATCGATCTTCCATCAACCGGAGGGGGGACCAACGAGCCGGTTTCCAAACTTCCGGAGATCGTGATCGATAGCACCCGCAGACAAACGGAGCCCCCTGCAGGGCAAACCCAAGAGGGATCAACCAGCCTGCATCAGACGCAGCCTCGCTGGTCCAAAGCCATCATGCAAGTGCGAAAAGATCTCGAAGCAGGGCACATCGATCGAGCGAGGAAGGCGACGGAGTGGATTTTGACGCAGGTGGTTGTCGAAGCGGACCGCGAGGCCGAAGGAGCCAGTCGCGGCGAGGCATGGCGGCGAGGGCTTTCTGGTTTGAAGAACTTGGCGGATAAGGAGCCTAGCGATCTCCCGGAAGGAGAGTACGATCGACGATTGATTGAAGCAGCCGATGCGATTCTTTCCGCCGCGGATGGGCTGTCCGATGCCCCTCTGGCGATGGGACTTTACGCCGACTGCTGGGAAGCGACAGCTGGCCGCATGACCTCTACGCCGGGAGAAAACCCCCGCTTCTCGCTGGACTGTGCCGCAGTCTTTCAAGAAGTCACCCAATTGCTGCAGACTTCTGCTGAAAAAATACCCAGCGGCTCCTGATCCTCTGCCAAGTAGACCGCGGAATCGTCCGCAGGCGGGAACTGCAGTCGCTCCCCTTTCCGCTAATTCCCACGCCTGCATTTGGGAAGTACATTAAGGGCACAGGAAATCAGGGTTCCAGGACTGGGGCTGTGCTGAAGAGGATGTACCTGCGATGGTCAATCATTTGGGTCGAATCGGCTGCTTTTCGCTCCTGCTGATGATCGCCGGGGCGACGCCCTTGCCGGCTCAGGAAACTCCCGCGGCGAAATTACCACCCTACCCTTTGGATGCGGTCTACGACGGATCGACCATTTGGATTGTCGATCGAAACCTTCCGGGAGTCTGGAAGTCGGTCGATGGAAAACTCGAAGTGGCCATCCAGGGATCCAAGCAGTTCCGACAACCACTTAACGCACCCCGTTGCATCGCCCTCGGCCCAGATGGCCAACTGTTCGTCGGCGACTCGGCCACTCGCGAGGTCTACCGAATCGGCAGCGACGGAAAGCCAGAGCCGATGACCGGTGGTGCCATCGGGATCCCGGCAGACCTTGCTTTTGGTCCGGATGGGACTCTTTATGTCGCCGATCTGGAAACCCGTTTTCTGTGGAAGCTTCCCAAGGGAGGTACTGCGGAAAAATTTCTCGATTGCAACCCGCGAGGGGTCAGCATCGATGCCAACGGCAATCTTTGGATCGTCTCCCAGGGCAAAGACCAGTTGCTCAAGGCAACTCCTGACGGGAAGTTGGAGGTTGTCAACTCTGGCCGCCCCTTCTCGTTCCCAAGTCAAGTCGCTGTCGATTCGCAGGGAAATGCCTTCGTCGCGGATGGGTACACAAAGGCGATTTGGAAAACCGCCGTTGGCAGCGCACCCGACAAAGTCGTCGACGGCCAGGGGCTAGACCACCCCGTAGCAGTCTTTTGGAGGGAGGATCGTCTTGGAATTGTCGATCCGCGAGCTGCCAAAATATGGGGAGTTGCTGCGGATGGGACACTGGAAACCTGGATCGCGTTTCCTTCCCCCTAACCTCGGGAACTCCCCCCCAAGAAGTTGCCGTCGTCGATGGGAGCACCCTGGAAACCCTTGGGAACCAACGCCCTGGATCCAAGGGGAGTGGACAGAATGACGAAAGCTAAGAAGATGAATCGCCTGAGCTTTGCCTGGAGGCTGTCTCCGGGGCTCGCGATGGAGCGACAGACGATGGTTGTTCATGGCAAACGTTGAAGATTCGGAGAGCAGCCGCCTGAACCGTCCCAACTGGGGGTTCGCTGGCGAGGCCTTCAAATACACCAGCATGATTGCGATCGTGGTGGTGGCAGGCATGCTCTTCAAGAAAAAGCTGGGTGGCATCACCTGGGGGCAGATCTGGGAGGGAATCCAGCGGATCCCACCATGGCAGATCGCCCTGGCGGTGCTGGTGACCTGCATCAACTTTGTGGTGCTCACCGGCTATGACTGGATTTCGGTCAAGTATCTGAAAAAGAACCTTTCCATCTCCAAGATCATGCAGGGCGCGGTGATGGGTTACGCGCTGAGCAATGTCTTCGGATGGATCCTGGGCGGGACGGCGATCCGCTTTCGACTATACACCAACTGGGGATTTCGCTTTTCCGAAGTTGTCGCCTTTGTTTCCATTCTTTCAGTGACGTTTTGGCTGGGGATGTTTCTTCTTGCCGGCATTTCCTTCGCGATGCTGCCCGTGCAGCTACCCAAGACCTACGAAGATGCGATGCCATTTCCGCTTCACACCCTGGGATATCTTTTCCTGGTCTGTGTAGGGATCTACGTCCTGGCAACGATCTTCATCCGCAGGCCGATCCGTATTGGCAAGCAGACTTTTGTCCTCCCGCCATTCAAGATGTCGCTGGTTCAGTTGCTGGTATCAGCCGCCGATTTCGTTCTGGCATCTCTCGTGCTTTATTTGCTGCTCCCCTCGGGAGTCGTCAACTACAGCACGGTGCTGGTCAGCTACCTGGCTGCCATGATCGTCGTCGTCTTCCTTCATGTCCCAGGCGGCCTGGGGGTCCTGGAGACGGTTGTCTTATCGATGCTGGCCTCCAGCGATCATGCGGATGGCGAACCGGTCAAGGTGGCGGTAACCAGCGCCTTGCTGGTGTATCGCGTCATCTACTATTTGATTCCGGCCGCAGTCGCTGGGCTGATGTTCATCGCTCACGAAATGAGACACAAAAGGGAAATCACCACCGATCAACTGGGGGCACCACGCGAAATGGACCCAGAGATCTAGCCCAACCAAGCCACCTCTCCGGTTCCGGTCATTCGTCTCCGCCAGCCTCACCCACGAAGCGGACCCGGTTGCCATCAGCACGAAGTATTCAGGAATCATTGAATATGGCCAAATCCAAGCAGCAGCTTCCTAAGCGGAGCGAAGTGGCATCTGGCGATTGCTGGGACTTGAGCAGTTTGTATGCCGACGAATCGCAATGGGAACTGGATTTGGCGAAGTTGCAACGATCGATCCAGCGTTTTTCCAACTATCGCGGGAAGCTCAAAGAGTCGCCCTCGCAACTGGCGGCCTGCTTGGATCATGACCAAAGGGTGGATCGGTTGGCAGATCGCTTGGGAGCCTACGCAGCACTGCGAACTTCGGAGGACCAGGGGGACGACGGCGCGCAGCGACTGAAGGGGCGTTTTCGGGCGGTGGCGGTGTCTGCGGGGGAAGCGGCCAGTTTCATCCAACCGGAAATCCTGAAGATCCCCAGTGCCACGCTCAAACAATGGCTGAAGCATCCCAAGCTGCGTCCCTACCGATTGATGCTTCAGAGAATCCTGCGAACCAAGAAACATACCCTGTCGCAGAAGGAAGAGCAGTTGATGGCGATGCAGGGGCAGGTTGCGGCCACCGCATCCCTCACCTTCCGACAATTGCATGACGCCGACATGAAATTTGGTACCCTCCGCGACGAACGAGGCAAGGAAAGAGAACTGTCGCATGCGACCTTCATTTCCTTTCTTCACAGTCCCGATCGCGATGTGCGCAAGCAGGCATTTCATACCTACTACGATCAAATCGACCGTCTGCAAAACACACTCGCCTCGACACTCGCTGGCAGCATCCACGGCGATGTCTTCCGAGCTCGCGCTAGACGCTTCCCCAGCGCCTTGGAAGCGGCGTTATTCCCCGATCAGGTACCGATCTCCGTCTATCGAAACCTGATCTCCACGGTGAGGGCTCACCTCCCTTCGGTGCATCGCTACTTCGATCTTCGAAGACGGCTGATGGGGCTGAAGCAAATCCATTTTTACGATACGTATGTCCCGGTGGTCGAAGCGGCCAAGAAGAAAACTTCCTGGGACCAAGCTGTCTCCATGATCCTCCAAGCCCTGCAACCGCTCGGGGCCGACTATGGTGAACGGCTTGCAGAAGGGTTGCAGTCAGGATGGTGCGATCGCTACCCCAACGCAGGAAAGCAAAGCGGGGCGTTCAGCTATGGAGTCTATGACGCCAATCCTTACATCCTGATGAATTACAAGGAGGACGTCTTCGATGACATCTTCACCCTGGCTCACGAAGCCGGGCACTCGATGCACAGCCACTATTCCGCAAAAACACAGCCCTACATCTACTTCTCGTATCGTATTTTTGTCGCGGAAGTAGCCAGTACCGTCAATGAACAATTGCTCTCACACCACCTGCAGCAGCAGGCCACCAATCGCCTCGACCGGGCCTACCTGATCAATCACGACCTGGACAGCATCCGCGCCACCATCGTACGGCAAACGATGTTTGCGGAATTTGAAGAACGAACGCATGCGGCGGCCGAGCAGGGCCAGCCGTTGACGGCCGACTCGATGCGCACCATCTATCGCAATCTTCTCGAGGATTATCTCGGTCCCAAATTCGTGATCGATCCCCAACTGTCGCTGGAATGCTTCCGAATCCCCCATTTCTACAATGCTTTCTACGTCTACAAGTACGCTACCGGGCTCTCGGCCGCCATCGCGTTGACCGAGCGGATTCTTCAGGGTGGATCAAAGGAACTGAATGACTATCTCGGTTTCCTTCGCGGCGGCTGCTCCAAGGATCCCCTCGACCTCCTGAGAGACGCCGGAGTGGACATGGAGAAGCCAACTCCGATCGAAGCAGCGCTGAGAAAGTTTGATTCGCTTCTGGATGAGTTTGAGTCCTTGATGGAGTAGACGATCCAGAGGAATGCGACTTGGCTGACGGCACGCTGCACCGGTCCCCAGCCAGGCCTAAAGCAATCAGATCGTGAGGAGGCGATCAGCAGTGGCGCGGCGAAGCCTGAAAGGAAAGCGGATCTTGGTGACAGGTGCCAGTAGTGGCATCGGCCGATCGCTCTCCCTACGTCTTGCTCAACAGGGCGCCCAGGTCCTTGCAACCGCTCGTCGAAAGGAACGGCTCGCACAACTCCAGCAGGAAGCCGATCAGATCGGAATGGATCGAGGCGGCCGGCTGACGATTCTCTCGGGCGATGTGACGCAACCGGCAGATCGCCAACGATGGCAAGAGTGGGTCGGCGACCACTGGGGAAGCCTGGACGGCCTGGTGCACAACGCCGGAGCAGGCGCCATCGGCCCGTTTCTGGAGGCGCCAGTCGAACGCGCCAGAAAGGTGATGGAGGTCGATTTCTTTGCCGTCACCGACCTGACACGGGAACTGTTCTCCCTTCTGCAGAGTGGCGATCAGCCCTTCCTGCTGGCAGTCGGGTCGGTGCTGGCGCATCGCGCTGTCCCGGACAAGAGCGAATATTGCGCGGCGAAATTCGCGCTCCGAGGCTGGTGTGACTCGGTTCGTGTCGAATGGCGGCCGCTGGGAGTCGAAGTCATCCTGGTTCATCCCTCCACCACGCGCACCGAGTTCTTCGATCGACTGATCGATACACCTTCAGGAACGGCTAGCCGATCGATCGGCGAAGCCAGTGCCGATCGCGTTGCCGACTGCCTGATGGCAGCCATCCGTCAGAGAAAACGGGACGTGGTGCTCACCGCCGCAGGAAATCTCCTGCTGTGGGCCAACCGCATCAGCCCCAGCTTGATGGACCGAATACTGGCGAAACATCGAGGCAACTCAGGGGGACCACCCGCACGGCGATGAGGTCGTTTTCCAGGTACCCTTGCAGCAGCCAAGGCGAACCGAATGGAAAGCCTGAATCGAGCCACCATTTTCAGGCACGTTCCAAGGTCAGCACGAAGCTGGATAAGGTCTCAGCTTTCCCATTGGCATTTGGTTCGCTATTCGGGCAATCCCAAGCTGCCACGTCGGTTTTATCGCGGTCCGCCAGCCGACCGGGCCGATTCAGCTTCGCTCCCATCGTTGGGCGGCTAGCCTTGCCGCCAAGAGCATTAGGAATCCACTAGCCGTCAGAACCGCCAGCTCCATCCCCAGTTGACTGACAGGAAGATCGCGCCAGAAGACTTTGTTGTAACCTTCCAGAGCCCAGGCGTTGAACGTCACCATGCCGATCTCTCGCATGGTTTGACTCATCACATACCGAGGTACCATGCTGCCGCCAAGAGCGCTCATCGATAGGATCAGCACGACGGAAATCCAGTTGAGCTGATTTCTGGAATGGCAAAGCGTCGCCAGCAGCAATGCCAGACTAGCAGCCGCGCCAGCGGTGACGGTCGTCATCGCCAGAAAACCATCCCAGTGGCCAACCAGATCGACGCCGAAGACGCACTGCCCCCACGCGAACATGACGGTTGTCTGCAGCAGGCCAAGCCCCATCAGAAACAGCCACTTGCCCAGCAACAGTTGGTCGATCGTCATCCGACTTCCCAGGAGACGATCGAGCGTGCCCTGTTCCCGTTCCTCCAGCAATGCTCCACTTCCCGCCGTCGCGCTGAAAAGAAGGAACATCACGGCAATCCCGGCTGCGTACATCGCCACAATCGGATTGGCCTTCCCATTTCCCAGCACATCGACCACCTCCACCTCCGGCAAACTCATGGCGACCGATGGCAGGCTGTTACTTTCCGTCCCCAGACCGTTCGGCCATCGGTCCATCTGACGACCATCGGGCATCGGCAGGTTGGACGCGATCGCCAATGCCGCAGGATCGCTTTGCAGCGCTGTCCCCTGCTCCTGGAGATGAGTTGCCAGGGAAGTTCCTTCGGAAGGCACTCCATTGGAACCAGTCCCATGATCGGAGAACCTAGCCGACACCGACCCCGACGGAGCACTCCACACCGCAAGCGACGCGGTACCCACCGAACCGTCGGAGGGGCCGGAAACCGGTGCACCTTCCAAAAGGTTTTCCGCTCTACCACCCTCTATGGCCAGGCTAGAAGGAGCCATACCGCGGACACTATCGGTGGTTCCCAACGACATCAGTTCCATGAGCGAACTTTGAGCCAATGCGGCAGCGATGTTGGACGTGATGGGATCGAACGAGTCGGTCAGCACCTGCACTCGAAGCGCAGCTCCAGAGGCGGATTCCGGCTGGATGCCGATGCGAAAAATCGCGTCGGCGCGCCCCAGTCGAATCCACTGAGCAGCTTCTGCGCTGGAGAGGATCGGGAGTCCTTCCGCTTGCCCCGCAGCAGGGTCCACCCCAGGGACAGGCCGCACCGCTTTTGATTCGAGTATTTTCTCCATCCAGCGCCGCGACTGCGCGGTCTGTGGCTCGTCGACGAACGCAATGCGAAGGCGAGCTGAACCACCTGCGTCTCGATGCCCGAAAATGAGCGCAAACACGCTGAAGAAAAGCACCGGCACAACAAAGGTCAGTACCAGTTCCGGGCGATTGTGCAACAGCCTCAAGAGGCTGATCCGAAGAACGGTCGCAATCATTCCCTCAGCATCCTTCCGGTCAAATGCAGAAAGACATCCTGAAGGCTAGGGGCATGCGTCCGAAGCTCGCCTACCCTGCCCCCCAACATCCGGATCTCGCCAAGCAATCTCGGAAGATCGCCACTGATATCCTGAATATTCGCTGTCCACCGACGGGTCTGTGTGTTCCAGATCCAATGGCGCGGTGCATTGCGCAGCTCCCCTTCGATGGTGACATCGACCTGGCACTGGCTTCCAATCGTTTGATCGATCAACTGCTGAAGCGATCCGTCTGCAATGATTTTTCCGTCGTCCAAGATAACGATGCGTGCGCACTGCTGCTGTGCCTCTTCCAGATGATGTGTCGTCAAGAGCAGGGCGGTACCGTCGGCATGGAGATCTTGCAACATCTGAAAGATGCGCTGTCGGCTCTGGGGATCAACACCCACTGTCGGTTCATCCAATACCAACAACTCAGGGCGATGCATCACACCGCAGGCGATATTGACACGACGCTTCATGCCGCCCGAAAAGCTGCCTACCAAGTGATGCCTTCGGTCGCTTAGGCCAATCCACTCCAAAGCCCATTCCAGACGATGTCGCAGCTGGCTCCCCTGTAGACCATGCAATCTCCCGAAGGTCTGCAGATTCTGTAGTAGCGTCAGATCTCCGTAGATCGCAAGCTCTTGCGGCACCACCCCCAGTTTTTGCGTCGCGCTGTGGGACCGGAGCGATTTTCCGAAAAGGCGGATCGACCCACCATCCAACCGACTTCGCCCTGACAGGCACCGGATCAGCGTCGTCTTCCCAGCGCCATTGGGACCTAGTATCGCAACCGATTCGCCGGCAGATATCGATAGATCCAAACCTTGCAGGGCAGTCCGTGCACCATACTTCTTGACGAGCTGACTGATTTCCAGGGCACCCTGCAGATCCCGAGCGATCACTTATGCTACCTCTTCCCTGAAGCCTCCCTGACTACCTCCCTGCAGCCAGCTTGCGGCACCTTAACGGATACCCAAGGCTCAGGTCGACCCCATTCCCCCCTCCGCACCCTCAACAAGACTTGCTACCGGCCTATTGCTAGCGTTGAAATGGCGCTGAACACTTGCCGATTCGTCAACAGAAAGCTCTGGCACCATCTTATTGGGCAGCTGGGATGTCACACACACGGCAAAGCTCGACCGCCTCCTTCGCCAGACGATCAGGGAGAAGTCGCCAATCGATTTGCCGAGCCCATTGAGCCGCTTGCGCCAAGTTGCCTTGCTGCAAGGCGGACTGGGCCGCCTGGAAGAGAGTGACCGATACCAAAACCGGCTGCTCCAATTGACGATAATGATAGATCAGGGAGTCCCATTGAGGTGGTTTCTCGCGCCCCACTACGGCGGCCAATCGGTGGTGCCTCTTCTTCAGCAATTCTGGATCGGTACCGTCAATCACCACAAATCGCAATGCATCGCTGGCGATTCGGATTCCCCCCATAGAAAAATCCTCCGACCACTCCAGCCAACTCGCCGCTAACCCATCCAGAATGCGGGCCAGATGTTCCGGGGGGAAGCGAGTTACCATCTGCAACTGCTGGAACTCCAAAGGCGACCAGGAAGCAGCCAGATACTGAAGTGCGTGACGAGAGTCGGAAGCCAGAGCACGGTACTGGCATTGGCCGAATGTCGAACGGTTCAGCCGATCGAAAGACTGATTCCATTGATCGGATGTCCAGTCTCGCCTTGGGGCCTCCCACTGGACCAACTGCTCAGCCCGCCCTGGATAACCCTCGGCCAATCGCGACACGGCATCGCTCCAAAGCTCAGCATCCGGACGGTGTCCCTGAAATCGTGTCAGCCATTGCTGGATCCACGCGCGGATCCATTGCGGTGCCACCGGCTGCATCGCCAATCGTAGCAGCCGGTGAGCCGAAACCGGCTGCTTGCCATGACTGAGAGTATTCCAGAGGGAATCCAGATGGGAGCATCGATCACGACAGGCAAGCAACATCCCCCCGCAGCCCATGCCCCGCTGCGATGCAAAAGACTCTAGCGCATAGCGACTGATCGGATCGATCCACTCCATCTGATCAATCGCAATCACCAACGGCCGACATTCGGTCAATCGCCTCCACGCGGCCGCAAGTGTCTGTGCCAGCCTCGCTCCATGCTTGTGTTCCTCGGTCGCATTCGGCTCTAGAAAAGGATCGATGGCGTCCATGGCAGCAGACGCGCGGTCGGCCTCCAGCGGAAGACCGATCTGAACGCAGCGTTGCCGCCACTGATGCAGTAGCGCCCCTGGGGTGTGATCTCGTCGATTGCAGCGTAGAGCCACCACCTGAAAACCTTCAGCCGAAAGGCGTTCCTGCCATCGCTTGATCCAAAAACTTTTCCCTGAACCCTGCGGCCCCTGAGCGGCCAGTACCCATCCTTCGGAAGATCGATCTTCCCCCATCCGCTCCCACCACCGATGTTCGATCGCGTCGGTAGATCTGGGCAACCAAACCAGGGGTGGCGATGGAACAGGATAGAAGGAGGGAGGTGGCATGGGAGAGCCAGACTGGAGGCATTTCAAGAATGCTTCTGCGTCGGGTCGGTCGGTGGGGACGGCCTCGACCGTTTGCAGGCACAGGTCCCGCAGTGAAGAATACCATCCCGCCCAGGCCGCCACCCCTTCCCGCCCCTCAGAAACGGTCTCTGCACCCTCAGCAGGATGCACTGACTGCAATAGCTCCAGCGTCATCGCCGCAAAGCTGTACCAATCACTTCCCCTGGTTCCTGTTTGACCTGCTAGCACCTCGGGGGCCGTCGTGCCAACGGTCCCAGCTGCTATTTTGCTAAAGGCAATCACCCCTTCCAAAGACCGATCGGACAAGAAGCTGGCCAGCCCGAAATCAAGCAACGTCAGATGCCCGCCTCGTGACACAAGGATGTTGGCTGGCTTGATATCGCCATGCACAACATCATGCTGATGCAAATAGTGAATGCTGCCTACCAGTTGATCGAGTATGCCTTTTAGAAGATCGAATCGTTGAGGCAGTTTCCTTACGCGCCCCCACCAACGCGACAATGTCTGACCTCGAACCAGATCCATCGAAAAGCAGCGATAGCTCCCGACCGAAAATGCCTCGTGCAACCGCACCAGATTCGGATGTTCCAAGGAGGAAAGAGTCTGAAACTCTTGAAAGAACCGATAGCAACTCCAGTCGTCCTGACGCCGCGTCACTTTGACCGCCACCAGCGCGCCGGTTCGTAGATCGATCGCCCGGTAGACCGATCCCATCCCCCCGGCCCCATGAAGACTCACCAGATGATAAACACCCAGTTGCTTCGGAAGCTTCCACAGTTCCTCCGGCTGCTCATCAAACTCGCACTCCGTCTTCTTGCTGGTATCAACCCGAGCGATCGGGGATTCTTTCATCAAGCGATGGATATTGAATTCATTGATGCGTTGGAGCATCGGGATCAGGCGATTTGCCAACTTCGGAAACAATCGCTCGTAATGCGCAAAGTCCAGCGGATTCCCTGCATGCAGGCGAATCGTGTACTCACTGACAGCCAGCCCCATCAGGACCTGCGGATCTTCCTGCAACTCTGGATACCTAAGCAGTAGCAGGTCCAATCGCGGTTCGACCCTCTGGTCCTCTTCTGCGATCAAAACATGGTGTCGATTCGGTCGAAAGTAACTGGCCAAATCCGACTCGATCAACCGGACCAGGGTCGGGATCCGTTCCGACGGGGAAACTCTTCCCAAACAGGCCTCATATCCACTGTTCCCGCGAAGCACCGCAGGGTCCACCAACACGTCGGAGGGAATATCGATGAAACCCTCGATGCGCGTACCTTCCCCAGAGCCCTCGGACTGCAAGCTAAGTGGTTCATTGGCTGGATTTGATTCGGATCGCTCGTTCATCAGGCACCGTCTATCGGCGTTGAATCCTGCAGATCGCTAATGTCAATCCCGAAACCCTAGGCACCCAGCGGAACAACCGACCAATGCGGTTCGCAAATGCCCGTTGCATGTTTCACACGGGTCACAGTTAGTATAACAAGTGCGAGCTTGTA
>Ga0315900_10010369_pt1 | contig 11671 bp, 9 predicted proteins | sample LakEriMetagenome_FD_203521 | JGI IMG/M metagenome (GOLD analysis project Ga0315900, IMG submission 203521) | Freshwater fungal communities from buoy surface, Lake Erie, Ohio, United States - Buoy 12 MA114 | ecosystem: Environmental > Aquatic > Freshwater > Lake > Lake biofilm | place: USA: Lake...
GCGATGCCGAGAGCCACAGCACCCGGTTTCGTCACCGCCGGCGATTTCGGAAGATCGTCCGGGGGCGGTTCGATCGCCGAACTTCCTTCGTGCGGTGCCAGCAAGGCGAACAGGACGGTGAACCCGATGACCTCCGCTACCACCATCGCGATGTTCGGCGTCGACAGAAGCGTCTGCTGCAGGGGAATCACGCCCAGCTGTTCCACCAGGAAGTGCCCCTCTTCGGCGACCTTCAGCGGCGCCGAACCCGACAGACCGCCGTGGAATACAGCGAACCCCGTATACCCGGCAGCTCCCAGCAGCGGATAGTGAAATGCCTGCCCGCGCAGAAGCGACACCCGCCCGATTTCGCGCGCGAGGATGGCACCAGCGATCGCGCCAAGGCCCCAATGCAGGAGGGACGCGATGCACGTAATGAACGCCACCAGCGCGCCGGCCTGCGCTGTGGTCCGGGGAATGCCGGCTGCGGCACTCAGCAGGCGGGTCATCGCGGGACTCTGAGCGAACGCCTGCCCTGTCAACAATACCAGCGCCATCTGCAGGGCGAACGCCAGACCCGCTGGATTGCCAAATCCCTGAAGCCAGGCGCGCAGGATGGTATCCACCGCCTCCGCGGGCGGGTGCGTGTTCACCATCAGCATCAGCCCAAACACCAGCACCAGCAGGGTCAGCCCCAACGCCAGGATGAACGGGTCCGGGACGACCCGGTTGCTCACCTGCGACAGACGAATACCGATTCGGGCGACGATATTCACGGTGGCGCCTCGCGACTAAGGTTCTGAATACGTCCACAGCTTGCGCGCTGTGCCCCCGATTGCCAAGCATGTCCGTTGCCGCTGATCGTGGTGCGTGGTACACGCGCCCCCGTCTTACCTGACCTGCCCCCACCGGCGTGGGCAACCCTCCCAACGAGGCATCGACGTGTCGACCACCTACGACGTTACCATCATCGGCGCCGGCCCCGGCGGCTACACGGCTGCCGTGCGTTGCTCGCAGCTCGGCCTCAAGACCGCCATCATCGAGAGGGACAGCCGTCTGGGCGGCACCTGCCTGCTGCGCGGCTGTATCCCCACCAAGGCGCTGCTCGAAAGCGCCCACATGTACGACAAGGCTCGCGAGTCCCAGAAGTGGGGCATCGTCACCACCGGGGTTTCGCTCGATTTTGCCGGCGTTCAGAAGTTTCGCGGCAAGACCGTCGAGGTGAACTCCAAGGGCGTGAACTTCCTGATGCGCAAGAACAAGGTCGACGTCATCAGCGGACACGGCCGCATCGCCGGCCCCGGTCGGGTAGAAGTCACCGCAGCCGACGGCTCGGTCAATGTCATCGAAACCGGTCACACCATCATCGCCACCGGCTCGGCCTGCGCGGACCTGCCGTTCATCCAGATGGACCACAAGCGCACCGTCAACTCCGACGACATCCTTGAAATCCAGGAAGTTCCGAAGAAGCTCATCATCATGGGCGCCGGCGCCGTGGGGTCCGAGTTCGCGTCGATGTACCGCTCGTTCGGCGCAGAAGTGGTGCTGGTGGAGTTCATGGACCAGCTGCTGCCCATCGAGGACCACGACATCGCCCGCGAGCTGGAGCGAGTCTACAAGAAGCGCGGCATTGACGTGCGCACATCCACCAAAATCACGCGCGTGGAACTGGTCGACAACGGCGTCAAGGTCAGCATGGAACCGAAGGATGGCGGCGAAACGTCGGTGGTCGAAGGGGATATGCTGCTGGTCGCGGTCGGGCGCCGCCCCATCACCGACGACATCGGCCTCAAGAACACCAACATTCAGACCGACAAGCGCGGCTGCATCGTCGTGGACGAGTACTGCCGCACCACCGAGCCCAACGTCTACGCCATCGGCGATGTCATCGCTACGCCCTGGCTGGCCCACGTCGCCAGCCACGAAGGGGTCATGGTGGCCGAGCTCATCGCCGGCAAACACGTGCACCCCATCAACTACCTGCACACCCCCAACTGCACTTACTGCGAGCCCGAGGTCGGCTCGGTCGGCTACACCGAGAAGAAGGCCATCGAGGCCGGATTCGACGTCAAGGTCGGTACGTTCCCGCTGTCCGCCAACGGAAAGGCCCGCATCATGGGCGCCGACGGCGGTCTGGTGAAGATCGTCGCCGACAAGCAGTACGACCAGATCCTGGGCGTGCACATCATCGGTCCCAAGGCCACCGAGCTCATCGCCGAGTCAGTCCTGGCGCTGGGCCTGGAGTGCACCGTCGAAGAGCTGCTGCACGCCATGCACCCCCACCCGACCCTGGCCGAAGCCATGGGCGAAGCCGCTGCAGCCACATTCAACGGGGCACCGCTGAACGCCTGATCGTTCGCCGACCTGACCCTGCTCCCACGTCTGCCTGAGGATTGAGCATGCGCGTAGAAGTCATCATGCCCCAGATGGGTGAGTCCATCGTCGAAGGAACCATCGTCGCCTGGCACAAGGGTGTCGGGGACTCGGTGGAACGCGACGAAGACATCTGTACGATCCAGACCGACAAGGTGGACGCCGAGATTCCGGCGCCCCAGTCCGGGATCATCGTCGAGATTCTGGCCGGCGACGGCGTCACCGTGGACGTGGGTCGGCCTGTCGCCATCCTCGAGACCGAGGCCGACAAGGTCAACGTGGCCCCTGCGGCTGCACCGGCCCCTGCGGCTGCGCCTGCGCCGCCGCCAGTGGCCGCGTCGGCGCCGACTCCTGCCCCGGCTGTCGCCGCCCCGGCCGCCGCGGCTCCAGCGGCTGCGGCCCCGGCCGTCGCTGCACACGCGCCGGCAGACGGGCAGCGAACGCTGACCACCCCGCTCGTGCGTCGGATGGCGGAAGAAAACGGCATCACTGATCTGTCGGTCATTCACGGCACGGGCGTATCCGGACGCGTGACCAAGTCGGATATGCTGCGCTACCTCGCCGAGCGTGCTCTGGCGCAGACGGTCCCACCGCCGATCCCGACAGCCGCCCCGGCGCCGCCTTCCGTTCCCGCTCCGACGGCCGCCGTGACTTCCGGTCCGCTTCCCGCACCGCCGGGAATGCAGCCCATGTACTACAAGGTCCCGCGCATCGTCGTGGGCGACAAGGACCGCGTCGAACCGCTCAGCCGCATGCGCGCCGCGATCGCCGAGAACATGGCCAACGCGCGCCGGTCCACCGCGCACTGCCACACCGTCTGGGAAGCCGACGTCACCCACGTGCTGCAGCTGCGCAAGAAGCTCAAGGCGGAGTACGAGGGCCGCGGTGTCAACCTGACCCTCACCGCCTTCTTCGTGCAGGCGCTTGCCCGCGCGCTGTCAGCGTTCCCCGTCATGAACGCTGCCTTCGACGGTGAGAACTTCGTTTACCGCGGGAACATCAACGTCGGCATCGCCAGCGCGCTTGAGGACGGACTCATTGTTCCCGTGTTGAAGAACGTCGACGGCCTCAACCTCTTCGGGGTGGCTCGCGGCGTCGGTGACCTCGCCGCTCGTTCCAGGTCGAAGAACCTGGTGCCCGCGGACGTCGCCGACGGCACGTTCACGCTCACCAACTCCGGCGTCTTCGGAAGCCTCTACGGCATTCCCATCCTGGTCACGCCTCAGGTGGGTATCCTCAACCTCGGCGGCATCAACAAGCGTGTTGTGGCCGACGACGACGACAACATCCGAATCCGCTCCATCATGACCATCTGCCTGACCTTCGACCACCGGGTCATCGACGGTTCCACCGCCGACGGATTCTGCGCAGCCTTCGTCAAGGAGCTGGCCAACTTCAAGGCCAGCTGAGCCAGCCGCCGGCACCGACGCGACAGGTCAGGGGGTCAACGTTCCCACCGGAGCTTCCCCGGCCGGTGCAGCCGTCTCTCCGGACCCTTCCGCGGGACGTCGAGAGCTCGGCAGACCCAGAAGTCGCTCCACAGCGTGCTGCAGAATCGGCTCCATGTCGTAGTTCACCAGCGCCAGCACCGACAGAAGACACTCCTGTTCCCGGGCGCACCCGCTGTGCGACAGCCCATCCACAGCCGCGGCGCGAAGCAACGCCGAGACGGATGCGTCCGACGCGATGTCCAGCAGAGGCTGGCGTGAGCCGGGCACCGCAGCCAGCAACGCCAGTGCACGCGCTCGTTCGGCCTGAATGCGATCGACGTCCAGATACACATCCCACAGCACCGAGCTGGCCTCCAAACCCATCGCCCGCACCTCCGCCAGAGTAGGAAGATCTACCGTATGGTACGCCTGCAGCCGTGCCAGAAGGGCGTCCGTCGTCAGCGTGCGCGTGACGTGATCCTGCGCGGAAAGCGCCGTCGGGACCGCAAGGAGCAGCACCACCAGCAATGCCCGCGCGGCCTGCACAACGATCGGTGCCATCAAGGTCCGTGCGCCCGTCGCGGCCGTCGGTTCTGTAAAAAAGGTCATGAGCTACCTCAGCACGGTAATGGGGGAGCGGCGGAGCACGTCGGCCTGCGATGCAGTCACATCGGTCTGGGCAAATGGCGCAGCCGACCAGAACATGACGTTCTCGGCGCCGTTGCCTTCACACTCGGTCGCGGTCAATGTCAGGTCGTTATTCGTGTCCAGGTTGATCGAGCACTGCTGCGTGTCCGGCAGCGGGTCAAACGCAATACCCGTTCGCTCGGTGGTATGGAAGAGACCCATCTGATGACCGAGCTCATGGGTCACCGTCGATGTCATGCGAGGCAGGTTCAGAGCCGCGGGTTCGCCGGCAAAGTGGTCCTCGACCGAGATGATCACACCCGACCCGGCAGAACGCTGCAGGCCCAGAGGGCCGGGAATTCCAGCGGCGAGTCCCAGCAGACCGGCCACGTTCACGTTGCGGACGAAGAAGATGACGATCTCGTCGGCATCGGCACCAACATCGCTCGCGCGAAGCTCAGCCAGCGACGCAGGAACCGTCAGAATCACCTGGCGACCGTGGTTGAGGTCGACGATGTCGCTCAGGACCAACTCCGGCGTACCAGCCGGCGCGTAAACCTCGTTCGCCCCCTGGATCACGCGGGTGATCTCGTCATCCGTCACTGGCGCACCGTCCACCCGCACCGCGCGCACCGCCAGCGCGTTCCCGGCGTCGGCGTAGCGGGCGTAGACCCGCAGTCGCCCCGGTTCGCTGGCGAAGCCGCTCGCCGAATAGGGTCGCAGCACGATGCACTTGCCCCCGTTCACCTCCAGCCCCGGCCGGTTGGGGATCACCACCCCACCCACAACGCCAGGTCCCACCACCAGCTCGGGTGAATTGGAACGGAGCTGGAAAATCGGGTACCCATCGAGCGAGACCTCGTCGACGGCAGTCGGAAAGGGCCCATCCTGAATGCTGATGGCCATCGACTGGATGGCCCGGGGCAGCCGAATGCCGATCTGCGGCCCGATACCCACCTGGTTGTTGACCGTCCACTCAAAGGAGACCTCCGCCCGGCGTTGTCCCTCCGACAGGTTCAATCGCACGGGCGAGCTGTTGCACGCTTCCGCAGCGATGCACGCAAAGGAGCAGCGGGTGTCGGTAATGTCGCACGCCGCCAGACAGTCTTCGGTCGAAGGTGGCGCCGGTTCCTCGTCATCGCCACATGCGGTCAGCTGACCCGCCATGGTCATCAGAGACACCGTCAGTGCCAGCCTGCTCAACAAGAGTCCACGCCATGTCATAGGAAGTCCGGGGTCACGTGGAGCGGACCCTGCGCGCTCCGCGGCGCACCCTATCGCCAAGTCCCGTTCAGATCCACAGCGTTGCGAGGATACCCACGTCGAAGTCCGCGTCCGCCCGGTAGGCGCCGGGCTGGCTCACGCTCCGGTAGTCGCGGAGACGTTCAAGGGTCCCTGAAGGGTACAGGGCGTTCCACGAGCCGAAGATCACCGTATCCAGCAAACGTTGGCCCAACTGCGTGCGGACTCCGGCTTCGAAGCTGACCGGAAGACCCGTGCCGGTGCGCACCGATGGGGCGGGTTCAGCCGTCGGAAGTCCGGTGCGCACCTCGGTGGCGCTGGTCCAGAGTCCGAAACGCGGGCCGGCGGCCGCGGCCAGCAAGGGCACCACTCGGCCTTGAATCGGGGTCCACTCTACGGCCACGATGAACTCCAGCTGCAACGTGCGGAAGCTGAGCTCCCTGCGGGTGTCATCGACGCTGGCGAATCCGGCCAGGTGTTGCCACCCGATCCGGGAATGGAGCCGAGCTGCCCAACCCGGCGCCAGCTCCCGACGGACACCGACGCCCACTCGGGTGGTGGATCCGCTGAATCCGGAGCCGTGCAACAGCGTGGGGCGCCCGCTCTGGTCTTGCGGACGCCCTGTCCAGCTGCTGCCGGAGCCTGCGGAGACGGACAGATCCACGTGCGGCAGCTGTGCTGCAGCCGTCGCTGGCAACACCACCAACACGAGTGCAGTCAACAGCGCCTGGAGTCGACAGCGCAACCGGTTAGAAGAGCAGGTAATCCAGACCGAAGAGGATGAAGAACTGTGAGGTCCAGACATCATTGTATTGCGGAGCGGCCGACGTGAGTGGCGGAGTACAGGCGCCGGTGGCAGCGAGATCACGTGGACACACGGTTCCAAAGTTGCCTCGTTGGCTGATCGACACCCCGGTGGCCGGGTAGAGGTGCATGCGGAACTCGACCGGGATCTCGATCTTCTTGAGGACGATGTCGACGCCGAGTCCGGCGATGAATCCGCCGAACGACTCCGGGGAGTCCGGGTTGAGTTCCGAGCGCAGCAGGTTCTGGCCGAGAGGGGAGTTGTTCCATTCCTCGAGGGTCGCGGCCTGATTCGGGTTGCTGGCATCCAGTTCGCTGGGCAACGGACTGCGTCCGATGAGCTGCAGCTGGCGATCAGTGCGGGCAGCGACGACGTCTACACCGAGCGAGATGAACGGGCGCGCGACGCCGAGGGGGAGGTAGAACTGGGCAACGATGGGGATGTGGTGAGCGACCTGGCTGAACTCCTGTTCCACCTCCTGGCGGTAACACGGATTGTCCGGCAGGAAGCTGCAGTCGCGCACGTCCGCGAGCTCAATGGTACCGCGCGCGGATTCGGTAGCCCGCTGGTAGCCGAACTCGAGCGCGACGATGTCGACGAAACGCACGTTAAGCGCCGCGCCTGCGTTCCAGCCGGTGCCGTAGTAGTTCGTGTACGGGATGTAGGTGGAGTACCGGGGGTCGTCGGTAAGCGCATTCTCGGGGATGAACTGATACTGGTAGAGCTCACCGGCGTCCGGTGGGTTGGCGAGGAGCGAAATGTTCGCCCCGCCGCGCAGACCGAGCTTCAGGTCCACGAAGGGGAGCTCCCACGCGGACGCCATCGTCGGGCAGGCAACCGCGCTGCAGAGGATACCAGTGCGAAGGAGGGCGGAAAGGGCAGGCAGAATGGGACGCATGACGACTCCCCGGAGTGGTGCGGACGTTGGAGAGTGTCTAGCCCCGTTCTGACCGTGGCGCAACGTCTGAGCGGGGCCGAGCGCAGCGGGTGGTCGTACGCGCGGCCAGATGTCTGAACGGCCACGGCCGGGGGGTGCGCTCGACCGCAAGCGCGCGGGCTTTGACGACGAAGCTGCCCATGGGGTCGCGGATCAGACGGCAGGCCAGTGGGGCCGGTCGCGATGGGTGACCGTGACGGTCGGGTTGGACTGGCGCAGTGCGCGTGCGACGTCTTCGGCCACAGCGACGGAGCGGTGACGCCCGCCGGTGCAGCCGAAGGCGATGGTGAGGTAGGCTTTGCCTTCGTTCTGTTGCAGAGGGATTATGAAGTTCAGCAGAGGGATCACCCGCTCCAGAAAGCCGTTCGTCTGGGGCTGGGCGAGGACAAACGCGGAGCAGGCAGGGTCCAGGCCGTTGGTATCCTTGAGTTCGGGGATGAAGAACGGATTGGGGAGAAAGCGGACATCGAAGAGCAAGTCGGCTTCGGGGAGCTGCCCATGCCGAAAGCCGAAGGAGACGACGTGAATGTCCATGGTGCGTGAGCCCTCGTCGGCGAAGCGTTCCTGGATCTGCCTTTTGAGGTCATGGACCGTGCAGCGGGACGTATTGATGAGCAGTGTTGCCCGGTGGTGGAGTTCGTCCAGCGTTCGGCGTTCGAGGGCGACGGCTTCGGCGACGCCGATGCCGGCGGTCGCGAGCGGGTGACGGCGTCGTGTCTCGCTGAAGCGTGTGATGAGGGATTCGTCGTCCGCATCGAGGAAGAGGACATGGACGTGCACGCCGGAGGCTTCGAGCTGGTCGAGCACACCGGGGGCCTGAGTGATGAACTGGGTGTCGCGGACATCCACGACGACGGCGATACGTGGTCTGGCGGAGCCGGCGAGTTCGACTACTTTGGGCAGCAGCACAACCGGGAGGTTGTCCATGCAGAACCAACCGGCGTCTTCCAGGGCGTGGAGGGCGGTGGTCTTGCCCGAACCGGACAGGCCGGTGATCAGGATGATGTCCGGTGATTCAGGCATTCGATGTCAGTGGGCGGCCCGTTCGGGCTCGATGAGGCCGAAGTTTCCGTCGTCGCGCTTGTAGACGATGCACAGATGCTCGCTCTCGCGATTGGTGAAGACGAAGAACGCGGCGTGGCGCAGTTCGAGCTGAAGGATAGCCTGGTCCGGGCTGAGGTAGGGAGCGGTGAAGTGCTCGCGGCGCAGGGTGGTGATATTGGGGTGGGCCGGGTTGTTGTCGACGTCGGGCTCGGCTTCGATCTCGGTCGCAACGACTTCCGGGGCGTCCATGGCCATGGCTGCATCGAAGTCGGCGCGCGCCTCGGCCTCGGCGAGCGGCTCGTCGGCCTCGGCGGCAGCGATGACCTGCAGCGTGAAGTTCCGCTGGCGCGCATCGGGCCTGTGGGAGCGGATCTTGTTCTTGAACCGCTTCATCTGCCGGTCGACCTTGTCCAGCGCCAGGTCGATGGAGGAGTACATGTTCTCGCTCTTCTCGACGGACTTCACCGTGAGTCCGTTCACGTTGATGGTGAAGTTGGCGATGTGTTGGTACCGCTCCACCGAGAAGACCACCTGGGAGTCGATGTCCATGCCCTGGACATACTTCTTCACGATGTTCTGGAGCTTGTCCGACGCGTACCGCTGGACGGCTTCTGATGCATCCATGTGTCGAAAGGCGACCGAGACTTGCATGGTGGCTCCTGGTTTGGGGGATGGACGTTGGCCTAGATCAGCGTTCTGCGTTTGGAACTGGACATGATGCCCAGCATCTCTCGGTACTTGGCCACGGTACGTCGAGCGATCTGTATGCCGTTGGCTTTGTGGAGCATCTCCACAAGCTGCTGGTCGGACAGGGGGTTGGCCGCATTCTCTGCGGAGATGAGGGACTTGATGTGGTGCTTGACGGCCTCAGCGGCCACATCCTCACCACCCTGTTTACGGATGGACGAGTTGAAGAAGTACTTGAGTTCAAAGATGCCCTGAGGGGTGTGGACATATTTGTTGGTGGTCACGCGACTGATGGTCGACTCGTGCATGCCGATGTCCTCGGCAATGTCTCGCAGAACCAGCGGACGCAAGTATTCGATTCCCTTCTCGAGGAAATCCTGCTGGTATTCGATGATGGACTGGGTCACGCGGCGGATGGTCCGCTGGCGTTGTTCGATGGACTTGATCAGCCACATCGCGCTGCGCAGCCGCTCCTGGACGTACTCCTTGGCCTGGCTGCCGCCCTGTCCACGGAGACTGCGCCGGTACTGGTCACTGACGCGGAGGCGGGGCAGACCGTCGTCGTTCAACTGCGTTGTCCACTGACCTGCATCATCACGGAAGATGTAGATGTCCGGGGTGATGTAGCTGTTGCCGTCGTCCGAGAACTGACGCCCGGGACGCGGGTTCAACGTCTGCAGGACACGGTGCATGTCCATGATGTCGTCCTTGCTGACCCCGAGACTGCGAGCGATGCCTGCGTAGTTGCGCTTCTCCAGATCGGGCAGGTGATGTCGGATCAGGTCATGAAGTACGTCCTGATACGGGTACTCCGCCTGCGCTTGCAACAGCAGACACTCCGACAGCGTGCGCGCCCCGACACCGGTAGGCTCCAACTCCTGGACCAGTGTGAGTGCGTCCTCCATGGCATCCGGCGTCACGCCGTTGCTGGCAGCGAGCTCTTCGAGCGTCATTCCCCGAAGGTAGCCTGCGTCATCCAGGTTGTGGATGATGGATTCGGCAAGCCGACGCTCCTCGCCTTCACATTGCATGTAGATCAGCTGCCCGAGCAGGTGTTCGGTCAGACCTTCAAACGCGGTGACCGTCTGGTCGACACCGGGCAGCTCATCATTGCGGCCTGATGCCGGTCCCGGGAGCGGCGAGGAGTAGTTCTCCACGTAACGCTCCCAGTCGATCTCCTCGACCGCTTTGCGGGCCGTCGCCTCCTCAGCCGAGGAATCTCCACGTATCGGTTCGCGCGTCGGCTCCGGGTCCGGTTCCCAGCCGCCGTTCTCCGGAATCTCCTCCAGCATCGGGTTCTCGACCATCTCTGCTGAGATCACATCCACCAGCTCCAGGCGCGACAACTGCAGCAGTCGGATGGCCTGCTGAAGCTGAGGGGTCATCCTCAGCTCCTGCGACATCCGCTGCGATTGTTTCATCTCCAGGCCCATACGTCGGTCTCCTGTGCTCAAGGACCCTGCCCCTGACTCTAAAGACCTGCGCCCTGTACGTAAAGACCTTGTGCACAAATAACGTATGCAAGATCCGCGCCCAAAACCGAACGCAGATCCACCACCGGGTCCGCCCTTCAACCCGCAACATCACTGTGCGCTCATCGCTCCACGATTGCAAGCGCGTGGAACACGCCAGTGGGTCACGGGTTCCCCGACTCTTTCACGCCGACCGGCCGACGCCCTGTCAACCGGCCTGGGCCACCGACCCGCTGGACCGGCGCTCCCGATGCGCTCCAGCCGCCTCGATGAATGAGCGAAACACCGGGTGCGGACTGACCGGTCGAGACTTGAACTCCGGATGGAACTGCACGGCCATGAACCATGGATGCCCGGGGATCTCCACAATCTCCACCAGGCGACCGTCCGGGCTCAGCCCGCTCAACACCAGGCCCGCCGACTCCAGCTGCTCGCGGAATCGGTTCGAGAACTCCAGACGATGGCGGTGCCTTTCGCTGATCTCCAGAGCCCCGTAACACTCCGCGGCCCGCGACCCCCGAACCAGAACGCATGGGTACGCCCCCTTGCGCATCGTCCCGCCCTTGTCGACGACGTTGCGCTGCTCGTCCATGAAGTCGATCACGCAGTCGGTGCCCGCCGGATGGAACTCCCGACTCTGGGCGTCAGGCATCCTGGCCACGTTGCGCGCGAACTCAATCACTGCCAGCTGCATGCCCAGGCAGATCCCGAAGAACGGGATGCCCTTTTCGCGGGCGTGGCGGGTCGCCGCGATCTTGCCCTCGGTACCCCGGATCCCGAAACCACCGGGCACAAGAATGCCGTCGTAGCCATCGAGCGTGTCCGTGGACACGCCGTTTTCGAACGACTCCGCGTCCACGAAGTGCAGCTTTACGGCGCTCCGCGTCGGGAACCCACCGTGCTGCAGGGCCTCGTTCAGCGACTTGTACGCGTCGCCGAGGCTCACATACTTGCCAACGATCGCGATGTTCACCTGAGACGCGGGGTGGCGGATCGCGTGAACGATGCGATGCCACTCCTGCATCTGAGGCTCGCGCGCCCAAACGCCCAGTCGCTTGAGGATGACTTCGTCCGC
>Ga0315900_10010371_pt1 | contig 11669 bp, 10 predicted proteins | sample LakEriMetagenome_FD_203521 | JGI IMG/M metagenome (GOLD analysis project Ga0315900, IMG submission 203521) | Freshwater fungal communities from buoy surface, Lake Erie, Ohio, United States - Buoy 12 MA114 | ecosystem: Environmental > Aquatic > Freshwater > Lake > Lake biofilm | place: USA: Lake...
GCGCGTGGACTACAGGTGCAGGTGGGGCATGTGGAGCGCTTCAACCCCGCGTTCCAAGCGGCACGGCACAGCATCCAGAACCCCATGTTCATCGAGGTGCATCGCCTTGCGCAGTGGAATCCGCGCGGCACGGACGTGAGCGTGGTGCTCGACCTGATGATCCACGACCTGGACATCGTGCTCCATGTGGTGGGGCGGCCGCTGAAGCAGGTGAGCGCGAGCGGCGTGGCCGTCGTGAGCGACAGCCCTGACATCGCCAATGCGCGCCTGGAGTTCGAAGGGGGCTGCGTGGCCAACCTCACCGCCAGCCGCATCAGCCTGAAGAACATGCGGAAAAGCCGCTTCTTCCAGCGGGATGCATACATCAGTGTGGACATGCTGGAGAAAAAGGCCGAAGTGGTGCGCATGCGGCGCGTGGAGCAGCCCGACCCCTTCGCCGTCACGATCGACCTGGGCAACGGCCGCGGCCACCGCGAGATCGCGTTCGAAAAGCCCGAGGTGCCACCGGTGAACGCGATCCGCGAGGAGTTGCGTTCCTTCGCGGCCGCCATTGCGGCAGGCTCCGCACCGGTGGTGACCCTTGCCGACGGTCTGGCGGCATTGGACGCCGCGCAGCGCATCCTGGACGCAATGGCCCTGGCCACGGTGGAACCCACGCACTGATCGCCGACCCGCATGCGTTACCCGGGCATCAAGCTCCTCCCCCACACCCGCGCCCTGCCGTTGGTCCTTTGCGCAACCCTGACCGCCTGCGAGAAGGACGGTGGCACACCCGCCTTCCTCCGCATGGAACAGGCCAAGGTGGTGGCCGCGGACGGGGTAACCGTGATCCCCAGCAGCATCACCGACCTGTGGGTCTTCGCGGACCAGCAGCCCGTGGGCGTGTGGCAGGCCGGCAGGCGCATACCCGCACTGGCCGAGGGCCCCACGCTGATCCAGGTGATCGCCGGCGTACGGAAGAACGGCATCACCAACGACCGCATCCAATACCCGTTCCTGGCCACCTTCGCCGTTACCAAGGACCTGGTCGCTGGAGAAGAGACCAGCGTGGCGCCGGTGTTCCAGTACTTCAACAACGTTACCGAGTGGTCAGAGGGATTCGAGGTGCCCGATGCACTGGCGTTCAACACCAGCGAAGGCGACACCGCCTTCCACGTGTTCGATGCGGACGACCCTGGCGAGGTGGATGAGGTGTTGAGCGGCGAGGGCTCCGGCGGCATCGTGCTGGATGTGCTGCACCCCACCTTCCGCGCGGTGAGCAACGCCGACCCGGCATTCCCGTACATCAACGGGCCTGTGTTCCTGGAGCTCGACCACCGGAGCGACACGCGCTTCCTCGTTGGCGTACGCTACACCAACAACGGGCAGTCCGTGAGCGTGCCGCTGGTGTATGTGAGCCCCAGCGCCTTGAACGACGGGACACGGCCGTGGAAGCACGTGTACATCGACCTGGGCTCCGCCTGGAACAGCGGGGTGTTCACCGACCGTCAGTTCTACATCGAGGCGGCGCTGGAGAACGGCGCCTCCGCCGCCCGCATCACCCTGGACAACGTGCGGGTGATCCGCTGACCGATGAGCAGGCGCCTGCAGGTCTTGAAGTACGTGCTCGCCGACCTGGCCAGTTCTGCGCTGGCGTGGACGCTTTTCTATGCGTTCCGCAAGGCCTACCTGGAGCCGAAGAAGTTCGGCTATGCCATCCCGGTGGAGCTGGACGGCAACTACTGGGTTGGCCTCGTGTGCATTCCGCTGTTCTGGTCCGGCCTGTTCCTGGTCATCGGCGGCTACGCGGACATCCTGCGCCGTTTCCGGATCAAGGAGCTGGGGCAGACCCTGCTCATCAGCCTGATCGGCGCGATCGTCATCTTCTTCGTGCTGCTGCTGGACGACGTGGTGGCCAGCTACCGGTACCTCTACCAGTCCTTCCTGGTGCTGTTCGGCCTGCACTTCACGCTCACCTTCATCCCGCGCATCATCCTCACGAGCCGCACCGTGCGGCGCGTGCACAACCGGGAGATCGGCTTCAACACCATCCTGGTGGGCGGCAATGAACGTGCGGTGGGCATCCACCAGGAGATCACGGGCATGGCGAAGAGCCCGGGCAACCGCTTCGTAGGCTTCGTGAACGTGAACGGGGGCGACCAGCAGTTGATGGCCAGCGGCCTGCCCAGGCTGGGCAAATGGACCGACCTGCGGCGGCTGATCGCCGAGCACCAGGTGGAGGAGGCCATCATCGCCGTGGAAAGCAGCGAGCATGCGCACATGAGCCGGATCCTGAACGAGCTGGAGGGCACCAACGTGCGGATCAAGATCATCCCGGACATGTACGACATCCTCAGTGGCAGCGTGAAGATGACCAGCATCTTCGGGGCGCCGCTGATCGAGGTGAACCCGCAGATCATGCCGGCCTGGCAGTTCGCCATCAAGCGGGCGTTCGACATCGGATTCAGCCTGCTGGCCCTCATGCTGCTGGCGGTGCCGATGGCGGTGATCGCCCTGCTCGTGCGGCTGTCCTCCCCCGGCCCCGTGTTCTTCCGCCAGGAGCGGATAGGGCTCGGTGGCAAGCCTTTCCGCATCATCAAGTTCCGGAGCATGGTGGCCAACGCCGAGAAGGCCGGCCCACAGCTGAGCAGCGCCACCGATCCGCGCATCACCTCGATCGGCCGCTTCCTGCGGCGCACGCGGCTGGATGAACTGCCCCAGTTCTGGAACGTGGTGAAGGGCGAAATGAGCCTGGTGGGGCCGCGCCCGGAGCGCCAGCACTTCATCGACGAGATCATCAAGGTGGCCCCCCACTACCGGCACCTGCACAAGGTGCGCCCCGGGATCACCAGCTGGGGCCAGGTGAAGTTCGGCTACGCCGAGAACGTGGACCAGATGCTGCGCCGCCTCAAGTACGACATCCTCTACATCGAGAACATGAGCCTGGCGGTGGACCTGAAGATCCTCGCCTACACCGCGCTCATCATGTTGAAGGGCGACGGCAAATAGGTGCGGTGGTTCCTTCGCCCCTACCTTTCCCACCCTTTGAACGCAACATGAACATCTCCGTCATCGGTGCCGGCCAGATGGGCAACGGCATCGCCCATGTGTTCGCCCAGAGCGGGCACAACGTCACCCTCATCGACATCGCGCAGGAGCGGCTGGACAAGGCCGTGGCCACCATCGGGAAGAACATGGACCGGCAGGTGGCCAAGGGCGGTCTTACGGAAGAGCAGAAGCAGGCGGCACTGGCGCGCATCGCCACCAGCACCAGCATGGCCGCAGGCGTGAAGGACGCCGGCCTGGTGGTGGAGGCCGCCACCGAGAACGTGGACCTGAAGCTGAAGATATTCAAGGACATCGACGCGGCCGCCCCGGCGGGCTGCATCCTGGCCACCAACACCAGCAGCATCAGCATCACCCGCATCGCGGCCGCCACCCAGCGCCCCGGCCACGTGATCGGCATGCACTTCATGAACCCCGTGCCCGTGATGAAGCTCGTGGAGGTGATCCGCGGCTACAACACCACCGATGCGGTCACCGCATCCATCATGGACCTGAGCCGTGCGATCGGCAAGGTGCCCGTGGAGGTGAACGACTACGCGGGCTTCGTGAGCAACCGCATCCTGATGCCCATGATCAACGAGGCCATCGAGACGCTCTTCCAGGGCGTGGGCGGGGTTGCCGAGATCGACACGGTGATGAAGCTGGGCATGGCCCACCCGATGGGTCCGCTGCAGCTGGCCGACTTCATCGGGCTGGACACCTGCCTGGCCATCCTGCGCGTGCTGCACGAAGGCTTCGGCAACCCGAAGTACGCGCCCTGCCCGCTGCTGGTGCAGATGGTCACCGCCGGCAAGCTCGGCGTGAAGAGCGGCGAGGGCTTCTACCAGTACACGGCCGGCAGCAAGGACCTGGTGGTGGCACCGGCCTTCAGCCGCTGAACTCCGGGGTCATGGGGGTGAAGCAGGGGCTGCGCGACCTCATCGAACGGGCCACCGGGCTGCGGGTGATGCGGCAGCCGCCCTTCGGGCTGGACAAGTTCGCGGACATCCGCATGATCCTGGCCGGGCACCCCGTGCGCACGATCATCGATGTCGGGGCCAACGTGGGCCAGTCGGCCATGGAGATGCGGAAAGCCTGGCCCGGGGCCATGATCCATTGCTGCGAACCCGTGCCGGCCACCTTCGCCCGGCTGAAGGCCGCGGTGGAAAGCCCGCTCACCCGTTGCCATCCAGTGGCCATCGGTGAGCGCCGCGAAACGCTGGAGATGCAGGGCATCGCAGGCCGCAGCGACATCAGCTCATTGCATGCCGGGCATCCCGCGCTTTCCGGCCAGGCGGTGGAACGCATCCCCGTGCAGGTGATCCCGCTCACGGACCTGTTCGCCCAGGAAGGCATCGCGCGTGCGGACCTGCTGAAGATCGACACGGAGGGACACGACCTGGCCGTGCTGGATGGGGCGATGCCCCTGCTGAAGGCCGGAAGGATCGGGCTGGTGGACGTGGAGGTGGGCATGAACCGGGACAACCGGTTCCATGTGCCCCTGGCCACCATGCAGCAGCGCCTGGAGGACCTCGACTACCGGTTGTTCGGTATCTATGACCAGATGCAGGAATGGCCCACCAAGCGCCCGGTGCTGCGGCGCTGCAACGCCGTGTTCATCCCCGCCGCCATGGCGCCGCCCGGCTCATGGAGCCCCTTCCCGCAGGATGCGGCATGAAGCCCCCTGCCCTGCCGGCCGTGCGCGCGGCTACCACCGCCGACATCCCGGTGATCCAGGCCATCGCCCTTGCCACCTGGCCGGTGAGCTATGCGCGCATGATCAGCCCGGCGCAGATCGCCTACATGCTGGACCTGATGTACGGCACGGCGGCGCTTGAGGAGCAGTTCGGTGCGAAAGGCCATCGCTTCCTGCTGGCGGAACAGGACGGGCAGCCCGTGGGCTTCGCCGGCTTTGAACACGGCCACCGCGGCCTGCCGCGCACACGCCTGCACAAACTGTACGTGCTTCCGCAGGTGCAGCGCAGCGGTACGGGGCTTACCCTCCTGCAGGCCGTGCTCGCCGAAGCCCTGCACGCGGGCGACACGGCCGTGGAGCTGAACGTGAACAGGAACAACCCGGCCCGTGACTTCTACGCCCGCCACGGCTTCACCATCGAGCGCGACGAGGTGATCGACATCGGTGGCGGATTCGTGATGGACGATCATGTGATGGTGCGACCGGTACGGCCGGCCTGACCTGCGCGCACGGTCCCTACCTTCCGCACATGCTCCGTGCGTTCATCCTGTACCCTACCCTGCTCACAGCCGCGTGCGCATCCGCACAGACCGTGGACTCCGTGCGCTGGTCCAACAACGAGGTGCCGCAGCTGCTGCTGGGCGCCTACGACCCCGCCACCTATGCGGCCACAGTACCGCTGGCCGACCCGGCCGCGATCATCTGTGCGCTGCGGACGGAGGTCTCCGCGGATTCGCTGCAGGCCCACCTGGAACGGCTGGTGTCCTTCGGCACGCGCCACACCTATTCGGATACGCTGAGCTCCACCACGGGCACCGGCGCGGCCAGGCGCTGGGCCATGGAACGCTTCAACGGCTGGAGCGCCCAACACGAAGGCCGGCTGCGCACGGCGTGGCTGCGCTTCAACTACGACGATCCGGACTGCGGTCCCCAACAGGACCTGCGCAACGTGGTGGCCGTGCTGCCCGGAAGCCAGGTGGCCGACCCGGCGATCATCCTGATCGAGGCGCATCTGGACAGCCGCTGCGCGGACAACTGCGATCCGTTGTGCGTGGCCCAGGGCGCCGAGGACAACGGCAGCGGAAGCGCGCTGGTGATGGAGCTTGCGCGGGTGCTGTCCCGGTACACGTTCCGGCACACACTCGTGTTCATGCTCACCACCGGCGAGGAGCAGGGCCTGCTGGGCGCCGAGGCCCTGGCGCAGTGGTGCGCGGAGAACGGCGTGGCCATCAAGGGCGTGCAGAACAACGACATCGTGGGCGGCATCTGGTGCGGCGCCACCTCCAGCGACCCGGGCTGCCCGGTGGAGGGCACGGCGGACAGCACGCGCGTGCGGCTGTTCTCCAACGGCTCCGTCACCAAGCCCTACCGCGGGTTCGCGCGCACCATCCGGATGTTCTACGAGGAGAAGCTGCGCCCCCACGCACCCGTGCCGATGACCATCGAGGTGATGGGCCAGGAGGACCGCGAGGACCGCGGCGGCGACCACATCCCCTTCCGCGAACGGGAATACCGCAACGTGCGCTTCACGGCGGCGCACGAGCACGGCGATGCCAACGTGGAGGACAGCACCTACCACGACCGGCAGCACACGAGCGACGACGTGCTGGGCGTGGACCTCGACGGCGACCAGGTGATCGACAGCTTCTTCGTGGACTTCAACTACCTGCAGCGCAACGCGGTGATCAACGGCGTCACAGCAACGCTGCTGGCCCATGGTCCGCAGCCGCCGGAGGTGGTGGTGCACGATGAACCCGGCGGCATCCGCGTGTCGTTCACCCCGCGGCCCGGCCTGGCCGCCTGGCGCGTAGGGGTGCGGCAGGGGCAGACGAGCGTGCTCTTCAGCGCGGTGTACCGCACCACCGATACCTCGTTCGTGGTACCGGGGCTCGCGGCCGGCACGCAGTACTTCATCAGTGCCGCGGCCATCGACACGGCCGGGATCATGAGCGCCTTCACGCGGGAGTATGGCGTCACCAGCGATGCCACCACCCCCGAAGCCCCGCAGGACCCGCTGGATCTGGGGATCGCGTGCGATCCCATCGCCGTGCCCGAGCGCCCGATGCCGCCGACCACCCCACTGGCGCTGTGGCCGAACCCGTGCGCGGCCGGCTGCACCGTGCGCCTGGAGGCCCCGGGCACACTGGCCGACGGGCCGGTGACCTGGACGGTGCGTGAGGGCACGGGCCGGCTGGTGGAGCGCATGCAGCAGCCTTGGGTGCCGGCCGGTGGCTTCCAGTGGAACGCGCCGCATCGGCCGGGCCCCTACCTGATCACGCTGGACGTGCGCGGCCGCACGATGGCGACGGGGATCCTGGTGGTATCACCCTAATTCATCGAAACAGGCTGCGGCAGCCCGTAGCGGCGGTGGAGGCGCGCCCTGCGCTTCTCCAGCCTTGCCGAAGCCTTTTCCGTGCGCGGGGCGCGCGGTGTGCAGGCCAGTTCGCGGTTCTCAATGCGGCGCACGATGCTCTCCACCAGTGCGTCATCGCCTTCCGGATCGTAGGTGCTCTTCAGGTCGTTGCCGAAGATGCGCGCCACCCCCTGCCACACCCACGCGTTGAATGAGCCGCGCAGGCGCTTCACCAGTTCGTAGCTGGTCTGGCCGGTCTCCCGGTCGATCAGCTTGATCAGCAGGCGGCCCTGGCTGATGGTCATGTTCTTCAGCTCCTCCTCGAACTCCGCGCGCAACTCGGCCTCGGCCAGCTTCAGGTACAGCTCCTGGTCCCGGCCCTTGCCGATGGTGCCCAGGTCATGCTCGTACTGGTCCAGCAATTGGGCGGTTACCAGTGCGTAAGGGAACACCTTCTGCACGTTGCGGGTGAGCTTGTCGGCGCGCTCGGCCTGCCTGCGGGCCCGGGCCGTGAGACGTGCCTCCACGGTAACGTCGGGAAGCGTGAAAACCGGCATGGTGTCACCGCCGGCGATCACCACGGGGGAAAGGCCCTGGTCCTGGGCCCGGATGCTGCCGTTGAAGGCAACCATGCCCATGATGCACAGCAGGGACCAACGTACGTTCATGGTGATGAACGAAGGTAACAACGTGCGGAGCGGGTCCGCATTGCGCTGTTGAACGGCTCAGCGGCGCTTGAGTTTCCACGGCGACAGGCCACCGGCGGCCGTGGCCACCGGTGCGGGCCGCTGTGTACGCTCGGCGAAGAGGTGCCCCGCCACGAACGCCGCGGCCTCCAGTTCGCCCGCATCCGTGCCCTGCAGCAGCTCCGGGCGGAAGTGGTCCCGCACGAAATGCGTGTCATAGGCCCCCTCGCGGAAGGCCGGGTGCCCCATGGTGAACCGGCAGAACGGCAGCGTGGTCTCCACCCCGGCGATGGCGTAGTCGTCAATGGCCCGTTCCATGCGGCTGATGGCCTCCTCGCGCGTGGCCCCGTGGGTGATCAGCTTGGCGATCATGGGGTCGTAGTGGATGGGGATGGACATCCCCTCCTCGAAGCCGTCGTCCACGCGCACACCGGGACCCTGGGGAGGGCGGTAGGTGGTGAGCGTACCGATGTCGGGCAGGAAGTTGTTCGCCGGGTCCTCGGCGTACACCCGGATCTCGATCGCGTGGCCGTTGATCCGCAGGTCATCCTGCGTGAAGGGCAGCTTCTCCCCTTCCGCCACCCGGATCTGCAGCTTCACCAGGTCCAGCCCGGTGATCATCTCGGTGACGGGATGCTCCACCTGCAGGCGGGTGTTCATCTCCATGAAGTAGAAGTTGCGCTGCTCGTCGAGCAGGAACTCCACCGTGCCGGCGCCCACATAGTCCACGCTCTTCGCCACGGCCACGGCGGCCTCGCCCATGCGTTGGCGCAGCGCGGGGGTGAGCACGGCGCTGGGGGCCTCCTCCACCACCTTCTGGTGGCGCCGCTGCACGCTGCACTCGCGCTCGAACAGGTAGCACACGTTGCCGTGGGTGTCGGCCATCACCTGCACCTCGATGTGGCGCGGGCCGGCCACGTACTTCTCGATGAACACGCTGCCGTCGCCAAAGGCGTTCTGCGCCTCGCTGATGGCGCGCTCCAGGCTCTCCTTCAGCTCAGGCTCGGCGTTCACCACCCGCATGCCCTTGCCTCCTCCGCCGGCCGCGGCCTTGATCAGGATCGGGAAGGTGATGGTCTTCGCGACCTTCATAGCCTCCTCCAGCCCGCTCACCGCGCCTTCCGTGCCGGGCACCAGGGGCACCCCGAAGGCTTTCACCGCCTCCTTGGCGGCGAGCTTGTCGCCCATCACCTGCATGGCATGCGGCGTGGGGCCCACGAAGATCACCCCGGCCTTCTCCAGCGCGGTGGCGAAGGCGCCGTTCTCGCTGAGGAATCCGTAGCCCGGGTGCACGGCATCGACCTTCAGGTCCTTGCACACCTGCACCAGCCTGTCGATCACCAGGTAGCTCTCCTTGCTGGGTGCGGGCCCGATGCACACGGCCTCGTCGGCGAAGCGCACGAAGGGCGCATGGCGGTCGGCCTCGGAGTACACGGCCACGGTGGCGATGCCCATCTCGCGGGCGGAGCGCATCACGCGCAGGGCGATCTCGCCGCGGTTGGCGACGAGGAGCTTGTGGATCTTCTTGGGCATGCTGGAAGCCCCGGATACGGGGTCCGCGAAGATGCGAAGGCTTGGCCTCATCGGTTGGCTCAACGTGGAGGCAGCCGAACAACCATCACGGTGATGATGGTCCAACGCTTCGCCGCGTTCAAGGAGTTGAAGGCCGGTGGATACTCTGCGGACCCCGAGCTGCCGGCCATCGTGTTGACGCGTGAACGTGCCTTCGAGCGGCTGTTCGCAGAGATGCGGGGGCACGGGCGCGACCGGCGCCCCGGATCGCCGGTGCATCCATGGCGAACGCCAGGTCCTGTGGATGAACAAGCCAGACCCACGGACGATCCTTCGCCATCTTTACCTCATGCCCACCCGCCTCACCACCATGCTCCACCTGGAGCACCCGCTCATCATGGCACCGATGTTCCTGGTGAGCAATGTGGCCATGGTGGCCGAGGGCATGCGCGCCGGCGTGGCGGGCTGCATCCCCGCGCTGAACTACCGCACGCTGGACGAACTGCGGGCGGCGTGCCGGGAACTCAAAGCCGCGAAGGCCGCGTGCGGCAAGGGCGCCTACGGCTTCAACCTCATCGTGAACAAGAGCAACCCCAAGGCGGCTGGGCAATTGAAGGTGCTCTGCGAAGAGGGCTGCGACTTCATCATCACCTCGCTGGGCAGCCCGGAAGCCACGATCAACGCGGCGCACAAAGTGGGCATCAAGGTCTTCTGCGATGTCACGGACCTGAAGTTCGCGCAAAAGGTGGAAGCCCTGGGGGCCGATGCGGTGATCGCGGTGAACAACGAGGCGGGCGGGCACCGCGGCGGACTTTCACCCCAGGAACTGATCGTGCTGTTGAAGAAGCATTGCAGCATCCCCGTGATCTCGGCCGGTGGTGTGGGCAACAAGGCCGAGATGGACCAAATGCTGGCCTGGGGCGCGGAAGGCGTTTCGGTGGGCAGTCCCTTCATCGCCTCGGTGGAAGCCCCCATCACCGACGAATACAAGCAGGCCTGCGTGGAGTACAACGCCGAGGACATCGTGCTCACCGAGCGCATCAGCGGCACGCCGTGCACGGTGATCAACACGCCCTATGTGCAGAAGATCGGCACACGTTCGCCCTGGCTGGAGCGCATGCTGAACAAGAACAAGCGCCTGAAGAAGTGGGTGAAGATGCTCCGCTTCCACATCGGCATGAAGGCCACCGAGAAGGCGGCGCAGCAGGCCACATACAAGACCGTGTGGGTGGCCGGTCCGAGCATCCAGCACACCAAGGCCGTGGAGCCCGTGCGGGAGATCATACGGCGGTTGGCAGGGTGAAGCCTCTCGGGAGCTTGACCGGGAATGGACGTGCATCAACGGGAACAAGGGCATGCGAGGCGCTTGATGCGTAAGGCGGCCTGAGACCTTCCACTCACCCGAGCCACTGCTGGCGGATGATCTCCGGGAAGCGCGTCACCCGCTCCGCCAGCTCGGCCCGGAACAGGAACGGCCTCACGTCCTCCGCCTGCTGCTCCATGTCCAGCCCGGCGCAATGGGCAAGGAGGCGCCCGGCCAGGTCACGCTGGCTGTCCACACCGATGCGCTCGCGCACATAGGCCATATCGGGCCGGGCGTTCATGCCCAGCAGGAAGACCACGTCGAAGAAATCGCGGCCCTTGTTGCGCGGGCGGCCCAGGATGGCGTGGCACTTCTGCGCCAGCAGCAGGTCCGGGCTGCAGCATGGCACCGTGAAGGACACATCGAACTTGTCCAGGCGGCGCAGCTCCGGTTCGTAGACATGGTGCTGCGGCTCGGTGTCGAACTGGATCAGCACACGCTGTTCGGCATGACCGGTGAGTCCGTGCTGGAAGAGCAGGCCCGGGAAACGCACCCGGCAGCGGAAAGCCGTGCGGCTGCGCACCTCCACGTCCACCTGGTAGCCCTCGCGCTCCAGTCCCCGCCCCACCTCGTCGGCCAGCGCCTTGAACTGGTCCGCGGTGAACCCCTTGTTGTCGAAGTCGAGGTCCTCGCTGAACCGCTGGTTGCCATGCAGCAGCCGCAGGCAGGTGCCGCCCAGGAACACCAGCTTCGGCCCGTGCACACTGCGGAAGATGAGCTGCAGCATGCGGTACTGCAGGTATTCACGCAGGAGGAACGAGGTGCGGTCGTGCAGCTGCGGCGAATAGCCTGCGCGGATCTCATCCAGCGTGATCATGCAGCCAGTTCATCAGGTTGGTGTAGCGATGCAGCAGGGCCTTGGAGCCCGCAAGCCGGGCGAAGTCGTCCATGCGCGCCGGATCGATGGCCGCCCTGATGCCCGTGGCATCCAGCCGCCACGCCTCGAAGTCGGGTGCCTCCGCCACCGTGGGCTCCAGGTAGAGCAGGTCCAGCAGGGCCTTCTCCGGACCGGCCATCATCACCCGCACGCCCTGC
>Ga0315900_10010372_pt1 | contig 11667 bp, 22 predicted proteins | sample LakEriMetagenome_FD_203521 | JGI IMG/M metagenome (GOLD analysis project Ga0315900, IMG submission 203521) | Freshwater fungal communities from buoy surface, Lake Erie, Ohio, United States - Buoy 12 MA114 | ecosystem: Environmental > Aquatic > Freshwater > Lake > Lake biofilm | place: USA: Lake...
GCCTTCGTTCCGCCAGCTGTCAGAAGAAAGGCAGCGTATTTCTTTCCCGGTCTCGCGGTTGCGGATGATGCTCCGCGAGTCGACGACCTCGAGCATCTTGGACAACTTCGGCGACGCCTCGACCGACTGCTTCACCATCCGGTACATCGTCCGGGCCTGGAGCCGGTCGTTCGCCGCGAGGAACACGTCCTGGGCCGGGGCGTGGCAGGTCAGCATGAACTGGGCGAGCTGCGACATCAGGCTCGACTTGCGGTTCTTCTTGGGGACGAAGATGCCGCAGCGCTTGTATCGGAGCCGGCCGTCGGGCCGCCGCCATCCGAACAGCGGGCGGAGGACCTGCTCCTTCTGCCACTCGATCAGGTCGATCCGCTGCGGCTCGCCGCCGCGCTCGTCCGGGTGGCGACACAGCGTCGTGATGAAACTCACCGGCGCGTCGGCGGCCGCCTCGTCCCACTGATACCCGGGCAGGTACTCGGGCCGCGTCTTCGGGTCAGTTGCCGCGGAGGGAGAGCTTCGCGAGGACCGCGGCTTCTTCGTCGTCGTCTTCTTCGCCACTGGGCAACTCCTGTGGGATCCGGGCCGCGGCCGCGGCCGTCAGGCCGAAGTCGCGGGCCAGTGTGACGAAGTCCCGCCGCGAGTCACGGAGCAGCTTCGCCACCGGGCTGGCGGCCTGGCCCTTCTCGGTCGCGGTGATCCAGCCCTCGGCGGCGACCTGGTCGGCGAGCTGCTCGATCTCGGCGTGGAGGCGGCAGAGGATCGCGAAGGCGTCCACCCGGTCGGCGGTCAGGCGGCCGTCGGCGATCAGGATCGGGGCGGTCCGCTCCCAGAACGCCAGGGCCAGCGGGACCTTCTGGACCGAGGCCGTGGGGGCGATGTCGCCGGCCTGGGCCGGGCCAGGCCGAGCAGCCGCGCCGGCAGGATGCCCGAGCATCTGCACGCGGGCCACTGCGGCCCGCGACTTCTTCGAGTTTGGGTCAGGAAGGCGGCCACGGCGGCCCATGGAGTTCTCCGTTTTTTCGTTATTGGGTCGGAAATTAGCGCCAAGGGGCCTCGGGGCTTTGGCCGACTTTTTAGGTTTCGCCGAAGGGGTACCCCAAGCGCGCGACGTGCGAAAGGTAGGTTGATCGCGGGTTTGCGTAGTTCTGGTGGCCGTCGATAACAACAGCGGCGCTCTGCTTGTTGTTGCAGGCAGCGCAATTTGTGAACGTGTTCGTATCAGTATGGCCGTGCATCATGTTTAAAGGGTTGTTGATCGGCACTATATGACCAATCGTCGGAGCCAGACAACGATCTCCGGCGACTGTCTTGCGCCGTACGGATCGTTGTCGATCCGCCCTGCGAGTCCAGCGGCCTTTTGGCCGCATCACAGGTAGCCCTTCGCCCCCTGCTCTCGCCGTGTCTTGCGCCCATGGCACGACGAGCATCGGCAGGCCAGGTTCGCGTCCGCATCCGTCCCGCCGTCCTCGAGCGGGATCACATGGTCGACGTGGGCGTCGGCTCCGTAGCAGACGCGGCGGCAGTCGCGACAGGTGTAGTCGTCGCGGATCAGGATCCGCTCCCGCTTGGCCCGCCACTCGCTCGAGGTGTAGTGGGCCCGCTCCTTCGTGTGCGTGTGCCGCAGCTTGTGCGGCCGCCAGCGTTCGACGCGGGCGGGCATGGCCTACGGCTCCTGCGGCTTCGGCATCAGCGCCATCGCCTCTTCAATCGGCACGACTTCAACGGCTGGCAGTAGCGTGGCCTTGTCGGCCGCCTCCCACATCTCATGCAGCCAGCCGCCCGGTTCGACGGCCGTGAGGATGTCGGCCGAGAGCATCAGACGCCCATCCGCAAGGGCGCGAGGCATGGCAATGCAATCGGGTCGGCCGTACTCGGAGTGGAGTTCCGCGAGCCGTGCGGCCAACGCAGGCGAGAAGAGCAGGGCGTGTTCGCGGCCCCATTCGTAGGCTACGGGGAGCGTGATGTCGGAGAGGGTCATCAGACTTGCCTCCTTAGTGCCGTCTGGAATGCCTGCATTGCGGTATGAAACGCCGACGCTTGCGAGTCTGTCAGTTCCGCGCCAATGGAGTAGGATCGCAGCGATCCCAGAAAGTAACTGCCGGAAGGTGATCCGGCGACGTTGCTGGTAAACACAAACCAATTCCTAGTCTGGGCAGTTGGCGTGGCGTTTGTCGCGTTTGTGGCAACGCTTGTCCCGTTGTTGTAAAGGGTAATGAAGGTCGGCCCAGTTCTGGAGACAATCCTTTGCCCGCCAGCGTTGGCTACAGCGTTGTTTAGAGAGGCGAATGAACCCCAAAAGCCAAACTGCCCAGAGGAACGCTCGTCCATGCGGTAGGCATTGGTGCCGTCTTCCGACCCAATCGGGATGTATGTGAACGAGCCGGTCTGCGATCCGGCGCTCCGGTAGTAACTAATGTGGCCGGTCAAGACACTCGGAAGCGCGCTCGGTGCTAGACCTGTATTGAGGTAGCGGTTAGCGACTCCACACGTTAGCCCGCCACTCGCCCCCGTCTCGGCGTAGTCGCCCTGCACAAAGTTCACGTTCGTATCCAGCGTCCCGCCGTACTGCGTCCCCGTCAGCGACGGGCCGCGAAACAACGGCGTTCGCACGGCGTTAAGCGAAGCGTCGGAGGTGCCGCAGAACAGGTTCAGCCGATAGAAGCGGCCGCGAATGCCTGCCCGGTCGATCGCGTCACAGAAGGCCGACACGGCCCGCAGCGTGGACTGCGAACACGACCCGCCGTTCGCCACGACCCGCCGCACCCAGTCGAGCGCGTCGTGGTGGATACGAGGCGTCGCCAGGGCCATAGAGCGACGGGTCACAGAATCCTCCACCGCGAGATCGCGGTCGAGTAGGTGAGCGTCACCGATCCGCCGTCAGGAAGGAGCACGACGTTTGCCGTGGTCACCGAGCGGAAGCGGTTGGCGGCCGCGTTGGTGTTGGTCAGCAGTCGCAGCGCACCATCGGCAGAAGGTGCCGCCAGGCCGGTGATGTCCACGGCCGTCGAGCTCGACAGCCGGATGATGTCGGCAGCCCCCGGGGCGTAGTCGTTCTGGTTCGCCGACAGGCTCGCGGGCGTCACGATCACGGGGAGGATCGCGTCCGCGCCGCCAGTCTGGTGGGTCGAGGCGTGGGTCCCGAGCCGGGCCGCGGCCACGGTCCCCGAGGTGATGTCGGCCCCGGAGTGGGCGTGAGCCAGATCACGGATCGCCCCGAGGGTCACCTTCTCGGTCGTCGTGCCGGCGGCGTTCGTCGCCGGGACGACCGCGTTCGCGTTCGCCGTGCCGGCCGGGAGTTGGGAGATCTTCACGTCGGGCATGTGCTACTGCTCCGTTCGCAGGAAGTGGCCGTTCTCGGCCTGGAGTTGGTGGCCGTTCTCGGCGAGGATCGTGTTCGGCGACGCCGGGGCCCGCCGGAGCTGCTTCCGGAGGAGCGACAGGATCCGGAGGTTCCGCGGCGGCGAGCGGCGCGGTGGCGGTACTCGTGGCATGGTCAGAGTCTCGCCGTGTCGTCGTCACCGGCGAAGTCCGGCAGCGGCTCCCAGGTGGGGTTCCACGCCTCCAGGGTCCGCTCGGGCGTCCACGTCGCCCGCAGGGCCGCGGCCCGAGCCGCGAGCTCCTGCTCGTCGAGGTCCTCGAACGCTCCGCGGCCACCGCCACGGCCACGCCCGACCCGGAGGTCGCGGAGCTGGTCGGCCATGCGGGTCCGGAGGAGCGAGTAGGACACGCCGGCGGCAGCGGCGGCTTGGGCCTGGGTCGAGCCCGCGGCGATCAGCCGGCGGACGAGCATCTCCTGCTGCCGCGTGAGCAGGCGTCGCCCGTCCGGCTTGGCGGGCCGCTTCGCCACTACGCCCCCCGCACCGTGACCACGGTCCGGGCCGGCTCGCCCTTGGCGGCGTAGCGCTTGCGGACCCGCCCGTCCACGACCTGGTCGTCGTCGACGAACACGGCCCCCGAGGTCTTGATCGCGTCGGAGACGCCCTTGCCCAGGTTGTCCCAGTCACACCGCGGCGGGAACGCCGGGGCCGTGGAGCGTGGCTCCCCGGTCTTCGTCAGGTGGGACGGCGGCCTGGCGAAGATCGCCTCGACCTCGAGCACGACCGGCCCGTCGGTCCGCACCCAGCCGCCTCGGGCCGCGATCTTGGCGGCGAGCTCCACCGCCTGGCGGTAGGCGTGGATCGCGTGATCCTTGTCGACGTAGGCCCGGCCGCGGCCTCCCCAGGTGGAGATCTTGGGGCGAGGCTGCGGGACCGGGGGCCCGGGGATGGTGAACGTGATCGCGTCCATGCCCCGGCGATTGGACGGCGTCCACGCCACGAGTCCAGGCTACTGGACGGCCTGGAGGGCCGCGGCCCGGGCGTCGACCTCGCTCCAGGGCATGTCGTGCCAGTAGGCCACGGCCACGACCTCGATCAGGTACGCGGCGGCGACGAGCTGCTGGAGGTTCTGGAGCTGGTCGATCCGCTTCGCCGTGATCCCGTCGGACCAGGTCGCCCGGAGGAAGGCGGTCCCCTGGTAGCCGTCGATCCAGATCTTCTCGGGGATGTCGGCCTTCGCGGTCACGCGAAACGCGACGGCGGCCATCTCCGCGAGCTCGGTCTTGTCGATGTCCACCACGGCGTCCTCCGCGGGCATTGTCGGCCGTGTGGGTCAGGCGACGAAGTTCAGGCGAGGCGGGCGAGTAGGCCGCGAAGGGCGGCGAGCGTGTCGGTCACGTTATCCATCAGATAATCAGCGAAACCGCCTGGACGTTGTGCATATCGCAAGCGGCGCGGCGTGTTATACGGGGCCGTAGAATTGCTGGTTCTGTTGCTACGCCGTCCTCGTCACCACCCAGTAAATCAACGCCTGCCCCGCAAGCAGCACGGCCATCATGCCAACGTCAGTCCAACTGATTGCGGCGATCATTCATGTACCCTCTCGCGGCCTACTACACTCGCCCGGTGTAGTTTGCATCGGATGTGTATTGCCAGCGCCCTTGCCGGGTCGGAGGGCCGCTTTATCAGTGCGGTTCCTGTCGGCGTCTGTACGGGCTGTCGCCGCTGGCTCGGCGTCATGATTCGCAACAGAACCACGCGATGGAGCAGACGGCTCGCGGTGTCCTGCGGTGTGGTCAGTCATGGGTTCGCCGCTGCTCATCTTTGGCGTTCCACGACCTAAAACAGAACTCCCTGGCTCAACCGCTTCGCGGCGATCTCGCAGTAACGCTCCTCAATCTCAATGCCGATTGCCCGGCGCGACTCCAACTTGGCCGCCTCCAGCGCTGCGCCGCTGCCCATGAACGGGTCAACCACTGCCCCAGGCGGGCACTTGGCGATCAGTTCCCGCATCAACGCCACCGGCTTTTCGTGCGGATGCTTCCGCCCGAACCCCACCGAGTTCCACGACACGGCTGCGTTTACTCGGAGCACGCTAGTCCCGCGTTTCCCAGTGAACCCGCGTCCGATCACGTAAATCTCTTCTGCATTTGGCTTCCACGGGATCGACAGGTCGCCCATTCCTACGTGATCGCCCTTTTCCCAGATCAATAGCGCCTTCACACCGTCCGGCTTGGCTCGCTTCCATGTGCCAAAAACAAGAGCCGGACCAGCCCATTGGCTTAGAACCCAATCCCGCAAGGATGTGTCTTCGTCGCCTACAATCCCAGGCAGTGATGTTCCGCCGTTGTGTCCTGTCATCGAACTTTTGTATGCGATCCCGTACGGCGGGTCAGTTACCAAAACGTCAGCGTGAATCGTCGGCAGAATCTCCCGGCAATCCCCGTGATAGATCGTGATGCCGCCACGCTCGTAGTACGGTCGTGGAACCACACGATGGAGCAGACCCGCGTCGGCGTCAGTTGGCATAGCGTCGTCCTGTGGCTGCGGGCTGCTCATCTACGGTGTTCTGCTTCTACTTGCGGGCTGCTTGCTGGGTACTTGCGGGGAGTCGAATCTGCCCGCTGGCGAACCCAGCCCGCAGTGCGGCCGACACGCACGGGATGAAGTCTCCCGGCATTGTCAGTCCGTGCCGCAACGCGGATATGCCCCAGAGGTAGCAGGCGATCTCTCTGCCAAGATCGTCGGCCCACGCCGGGACGGTCGCCACAGAACCAGCCGATGCAACAGACCGCTCATTCTCGTCACTCATTCGCCACCTCCCATTCGCTCCAGCAAGCCGTCGATAATTCGCTGCCTGCCCCGCACCTCAGACGCACACAGGCCAATCTCGTCGGCGTACTGCGCCGCCTCGTCTCGCAACTCGCGGAGCGTCTCAGCCTCCGCGTCGGTAAGCGTCCAGTTTTTTCGCGAAAACTCTTGGCACGGCGGCTGGCGGTAGAGCGGCAAGACGCCGTGATTCCCGGTTACTGCCTCGTCAATCGCTTTGGCATCCTCTGCGAGGGCATAGACATCGTAGATGCGTTCGCCGTCCGCAAGCATCACCGCCCACGCCACCGGCTCCGTTGTATCGCCGGTGCCAAGTCCCTTCCCCAGCGGGGCTGAGGATTCAGAGGGCGCTGCTCTCGCCGCCGGCGCGGCGTCATGATTTGTCTTCGCCCGCTCGCGGAGCATTGCGTCGGCCCACAGGTAGGCAGACTGGCAAATGGCTTGACCGAAGGCATTCGACTCCTCGCCAACGTCATCGCTCGTCAGTAGCCCCGTCAACGCCGCTGCGGCGAAGTGGTCGCGGTCAGTCATGTCGCCCTCGTCGAGGTCCACGCCCGACCGGGCAGGGGCCACCTCGGCCCCCGACCCGGCAGGCTGTTCGTCAGTTCTCGTAGCGGATCACGGCGTAGTATCGCCCGTTCGCCCCGCGGAACACGGCCTTCTCCCGGATCCGATAGCGGCCGTCGTTGAAGCAGCAGTTCGCCAGGGCCTGCTCGGGCGTCGAGCCGTACCCGATCCCCTCCCGGCAGCCTGCCGTGCCGCGGTGGCCGAAGCGGCCCGTCCGGGCCATGTCGGCCGCGTCGTCAGCGGCGGTCGTGCGGACCACCGTCCGCGAGTAGTAGCGCTCGGCCCGGGCCTCGGTGGCGACGGCGAGCACGGCGAGCAGGAGCAGGATCCGGATCATGGGTAGGGTCCTCGAGGTAGCCCGCCGGTCCATCGGCGGCGCGTGCGGTCAATCGTGGCGGATGGGCGGCGCGAGTCTAGGCGGCGCCCTCCGCCCGCAGCTTCGCCGACTCGGTGTTCCCTGCCTCAGACTGGACGGCCGGGCCGTCAGGCACGGTCCGTCCGTCCTCACGGGTTCTTGAGGAACCCTTGAGGACAATTGAGGAATAGGGCGCACAGCCTGTGCGCGCGCCGGACACACCCTGTGCGCGCTCCGGACACGGGGTGTGCGCGTCGCGCGCACCCACGGTGTCCGGGGTGGACACGGTGTGTGTCCGGGGGGCGCACACACTGTGTGTCCCTCCCGCGCACGGCTCGTGCGCGCTCTTTTGGGGGGTGATGAACTTGTATTTTTGTCGCTTCCCTGGCTCGCACGGACCGGCCGCGATCACGCCGCAGGCGATGAGCTGGGCGAGGCCGCGTCTTATGGCCGTCGGTTGGACTCCGGCCGTTTTTGCTGCCCCCCGGGCCGAGATCCTGAACACGCAGGTCTTGTAGTCTGCCCAGCACAGGGCGAGCGCAAAAACAAGCCGCCCCTCGGACCTAATCTTTCCAAGGGCTCCGCTGCGGATGATCGCCTCGTGACGCCTCCGCATTTCGCCCCTGGCGCTCGACTGCTCTTTTTGCGTCACATTGCCCCCCAGTCGTCAAAAGCCGCGTCTCGCGAAGTCTGAGCGTCCGTGAAGGTCTGGAGACGCCCGTCGAACGTCGTGACGATGTCCTCGCACGGCCCGTGCCGGTTCTTCTTGCAGGCCCAACGAACGTGCCGGAGCCCGTTCTGGTCTTCGTCCTGGTCCGGCACGCCAAGGAGCAGGATGTCCGCCGCGAAGTCCAGCTCGCTCGACTCCTTGCCGATCGCCCCGATCCGGGTGTCGCCAGAAACGCCCTTGGCGATGTTGCTCACGCAGACCGTGGCGACCTCGTGCTCGAGAGACAATCGGCGGAGCCGCTTCACGATCCCGTCGATCTCGGCACGGCGGTCATGGGCGCCGTCGAGCTCGACGAGCTGGACGTAGTCGATCACCACGACCCGCGCCTTCTTCTCGATCACTGCCTGCTCGATCTTCTGGATCGTCAGAGGCGGGTTGACAAGGGACAGCCTGTCACCGACTGCCGCCGCAAGGTTGTAGCCGGCGCCCCTCGCTAGGTCGGTCCTTTGGTCGGCCGAGGACATCGTCACCTTGTGCATGGTGCCCCGTGTCGACCAGTGGCAGATAGCCCTCCGCGCCAGGGCTTCTTTTCGCATCTCCCCGAGGCACCAGACCACGTTCAGGCCCTGGTCGAACTCCAGGGCACCGAGAACGAGCTGGAGCGCAAGAGCCGACTTTCCGACGGACGGCGGCGCCGCCACGACGAACAATCCTCCGACGGGCAATCCGCCTCCGCCAAGCCTATCGACCGGCGAAAACCCAGTCGAAACTACTGGAGTTTCCGTCATCCTGGACCACTCGTCGACCGCGTCCATGAGTGTGTCCATCCGCTCGGCGTTTTCGACGTTCGATGCGGCGTCTTGAACAGCCTTCGTCGCCGCCACGATGTCGGCCGAGGACGCCTCCGGGTCATTCACGGCCGCCTGTAGGTCGCTCGCGGCATCGGCGACCAGGCGGCGTTTCCAGGCTGATCGGATCTGCCATCCGTATCGATCAACACCGAGGCTGTAGCCGAACCGACACGATCTCGACCGAAAGATCAGGTCGACGATCAAGTCTTTACAGGCCATGTACCGAGGCTGCGCCACAAGGTCCGACATCGTCGGCTTTTGTTCTGCCGCCAAAGCTCCGCAGACGGAGTCATAGACATCGCGAGCCGTGTCGCCCGAGAACGAGTCTCGCGGTACGAGCCCAGACACAACTCGTGCGCGGTCTGGGTCGTCGGAGAACAGCTCGAGCAGGCCGGCGAGGTAGTCGTGTTCTGCCTGGTTGTCGTTCACTGGATAGGCTCCACTATGTAGTCGACCCGCTTCCCTGCCTTTTCGCTCAAAGCGTCGCGAACTAGGGCCCTAACTTCGCTGCGCATCAAATACGACGCGCCCGCGCCAGCCGCCATAGATACAACGAGCACATCTCCCCTCCAGGATGCGCCGGGCGCTGTCTCCAGAATGTCTTTAGCAAGCCCAGGGATATCGACAGACTGAAGCAGATCCCAGGCGCTTGGCAGCAGTATTTCCCGCCTTCCCGACAGAAGACGCCCCTTGAGTTCTGCCCACGACACGCCGTCCTTGCGGAGTGCGACGACGGCGTCGACGAACAGTTCCGACTCTCGGGTCTCGACCGGGTCTTCGTTCGTCCGGCCGTGCGTGAAGTCGTGGCATGCGTTACACCACCCAGCCAGGTCCTCGAGCCGCTCGTTGTACTTTCTGGCGTATGTCAAATGATGAACGCACTGCATCTCATTTGTGTCACACCTCTCGCATATGCCATCACACCTGTCACGCACGGCGTTACGAAGTAACGCCCACTCCCGGCTGCACAAGTAGGCCGCGTACTTCTCGCGGTCGTCCTTGATGGATCTCCAGTCGCTCACTTCACCCTCCAAAGCCGTGCCCCGCTCGTCCCGTGGCCCTTCCGCCTGACCGCGAACCCGACCGCCTCGATCAGCCCCCTCCGGGCCAGCGTCCCGAACACGGCCCCGAACGCCCGGGCGTCGTGCGGGACCAGGCCGCGAGCCTGGCAGGCGTCCACGAGCTCCTCGCCCGACATCGGCCGGCCCGCCTCGCGGAGCAGCTCGAGCACCGCGGCCCGGGCCGCGTCGGCGTCGAAGCCGGCGGCCTGGGCCTTGGCCTGGCAGGCAGCGGCCGCGGCCTCGCCGGCCCGACGGGCGGCCGCGAACAGCGGCAGCGATTCGATCGCTTCGAGCGTGGTCTGGATCATGACCGCACCGCTCCGACGATTTCACGCGAAGACTTGGACGCCACCTCGCAGTCGCAAGCCCCGCCGGGCAAAACAGCGTCGGCGACCTCCTGTTCGATGGTGAACTTCAGGTAAACGGACGGGCCCGCCTTTTTGTCCGTCGAAGTGACCATGTAGCCCTTCGACCTGTCGGACGTTCGTGTCAGGATCCACTGGCGGGTCTTCTCGTCGTAGCTCGGGATCGCGTGATCGCCGACGAACCATCCGGCCTCGTCCAGCAGCACCCGCGCCAGACGGAAGATGATATGGACGGCGCCCTTGCCCTTGTGCTTGTAGACGTAGACGCGGAAATCGGACCCTGAAGACGCGAACCCGCCGTAAACCTTCTTCTTCTCGAATGTCAGCATCGCATCGCTCCTGTTTGTGAACTTCCTCGATCCCTTGTGTGGTGCCCCGTCTCGTGGGGCGGCCGGCAGACGCCCGCGTCGAGAGGGCCGCGTCGTCTGCTGCCGGTGTTTTGTCGCGACCGCCGGCGGCGCTCTCCCCGGGGCCGGTGTGAGCAGCCCCTGCGGCCGGGAGCGGCCTGGCAATTTCAGTCCCCCGTGTAGTGCAGCGGGCCTATCGGCCCGAGCTTCTGGTCGATCACCTCGCGGCCCCAGCGGACGGAGAACGCCTCCTGGCACGCCTCCGCGTCCGCCTGCGGCCGCCGCCGGTACATGGCGGCCATGCTGACCTGATTCCGGATCCCGGCCGCCTCGTGGCTGCTCGTCGCGGAGAGGATCCGCTCGATCGCCGTCTCGGTGGGCCACTCGCCGGCCGTCTCGATGCCACTCATGGGTCGCTCCTCAGAACGGGATGTCGTCGTCGGGCACGTTCGACGCGGCGTCGGCCTTCTGGGTCGGCGTCCGCTTGGCGACCGGCTTCGCCGCCGGGGCCGGATCGGCCGCGGAGAAGCCGCCGACGTTGACGAACGTCCGCCCCGAGTTGCCGACCTTGTGGTAGACGCGGGCCTTCACCCTGCGGTCCTTCAGCGTCTCGGGCGAGGCGGCCTTCCACTCCGCAGGCGTCAGCCCGAGGGCCGCGACCAGCTCGCCGACGATCCGGGACGCCCACTGGACGCCCTTCGGGTAGTCGGCGAACACCAGGCCGTAGCGGCGGTCGTCGTGGGCCAGGTCGATCCGGATCCGCTTGGCGTCCTCGACGACCTTCGTGATCCGGAGGTCGTGCTCGCCCTCCGGGACCATGTCCCGCTCCTCCCGCGTTGCCGCGACCGGCTCAAAAAACTCGTTCAGGTCCCAGTCCATTCCGTCGACTCCTTCCTCGTGAGCCCGGCCCTCTCCGCATACGCTCGGATCGCGGCCTGGTGCTCGGTCGTGTACCTGTTGTGCCCGTATCGCTTCTCTGGCTTGCCGACCTCGCGGACGGCCTTCCTCACGTCCAACTGCCCGAGGGCCGGGATCTCCGACTGGACCCACGCCCAGAGCTCCGACCAGCGGAGCCACTCGCGTGGCTCGGCGTCGCCCCGGAGCCGCGAGAACGTCAGCCACTCCACCCGGCTCATGTCGCCGCCTCCCGCCGCAGCTTCTCGGCCTGCTCGTGGAGCCGCAGGGCCCAGCCCTGGAGGCGGTCGGCCGCCTCGAGCAGGGCCGCGGCCCGCGAGTGGTGCCAGCCGTCGGCCCGCTTCAGGACGAAGCCGTCGTGGAGGGCGACGTACAACTCGCCCGACACGTCGA
>Ga0315900_10010375_pt1 | contig 11665 bp, 8 predicted proteins | sample LakEriMetagenome_FD_203521 | JGI IMG/M metagenome (GOLD analysis project Ga0315900, IMG submission 203521) | Freshwater fungal communities from buoy surface, Lake Erie, Ohio, United States - Buoy 12 MA114 | ecosystem: Environmental > Aquatic > Freshwater > Lake > Lake biofilm | place: USA: Lake...
CGCGACCGCCGCGAGGACGACGCCGCCGGCGCACCAGGTCGCGGCAAGCTTGCGGCGAGATCGTTCGAGCGCGGTCGGCGTCATTCGACCACCCTCACTCTCTGCAGCAGACGCCAGCCGCCGCTCGTACGGCCGTAGGTCACCCACCACGCGCTGCGCGCGCCCTCGCAGCGCACTTCGATGGCGAACGACCAGACATCGCTCGACGCGACGAAGCGCGGCAGCCGCGCGGCAGAGGCGCCCGCGCCGTCAACCGGGCGGCTGTCGTCCTCGAACGCGAACGCACCGACGGGCGCGACTTTTCCGAGCGCACGGTGCTCGCGCACGACTTCCCACACGCTGCGCCCGAGGATCGTCTCGGCTGCGCGGACAACGCCTTCGGGCGCGGTGTGGACATTGATCACCGCGGCTCCGCCGTCGTGCGTCGCCACGAATGCGGCGATGCCCAAGCCCGGCGGAGTCTCTTCGCCTTGCGACGACCCGCGCACGACCGTCGGCCAGACGGGAATGTCAGACGCTTCCGACCGCGATCGCGCGGCCACGAGATCGAGGCCTCGAGCCACCGATGCGCGGCCGTCGTCAGAGAAGCGGCCCGCAACCGTCGGCGGAAGCGCCGCAGCCAGCCCATCGCCGCGCACCGCGTCTTCCCACGGGACCATGCCCCGCTGGTCGAAGGCGAGCACTGCGATGTCGATCGCGCATGGCTCGCCGCCGAGCTCAAGCGCGCACGACTCGCGAAGCACCTCGACCATCGGTGCGTTCGCAGCCGGGTCGAGCACCACCGCCCCCGAACGCTGCGCAAGCCACGCCTCGAGCGCGGGTGCGAGCGCGAGCGCGGCATCGTCGACGAGCGCCTGCCGTCGGTCGACGCGCTGCGACACCATCGCCGTCGTTGCTGCCTGCGCGGCGATCGTGGCGGCGGAGAGGCCGACGACGACGGCGGCGAGCACGAGAAGGAGCGCCATCCCGCGGCGTGGCGCGGCGCTGCGCGGCCGCGAGTCTGCGTTGCGGGTCTTCAGCGGCATGCGAACCTCCCCACGACCTCGGGCCCGTTCGCGATCGCGATCGACACGGTCACTTCGCCGCGCTGTCTGTCGAGCGCCGCGGTCCACAGCGTGACATCGGTCGCAAGCACGCGCCGGACGCGCGCGCCATCGGATGCGACATCCTCGGTTGCAAGCACGCCCGCGCCGGGCTCGAGCCGATAGCTCCGCTCGACCGCCCCGCGGATTTCGCCCGCCGAGGACCGCGTCGCAAGCACAAGCAACCCATCGCCTGCCGACCGCACGCGTTCGATTGCTGGCAGAACCGCAGCCTGCGCATCGAGCGGACGGTCGAACGACGCGAGATCGACCTCGACGGCGCGAAGCACCGCGCGCGCGGTCGCATCGGCCGAGGCGCGCGCGCCGACGCCGTCCGAAACACGCACCGCCATCGACGACCACGCGAAGACGGCGACCGAGAGCATGCTCGTGATCGCGATCGCGACGAGGGTCTCGACAAGCGTGAGGCCGCGCGCAGAGCGAACGCGCCGTGCATTCGTGCGGACGCGCGGACGACGCCGCTTGATCGCGATCCGCCGCACGCAGGTCGCATCGCCGAGGCGGAAGGCGACCCAGCGGATGACTTCCGCGGCAGGCGCGGCCTCGATGGAAGAGTCGATGGCTGGGTCGATGGCTGGGTCGATGGGAGCTTCGACGCGCGCGCGCTCGTCGCGGGTTGTCATCGCCAGCACCTCGAAGCGCACCGATACTTCTTCCAGCACGCGCCCGTCCGCATCGCGAAGCGGAACGCGCAGTTCGCCGGACGACGGCGGCTCGACGGGTGCCGCTGGCTCGTCGAGCGACATCGCGCCAACCGCCTCAACCGCATCGCCCTGCGGGAGCAAGCGCGGATCCGCCGCCACCTGATCCGCCGCTGCACGGACGCGCGCTGCGTCATCTGCGCCATGACGCGCGGTTTCGCCCGTCGTCGACGCCCGCGCCGCGCGCGCAGCGCCTGTCAGGATCGGCAGCGTTGCGGCCGCGACGATCGCCAGGAGCGCCGTGGCGACCACCGCCTCGACCAGCGTCATCGCCCTCTGCGTTGAACGAGCGGTGCGCAGCGCAGTCATCGCGTCACCCTCCCGTCGACTTCGCTCGCGCCCGTGGCGCCGCGGAAGCGAACGATCGCGAGCTCCGCTCCGTCGGCCACGCGCGACAGCCGCACGCCGTAGTCGTCGGTGCGACCAAGCGCATCGACCTCGATGCGGTCGCGCGATGCGCCGCCAGCGGTGTCGACAAGCGTCGCCCGAACACCGCGCGGAAGCGATCGAACGACGAGCGCAGACGACGCACGCGCATCCGCCTTGCCCGCTTGCCACAACTCAAGCGACGCGCCATCCCGCGAGAAGCGAACCGTCACCGCACCCTCGGCGCGGGCCGCAAGCCGCGCAAGCGCATCGACCGCGCGCGTGGCGCCCACGGCCTCGGTGCGCTGGGCCTGCACGCCGCCACCCATCGCGCCCGATGCAACGACACCCGCCGCAAGTGCAAGCAACGCAACCGCCGCGAGCACCTCGATCAAGGTCATCGCGCGAGCGGCGTGCGAAAGCCGGCGGGCAGACGCCGTCACGGCGCAGGCACCTCGTCGCGCAGCCGGGCCGAAGTCACATCCTCATCCTCGCCCGCGCCGCCCTGCTTGCCATCGGCGCCAAGCGACATCAGTTCGAACGGTTCGCCATCGGGCCCCGGAGTCAGGTAGAGGTAGCGCCGGCCCCACGGGTCGAGCAGCTTCTCGCCAGGAAGATAGAACGAGTGCTGCGCGTTCGCGGCAGGCGCCGTGAGCACGAGAAGTCCGGCGTCGGTCGTCGGATATGCGCCGCGCTCGATGCGGTACGCCTCGAGCTTGCCCGAGACGACCGAGATTCCTGTCTTGGCGAGTTCGCGCTTCGCCTTGCCGAACGAGCCCGCGAACCCGACATAGAGCGTCCCCGCGATCAGGCTCAGGATCACGACGACCGCAAGCACCTCGACGAGCGTCATGCCGCGCGCACCGCGCACAGCGAACGATCCACGGAAATCCGACTTCACGCATCGACGCATCACAAGACCTCCTGCAGTCGGATGAGCGGCAGCACCGCCGCCATCACCACCGTGCCGATGAAGAACGCAAGAACCACGATGACGGCAGGCTCGAGAAGCGCCGCCAGCCTTTCGACCATCCGCCCCACCTGGCGCTCGTAGCGTTCGCCGATGCGGACGAGCACCGCGTCGAGCTCGCCGCCTGCCTCGCCCACCGACACGAGCCTGCGAAGCTCCGCGTCGAACCACGCGGGTTCGGCGAGCGCGTCGGCGACGGAACTCCCCTGCTCGATGCGGCGCGCGGCGTCGGAGAGTGCGACCGACAGCCCGCGCGAAAGCCCGCGGTGGGCGGGCGCCGCCACGCGAAGCGCGTCGACGAGCGGTACGCCCGACCGCACGAGTTCGGCAATGCCGAGGAGCGCGCGCGATACGGCGAGCCTGCGGACGGCGAGCGGCAGCAGCCGATCGACCCGCGCGCGGACCCCGACCGACCCTTGCCGAAGCACCATCGGCGCGGCCACGCCCAGTGCGACGACCACCGCACCGACAGCCGCCGCGATGACCCACCACCACGCCGCCGCGAAGCCGCCGAGATCCATCACGAACTGCGTGAGCGCGGGCACCTCGAGCCGCGCCGACTGGAGAATCGACGCAAGCTGCGGCAGCGTGCGGGTCGCAAGGAACACCGCGACGCCGACGCCGATGCAGGCGACGACCGAGGGATAGGCGAGCGCCGACACCAGTCGCTGTCCGAGGCGCGCGCTGCGCCCCTGCCGCTCGGCGACCACGCGCAGCGACTCGGGCAGCGTGCCCGCGACCTGCGCCGCCTCGACGATCGCGACCTCGGCCGCATCGAACCACGACGGATGCGCCCGCATCGCCTCGGAGAGCGACCGCCCCGAGCGCAGCGCCTCGCGCATCGCGACGAGCGTGCGCCGCAGTGCGCGCGGCATGCCGCCGTTGGCCGAGATCAATGTGTCGAACGCCTCGAGCAACGGCACGCCCGAGCCAAGCAAAGTCGCGAGCCCGTCGAAGAGGTCCGCGCGTGCCTCGACGCGGCGGCCGCGAAGCCATCGTGTCGTCGCGGCATCGCCTGCGGCCGCGCGGTCGGCGTCGGCCGCCGTGCCCGCCGCCTGCGCACGCTCGCCGATGCCAGCGCCACGCTCGCCGCCATGGTCCGCCGCACGCGCCGGACGCGCGCGCGCCGCGCCGTCCGCTTCCAGCCGAAGCACCTGCAGCCCAACCGCGCGGAGCGCCGCGCGCACCTCGGGCGCCGTTTCGCCGGCGACCTCGCCACGACGCTCGACGGGTCGCGTCGGGTCGCGCAGATCGATGGCTTGGTACTTCCAGACATGCATCGCGTGGCGCTCCGCCTTCAAACCCAGTTAGATCGCGCCGACCAGAACGCGGTCGACTTCCTCGCGCGTGGTCGCACCCTCGCCGACGAGCCGCGCGCCCTCCTCGACGAGCGTCGTCATGCCCTCGGCGCGGGCCGCATCGCGCAGCCGCTGCGCGTCGGCGCCCTGCGTCACCAGCGCACGCACGGCGTCCGTCACCGCGAGCAGCTCGAAGACACCCATGCGCCCGCGAAGCCCCGTCTCGAGGCACTCGGCGCAGCCGCGCCCGCCGCATGCGCCGTGCACGCGCCGCACAAGGCGCTGCGCGAGCACCGCGCTCAGCGACGCCGACACGAGGTACGGCTCGACCCCGAGGTCGATCAGGCGCGTGAGCGCGCTCGGCGCATCGTTCGTGTGCAGGGTCGAGAGCACGAGGTGGCCGGTGAGGCTCGCCTGGATCGCGGTGCGCGCGGTCTCCGCGTCGCGGATCTCGCCCACCATCACGACATCGGGGTCCTGCCGAAGGATGTGCCTGAGCCCCGTCGCAAAGGTGACACCCTTGCGCGAGTTCACCTGCGACTGGCTCACCCGCAGGCCCGCCGCCGAGAGGTCGTACTCGACGGGATCCTCGATCGTCATGATGTTGACGCGCGCGCTTCCGATCGCGGTGAGCGTCGCGTAGAGCGTCGTGGTCTTGCCGCTTCCGGTCGGTCCGGTCACCAGGATGATGCCGTTCGCGCGGCGGGCGCGCTCGAGGAACGGTGCCGCCACCCGCGCCGGCATGCCGAGCGCGCCGAACTCGGTCAACTGCTGCTGGTGGTCGAGGAGCCGCAGCACCGCGCGCTCGCCGTGGCTCGTCGGCACGGTCGAGATGCGCAGGTCGATCGGCCGCTCGCCGATCGAGACCGTCGCACGGCCGTCCTGCGGCACGCGGCGCTCGGCGATGTCCATGCGGCCCATCACCTTCACGCGGCTCACGACGGCGACCGCAAGTTCGGGTGCGAGGGTGCGCACGTCGTGCAGCACGCCGTCGACGCGGTAGCGCACGATCGTCGCGTCGGGGAGCGGCTGGATGTGGATGTCGCTCGCGCCGCGGCCAAGCGCCTCGAAGAGGATCGCGTCGACGAGCAGGACGACCTTGCCCTTTCCCTCGACATTGAGGAGATCGCGGTCGGCGAGCGCGAGCAGGCGATCGACCGAGCGCGCTGCCTCGCCCGAGAGGGAGTCGCCCGCCGCAGCGTCGCGAGCGGCCGCGCCTTCCGCATCGCCCCCCCCCACGCCGCGTGGCGCATCGCGTCGCTCGCGCTCGTAGAGCTCGTCGACGAGCCGCGCGACGAGTTCGCCGTCGTCGCGCCGCACGCGCACGGCGCGCCGCAGGCGCGCGCCGATGTTCGCAAGCACCGCATCGGGCGTCGCCGCAGCGGCAACCAGCCGCTCGCAGTCGCCGCAACCCGCATCGTCGACCGCCGCATCCGCCGCCGCCCCTGCCCGGTCTTCACCCCCCATTCCTTCGCTCGCCACGAGATGCCGCCGCGCGAACTCGCGCGGGATGCAGTCGACGAAGCGCGGCGCGCGGCCGCTCATCGGACCACCTGCGGCTCGACCGTCGGGAACCCGTCGTCGATCTTCGCTTCCTGCGCGGCAAGTTCGCTCGCGTACTTGAGGTCCTCGAAGCCGCCCTGACGCAGGATGTTCGCGCGGATGAAGACATAGAACTTCGAGCGTGTGCGCGTGACCGAGCGGCTCTTGAACGCCTCGCCGAGGATCGGGATGTCGCCGACGAACGGAATCTGCGAGATGCCCTCGAGGTTGCCCTCGAGCTGGAGACCTCCCACCGCGACGGTGAAGCCGTCGGGAATGGTCACGACCGACTTCAGCTGGTTCTGCTGGCGCGGTGGCGGAAGCGTGGGCACGGCCGAGTCGCCGATGAAGCTCGAGATCTCGACCGAGTAGTCGAGGAGCAGATGATCGCCTTCCGCGATCTGCGGCGTCACGCTGACCACGGTGCCCGCGTCCTGCGTGCCGCTGAAGCTCGTGGTGGCGACGGTCTGCGACGCGTTCGTCGACAGCACGGGTTGCTGGAGGACGCTGGTGAGGAGCGCCTGCTTGTTGTTCGCGACAAGCACCTTCGGAATGTTGAGCGACCGGCCCCGGCTCAGGGTCTCGAGCGCGCGGATGAGCGCGCTGAAGTCGCCGGGGCGCAGCATGAGCGCCGTCCCGCCGGTACCCGGCGCGGGCGGGGCGGTCGAGCCAGCGCTCGCGGTCGAGAGTCCGAACAGCGACGACAGCAGTGTGGCGGTGCCGTTCGATACATCGAGCTTGCTCAGCTCGACGCCGAGGTCGACGGCCTGGTCATCGGTCAGGCCGACCACGAGCGCCTCGATCATCACTTGCGACTGCCGGATGTCGATCGAAGCGAGAAGTGCTTCGATCCGCGCCAGCATGCGCGCGCTCGCGACCACGATGATCGAGTTCGTGCCCTCGTCGGGCGTGATCGTGAGATCCGCCGAGCGGATCGTCATCGCGGCACCCGACGTGGGCGCGCGCGCCCCGCCTGGCGCGGCCGATGCGCCGCCCTGAGGCACGGGCCCTGTCGTACCCGCCACGGGGTTGCCCGTCGCGGCCGTCACCGCCGAACCGGCGCCCGGCGTCGGCACGCGCGGCGTCGCGGGAGGCGGTGTCGCGAGCACGGGACGCGCGGCGTTGTCCGCGCCTTCCGCACGGGCGCCCGCAGCGCCCTGCTCGCCCGTGTCGGCGACGGCGTCGATGAGCCCGCCAAGCACCTCGACCACCTCGCGCACGGGGCGGTTTCGGACGACGAACGTGCGCACCTGCCGGCGCTCGTCCTGCGGCACGGCGGCCAGCCGCTCGAAGAGCGCGCGGATCGCCGCGTGCTCGGACGGCGTCGCCGTCACCACGAGCGCTCCGGTGAGCTCGTCGCGCACGATCTTCCAGCGGCCCGCCGAGCCCTGGGGGCCGGCATCCTTGCAGGTCGACTCGACGAGCGCCGCCACCTCGGCGAGGCCGAACGACGCGGCGGCGTAGGTCTCGGTCACGGTGGCCGCGGGCTGGTCGAATGCGGCGAGAAGTTGCTTCCACGCCGCGATGTCGCGGTCCGATCCGCAGAGGACGACGCTCGCTCCGTCGGCCGATGCGATCGGCTTGCCGCGCAGCGTCGACTTGCTCGCGTCCTCGCGGGCGGCGACTGCGGTCTGCGCGGATGCGATCAGTTCCTGCGCGCGGACAAACCTCGCGGGAACCACCTCGATGCGCACCTCTGCGAGCGGCTGGTCGATGAGCGAAAGCAGGTACTCAGCCTGCTCGATGCGCGACGCATAGTCGGACACGATGATCAGGTTCGAGCCCTCGATCGGGTATGCGCCGCCGACCTGCCGCGAAAGCACCTGCTTGATCGGTTCGACGAGTTCCTTCGTCTCGCGGTGGCGTGCGCGAAGGACGACCGACCGGAATCCGCCGCCTTGGCCCGAGACGGTGGAATCGCCAACGGCCGCGTCGGCGAGCGCGTCGTCGCCGTCGCCCCCGCCGCGTTCAAGCCGTGCGGCGTTGGCAGCCTCGCCGGCTCGCACGATGCTCAGGATTCGGCTTCCGGGCCGCCGCACGCTCGCGAGTCCGTTCGAGGCAAGGAGTTCATTGGTGAGCGCCCACAGCTCGTCGGCCGAGAGCGGCTCGGAGACGCGGATGGTGACCTTCGCGCCGAGGTCGCCCTGCGCGTACTCGACCTCGAAGCCCTGCTGTGCCGCGCAAAGGTCGACGAGGCGCGCGAGCGTGACCTCGCCGTTGAGGACCGTCTTCGCGTCGCCGCGTGCGAGCGGCTCAGCTGTCCGAGGTGCATCCTGTGGCGAGACACCTGCGGCCGACGTGCATGGCCATGATGCCACGCACGCCAGCGCCAGAACTGCCGCACACGGTGTCGCACGAAGCGCCCGAGGCCTCGGCGCGCTCATCTCGGACGGTCGCTGGCTCATGGGGTCGAACTCCACAACGCGGCGCGTTTCACGTGCCAATCGCAACCACCGCGTCACTCCGCAACAAGCGCAGCCTCGACCGACGGCAGCAGCGCCGCGATCGATGCGGCGGCCGCCGCAACAGCAGGCTCGGCGCGGGTGTTCGCAAGAAGCGTCGCGTACTCGGCCTCCAGCGGCTCGCCCGTTCGCTGGCAACGCGCCTCGCGACGAACCGCGCGCTCGAGCTGCTCCCACGCCGCCTCGCTGCGCACGACGGCGGTGAACTCGGTCGGAACCCGCCGCTTTCGGCCCGCATCGATCGCGTTCAGCGTCGCCACGGTGCTCAGGGGCATCGTCTCCAGCGCTTTGTTGCGAAGCGCGGTCCGAAGCCCGGCAAGCGTGGAGGAGTTGGCCTGCACTTCAACTTCGCGTCCGGAAATCGTCGCGGCCGCCTCGACGCTTCCATCGTGCGCCGCCTGCCGCGCGTTCTCGAGGGCTTCGGTGGAGGCGAGCATCGCGGCCTTCGCCGACTCGAGCGCGGCCAGCGACGCCGGCGCCGATGCCAGCTGCTGCACGATCGCGTTGCAGCCGGCGGCATCGATTCCCGCGGCGGCAAGCGCTGCTGCATCAAGGCCGATCTCGGCCGCGATGCGACGCGCGCTCGACAGCTGCTGCGACGATTCCTGCGCAGCCATGGGGCTCACCGGATGCGGCGCAAGGGCAAGGGAGACTTCGCACGGAGCGCTGAACGTGCCGCAGGCGACGATGGTGCATGCCAGCGCTCGACGAGGCATCAATCGGATCTGAGAAATCATCGGGTCCTCCACCTGAATGGGCGACAAGGCGATGCGAGCAGTCCGGCGGACAAGTTCAGGCGCGCTCCTCGCGCCGCTCGCCTCATGCACGCTTGTGGTGTCGCATTCGTACTGGCATCGATCACAGACGAAAGTACTGACAGAGATGAAGGAAGCAATTCGGGCGTGTCTACTTTGCCGACAAATCTTCGATTTGTAGTTGACTCCGCTGACGCGCGAGGTACGTTGGTCGGAACGATGCATGACGCGTCGTTCATGAGGGGCTTCTGCGCGCATGATGTCCCGCGCGAAGGGTGTTTGGATGACACCTCTGGACAACTGAGGCTTTGGATGTGTGAGCCGCATGCGCGGCCCGGTTGTCTCCGTGGCCGAATGCATCGGATCGGGCTTCCTTGGCGGCATATCGCGCTTGTCGGCGCGAGGGCTGTCCTGTTGCCCGCGCACGCCAAGCGCGCGAGACGGCGGAATTCCACGTGAAGGCATGTGTCACGGAGCCAGGAGATTCATCATGCGGCATGGCATCGAGCGGGGTTCAGGTCGGGCGTCTCACTCTTCGAACGCGCAGGGCGGCGCGAAGGCCGAGCGCGGCGAGGCGATTTTCTCCTGGCTACTGGGGTGGCTGCAGCCCCGGGCGATCGCATCGAATGCCGTCCTGCTGGTCACGGCCTCGGTGGTTGGGGCGAGTGCGGCTTCCGCGGTTGCGCCGAGTTTGGCCCGCGTTCCGGAAGGCCAGCCTGTCCCTGTCGAGCAAACGACGATCGGAGCACTTCACTACATCTCGGGCAGCGTACCCCCCATCGACCGCCCCGCAGGTCCGATCAGTGTCGGCCTTGGTCCCGCCGCACCGAAGTTCCGAGACACCTCGTGGGATGGAACGGGCTTTGACTCTCCAGCGAACGGTCTCCCACGTACCGCGCCGAACATCGCCGCACTGCTTGCGGGGGGCGGCTCCGCCGGCATGAACCTTTCGACGCTGGGTCCGGGCACCGGCGTACCGACCTCGCTGCAGCTTCCGGAGATCAGCCACCCATCAGGCCAGCGCGCGAATAGCCGCGCCGCGACCATCGGCGACCGGATTCCGGCGTGGACGAGCGACCCGGTCGACTTCTCAACGGGCGCGAAGCTCGATGGCTCGATCGATCTCGTGGTTGCGGCACCAGGTCGCGACTTCGTGCTGTCGAGGTCCTACAGCAGTGCGGCCGCGAGTGCATCTGGTGTGCTCGGGGCGGGCTGGAGCATGAGCCTGTCGCAGCGGGTTGCGACGAAGCCGATGCTGGGGCCCGATGGCGCACCTCTCAGCGGCCCCAACGATGTGTACGTCGATGTGCTTACACCTGCGGGGAAGGTGCGTTTTACTCCCGACGCTGAGAGAACCCGTTGGACACCTGCGGGTCCGAGCGATCAGTACATCGTGCGGGCGACGATGACGGTCGCACTCGAACCACCTGATGAAGGAGGCCTGACCACACGCGAAGTCAAGCTCTGGCGACTTGTCGACCCCGGAAGTTTCGTGCAGGACTACTACCGTGAGTCGAGTCCCTGGAACGCCGAGGGCGTTGAGGGCGGCTGGGACGCCGGCACGGTTCGAGGCCTCAGCGATCTTTACGGTAATGACCGCCTTGTCTTCTACAACGTGGACAAGGACGTTCTCCGCGTCGTGCTCGGCTCCAACCTGCTCGGCCTTCGAGGCGATCCGGTCGCTTCAACAGCCGCGACTATCGATTTCGCCTACGCATCCTCCAAGTTGGCTGCTGTCACCGCGTACCGGGGAGTTCCGACCGAGGGCGCGCCACACATCGGCCGTGTTGCATACGCGTACCACGACGCGAGCGGCGATCACCCGTGGCTCGGCAGCCCAGACGAGCTCATCGAGGTGCGTGTCGCCTATCCGATCGACGGTAACGGCGCCACCGCGGTCGATCATGAGTCGATCACACAGTATCGGTACCACCGCAACTACGACGAGACATCGCTCCCGCCGAACATTTTCGGCGTCAATCTGACGGGCAAGAGCGGCGAACTCAAGCTTGTCATCAATCCAGACGCGATCGAGCGCGGCGCGCTTCGTGCGGGACAGTCGCCCGCCGACTTCGCGGAATCCCTCCGTGCCACCGCAGACCTCACAACCATCGAGGCCACCGGCAACTTGAGGCCAGTCGACCTTGCCTCGAAGCTGGTCGCCTACCCAGTCGCGAGCGGTGGTGGCGGAAACCCCGGGGGTGCTCCCCCGTCGAAGGTCGCGGTGCAGTTTCTTCCAACCGCGACCGGCTTCGACGATCCACTCAAGTTGACCTACACCTTCAACACCTGGAAGCAAGGGGATCTCGACCCCACGACTCTTGATCCCGACCAGATCGTGCTGAAGCAATGCGCCGTCGTCGAGTCCCTTGCATCCGGCACCGCACTTCGCACCACATTCTACGACCTCGTTCCGTTCACTCCGGATCCCGATCCCGCTGCGACCGAGGGGAGCCCCGCTGCGGAAC
>Ga0315900_10010379_pt1 | contig 11660 bp, 11 predicted proteins | sample LakEriMetagenome_FD_203521 | JGI IMG/M metagenome (GOLD analysis project Ga0315900, IMG submission 203521) | Freshwater fungal communities from buoy surface, Lake Erie, Ohio, United States - Buoy 12 MA114 | ecosystem: Environmental > Aquatic > Freshwater > Lake > Lake biofilm | place: USA: Lake...
GCGGCGGGCTCGGGCGAGCGCGGCGCCTGCGCGGCGCGCGGCGCGAGCGTGATGCAGTCGACCGGGCAGGGTGCGATGCAGAGTTCGCATCCGGTGCACAGGTCGTCGAGCACCACGTGCAGCTGGCGCTGCGCGCCGACGATCGCGTCCACAGGGCAGGGCGGCAGGCAGCGCGCGCAGCCGATGCAGCGGGCGGCGTCGATCACGGCGACCATCGGCGGCCCCGCCATGCCGCATTCCGGGTCGATGGGTCGGGCCGGGCGCCCGGTGAGCGCGGCGAGCCGTACGAGCGTCGCTTCGCCGCCCGGCGGGCAGCGGTTGATGTCGGCGACGCCGGCGGCGATCGCTTCGGCGTAGGGGCGGCAACCCGCGTAGCCGCAGCGCGTGCACTGCGTCTGCGGCAGCAGCGCATGCACGGCGTCGGCGTCGGGGAGCGCGGCCACGCCGCGGCTCAACTGATCGGCAGCCCGCCGGTCGCGCCGTCGTCGGGCGACAGCAGGTAGACGCGGTCGTCGGCGTCCGCGGCGCAGAGCACCATGCCCTCCGAGACGCCGAAGCGCATCTTGCGCGGTGCGAGGTTGGCGACCACCACGACATGGCGGCCGACGAGGCTCGCAGCGGTGTAGGTGTGGCGGATGCCCGAGAACACCGTGCGGCGCTCGTTGCCGAGTTCGAGCGTGAGCTTCAGGAGTTTGTCCGAGCCTTCGACATCGCTCGCCTCGACCACCTTCGCCACGCGCAGGTCGAGCTTCGCGAAGTCGTCGATGGTGATGGTGCCGGGCGGCGCAGCCGCGGCGGCGGGCTTGGCGGCGGCGGGCTTGCTCGCCGCAGCGGCCTTCGTCGCGGCAGGGGTGGCCGTCGCCGCAGCGCCGGTCGCCGCCGCCGGTACGGCTGCGGCGGGGGTCTCGATGAGCTCCGCGACCACCTTCGGGTCGAGCCGCACGGCGAGCGGCTCGTACGGCGCCAGCGGCCGATCGAGGAGCGGCGTCGCGATCTCGTCCCACGAGGCGAGCGGCGCGCCGAGGAAACCCGCGGTCTTGCAGGCCGTGTCCGGCAGCACAGGCGCGAGGTAGACCATCAGCACGCGGAACAGGTTGATGCCCTGCGTCGCCACCGCCAGCGCCTCTGCGGCGCGGGCCGGATCCTTGGCGAGCGCCCAGGGCTTGTGGGCGTCGACATACTGGTTGGCGCGGTCCGCCAGCGCCATGATCTCGCGCATGGCCTGCGCGTAGTCGAGACCCTCGTAGAGGTCGGCGATGCGCGGCGCTGCGGCGGTGAACTCGGCGTAGAGGCCCGGGTCCGGCAGCTCGCGGGCGAGCGTGCCGCCGCCCTTGGCGACGAACCCCGCGCAGCGGCTTGCGATGTTGACGAGCTTGCCGACGAGGTCGGAGTTCACGCGCGCGGTGAAATCGCCGAGCGCGAGGTCGATGTCGTCGACGCCGGGGCCGAGCTTGGCCGCGAAGTAGTAGCGCAACGCCTCGGGCGGCAGGCGTTCGAGGTAACGGCGCGCCGTCACGAAGGTGCCGCGCGACTTCGACATCTTCTGGCCGTCGACGGTGAGGAAGCCGTGCACGTGGACCGCGGTCGGCTTGCGGAACCCGGAGCCGTCGAGCACCGCCGGCCAGAACAGCGTGTGGAAGTAGCTGATGTCCTTACCGATGAAATGGTGCAGCTCGATGTCGCTGCCCGGCTTCAGGAAGGCGTCGAGGTCGAGCCCGCGGCGGTCGCAGAGCGCCTTGAGGCTGCCCAGATAGCCGATGGGCGCATCGAACCAGACATAGAAATACTTGCCGGGGTGGCCGGGGATCTCGAAGCCGAAATAGGGCGCGTCGCGCGAGATGTCCCAGTCCTGCAAGCCGGTCTCGAACCACTCGGCGAGCTTGGCGCGCACCGAGTCCTGCAGCGACCCGCTGCGGACCCACTCGCGCAGCATGGGCTCGAAGCGGCCGAGCGCGAAGAAGAGATGCTCCGAGTCGCGCCACACGGGCGTGGTCCCGGAGATCGTCGACTTCGGGTCGATGAGGTCGGCGGGCGAGTAGGTGGCGCCGCAGACCTCGCAGGAGTCGCCGTACTGGTCGACGGCCTTGCAGCGCGGGCAGGTGCCGCGGACGTAGCGGTCGGGCAGGAACATCCCCGCCTGTTCGTCGTAGGCCTGGCGCACGCTGCGCTGGGTGATGTGGCCCGCGTCCTTGAGCCGCCCGAACATGAGGTCGGTGAAGTGGCGGTTCTCGGCGCTGTGCGTGCTGTGGAACTGGTCGTGGCCGATGAGGAAGCCCTGATAGTCGGCGCGGTGCTCGGCGGCGACCCGGGCGATCAGCGCTTCGGGCGTGAGGCCCTCGGACTGCGCCTTGATCATGATCGGCGTGCCGTGGGTGTCTTCGGCGCAGACGTACAGGCACTCGTTGCCGCGCAGCCGCTGGAAGCGGACCCAGACATCGGTCTGGACCGCCTCGATGATGTGGCCGAAATGCAGCGGCCCGTTGGCGTAGGGCAGCGCGCTGGTGACGAGGATGCGACGGGACATGTCGTGATTATCGCACGGGGTGTCCCGACCGGGGCGTGGCGGTTGCGCCCAGCGGGCCGGCGAACGGCTAGAATGCGGCCATGCCCCCGACCCCAGACGAAGCCGCCATCGCGGCCCGGCTCGGCGCCTTCGTCGAGCCCAACCTCCGACAGTCCCTCACCGAGGCCCGAGCGCTGCGCGAGTGCCGGCTCGACGGCGGCGCGACGCCGCCGCGTCTGCGCGTCGCGCTCGAGCTCGGTATCCCGACCGGCGGCTATCACGGCGAGCTCTCCGACGCGATCACGGCGCACCTGGCGCCGCTCTACGCGGATGCCCCCGGCGCCATGCCGCTCATAGAACTCGCGCTCTCCTCGCGCATCACGGCCCACGCCGTGCAGCGCGGTCTCACGCCGCTGCCCGGCATCGGCAACGTGGTCGCGGTCGCCTCGGGCAAAGGAGGCGTCGGCAAATCGACGGTGGCCGCGAACCTCGCGCTCGCCTGGGCCGCCCAGGGCGCGCGGGTGGGTCTGTTGGACGCCGATGTCTACGGACCCAGCCAGCCCATCATGCTCGGCCTGCAGGGCGAACGACCGACCTCCGTCGACGGCAAGCGCATCAAGCCGCTTCGCGCGCATGGCGTAGCGGCCATGTCGATCGGCTTCCTGGTCGACGTCGAGCAGCCCATGGCGTGGCGCGGCCCGATGGTCACCTCGGCCTTGAACCAGTTGCTGGCCGACACCGAGTGGGGCGAGCTCGACTACCTCGTCGTCGACATGCCGCCCGGCACCGGAGACATCCAGCTCACGCTCGCGCAGCGCGTGCCGGTCGCGGGCGCCGTGATCGTCACCACGCCGCAGGACATCGCGCTCGCGGACGCGCGCAAGGGCCTGCGGATGTTCGAGAAGGTCCATGTCCCGGTGCTCGGCATCGTCGAGAACATGGCGACGCACGTCTGCAGCCGCTGCGGGCACAACGAGCACATCTTCGGCGAGGGTGGCGGGGCGCGGATGGCCGCCGATTACGGCGTGCAGCTGCTCGGTTCGTTGCCGCTCGATGCGCGCATCCGTGCCGAGGCCGACGGCGGCAACCCCAGCGTCGTCGCGGATCCGGCGAGCCCGCGCGCCGCCGCCTACCATTCGCTCGCGCGCCGCGCGGCCGGCGAGCTCGCCCGGCGCGGCCGCGACCGCAGCGCTCTCTTCCCCAAGATCGTCGTCGAGGACACATGAGCATCAAGTCCGACCACTGGATCCGTCGCATGGCGGAGACGCAGGGCATGATCGAACCCTTCGAGCCGGGCCAGGTGCGCGCCGTCGACGGCCGGCGGATCGTCTCGTACGGCACCTCGAGCTACGGCTACGACGTGCGCTGCGCGCGCGAGTTCAAGGTGTTCACCAACATCAACTCGACGATCGTCGACCCGAAGGCGTTCGACGAGAAGAGCTTCGTCGACATCGACTCCGACGTCTGCATCATCCCGCCGAACTCCTTCGCGCTCGCGCGCACCGTGGAGTACTTCCGCGTGCCGCGCAGCGTGCTCGTGGTCTGCCTCGGCAAGTCGACGTACGCGCGCTGCGGCATCATCGTCAACGTGACGCCGCTCGAGCCGGAGTGGGAGGGGCATGTCACGCTCGAGTTCTCGAACACCACGCCGCTGCCCGCCAAGATCTACGCGAACGAGGGCGTGGCGCAGATGCTGTTCTTCGAGAGCGACGAGGTCTGCGCGACCTCCTACAAGGACCGGGGCGGCAAGTACCAGGGCCAGAAGGGCGTGACGCTGCCGCGGACCTGAGCGCGAGCGCCCTCGCAGGGCCGCGGCGTCAGCGCTTGAGGGCCTTCAGGCGCATCGTCCACTCGACCTTGTCGGCGCGGCGGCGCTCGGCCTGCACGGGCGTGTAGCCGAGGTCGGTGGCGTACCACACCCGGGTGACGCGGTCGGAGTTCGGTCGCCGGCTCGACCAGATCACCGTATCGAGCTCGCCGGCCGCGGTCTTGATGCGCGCGACGCCTTCCTGCTCGTAGACGTATTCCTTGATCTCGTCCTTGTCGATGAGGAAGAACCGCCGCGGGCGTTCGTCGGCCGCGAGTGCGCGGATCAGGGCGATCTGCACGGACATGCCGTCCTGGAGGCCGTCGCGCACCGCGAGGTCGACGGGTTGCGCCTCGGCGGTGCCGCGCACGCGGCCCGCCTTCCAGTCGAAGTCGAGACGGATGTCGCGCTTGACGTCCTCCGTGCCGTCGTCGGCCACATAGCGGATCGGGCGCGGTCCCGCAGCGCCCAGCGTGAACTGGCTGGTCTGGCGGATCTCGCCCGAGAGCGCGAGACGGAACACGCCGCGCGCATTGGCGCGCGACACGTACCGCCATCGGTCGCCGCCCTCCGACGACAGCTCGAGCGTCGTGGTGCCGGCGTTCATGCCCCGATAGACGACCTCGAACGACGCCGAGAAAGGCTTCAGGGATCTCTGGGTGTCCTGCGCACGCACGGCCGGGGCCGAGAGGGATGCGGCGAGCAGGCCGCAGAGGGCGAGCAGGGTGACGGGACGTGCGGTCATGCGAGGCTCCCATCGTCGAGCAGCGGGGCGTTCAGCGGACGGCCGTCGAGCATCGGCACGCCGTCGGGGCAACGGAGCCGACCGGCGGCGATCCAGCCGATGGCCTTGGGGTAGATCACATGTTCGCGGGCCAGCACCCGCGCCGCGAGCGTCGTCTCGTCATCGCCGGGCAGCACCGGGACCTTGGCTTGCAGCACGGCAGGTCCTCCATCGAGCTCCGGCGTCACGTAATGGACCGTGCAGCCGTGCTCGGGTTCCCCGGCCTCGAGCGCGCGGCGGTGGGTGTGCAGGCCTTTGTGGCGGGGCAGCAGCGAGGGGTGGATGTTGACCAGCCGTCCGCGGAGCCCTTGCACGAAATCCGTGGAAAGGATGCGCATGTAGCCTGCGAGCACGACGAGGTCGGCATCGAAAGGATCGAGCGCCGCGAGCAGACGCTCGCCGTGCGACTCGCGCGTCTCGCCCGGGCCGGGCGGGATCGGCAGCGCGGGGATGCCCACATCGGCCGCGCGCGTCAGGGCCCGCGCTCCGGGCTTGTCGGAGATCACGACCACGACCTCGGCCGCGATGCGGTCCGAGCGGCAGGCGTCGAGGATGGCGCCGAGGTTGCTGCCGCCGCCCGAGGCCATCACGGCGAGCCGCAGCCGTCGCGGCGGAGCGGAGGCGGCGCCGCTCACTGGATCAGCACATCCCCGGCGCCGGCCCGCACCTCACCGATCAGCGAGGCGCGCTCGCCCTGCGCGCTGAGCAGCGCGAGCGCGGCGTCGGCCTGCGCCGCGGCGACGATCACGACCATGCCGAGGCCGCAGTTGAAGGTGCGGTGCATCTCGTCGTCCGCGATGCGGCCTGCCTGCTGCAGCCAGTCGAACACCGGATCGCGCGCCCAGGCCGAGCGGCGCAGCGTCACGCCGCAGCCCTCGGGCAGCACGCGCGGGATGTTGTCGGTGAGCCCGCCGCCCGTGATGTGCGCGAAGCCGTGCACCGGCATCGCGCGCGCGAGCGCGAGCATGGAGGGCACATAGATGCGCGTCGGCGCGAGCAGGCGGTCGAAGAGCGGCTGGCCGTCCACCATGGTGCCGGCGTCGGCGCCGGCGACCGACACCAGTTTGCGGATGAGCGAGTAGCCGTTCGAATGCGGCCCGGAGGAGGCGAGGCCGATGACCGCATCCCCCGCGGCCACCTTGCTGCCGTCGATGATCGCGTCCTTCTCGACCACGCCGACGCAGAAGCCGGCGAGGTCGTAATCGCCGCCGTGGTACATGCCCGGCATCTCGGCGGTCTCGCCGCCGACGAGCGCGCAGCCCGCCTGGCGGCAGCCCTCGACGATGCCTGCGACCACGCGCTCGGCGACCGCGACCTCGAGCTTGCCGGTGGCGTAGTAGTCGAGGAAGAAGAGCGGCTCGGCGCCCTGCACGGCGACGTCGTTCACGCACATGCCCACGAGGTCGATGCCGATGGTGTCGTGGCGACCGGTGTCTATGGCGAGACGCAGTTTGGTGCCCACGCCGTCGGTGCCGGAGACCAGCACCGGTCGGCGCCAACGGCCCTCGGGCAGCTCGACCAGCGCACCGAACCCGCCGATGCCGGCCAGGACCTCCGGCCGGGTGGCGCGTTTCACCAGCGGCTTGATGCGCTCGACCAGTTCGTCCCCCGCGTCGATGTCGACGCCGGCGTCGCGGTAGGTGAGTCCTGGGGTCTGCGGGGGATTGCTCATCGCGTCGCTCGTTCCGGGCGTCGGCCGGCCGGTCAAAACGCTATGGTATCTTATCGCCCCGTGATGATGACCGGCGTCCGCCAGAGACCGTCCACCCGTGCGCCCGTCGCGTTGCTGACCGCGATGCTCGTGGTCGTGGGGCTGCACGTCCCGGACGCACCCGCGGCCCAAGCGGTGGCGGTGGGTGAGGTCACGGTCACGGGCAACGGTGACCAGGCGCTCGCCGACGCGATGCGCACGACGCTCGTCCGGCTCACCGGCCGGCGCGCCGCCGCCAACGATCCCGCGCTGTCCTCGCTCGTCACCAACGCCCGTCGCTACGTGCAGGTGTTCCGCCCGGCGAGCGGCAGCAATCCCGCCCGCGTCACCTTCGATGCCGCGGCCATCGAGCGCGCGGTCACCGCCCTCGGGCAGCCGGTGTGGAACCGTACCCGACCCGTGGTGCTCGGCGTCATCACTCGACCGCCCGCGGACGCCGACCCGACGGCCGTGCGCAAGTCGCTGGAGACGGCCTCGAGCGAGCGCGGTCTGCCGCTGAAGCTCGTCTCGGCCGCCACCGCCGGTCTGGCGGGCAAGGATCCGGTATCCGCCGCGGAGGCGCTCGCCGCCGCCCGTGCGCAGGGCGCTGACGCAGCCTTGGTCGGTACCGCGGAGGGCACCGAATGGCAGTGGACGCTCTTCGACGGCGCCTCCACCACGGTGTTCACCGGCGGTGTGGCGGCCGGTGTCGAGGGCGCGGTCGATCTGTTCGCGCTCGGGGCGCCGACCGCGAGCGCCGGGCCGATGGGTACCGCCACGATCGACGTCCAGGGTGTTTCATCGCTCGCGGATGCGGTGCGGATCCAACGGTTGGTCGAGGGCCTGCCCGGTGCGCGACGGGTGATCCTGCTCGCGAGCGAGGCGGGCATGGTGCGGTATCAACTCGACATCCCGCGCGGGGCGGAGGGGCTGGCCGAGGCCCTGTCGTCGCGCATCGAGCTCGCGAGGGTCGGCAGCGGCGTCGCGCCGCTCACCTACCGTATCGCGCGGTGAGGGGCCGGTCGTGAGCCTGCTGCGCCACCTGCCCAACGCCATCTGCGTGATGCGCATCGTGCTCACGGTGCCGGCGGTGATCGCCATCTCGCGCGGCGAACATGGCGCCGCGCTCGCGTACTTCGCCGTCGCGGCCGTCTCCGACGGGCTGGACGGCTATCTCGCCAAGCGCAACGGCTGGACCAGCGAGCTCGGACGGTTCCTCGATCCGCTCGCGGACAAGCTGCTGTTGGTCGCCGTGTTCCTCGCCTGCGCGTGGAACGGGCTCGTCCCGGCCTGGCTCGCCGCGGCGGCGATCGCGCGCGACCTGATGATCGGCGGCGGGGCGCTCATCTACCGGCTCTGGTTCGGACCGGTCAACGGCCATCCCATCGTGCTCTCCAAGGTCAACACCGCGCTGCAGATCGCCGTGGTGGTCGCGGCGTTGTCGGCGGCGGCCGTCGGCTGGCCTTGGCCCTGGCTCCAGCAGGCGCTGGCCGTGGCGATGCTCGGCACCACGGTGGCGTCCGGCGCGGCCTACCTGTCCATGTTCTTCCGGCGCGCGTGGACGATCCTCGGCGGCGCGGCGGCGCGCTGATGCAGCAGCTGCCCCTCGGCGTGCGGCTGCGCGAGCGCGCCACCTTCGACATCTTCGTCGTCTCCCCGCCCAACCTGGAGGCCGTCAGCCGGGTGCGTGCCCTCACGCGGAGCGGCGGCGTGGTCTGGCTGTGGGGTGCCGAGGGTTCCGGCCGATCGCACCTGCTGCAGGCCGTCTGCGCGGCGGCGCCGGCCGAGGTGCGCGCGGGGTATCTGCCGTTCGCGGAGCTGTCCGCCGCCGGCGTGCCGCCGGCAGCGGCGATCGACGGAGCGGGTGCGCTCGATGTGCTGTGCCTCGACGACCTGGACCGAGCGCTCGGCGACCGCGACTTCGAGGTCGCACTGTTCGGCGTGTACCGCGCCATCGATGAACGGCGCGGTGGCATCGTGGTGAGCGCGTCGGCACCGCCGACCTCGCAGACCTGGGCCTTGGCCGACATCGGCTCCCGTTTCGGCGCGGCAGAGGTGTTCCAGCTGCGGTCGCTGGACGAGGCGGGACAGGCCGAGGCGCTGCAGCGGCGGGCCGCTTCGCGCGGTCTCGAGCTGCCCGAGGAGACGCTGCGCTGGTTGCTGCGGCGTTTCCCGCGCGACATGACCCGTCTCGGCGGGCTGCTCGACCGGCTCGACGAGGCGTCGCTGCGCGAGCAGCGCCGCATCACGGTGCCGTTCGTGCGGACTATCCTCGGCGACCCTTGAGCGCGAGGGCGGCGCGCGCCACCCGCGCGCCGTGGGCCCTCGCCAGCGCGCGCTCGTGGTCGTCCAGCGACGGCGTGGAGCCGTGCGGGGTGTGATGGGTCGCGCCGTAGGGCGTGCCGCCGCGCTGCGTCTCCGACAGCGCCCGCTCCGAATACGGGATGCCGACCAGCAGCATGCCGTGGTGCAGCAACGGCAGCATCATGGTGAGCAGGGTGCTCTCCTGCCCGCCGTGCAGACTGCTGCTGCCGCCGAAGACGCCGGCCGGCTTGCCGGCGAGCGAGCCGTCGGCCCACAGCGCGCTCGTGCCGTCGAGGAAATATTTGAGGGCCGCCGCCATGTTGCCGAAGCGCGTGGGGCTGCCGATGAGCAGTCCGTCGCAGCGCCGCACCTCGTCGAGCGTGACGAACGGCGCGCCCTCCTCGGGGACGGCCCGTACCGGCCGCTCGTTCTCGGCCGAGACCGCCGGCACCGTACGCAGCGTGGCGCGGGCGCCGTCCACCGATTCGATGCCGCGGCAGACCTGCCGCGCGAGCTCCGCGGTCGCGCCATGGCGCGAGTAGTAGACGACGAGGATCTCGGCGCCGCCGCTCATCGCGCGGCCTCCGCGACCGTCGCGCGCAGACGCGTCTCGATCGATGCGCGCAGCCGCGTGACCACCTCGTCCACCGGCCAGTCCTCGTTGGCCGTGGCGCGACGATGGCGGTACTCGAGGCGCCCGGCATCGAGTCCGCGCTCCGACACCACGATGCGATGCGGGATGCCGATGAGCTCGGCGTCGGCGAACTTCACGCCGGGACGCGCGTCGCGGTCGTCGAGCAGGACCTCGATGCCGACGGCGGTCAACTCGGCGTACAGGCGCTCCGCGGCCTCGGCGACGCGCGGTGCCTTGGCGGCGTTGAGCGGCACCACCACCACCGTGTACGGGGCCAACGCCTCCGGCCAGCAGATGCCGGCGGCGTCGTGGTTCTGCTCGATCGCCGCGGCGACGATGCGCGTCACGCCGATGCCGTAGCAGCCCATGTACATGGTGACCGGCTTGCCGGCCTCGTCGAGCACGCTCGCCTGCATCGCGTCGCTGTATTTGCGGCCGAGCTGGAAGATGTGTCCGACCTCGATGCCGCGACGGATGACGAGACGGCCGTCGCCGCCCGGGCTCGGGTCGCCCGCGACGACGTTGCGCAGGTCGGCGGGGACGGGTTCCGGCAGGTCGCGGCCCCAGTTCACGCCGGTGAGGTGGATGTCGAGCTTGTTCGCGCCGCAGACGAAGTCGGCGAGCGCCAGCGCGGCATGGTCGGCGTAGACGGGGCAGGTGAGTCCACGCGGACCGAGATAGCCCGGCTCGCAGCCCGTGGCCTCGAGCACCGCTTCGCGCGAGGCCATGCGCAAGGGGCTCGCGACACCGGGCAGCTTCTGCGCCTTGATGGCGTTGAGTTCGTGGTCGCCGCGCACCAGGAGCGCGACCACGCCGCCCTTGTCGCCCTCGACCATCAAGAGCTTCAGGGTCTGCGCGGCGGGTACTCCCAAGAAGGCTGCGAGGTCGGCGATGGTGCGCTGGCCGGGCGTCGCCACCTCGGCGAGCGCGGCGGCCGGTGCGGGGCGGGGCGTCGCGGGCGGCAGCGCGGGCGCGAGCTCGAGGTTGGCTGCGTAGTGGTCCGCGCCGTCCGAGACGGCGATCGCGTCCTCGCCGGAGTCGGCGAGCACCTGGAACTCCTCGGAGGCCGTACCGCCGATCGAGCCGGTGTCGGCCTTCACCGGGCGGAATTCGAGGCCCATGCGCTCGAACATGCGGATGTAGGCCGTGCGCATCGCGTCATAGCCCTCCTGCAGCGACGCGGGCGTGGCATGGAACGAGTACGCGTCCTTCATGATGAACTCGCGTCCGCGCATCACGCCGAACCGCGGCCGGATCTCGTCGCGGAACTTCACCTGGATCTGGTAGAAGTTCGCGGGCAGCTGGCGGTAGCTCTTGAGTTCGCGGCGGGCGAGGTCGGTGATCACCTCCTCGTGCGTCGGGCCGATCACGAAATCGCGTTGGTGCCGGTCCTTCAGGCGCAGCAGCTCGGGACCGTACTGCTCCCAACGGCCCGATTCCTGCCAGAGCTCGGCCGGCTGGACGGCGGGCATGAGCACCTCGAGCGCGCCCGCACGGTCCATCTCCTCACGGATGATCTGCTCGACCTTGCGCAGCGTGCGCAGCCCGAGCGGCGTCCAGGTGTAGATGCCGGCGGCGAGGCGGCGGATGAGCCCCGCTCGCAGCATGAGCTGGTGGCTCACGACCTCGGCTTCGGAGGGCGTCTCCTTGGTGGTGTTGATCGGGTATCTGGACCAGCGCATGTTCAGGCTCGGGGTCGGGGTTCAGGGTGCGACATGTTACGGTCGCGGAGATTGTCCCGAAAGGTTCGGACCCCTATGATGACCCGGTTTACGGTCAAACAGGGTCCAGAACGCCCGTGAGCCCCCCGTCCCCCGACGCTCCGCAGCGCCCCAAGCGCCGGGGCATCGTGCTGCTGCCGAACCTTTTCACCACCGGCTGTCTGGCCTGCGGGTTCTTCGGCATCATCTCGGCCATCAACGGCGATTTCGGCCGCGC
>Ga0315900_10010380_pt1 | contig 11659 bp, 9 predicted proteins | sample LakEriMetagenome_FD_203521 | JGI IMG/M metagenome (GOLD analysis project Ga0315900, IMG submission 203521) | Freshwater fungal communities from buoy surface, Lake Erie, Ohio, United States - Buoy 12 MA114 | ecosystem: Environmental > Aquatic > Freshwater > Lake > Lake biofilm | place: USA: Lake...
CCGAAGGTCCTGTGAAAGCGTCCGTGCCATCCATGCTGGCCTCCTGCTTCCAGCAAGAAGGATGAATCAGAACCGCGCCCGCAAGGGAATCCCCGCCGAGTCAGAACGTGGGGAAAACGCTCTAATCTCGCCAAGCAGGCCTATCGCCTGTGAGGCTCGCTGCCGACACCGCTGCGCAGCTTTCGCCGGACGTGCAGCGCTACGACTATGACCGCGCGGGCCAGAAGTTGGGAATCGTCCATTTCGGGATCGGCGCCTTCCACCGCGCGCATCAGGCCTGGTATGTCGACCGCGCGATGAGCGCGGGCGCGCGCGACTGGGCGATCTGCGGGGTCTCGCTGCGCGCGCGCGATGTGGCGGAACAACTGGGGCCGCAGGACGGGCTCTACACCCTCACCGAGCGCGGGGCGGGGGGTGATGCCACGCGGCTGATCGGGGCGGTGCGCGAGGTGCTCTATGCGCCCGATGATGCCGCCGCCGTGGTGGCCCGCATCGCCGATCCGGCCTGCCATATCGTCAGCTTCACCGTCACCGAGAAAGGCTATGCCCGCAGCCCCGAAGGGACACTCGATCCGGTGCTGGCGCAGCGCAGCTTCTACCCGCTGCTCGCGGCGGGCCTTGCGGAGCGCCGGGCGCGGGGCCTGCCGGGCGTGACGCTGCTGTCCTGCGACAATCTCGCCGCCAATGGCCGGGTGCTGGGACGGCTGATGCGCGATTATTGCGAGGCTCACGCGCCCGGGCTTGCCGAATGGTTCGCCGAGCATTGCCGCACGCCTTCGAGCATGGTCGATCGCATCGTGCCGCGCAGCGACCCGGCCGATCTTGCCGCCTTGCCCGCACGGCTGGGGCTGGAGGATGCCGGAGCGGTGTTCACCGAGGCCTTCAGCCAGTGGGTGATCGAGGATGACTTCGCCGGCCCGCGCCCGCGCTGGGAGGGCTGCGGGGTGCAGATGGTGGCCGATGTCGCCCCCTTCGAACTCGCCAAGCTGAGGATGCTGAACGGCGCGCACTCGCTGCTCGCCTATGCCGGATTGCAGCGCGGCCATGGCTTCGTGCACGAGGCGGTGGCCGATCCGGGCTTGCGCGCTCTGGCCGAACAGCTGCTGCGCGGCGAGGCCATGTCGACCCTGCCCGCCGTGCCGGGGCTGGATCTGGCTGCCTATGCCGAAGCGCTGCTGGCGCGCTTTGCCAATCCGGCGGTGCGCCACCGGCTGGTGCAGATCGCGATGGACGGCACCCAGAAGCTCCCGCAGCGCTGGCTGGATATCGCGCGCGAGCGGGCGCAGCGGGGCGAGGCCTCCCCCGGCATAGCCGCCGGCTTCGCGGCGTGGCTGTGGCATCTTGAAGATGGCCGCTTTGTCGATGATCCGCTCGGCCCGGCGCTGGTCGCGGCCATGGCGCAGGGCGGAGCGCAAGGCGTGATCGCGGCCTGCTTTGCCGGACAGGCGGGGCGGCCCGCAGCGTGGCCGGACTATGCCGACCTCGCCGCGCTGCTGTCCCCCTGACTATTCGCGGATCCGCTTGGGCTTGCCGATGGTCTGCGCCTTGATGTCCTTCGCGGCGAAGGGCAGGCGGTGCCATTGCTTGGCCGAATAGGCGCGGGTCTGATCGGCGAAGTGGGGCGAGGCCGGGTTGGTCGACTGGCTGTAGCTCAGGATCGCGTCAGCCACCGGACCCTTGTCGTCGAAGGTGACGATCTGGATGTAGCTCGTCCCGTGGCGCGGCACGAGCTTGCCGTTCGCGGCGCGCTCGGATTCCTGCATGTTGAGGATGCCGAGGCCGCCCGGCCCGCCGTGGACCGGGATGGTGGTGTCGCCCGCCAGCGCCACCTGCTCGTCACCCCAGCGGGTATCGAGCGCGACACCGCCTTCCTCCATCGCGGTGACGACGGCCGCCAGCGCTTCGAGCAACTTCGCGCCCTTCTCGCCTTCGGTCGCCAGATCGCGCGGGGTGGTGACGGGGTTCGCCGGATCGAACGGCACGGCCCACAAGCCCTTGATCCGCTCTGCCTGCGGCCAGAAGCCGCGGAACAGCCGCGCGCCGCGGCTGTCGGCCTCGAACTTGCCGTCCCACTTGGCCAGCACCGCGCAGCCGCGCGCGGCGGCACCCTCGGCGCCTGCGCACAGCTGGAGCAGCTCGGGCAGGGCGAGGTCGGCAGCGAGGCTCTTGTTGCCGAAGGCCAGCGCCTGCGCACGGGCATGATCAAGCTTGCCCGCCGCCAATGTTGCCGCCGTTTCGGTGAAGTTCGACCGCGTGCGCAGCGTGCGCGCCGAGGCGTATTTCCCGAGGATCGGCGATAATTCGCGGTGCGGCATCGCCGGGTTGCTGATCCAGTAGCTGTCGTTGGAATTGGTCAGCCAGGTCTTCACCGTGGTCGCGGCCTGATCCTTGGCGGGCATCAGCCCGGGGACCGGCGTGCCCTCGGCCACATCCCAGTCGCAGGCCGACTTGCTGCCGTCGAGCAGGATCGCGAATTCGGCGAACAGGCCCGCGATCGGCGTGGCGCAGGACTTGGCCTTGGCGGCCGAGACATTGGGCACAGCGGTGACATCGGCGTGGAGCGCGTCGCCATGCCGGTCGGCGGCGATCGTGTTGACCCATGGAATCCCGAGCGTCTCGCTCACCACCGCCTTGACCTCGCCGACGCTCTTCGCCTCGCCGATGCGCAGCCAGGTCTCGATCCCGCGCTGGTTGCCGCGATTGGCGTCCTTGAGCGCGAAGGCGCTCTGCTTGCTCCAGGTGATCCCGCGCTCGGGGACGATGAAGACCGGGCCGAAGCGGGTGGTGTAGAGCGTGCGGGTGGCTTCAGGCGTGCCGTCGGGCATGGGGATGGTGACGTTGAGCGGTGTCATCGCCTCGCTCTTGCCGTCGAGCATGTAGCGGGTCGGATCGGCCGGATCGAGCGCCAGCTGGTAAAGCGTGAAGTGCCGCGCTTCGGTGACCGTGTGGGTCCAGGCGATGTCCTTGTTGAAGCCGAGCGTCACCATCGGGGTGCCGGCAAGGCCGACGCCCATCACCTCGTAGCCCGCGGGGCCATCGATATGCATCTGCCAGAAGCGGCTCGGGCCCTTCCACGGGAAGTGTGGATTGCCGATCACCATGCCGCGCCCGTCGGCGGTGACATCGCTGCCGAAAGCCCAGCCATTGCTGCCGATGCCGAGTTCCTTGGGATCGGGCAGGCCCCATGTGTCGGCGCGCGCGACCTTGGCCGCCGCCGCCCCCGGAGGCGCGGCATTGGCGATGGCGGGCGCGAGCGCGAGAGAGCTGGCCAGCAGCATCTGCTTTTCGTTGAGGCGCAGCATGTCGTCCGCCGTGATCGGGCGGACCCAGGCCTTGCCGCGGCATTCGGCGGGGATGCCGTCAGGCCCGGCGTCCTTGAGGAAGCGGTTATAGCCCGCGACATAACCGTCCATCAGCGCCTGCGCGCGCGGGGTCAGCGCCTTGGCGCTGGCGCGCAGGGCGGGCAGATCGATGACGGCGCGGAAGAACACATCGGAGGAAAGGTTGTCGACCTCCTGAAAGCCCAGCGTTGCCTTGGCCTCGGGGCCCCAGTGGCGCGAACGCTCGCCCGCCACGGTGGCGAATTCCTCGGCCAGCAGGCACAGATTGTCCTCGGCATAGGCATAGGCGACCCCGTATCCCACGCCCTGCCAGCTCTCGGCCTTGATATGCGGAATGCCGTAGGTTGTGCGGGTGATCCGCGCGTCATAGCGGGGCTTGGCCTCGGCGGCGGCTGCCGGAACGAGCACCAGCGCGGCAAGGCTGCCGGCCAGAAGGAATGATTTGCGCAACATGAAGGGCTCTCCCGGTCCCGTGTCTCTCTGGTCGGACAGGCTATGGGAAAGCGTGCATCAAAGCAAAGGGGCCAAAGGAAAAGGGCGCCCGGCATGGTGCCGGACGCCCCCTTTTCATGCTTGCCGGATCAGAACGAGGCAGTGATCGAGAACACCACGGTCGCATCCGAGATCGAATTGCCCGCCAGCGTGGCGAAGTTCGGACGGATCAGGTTGGCTTCGGCTTCCGAAATGTCGGTATCGACATAGGAAACCGACAGGGTGATGCCCGAGATCGGCACGATGTCCGCACCCAGCGACCAGTCGAGATAGGTGCCGGTCGGCGCGACGCTGGTGCCGTTGGGGCCAAGGCCGGGGTTGCCGTCCGAATAGCCGATATGCGCCTTCAGCGTGATCGGAGCGCCATCGATGCCATAGGCGGCATCGCCCGAGAGGTAGAGGTTGTCTTCCTTGTCGCCCGGATCGGCCGGAGCGCCGACGGGGAACCAGTTGCCCAGCGCCTGCTGCTTGGGTGCATAGGCGACGCCCGCCGTCAGGCCGAGGCCGCCGACCGTGCCCGAAAGCTTGGCGTAGAGTTCGGCGAAATCGGTTTCGGATGCGCCGCTCGGATACATGTACCACACGATCCCGGTATCGAGCGTGCCTTCGCCCACGCCGAACTTGTAGCCCGCGATCAGATCGAGCTCCATGTTGGCGCCGCCAAAGGTGCCCCAGCCCGCGAGGTTCGAACCCCAGGCGCCGACGTAGAAGCCGCTTTCGTGGCTGATGGTGATGCCGCCCTGCACGGCCATGCCCTCGTCCGACTGCGAAACGCCGCGGAAACGGTAGTCCGAGGTGAGGGTGGCAGCGCCCGAGACAGTCAGGGCGGGCGTGTCTTCCGCCTCGTCCTGTGCCTTGGAAGCGGTGTCGAAGTCGACCGGCTCGATCGCGCGAAGCGTGGCGGCGGTCTCTTCGGTATCCTGCTGGATGGCCGGGCCGGTTTCGTCAGCTTCCGCGGCGAAGGCCGGAGCCGAGAATGTGGCCAGGAGAGCAACGGCGGAGAGCGCCGAGGCAAAACGGATAGTCATAAGGAACGCTCCATGAAGAGGATTGGATCGTTCCGCCTGCGTGCCGCGCGGTCCCTGTCATTCGTGCCCGCCCGGCCTGCTTGGCCGAAGCATCGCGCGAATCTGGTCCCGTCGTGCATCTGCGAATATACGCAGATTGCGGGCGCGCACAAAGGTTATGTGAGGAGCGATCCCCACATTATGTTGTTGCGTGTCAAACTTGCATCACTTGAAGACAAGTGCTGGGAGCGAACATCCGTTGTTTGCGGGGGGGGGTCTCCTTTGGTCGGGGGGCAGATCATCCGCGAGGCCGGCCGGCGTTGTTGCCGCCCGGCCCCGCGCATCTCAGGCCACTGGCGCGATCAGAACGTGAAGCCGGCGGTCAGCTTGTAGAAGTCGCCGTCATTGCCGCTTTCGATGTCGGCACCGGCGGTGAAGCGGGCGAAGAAGCCGTTGCTGGTCTTGAACTGCACATAGGGGCCAACCCATTGGTAAACCCGCGCGGTCGCGCCGGCCGGGAAGGTGTTGCGGGTGTTGCTGAGCAGTTCGTAGTGCGCCCCGGCCGAGATCTTGTCGCTGAACTTGTAGCCCGCGTTGATCCAGGTGTGCAGGAAGTCGAGCGCGGCGTTGTCGTTGCGGTTCCGCAGCGCGGCGTAGTAACCGCCGTAATACTCGGCCTCGAAGCTGTCGTCGGAGTAGTTGACGGTCAGGCTCGGGACGATGCCGTCAGCAAAGTTGCCGCCGGAACCGGTCGGGTTGCCCGCATTGTTGACCACCCCGCCCGACAGCAGCGCGCCGTTGGTGAGGCCGATCTGCGGCTTGATGACGAAATTGCCGCTGTAGATCGCAGCACCGACCCCGAACTCGGTCCACAGGTCGGAACCCAGCCCCGTGCCGAAGCCGTCGGTGGTCCACAGGATGCCGTAGAAGCTGAAATCGACATTGTCGCTGACGGGGATGAGGCCGTTGAACGACGGGTAGAAGCCGAAGAACGAATCCTGGTTGATCGTCACGGTGAAGCTGTCCGAACGGCCCCCGTTCTCTTCGCCCTGTGCGGCAGCGGCAGCCAGGATGGCAGCGCTGGTGATGACGACGTCGCCATTGCCGGCGGCAAGACCGGGCTTGGCGGTGGCGGCGGTCAGGATGACGGGGGTAGCCTCGCCCGAGGCGGCCGGGATGACGCCGGCGAGTTCGTCAGCGGCGCTCGCCTTCTCGGCGATCACCACCGGTGCGGCGGCTTCGATCGCGGCGGCGGAGCCCTGCGCGAGCGCGGGCGTGGCGAGGGCGCCGGCAAGGGCAAGCGCCGAGGCAGCGGAAGCAAAGCGGATAGTCATGTGGAACGCTCCATTCGAGAGGTAGGGATCGTTCCGCCTGCGTTTGTGCGCCGGTCCTTCTTATATTTCGAATGGGATCCGTTCGCAGCAATGATGGCCAATATCATCGCCGCGTGGCCGCACAATTATTGATGTGCGAGCAATGTAAAGATTGACTCAACTGTGTTGCATCAATGAAACAAATGCAAATAAGCAAAGATTACTGTATCTATATAATCAACTATACATAGAAACATATCTTCGAAACTACGTAGATTTTATCACGCCTCGGCGCGCAGGCTGTCCATGTCGATGACGAAGCGATACTTGATGTCGCTCGCCTCCATCCGGTCATAGGCGGTCTCGATGTCCTGCATCGCGATCATTTCGATATCGGGCAGGATCCCCTTGGCGGCGCAGAAATCGAGCATCTCCTGCGTCTCGGCCAGCCCGCCGATACCGCTGCCGGTCAGCACCTTGCGGCCCAAGAGCACCCCGGTGTGGATTTCCGGCATCGGCCCGATCAGCCCGACCAGCACCTGCACCCCGTCGATCCGCAAGAGGTGGAGATAGGGCACCACATCGTGACGCACCGGAATGGTGTTGAGCACCATGTCGAAATAGCCGCGCTTGGCCTTCATCGCCTCGCGGTCCTCGGTGTTGAGGAAGGCGTGGGCGCCGAGCTTTTCGGCGTCGGCCCGCTTGCTCTCCGAGCGGCTGAGCACGGTCACTTCCGCGCCCATTGCCGCCGCCAGCTTGACCCCCATATGCCCGAGCCCGCCGAGCCCTGCGACCGCGACCTTGCTGCCCGGCCCGACCTTCCAGGTGCGAAGCGGCGAATAGGAGGTGATCCCGGCGCACAGCAGCGGCGCGGCTTCGGCCATCGGCATGCCGTCCGGCACCTTGAGCACGGATTCCTCGCGCGCCACGATCCTTTCGGAATAGCCGCCATAGGTGGGCGAACCGTCGCGCCGGTCCTTGCCGTTATAGGTGCCGGTCATGCCCCCATCGAGGCAATATTGTTCGAGATCGGCCTCGCAATGGCGGCATTCCATGCAGCTATCGACCATGCAGCCGATCGCCACGCGGTCGCCCACCTTGTGGCGGGTGACGCCTTCGCCCACCGCCGCAACCACGCCGACGATTTCGTGCCCCGGCACGATCGGGTAGACCGTCCCGCCCCAGTCATTGCGCGCCGAGTGGAGATCGGAATGGCAGATGCCGCAATGGCTGATCTCGATCAGCACATCGTCATGGCGCAGCCCCCGCCGGGTGATCTGCATCGGCCCCACACCGCTGTCGGGCGCCGTCGCGCCATAGGCCCGGCAAGGGTATTCGTTGGTTGCGGTGGTCATGCGAGGTCTCCTTCGTCTGCTGTTTCGAACCCGCAGGGTTCGCAAGGGCGACTGCCCGCCGGCCGGTAGGCCGCCCCCGCGGAGGCATCGGCGAAGCCGATAAGCCGCGAGCGCAAAAAACTACTTCGGCGGCATCCGGATCGCCCCGTCGAGGCGGAACTGGTGGCCGTTGATGTAGCTGTTGCGCGCGATCTCCAGCACGAGGCTTGCGAATTCCTCCGGCTCGCCAAGGCGCTTGGGGAAGGGGACCGAGGCATTGAGCTGCGCCCACATCGGCGGGTTGCGGTCCTTCATCCCCAGCATCAGCGGAGTGGCGAAGATGCCGGGCATCACCGAGTTCACGCGGATGCCAAGGTCCATCAGATCGCGCGCCATCGGCAGGACGAGGCCGTTCACCCCGGCCTTGCAGCTGCCATAGATTACCTGCCCGATCTGCCCGTCCTGCGCCGCGACGCTCGCTGTCAGAATAATCGCCCCGCGCTCGCCATCGTCATTGACGGGCTCTGCATTGGCCATGCCGAGCGCCGAGATGCTGGCGACGCGGTAGCTGGCGACCAGAATGCCTTCCGCTCCGAAGGCGTAATCCTCGGTCGAGAGGCGCTTGTAGGCACCGCTTTCCTTGTCCCAGCCCAGCGTCTTGCCGCGCCGGCTCGCCATCGCGCAGTGCAGCGTCACGCGCTCCTGCCCGTGAGCGGCGCGGGCCGCGGCAAAGCCGGCCTCGACCGAGGCCTCGTCCATGATGTCGACATGGTGGAAGGTGCCGCCGATGTCGCGCGCTTGGGCCTCGCCCGCCTCGTCATTGATGTCGAAAATGGCGACCTTCATGCCCGCAGCGGCAAAGGCTGCCGCGCTGGCCTTGCCCAGCCCGCTCGCGCCGCCGGTGACAACGGCGGCCATGCCCGGTTCAATCTTCATGGGTTCTCTCCCTTGATGCTTTTGTCTCTGGCTAGGCGGTTCGGCGGCGGTGCGCTAGCTGTTCAATTGCAGCATGAAAGCCCCTGCCGCTTTCATCGCGCCGTCGCCAATCTGTCATGCCGCAAGCCTAGGCGCTGGGCAGAAAGCACCTACAGGAAGACCTGCCATGACGATCCGCCCGTTCCACGCCTTTGCCCTGATCGCACTCGGCTTTGCGGGGGCCTGCGCCACCGTGCCGCCGATGATCATGGGCGATCCGGCGGTCAATGTCACCGCGCGGGCCGAGACCCCGCCGGTCGGCACGGCGCGCGCGGATGCGGCTGATGATCCGGCGATCTGGCGCAACCCCGCCAATCCCGCCGCGAGCCTCGTGGTCGGCACCGACAAGAAGGGCGGGCTTTACGTCTATGACCTCAAGGGCGCGCAGAAGAGCTTCCTGCCCGCAGCCGGCCTCAACAATGTCGATCTGGTCGAACTGCCCGACGGCACCGTGCTCGCCATCGCCAGCGACCGCAGCAATCTGGCCATGGGGCAGTTGTTCGTCGCCCGGCTCGACACGGCCAGCGGCAAGCTCGCCTTCGTCACGCGGGTGCAGGTGGGGGCGGGCGAGGGCTATGGCGTGTGCGGCGGCACGGTCGAAACGGATGGCTCCTTTACCGTCTACAGCGCCTTCAAGAGCGGGGTGATCTATCGCACAGGCCTGCAATTCCTTGGGCAGGAGCTGGTCGATCAGACCGAGCCATTGAACAGCGTGCCGACCCAGACCGAAGGCTGCATCTACGACGATCGCACCGGCATGCTCTATATCGGCGAGGAAGATGTCGGCATCTGGGCAATGTACGGGCGCTTTCAGGGCGGGCCGGAGAACCGCAAGCTCGTCGCCGCCATCGACAACAAGGTGCTGGTCGCCGATGTCGAAGGCCTCGCCATCGCGCCCGAGGGCGCCGACGGCGGCTATCTCGTCGCGTCATCACAGGGCGACAATGCCTATGCCGTGTTCCGCCTGCCCGACATGACCCCGCTGGGCCGGTTCCGCATCGCGGCCGGCACCTTCGGCTCGGTCGAGGAAACCGACGGGATCGAACTCGACAACCGCGATTTCGGGCCCGACTTTCCCAAGGGCCTGTTCATCGCGCAGGACGGGATGAACGCCCCCAAGGCGCAGAATTTCAAATATGCGCGCTGGGACGATATCCTTGCTGCGCTGGAGGCGGGGAGGTAACAGCCAAGCCATGACCATGCTCACGCAGGACCGCCGCCGCTTCCTCGGCGCCACCGCCACCGCCTTTGCCGCGCTTGCCGCGAGCGGCTGCATGACCAACGGGGCTGCGCCTGCCGCCGGCCGGGCCGCGCGCAGCAGCTTTGCCGGCTATGGCGCATTGAAGCCCGATCCGGCGGGGCTGCTCGATCTGCCTGAAGGTTTCTCCTACCGCATCCTCTCGCGGCTTGGCGATGCGATGGACGATGGCGGCACCGTGCCTGACAAGGCCGACGGGATGGGCTGTTTCGACCTCGGAAACGGCGAGATCGCGCTGGTGCGCAACCATGAATTGCAGCCGCAGAACGATGCCGGCGGGCCGATTGCCAAGGGCTATGGCAAGCGCAATGGCGCTTTCGTTTCGGGCGGCACCACCACGCTTGTGCTCGATGCGCAGACCCTTGCGGTGAAGCGCCAGTTCCGCAGCCTTGGCGGCACGATCCGCAATTGTTCGGGCGGGATCACCCCCTGGGGCACCTGGCTGACCTGCGAGGAGACCACCGCGCGCAAGGGCAACGGGCTGGAGCAGGATCACGGCTGGGTGTTCGAAGTCCCCGCCTCGGCGCGCGGGCTGATCGATCCCGTCCCGCTCACCGCGATGGGCCGCTTCAACCACGAAGCCGCCTGCGTCGATCCGGCCACCGGCATCGTCTACCAGACCGAGGACCGCGACGATTCGGTGCTCTACCGCTTTATCCCGAAGGTCCCCGGCCAGTTGGCCAAGGGCGGGCGCCTGCAGGCGATGGTGATCGAAGGGATCGCCGATACCCGCAACTGGAGTTCTCCCGCGATGGCGGTGGGCAAGGCCTATCCCGTCCGCTGGGTCGATCTGGACGAGGTCGAAGCCCCCAAGGACGACCTTCGCGCCCGCGCTGCGGCCAAGGGCGCGGCGCTGGTGGCGCGCGGCGAGGGGCTGCACATGGGCGAGAACGCCGTCTTTGCCTGCTGCACCAGCGGCGGGGCGAAGAAGCTCGGCCAGATCCTGAAGCTCACCCCCGGCATCGCGGGTGCGAGCGACATGGTCGAGCTGTTCTTCGAGAGCGAGAGCACCGAGCAGTTCAACTATGGCGACAACCTCACCGTCGCTCCCTCGGGCCACCTGATCGTGTGCGAGGACCAGTATACCGAGGTGCAGGAGAACCATATCCGCGGCATCACGCCGGATGGGCGCGCCTATACGCTCGCGCTCCTGCGCGCGCAGACCGAGCTCGCGGGCGGATGCTTCTCGCCCGATGGCAAGGTGCTGTTCGTCAACATCTACGCGCCGACCGCCACCGTGGCGATCACCGGGCCGTGGACGGCCTGACACGCCGCACGGGCTGAAGGCGCGGGCATGGCGAGCTTTCTCTTCGCGCTGATGCTGGTCTTCGTGCTGGCGCTGGGCGGGCGCGATCAATGGCTGGTCGCGCGCCTCTCTGACACATTGGGGCAGGGCTGGCCGCTGCTTTTCACCGGCATGGCCTCGGCTGCGCTGCTGGCCGGCGTGATGGCTTGGGTGGGCGCAGGCTTTGCCGCGCAATTGCCCCCGCGAGCAGGCCAGATGCTGGTCGCCTTCGCGCTGGCGCTGGCCGCAGCCGAACTCGCCTGGCCGGTGCGGACAAGCGAACCGCGCGAGCCCACGCGTTCTCTGGGAGCCTTCGCCATCGTGCTCGCCGCGCGCCAGCTTGGCGATGCGGCGCGCTTTGCCGTGTTTGCGCTGGCGGCGCAGGCGCACCTGCCCGTCACGGCGGCGCTGGGCGGGGCGCTGGGCGGGGCAGGCGCGATTGTGCTGGGCTGGACGCTCGGGGGAGAGGGGCTGGCGCGCTTCCCGCTGCCGCTCATCCGCCGCGCGCTGGCGGTCTGCCTGCTGGCGGCAGCGATCATCACCGGCCTCGGCGCGCGATACGGCGCATAGCTATCCACAAGGGCGCGCCCCATTGCCGGGGGCGGGGCGTTTGCTATGCCTGTGACAATGCACAACGTCACCATCATCGAAGGC
>Ga0315900_10010381_pt1 | contig 11659 bp, 14 predicted proteins | sample LakEriMetagenome_FD_203521 | JGI IMG/M metagenome (GOLD analysis project Ga0315900, IMG submission 203521) | Freshwater fungal communities from buoy surface, Lake Erie, Ohio, United States - Buoy 12 MA114 | ecosystem: Environmental > Aquatic > Freshwater > Lake > Lake biofilm | place: USA: Lake...
GGGATCAATTTCTTCATCTCATCCCATCACATTCACTTACCATGGAAAATCGCGAACCGTGCGTCCGTATGGTCTTGTGAGCCGAAATGGTTTTTGGTATCTAGTTGGCAAAGACAATGTTCGTAACACACAAATTGTGTTCCGTGTTGATCGTTTTGATAGCGAAGTAAAAGTTGATGCCAGCACAACTTTTGAACGACCAGAGGACTTTGATATCACAACGGCATTTGCACGTGATCCGAAGGACTTCGTTCAGTCATCGGAACGTGCCATCGTGCGGGTTGACGGTGGAGTTGCTCCCGCAGTGTTGCGTGATCTCGGTGACACAGCAGTTATTGCACAACATGATGATGGCTCGGTAGATGTGGAGGTGCCGTGTGCTAATCGTGTTGCATTCCGCACGTGGTTGTTTGCCATGGTGGATCGTGCTGAAGTGTTGTCTCCGCCTGAGGTGCGCGAGCAAGTGGTGTCGTGGTTGCGCGAGATGGCGGAGGTCCACTGATGGCTCGGCGTGGACCTCGTAGTGCCGCCGATCGACTTCGCGGATTGCTTGTGATGTTGCCATGGCTCATGCAACGAGACGCTGTTCGCATTTCAGACATGGCGCAGCAGTTCAACATCTCTAAGTCTGACCTTGTTGAGGATCTTCAACTGGCCTCAATGTGTGGCGTTCCACCGTACACACCATTTGATCTTGCAGATCTGTGGCTTGACGATGAGTTCATCAATGTGGGTCCGAACAAACAGTTTGAACAACGTCTTCGCTTGAGCGCTCATGAAGCATTCACCTTGAGTGTTCTTGCTTCTGCTGCTGACGACATTCCAGGTTTTAGCCAGGGTGAACATCTGCAATCTGCGTTGCAAAAATTGCAGCGAATCTTGGGTGACAACATGGTCGATGTTGAAATCGAATCGCCTGAGTTTCTCGATGCGGTGACGCAAGCAGCTGAAGATGGCGAAATCTTGAACATCGTGTATTGGACGCCTTCGCGAAATGAGGAATCCGAACGCACAGTCATTGTGCGTTCGGTGTTTTCCGATAAGGGCAACTGGTACATGAGCGCTGACGACAGTGCATCAGGTGAACGTCGTCATTTTCGCATTGACCGAATTCGTTCACTTCAACCAACTGGTGAGTTCTCTGCGGTGTCCCGTGAGCCCGTTGATATTCCGCAGTGGTTCTCCAATGCGACTCAGACTGAGGTGGTGGTTGCGCATGTCGCGCCACATGCCGCCTGGATTGTGGAGGCGTATCCGTGTCGCTCAATCATTGAAAATGGTGATGGATCATTCGACATTGAGATGGCAGTGAGCAGTGAGCACTGGCTGAGTCGCATCGTGTTGCGGGCAGGCGATGGCATCACGATTTCGTCTCCTCCACATTTGGCTGACGTTGCACAACGCGCGGCGCGTCAGGTTCTCGCGCGTTACGAGAGCAACACAGCATCGAGTTGATCGACGCTGATTATTTCGAGATCGCTCAAAATCTTTGGCAATAGATGCGCTGCGGCAAGTGCATCAGAGAGCGCGTCATGAGAGCGTCCGGGGTCGACCCCGTAGTACTCACATAGTGTGCCCAGTTTGTGTGATCTCTCGCTGTCACGGTCGACGCGTCGAGAGAGCGAGACCGTGTCGAGAGAGCGAGACAACCACTGTGAATACTGTTCGCCCATCCCAACTCTTTGCGCCTCGGCCATGAGAAATCCGATATCAAATGGCGCGTTGTGGGCAACGAAAATGTGCGGTCTGCCAAAGTCAAGAAGTTGTCGTAGTGCAGTTCGTAGAGGTGTGCCTGCGAGAACTTGGTCGCGCGAGATTCCGTGAATATGTTCCGCAGCATGCTCATACGTGTCGGGGCACTCTGGACGCACGATTGTTTCAAATTGTGATTGAACCACGCCAGCGCCATTGACAATGACGGCACCTACTTGTATGACTCGGTTTGTCTCAGCGTAGAAGCCGGTTGTTTCACAGTCGACAACGGTGAACAACATGTCGGAGATGTGGGAGATGTTTGAAGCGGTCATGTTGGTTGGCATTGGTGGCACCGTACAGTCACGGTGTGTCACCCAATAGATGTTGCATTGATGATGTCGTGTTCATGATGATGCAGCGGTGAATGCTTGCAGGAGCACGGCTTGATCAAAGTAATCACGCCACAAGGTGATGCGACTGTCTCGAATCTCATACACGCCAGCTACCGGCAGTTCATATGTGGTTCCTTTAATAACAAAACGGTCAATGCGTTCATTCAGTACGACAGCGCTGCTCATGTCGCCGGTTGCGCTCTGTCGAATAATTTCCCAGTCAAGCGATTCACACATAGCGAAAAAACCAGTGAGAGTGTCGCGCAATCCTTGAGGTCCAAATGCTTTACCAATGGGCACATTGTCGTATTCGCAGTCGCTACTAATCATTGCACTGGCAGCATCAATGTTTTTTGCGGCCAGCAAAGCAGTAAACGAGCGGACAAAGGAGTCGGGCGACTCGAGTGCGTTGGTGGTCATACCCACCATGTTTACAACAACTGCTACAGCAATTCGGCAGCAAGGCTTGCAACCTCGCTACGTTCACATGACGCCAGTGTCACGTGACCAAAACATTCTTGGTTGTTGAATGCTTGGATAAGGACAGCGAGTGCGTTGTTTGACTCGCCCATGTACGGAGCATCAATTTGGCTGGTGTCGCCAGTAAAGACCACTTTTGTGCCCTCGCCTATGCGGGTCAGGATTGTTTTCAGTGTTGTGGGTTCCAGGTTTTGGGCTTCATCGACAACCACAAATTGTTTGTGGAGTGAGCGTCCACGTAGGAACGTGACTGACTCGAGCGACAACTGTCCACGGCTGATGAGGTCATCGATCATGCGACGAGCATCATGATTTGAACGTTGGTCAGTAAGAGCAACAATTGCGTCATGAATTGCTGACATCCACGGGTCAAGCTTTTCTTCTAAGCCCCCGGGCAAGAAGCCAACGTCAGCGCGTCCAACAGGAACAAGCGGACGATAAATCGCAAGGCGCTCGTATGCGCGACGTTCGACCACTTGTTCGAGACCAGCTGCGACGGCCATAACGGTCTTGCCAGTGCCGGCTTGGCCATCGAGTGCAACAACATTCACATTCGGGTCAAGGAGTAGCTCGAGGGCAAAACGTTGTTCCTTTGATCGTGCGCGCAAACCCCATGCTTCGGGGGAAGAAGGAGGCAGCAAGTTCAATTCATCATCTTGTTTACGCACTAGTGCAGATTGTGAACCGCACCGCATCACTGCAAAGCCGTTTTCGTGAAGGTCAGAAAGGACCGCGTCATCATCGGCGTCAATGTTTCCGTTGCTGTACAGACGATCAATCACCTGAGCGTCGGTATCGACTGTGACCCAGCCCATCGGTCGCGTACGGCTTGAACGGCCAACTGGCTGGTGCTCCGCTGCAATTAATCCGAGATGAGCCGCTTTGATGCGCAAACCAGCGTCGTTAGAGATGATTTGGGTGGGGGCATGGTCTGCTTGGCCAAGCGCGGCTCCAATTATCCGGTTATCCGGGATCTCAGGATCGAGGCCATTTTCAATCAAACGGTGACGCTGTATGCCGTTCACTTCAATGTGAACAGTTCCTGCATCAGGGTCAGAGGACAGAGGCACCGGATGATGAATGGAACCGCCGGCGCGACGACGGAGATCTTCGATTGTTCGCAGTGCGGTGCGTGCAGCACGACCAACATCATCCATGCGCGTTTTCAAACCATCAAGTTCTTCAACAACTGTGAGAGGAATCACCACTTCACATCCGGGGAATGAATGCAGTGATGATGGATCTGCAACCAGAACTGAAGTGTCAAGAACTATTCGAGTGCGCACACCACTAGGCAATGACACAGGCGCATGATCTGCGCTCGAGACGCTCCGCTGCTCGATCAACGATCCACATAATGGTCTATGTGTTCGAGCAAGTGGTGGATCCCTTTTTGGTCGCGACAGGTTCGAAAATTGAATCGGTGCCGATTTTGGGCATGATTTCAGAAATTTTTTAGAAATTTTTTTGAGAAATATTTTGGGCATGACGACGCTGGTTTTGGACGACCGTCACATCTAGTTTCCGCGTGTCACTCAGCCAAGGTGACGGCTTCACACGCGGTGTCTCAACGCCGAATTATCGGCTGCAACTGCTACCTGTCGTGTTGCTGGGAATCTTGTAAAACCCTTGTGGCTATTGGGTTTGCTCTTGCGATCTTTGATGTGGTGTTGCGCATCGGGCAATAACAGACGAGTGATCGCATTGTGTTGACTCACCTCTTTTTCTGTCTTCTAAGCATGACGTTTCCGTAGCGCGACAGTGGTTTGTGCACAGTGCAATCGTTGCGAATATTCCTTCGCAAAATGATGTCGTGTGTCGGAAATGCTTGCATTTGTCTGAAAATGCAATTCAGATATGTACATCACTCCGTTCCGAGGAGGGACAAACAACAATGACCAAAGCAGAACTCATCGAAGAAGTTGCAAAGAAAGCTGATTGCAGCAAGGCAGACGCCGAGCGCACAATCGCCGCTTTCTTTGAACTCGTAGTTGCATCTACAAAGAATGGTGAGAAGGTTGCTTGGCCGGGCTTCGGCTCGTTCAGCACCACTCAACGCAAGGCACGCACTGGCCGTAACCCACAAACGGGTCAGACAGTGAACGTTCCTGCGTCGACTGCGATGAAGTTCACTGCGAGCTCAACGCTCAAAGCTGAGCTGAACCCAAACCGTAAGTAATAACACTTACCCAACGAGAGGAAACTCAAGTGGCAGCAAAGAAAAAGGCAGCAGCTAAAAAAGCTCCTGCACGCCGCAAGAAGAAAGCAGCAGCTAAGAAGGCTCCTGCACGCCGTAAGAAGAAGGCAGCAGCTAAGAAGGCTCCTGCACGTCGCAAGAAGAAAGCAGCAGCTAAGAAGGCTCCTGCACGTCGCAAGAAGAAAGCAGCAGCAGCAGCAGCTCCTGCACGCCGTAAGCGCCGTAAGAAAGCAGCAGCTAAGTAGGGATCGCCCTACTGAACTGTTTCAGCGACAAATTCAGAACCAACCGGTTCGGAGTGTGAGAGGGAGGGCTGCAAAGCCCTCCCTCTGTTATGTACAGGGGAGGGCGCAAAAGACAAGGTCCTCCCTCTGTTATGTACAGGGGAGGGCGTAGGGATGACGAGGGCATACTGAGGACATGGCTCCATCACTTCACGACGTATGTTGCGATCACCGCGATGAGATTGCGTCCCTTGCAGAGATGTTGGCGCAATTACCCGTTGACAAATGGCACGCGACGACACCAGCGCCTGGGTGGGCGATACGCGACCAGGTAGCGCATCTCGCAATGTTTGATGAACGAGCATTGTGGTCCATCGCAGACCCCGACCGATTTGCTGCAGACCGCGAGTCGCTGATGTCTGGTGACAAATACCTAGAGATTCATAAGCAGTGGGGATCAATGGAGCCGGCGCAGTTGTTTCAACGATGGCGCGATGGTGCTGTGGCGTTGAACGAAGTGGCAACGCAGGCAGATCCGGCAACTCGGTGTGAGTGGTACGGCCCACCAATGTCAATCACCTCGAAGATGACGGCTCGCATCATGGAGACGTGGGCACACGCTCACGATGTTGCTGATGCTTTGAATGTCGCGGTTACTTTCTCGTCACGATTGCGCCACGTGGCTCACATCGGAGTGAGATCGCGAGCGTTTGCTTTCGCCGCAAATTCCCAACAAGTTCCAACAACAGAGCCGTATGTCGAATTGCACACGCCATCTGGTGATGTGTGGACATGGGGAGATTCACAATCTGACGACATTGTTCGTGGACCAGCGTTGGGTTTTTGTCAATTGGTGACACAACGTCGTCACATTGACGACACGGGCGTCACTGCCGAGGGCGAAGGAGCGATCGCATGGATGAAGATCGCGCAAGCATTTGCTGGTCCTCCTGGGAGGGGCCGAGCGCCCGGTCAGTTCACAGTTGCGACATGAGGTGAAACACCTCAGCGGCATCAAACCCATGTGGTGCACCGAGGTCAGCCATGCGCTGAGTTATCCGCGCATGAAATGCCGCCATTGTTTCATCGTCCACTGCTTTCATCGTTGACTCAAATTGGGAGCGGTGTTCTTCAAGTGCGGCGAGTTTTGTGGAACACGCTGTCGTGATGTCTTCAACGTGATTTGGGTCATCTGCTTCCCATAACAACAGCGCATCTGGTCGGTGATGTGCGAGACCATCGGCAGCATGGTGTTTGAGAAAGTGAGGGTCACGTGCTGCAACGATTGCATCGCACACAATGAAACCGGTATTTCGGTGATCAGGGTGCAGTCGGTACCGTTTCCATGGATCATGCGTGAGCACGACAGATGGTTGCAATGTGCGGATCACGCGCGCAACACGTTCTACCGCATCATCGTTGTGGCGAAGTTCGCCGTCGACATAACCAAGAAATGTCACTGTTCCTGTTGCGCCAAGACGAGACGCAGCATTTCGCTGTTCTTGTTGACGTTGGGACACGAGCGCTGATGTGTCGGCATTGACATCCCATGTTCCTTTTGATCCGTCGGTCATGACGAGGTGATGCACAACGGTTCCCGCTGCCGCCCACTTAGCCAAAGTGCCACCACTGCCAAACTCAACGTCGTCTGGGTGAGCGCCAATCGATAATGCGCTTGTTGGGACTGTGTGGTTGCGAGTCCACGATTGGGCGTTGGGGGAATGGCTCGGTGGAATGGTCACGGGCGGTTGACCTGGGTCGTTCGCGCTCATGTTGCTGCTCCTTTCTGCACGTCACGGCGCGCATGCAATTCAGCAAGATCATCGGCGGTATCTAAGTCGAGTGCCAACTCATCGTCTTCGATTGTGCGGTGCGCAAGTCCGAGACTCTGTGCGCGCGCAACATGGCGTGTGTAGCTATCTGGGCCGTATGCGGTGTCAAAGGGAGACGATGTTGGCATCGCGATGACGTTCGTGCCGTTGTGGTGACGATCAGGAACGAGGGTGATCGTGTTTGCAAAAACGAGATGGTCGAAACGCTGAACAAGAGGTAAGTCGCCATGAGAGATCACAACATGTTCAATTCCGTCGCACAGTGCTTGCTGTCGTCCTGCGCGAACAGCTGCATCAATACCGGGCTCACTACAGCGCACGACAATCGCATTGCAATCTTTCGCCCATTCGGCCACGTCGTCGTCGTCACACACCACGTATGTTGGCCAGTCTTTCCCAGCGCTGACCACACGGGTCGCACACTCTTTTGCAAGAACGGCTCGTGCGTCCTCAGACAACGCGTTGGCCAATCGCCCTTTGGCGATTGCAAAAGATTTCACTGGAACAATAAGTGCCACGCGCACTCGGTCAGCCTACGCTCGTGACATGTCCGCATCGATGCCTCAACGTGTCGCGGTTATTGGCGCTGGTTCATGGGGCACAACAGTTGCATCGCTTGTGTCAATGAATACACCGACCACATTGTGGGCTCGTCGCTCAGATGTTGCGCAGGCGATCTCACTTTCACATCACAACCCCACATATCTTCCTGATGTCCCATTGTCGACATCGCTCACCGCTACGGATTCACTGAAAGATGCCGTTGCCGGATGTGATGTTGTTGTGATGGCAGTGCCCTCGCACGGATTTCGTGACATTCTCGTGGCGCTGTCGCCCCATCTTGCCACCAGTGTACCCATCGTAAGTTTGGCGAAAGGCCTCGAACCAGTGAGTGGCTTGCGAATGTCAGAAGTAGTCGGAGAAGTGTTGCCGATTAGTCCAGTTGCTGTTTTGACTGGTCCGAATCTTGCACGTGAGATCGCAGTGGGCCAACCTGCTGCAAGTGTGATTGCCACAAGTGATGCACATCTAGCGCGCAATCTGCAACTGGCGTTTAATCGACCAACATGGCGCATGTACACCAATAGCGATGTTGTGGGGTGTGAAATTGCGGGCGTTGTAAAAAACGTGATTGCCATCGGCGCGGGAATGGCATTTGGTTTGGGTTTTGGTGATAACACTCGTGCTGCACTTATTACTCGTGGTCTTGCTGAAATCACTCGTCTTGCAGTTGCGATGGGAGCGCGTTCTGAGACATTTGCCGGACTTGCCGGCATGGGTGACCTGATTGCAACGTGTGCTTCCTCAATGAGTCGAAACAACACCGTCGGCCGACGTCTTGGCCAAGGTGAATCACTGGCGTCAATTGTTGAGTCAACGTCCATGGTTGCCGAAGGAGTGAAAAGTTCTGCTGCTGTTCTAGATCTTGCACGTATTTACAACGTCGAGATGCCGATCACCGAACAAGTTGTTGCTGTGTGTCATCACGGAGTACACGCTGCTGATGCGACGCGCGCTCTAATGACCCGAGCCCTCAAGCAAGAAAACGACTGATGACAGACTCCCCGCAGAGATTTATAGGCATTCGATCACGGGCGTGGCGCGCACGGGTCACCCACGACGGCAGTGTCGTGCCGCAAGACGGCAGTATGACTCTTTCGTGGCATGTCGCAGCTGATGATCGCTGGTATTCGCCATCGCGCGAACCATCGGTGCGTCAGAAATGGTTTGCAGGATATCCGGTTGTGGAAACCCGAATGAAGGTTCCAACAGGTGACATCGTGCAGCGTACGTATTGCATCGCAGATCTCGGCGGCGTGACTGTTGTGGAGTTTGAAAACGAATCAACGTTGCCTGTTGCGGTCGCGGTGACACGTCGTGATGTACTAACAACTCGTCCAACAATTGATAATCCACCACAAGGCATTGACTTGCCGTCTGAATCAATTGTGCTTCCACTTGCGCATTTAGCTGTCACACGTGTCGGTCTCTTGCATGATCGCCCCCACGCTGGACGATTACCGGATGACATTCCGACGTTCCAGGAAGTGGTGCGGGGATGGGAGTCCGCCTGCAACGTTGCATCGCGCATTTCAGTTCCTGATCACACATTGACCGCGGGGATTTCGGCAGTGCGTTGTGCTCTCATTCTTGACGATAGTGATGTGTTGTCGCACATCACTGATCATGAATATCGCGACCATCATCTGATTGAACTAGCGCGACTAGGTGAGACAGACGATGAGATCATCATTGATGTTGTTAACGCGGTAGAGAAACGAATCAAAAAAGAACGTCGAGCATCGCAACTTGCATGGGATACTCCACATCTTTTGGCAACAGCAGCGTGGGTGTGCGAAAAACTTGGCGATGATCTTGCGGCTGCAGACATAGGTCGCGCATGGTTGCGCATGGCAGACACCCCGGTTGCTCCACTTCCCGCCATATCCCCGACGGGCCTCGGAATGATCGCATGGGTGGAGTCGTTGTTGGTGGGAGCAAACCCAGCAGGCGGCATGTGCACGGTGTTGCCCCATGGCATTCCAGAACCGTGGTGGGGTGCGCACTTTGAATGTCACGATCTTGTGGCAGATCCACGACATCGTCTGTCGTATGCGATTCGTTGGCATGGTGAACGACCTGCGTTGTTGTGGGAGATGACAGGAGAGCCGGGCATCGTGATTGCAGGTGGTGCAACAAATGAAGAGTGGCACAGTACCGACATGTCTGGTGAGACACTGCTTATCGCGCCACAATCGTCATAGGTTGCGTACGTCTTCGCCATGTCTCGACCAATTCCTGATTTCACAACAGAGCGCGCGCTGATTAATTCGGGAGCGGTACTTGTTGCTGGCATGGATGAAGTCGGACGTGGAGCAATCGCAGGGCCGGTGATGGTGGGAGTCGTCGTTGTGAATCGCGACATTGTGATGAACGGTGAAATTCCACACGGGTTGGCCGATAGCAAGTTGTTGTCGGAGAAACGTCGAGAAGCACTTGTTGACCCAGTGCGTGAGTGGTGTGTGTCGTGGGCTGTTGGATCAGCTGAAGCAACAGAAATTGACGAAGTGGGAATCATGGCCGCATTGCAACTCGCGGGACAACGCGCTTTGACGCAACTGAGTGTGCAACCCGATGTGGTGATCGTTGATGGCCCGCTTGATTGGTTATCGAACAATTCCACAACTGATGTGCGCAATGCTCCACGAGTTGTGACGCAAGTGAAAGCAGACCAGGTGTGTGCGAGTGTCGCAGCAGCGAGCATCGTGTCGAAGGTGCACCGCGATCATCTGATGGTCAACCTGCACGAGCAATTTCCCGCATACGGCTGGGCATCAAATAAGGGGTACGGCTCGGCTCTCCACCGCCAGGCAATCAGTGATTATGGGGCGTGCGATTTTCACCGACGCAGTTGGAACTTGAGTTGACGGAATCAGGAGCCAGACCCACATCGCGGCTAGCGTGAGAGCCATGGGTCAGCCAGTAGCAGTCGAAGAAAAGCGCAGTGTTGTTGCCGCCACCGTGCGGTTTGAGACAAATCGTTCTCTTACCGGAATGGGACACGAGCGTTTCGCTAGTGCCGCGGAAGCAAAGGGGACTCGTCCTGCTGCTGTCGTTGCGCGACGTTTGTTTGAAACCGGTCAAGTGTCAGGAGTGCACGTGTTCGCCAACATCGTGACCTGCACGCTTACTGCTGGTGCAACACCACAGGGACTTACAGACATTGTTCGTGATCTGTATCAGTACTGGAAACCAGGGATGGCGCCGCCATCAGCGGAAGAGTTGATGGCTCAAGTTGAGGCGCCACCTGTTGCGACAGAATCATCTAGTAGCGATGCAGGTTCTGGCCCCGTTGTTGACTCGCGTATTCCCGCGCATTTGTTGGAACGATCAGCCGCAGCACGTGCTCGCTGGGCAGCAAAAGCTGGCTGACCTGTAGTTACGCAGTTCTGTAACTGAAATTCTAAGTATCGAACATGTGTTCGATACAGTACCTCGCCATGGGTTCACGTGGCGACGCCAACACTGATGTTCTTGCCCGCGTTTTCACGCAGGTGCCCACTGGGGTGAGTACGGCACAACAGTTGTTGCAACGCACGTCGGCTTCTCGTGGTCGTCCTGTTGTTGCGGCTCTCCAGTCGTTGTTTCCTCGTGGCGGACTAGAGCCCGGTGCAATCTATGAGTGCCGCGGGCAAGCAGCGGTCTCATTTGCGTGTGCGGCAATTGCAGCCAGCACACAAGACAATGCATGGGCATGTTTTTTTCATCTGTCCTCGCTCAACATGCATGCAGTAGCCGACCTTGATGTGGCATTACATCGTGTTGTGTCAACAACATGTTCAGAGCACGCATCACCTTCACAACACGCACATGTTTTGGCGGCACTTGTAGAGGGGTTTGATTTTGTGGTTGCTAAAGCACCTCGGTGTACACCTTCTGCAGCGCGCGCTATCACAGCACGCGCTCAACGACATGGAAGCACTGTGTTGTTGATAGGACAGCATTCATTTCGAACTGATGCGGTGATCACAGCAAATGCAACTGATTGGATGTTCTCTGATCGGCTCGTATCACGCAGGGTTCATGTCGTATTTCATGATCGCCACCAGTATCGCAATAGAGAAATACAAGTGCTGCTTCCAAATGGCTGTGGTGGCATCAATAGTTGTACTGAATAAAAAGATGTCATGGACTCACAATCACGGACACTTGTTCTTTCTTTTCCCCAGTGGAATCATCATGTAGATACTGCTAATTGTGACGACTGTTTCACTACTGTTGTCTCTGAATTAGATCGCATTACCGCACTATGTGAAGTAGACGATCACAACTCCTTTT
>Ga0315900_10010382_pt1 | contig 11658 bp, 9 predicted proteins | sample LakEriMetagenome_FD_203521 | JGI IMG/M metagenome (GOLD analysis project Ga0315900, IMG submission 203521) | Freshwater fungal communities from buoy surface, Lake Erie, Ohio, United States - Buoy 12 MA114 | ecosystem: Environmental > Aquatic > Freshwater > Lake > Lake biofilm | place: USA: Lake...
CGGCTGCTGGCGGTGCGGCCCGACGGTGCGGGGGACGTCACGGCGACGCACGTCGCCTGGCGGTTCGGCAAGGCCACGCCCACGCGGCCCGCGCAGATCGTCGTCGGCGACCACCTCTACATGGTGAACGACAAGGGCATTTTCACCTGCCTCGACGTGCGCACCGGCGGGCTTTGCTGGCAGGAGCGGCGCACCGGCCGGCACACCGCGGCGCTCCTCGAGGCGGCCGGCCGCCTGTACGCCTGCGACGAGGACGGCACGACCATGGTGGTGGCCGCGAATCCGGAGCGGTTCGCGTTGCTGGCCGAAAATGTGCTCGCCGACGGCTGCATGGCGTCGCCCGCCGTCGTGGGCGACGACCTCGTGATCCGCACGAAGACGCACCTCTACCGGATCAGTGCGGCCGGGGACTGATGCGCTTCACAATTGAAACTCGAGCGTGACGCTGGTCGGGGCTGCCCGTGCCCCGTCGCCGGACGCTCACTGCGCCCATCCTGGGCTGCGTTCGCTCGAAGATGCCTGCGCTGCGGCATCCATGCCTCCGCTGGCCATCTACGCCGGCTCTCAGGGCACGGACAACCCCTCCCGGCACCCTGCCTTTGAACGCTTGGGCTGCAGAGGCAACTCACCTCCCTGACCATTGTTGCCCAGGCTGTTCGCGTCTGACTCACGTGTGAGCCGGATAACTGGCCCAGCGGCGTTCATCCCGGGGTCGGGACGCCGAGTTGCTTGCAAACCTCCCTGACGATCCTGGCCACGGTTTCGTGATCGATCGCCCCTGCGGACGGGACAGGCTGCCGATCGGCACCCGCGGGGGGCGGTGGGGCGAATGCCGTGCGGGCCACGCCCGTGGCTGCCCAGGTCGAGCGGAAGACGTCGTGACCGCAGACGTCGCAGCCCTCCATGCCCTTCTCGAGCCGCGGGTCGGCGAAGCCCCACTTGGCCTTGAGATCGAGGAGCTCCTGCGTCTCCGCCCGGGTGAGATGGCTGACGCGGCCCAGATCCTTGGCGAGCATCAGAATCCGGCAGTAGGCGTCGAGGATCTCCGTCCACCAATAGGCCCGCTCGACGGTCTCGCCGCAGCTCACGGTGCCGTGGTTCGCGAGGATCATCACGTTGGCGTGCTTCACGAACGGCTTGACCGTGTCGGCGAACTTCTGCCCGCCGGGGGTCTCGTACCGGGTGATCGGCACCTCGCCGAGGAAGATCTCGACCTCGGGAAGCACGCATTGCGGGACCGGCTCGCGGGCGACCGCGAAGGCCGTGGCGTGCGGGGGATGGCAGTGGACCACCGCGTTGACGTCGGGCCGCTCCTTCATGATCGTGAGATGGAGAAGGATTTCGCTCGACCGCTTGCGGCCGCCGTCGAGCTGATTGCCCTCCATGTCGACGATGCACAGATCGGCGGGCCTCATGAAGCCCTTCGAGACCATCGTGGGCGTGCACAGCACCTCGTTGGGCCCGAGGCGAAAGGAGATGTTGCCATCATTGCCGGCAGCGAACCCCTTCGCGTAGATTCGGCGGCCGATGTCGCAGATCTCTTCCTTGAGTTCCGCGAGCGACTTGTCGGTGGTGCGAATCTGTTCCGGGGCGGGCATGGCAGCTCCTGCTTGTGGCTGGTCGGGGAGAAACGAAGGCCCCATCCTACCCATGCGGGCGATGTGGCGGGAAGCGGTGCAAAACGCTCGCCACGCCGCCACCTTGCCAAGACCGTGCGGGCGGTTCGAATGGTCCGGAACCAGGGTCCGACATCGGCACCCCGCCCCCGGAGACGATCGATGACCACGCTGCCCCCTGTCGCCATCATCACCGGAGGAGGGACCGGGGTCGGTCGGGCGACGACGCACGGCCTGGCGCGGCTCGGCTACCGCGTGGTGATCAATTATTCGAAATCGCAGGCCGATGCGGAGGAGACGATTCGCGAAGTTCGCAGCCGCGGGGGAGAAGGCCTCGCGATGCACGCCGATGTCGCCGACGATGCCGACTGCCGCAGGCTGGTGAGTGTGGCGGTCGCGCGTTTCGGTCGGCTCGACGTGCTGGTGAATTGTGCGGGGACGACCGAGTTCATCCCGTTCGATGATTTGGCAGGGGTGACGGACGAGGTCTGGCAGCGGCTGTATCAGGTCAACGTCGTCGGCGCGTTCCACTGTGCCCGTGCCGCCCGCGAACCGCTGCTGGCTTCGGGGGGCGGCTCGATCGTGAACGTGTCGAGCGTCGCGGCGCAGCTCGGGCAGGGGAGCTCGATCCCGTATTGCTGCACGAAGGCGGCGCTCGACAACCTCACCGTGTCGCTCGCGCGGACCTTTGCCCCCCGCATCCGCGTCAACGGGATCGCCCCCGGATTCATCGCCGGCCGCTGGACCCAAGGAGGATTGGGTGAGAGGTACGAGGCGATCAAGCAGGCCTACGAACGGACGTTGCCCTTGGGGCGGGTCTGTCAACCGGAAGACATCGCCGATGGGATCATCAGCTTGATCACCGGCAGCACGATCGTCACGGGCCAAACCTTGACCGTCGACGCCGGGATGATGATCCGCGGCTTCGACGTGAAGTTCGACTGACCAGTCTCAGCGTTTTGCGGCGACCATCTGGTCGACGAATGCGTACAGGGCCTGGGTCGCGGGATCGTCCGGGATGCCGAGGTCGTCGTTCAACTTGCCGTGGCTCGTTTCACGCTTGCCAAACACGGTCACGGGAACGTCGGCCGCCTTCAGCACATTGGCCAGCCGCCGGGCCTGGGCCGTCACGTCAGGCTGGCCGGCGACATGGAGGATCAGGAACGGCGGGATGCCCTTGCCTTTGGCGACATGCGTGACGGCCGAGTACTCGACGTGCTTCTTCGGGGCGTTGCCGAAGATTTGGCGGTGGCCCATTTCGGGCAACGACAGGCCGTGGAGCTGCTGGCGAAATTCGTGGGTCATGATCATCGCGGGAATGTCGTAGGTGTCGCCATCGACGGGGACGCACCCGAGGAGGGCCGTGAACGGCACTCCGGCGGCCCGCAGGTAACGGTCGTCGGTGCAGAGGAGTGCCGCGAGCTGGGCGCCGGACGAATGGCCCATCACGAAGATGCGGTTCGGGTCACCGCCGTGGTCGGCGATGTGGCGATGGACCCAGCCCAACGCCTGCCCGCAGTCCCCGATCAGCGTCGCCATGTCGACGTTCGGCAGGAGCCGATGATTGATCGAGACGAAGACGAAGCCCCGGTCATTGAACACCTTGGGCTTGAGCGCGACGGCGGTCTTGTCACCGCCTTGCCAGCCCCCGCCGTAAATCCAGAACACGACCGGAAGCCCTTTTGCACCGGCGGGGGCATATATGTCGAGCACCTGCCGCTCGACCGCCGGCTCGGCGTAGGGGACGTTGGACGTGAGCGTCTGGGCGTTGGCGATCGACGCGAGCAGCAGGGCAGCGGTCGCCAGTTGCGGCGAGAACGTCATGGGCATGGGCAGACCTCCTGGGGGTGGCCCCAAGAAAGTACCCGCAGCGACGATCCGTGGCGACTCGATCGTCGAGGCGGCGGAGCGCCCGCGTGTTTCTTGACCTGCTCAATCCAGGCTCGATGTGGGAAGATGACAGGGAAGATGTGGCGGTCGTGGTGCGGGCTTTCAGGTCCATGGTGATGCCGGTGACCGTGCTCCAGCTTGCGTGCCGAGACTTCGCCGTTCAGACGGACGGTCAGGCACCCCATCGACCGCACATCCGCCCGTATGTCCGCGGCGCCGACGAAGCCCATGTGTTGGACCTGGCAGGCGATTTTCCGCTGACCGCAGCAGAGCGACCGGCCGTGCGGGGCGCGGGGCTGGTGGCGGAGATGGATGGCCGCGCCGGCCGGCTGGTCGCCGGCTGGCTGGCGTGGCTCCCGGAGGATGCGGACAGCCAGGGCCCCGTCGGGGGGCTGATCACGCTCGTGCAGGCGCGGAGTGCCGGCGGGGACGCGCGGTGGTCGATCGGTTGGCTGCTCGTGCGACCGCAGGCCCGGCGGCGGGGCCTGGGACGCGAACTGGTCGCGACGGCGTTGGCCGCGGCCGCGGCGGCCGGGGCCCCCGCCGTCTGGGTGGAGACAGAGAGTCGCTGGTCGGGCAGCCTGGCATTCTGGCGGGCGAACGGGTTTCGGTCCGGGTGATCGGCGGCAAACTGCTATGCTGGGACCGCGGTTGGGTGAACCAGGGAGCGGCAGGAGAATTGGCGATGGCGGATGCACCCCGGCAAGAGTTCGAGCGGGACATCGACGACGTGCGGCAATTGCACGAGGATCTGGTCCGCGGCGCCGGCGGCACGCCCGGCGGCACGTGGATCTTCTTTCTGGGGCTCGTGCTGGCCGCCTCCGGGCTGTGGTTTTTCCTCAGCAACGTCCACGTGATGACCGAGCCGTTCGGCATGGTGTCGGGCGTGCTGGGCCGCGGGTTCGGCCTGGCCGGGCCCGCCATGAGCACCGGGATCGTGTTCGCGCCGATCTTTTTCGGTCTCGTGCTGCTGTTCTACGACGCGAAATTGAAATGGGGCTGGGCGTTGTTCTACCTGGGACTGGCGCTGATCATGATCGAGATCTTGAGCCGCATCCGCTTTCAGATGGGCATGCCGGTCAGCAACCTCCTGCTCATGCTCGGCATGATCGCCGCCGGCATCGGCATGATGCTCCGCAGCTTCCGCGATCTCTCATCGCCGGCTGGCGGCCCGCCGGCCGCCCGGTAGATTGAGCACCGGCTGCGGGGGCGGAGCACGGCCGGGTCAGGCGGCCCCCATCCCTTCCATGCGCCGCCAGGCGCTCATCTGGCCGAGATGCATCATCATGTGCCCGCCGCAGTAGAAGGCCTGGGCCGAGCCGATCGTGGGAAACAGCTCCTTCATGCGGCCCTCCGCCGGATTCGGCTGCTCGAAGGCGTCGTCCGCCGTGCTCCGCAGGGCGGCGCTCACCATCCGATGCCCTTCCATGAAGAACTCCACGACCTCCGCCAGCGGCGGATAGAGGTCGAGGTCGGGGTCGTCCACGCACTTCGCGTCCTTCGAGAACCGGACCTCGAACTGGTCGGGAACCGACGGGGCCGGATGACCGATGAGGCGGAGAATCTTCGGGGCGTAGAGCGAGAGGTGACCGTAGATGAAGGCCGGATGGTTGGATTCCACCACCACGCCGCCCGGGCGGGCAAACCGCGGGAAGCGGTCGGCCGGAACGCCGCGCAGGAGGCGTTCCGCGTAGCCGAGGGATAGCTGCAGCGAGTCGGCGATCACGTTGCCGAGGGAGCGGGTCATGGGGCGACTCCGGGGGAGGCGGGAAGACGATCCGCGGCGATTCGGGCGATCGCCGCGGGCAGACAATGGCACTCGGCGGCGAAGACGCGGGCCGCGAGCGACTCGGCCGTGTCGTCGGGCAGGACGGGCACGACCTGCTGGAGCAGGATCCGCCCGTGATCGTATTCGTCGTCGACGAGATGCACGGTGCAGCCGGCGACCGTGCACCCGCGGGCGAGCACCGCGCGATGGACGTGCATCCCATGGAATCCCTGGCCGCCGAAGGCGGGCAGCAGAGAGGGGTGGATGTTGATCACGCGGCCGGCGAAGTCGGCAGGGATCCGCACGAGATGGAGAAATCCCGCCATCACGACGAGATCGGCGCGGGCCGCGCGGCAGACGGCGAAGATCTCCTCGCTCCAGGCGTCGACCGGCCGGCCGGCCGGCGGGAGCACCGTGACCGGAACGGCGGCCGCGGCGGCGATCCGCACGCCGCGAACATCGGCGCGGCTGGCCACCACCGCTTCGACGCGGGCGGCGAGGCTGCCGGCCGCGATCCGTTCGAGGAGGTTGTCGAGCGTGCGGCCCGAGCCGGAGAGCAGCACGGCGAGCCGCAGCGGAGCGGGAGCGGTCATGGGCGGCCGCCCCGGCGCCGGATCGAGATCGACAGGGCATGGCCATCGACGTCGACGGCCTCGGTGTCGGCTTCCTCCAGCGGCCCGAAGGCGACCGTCGCGGCGAGCGTCTCGCCCGCCACGGCCTCGCCATGGCGTTCGAGGGCCGCCCGGAGATCGGCGGAGTCGGTCACGAACGCCAGGTCGATGCGGTCGGTGAACTCGAGGTCGAGTTTCTTGCGGAGCGACTGCACCGCATGCACCGCCTCGTTGACGAGGCCCTCGGCGACGAGATCGGGCGTCAGCTCCTTGGCCACGACCACGACGGCCCGCGGGCTCTCGGCCGCCGCCCAGCCGGGCTTCGCCGTCGTGCGCACGAGCAGGTCGTCGGGCTCGAGCACGGCCGTGCCGCCGCCGGCGAGCGGCACGGTGGCCCGGCCGTCGCGGGCCAGTGCCGCCAGGAGGGCCGCCGCGTCCGCCTTGGCGAGCGCGTCCCGGGCCTTGGGCAGATCCTTGCCGAGCTTGGGCCCGAGTTTCTTCAAGTCAGGCTGCACGCTGCGGGTGATGTAGCGGTCGGGCTCGCGGCAGATCTCGAACGCCTTCACATTGAGCTCGTCACAGACGAGATCGGCATGGGCCGCGAGCCAGGCGGCGTCTTCCGCAGTCGCGGCGGCGAGGACGACCTCGACCTTCGAGAGCGGCTGGCGGACCTTGAGCTTCTCCGCAGCCCGGGCCGCACGGCCGAGGGAGGCGACGTCACGCACCAGCGCCATCCGCCGGACGAGGTCGGGGTCGAGAAGGCGTGGCTCGCCGACCGGGTAGTCGGTGAGGTGCACGCTCTCCGGCACCTTCGTTCCGAAGGGGACCACGGCGAGGTTCCGCCACAGTTCCTCGGTGACGAAGGGCACGAACGGGGCCGCCAGCCGGGCGATCGTGAGCAGGGTCTCGTAGAGCGTCCAGTAGGCGTCGAGCTTGTCGGCGTTCGTGTCCGGGCCGCCGTCGGCCTTGCCCGCCGCCCAGAAGCGGTCGCGGCTGCGGCGCACGAACCAGTTGCTCACGGCCTCCACCAGCGCCGCGAGCCGGCCGGCGGCCGTGAAGTGGTCGTAGGCGTCCATCCGCTCGGTCATCTCGGCCGCGGTGGCGGCCAGTTCCGAAAGCATCCAGCGGTCGAGCTCGCTCCGCGCCGCGGCCGGCCGCCAGCCACGGGCCCGGGCGAGATCGGCGTGGTCGAGCGTGCCGGGAGCGTCGAGGAAGGCCGCGGGGTCGAAGCCGTCGATGCGGGCGTAGATCACGAAGAACGAGTAGACGTTCCAGAGGCGGAGGAGAAACTCGGGCACGCTCTCGCGGATCGCCCGCTCGCTGTAGCGGATGGCCGTCCAGGGGGGCTGGCCGGCGAGGAAGAACCAACGCAGCGCGTCGGCCCCGTACTTGTCGAAGATCTCCGCCGGCTCGCGGTAGTTCCGCTTGCTCTTGCTCATCTTCTGCCCGTCCTCGCCGAGCATGTGGCCGAGGACGATGCAGGTCTTGAAGGGATGGGGATAGGGCCGGGCGGCCGGGCCTGCCTCGCCCCCGAACAGCAGCGTGCTGATCGCCAGCTGGCTGTAGAACCAGCCGCGGGTCTGGTCGATCGCCTCGGAGATGAAGTCGGCGGGAAACTGCCGCGCGAACTCCTCCTGCCCCGCATGCGGCCAGCCCCACTGGGCGAACGGCATGGCCCCCGAGTCGAACCAGCAGTCGATGACCTCCGGCACCCGCCGCATCCGGGCGCCGGGGGCGAACGGCGAGTCGTAGGTGACGGCGTCGATGTAGGGCTTATGGACGGCGAGATCGTCGGCGAGCTCCGGCCGGATGGCCTTGGCCTGGGCGAAGACCTCGGTGCCCGTGACGCCCGGCTTGGCCAGCAGGGCCGCATAGGACGGCAGCGCCTCCATCCGGCCCGTCGATTCGCACTTCCAGATCGGCAGCGGCGTGCCCCAGTAGCGCTCGCGGGACAACGCCCAGTCGACGTTGGTCTCGAGGAAATTGCCGAACCGGCCGTCCTTGATGTGCTCCGGCAGCCAGTCGATGCGGGCGTTGTTGGCGAGCATCGCGTCGCGGAACCGGCTCGTGCGGATGAACCAGCTCTGCCGCGGGTATTGGATGAGCGGGTCGGCGTCGGCCCGCCAGCAGAACGGATAATCGTGGACGTACTGCTCCTGGTGGACGAGCAGCCCGCGGGCCCGCAGGTCGCGGGTGATGTCGCGGTCGCAGTCCTTCACGAAGCGGCCGCTGCCCGGCGGAAACGCGTCGGTGAAGGTGCCGTCCGGGGCGACGGCGTTGAGGAGCGCCGGGCCGGTGCCGGTGGCGAAGCGGCCCTGCTCGGCGACGAGCACGCCGTAGTCCACCTCGCCGAATGCGGGGGCGATGTGGACGATGCCCGTGCCGGAGTCGGTGGTCACGAAGTCGGCGGCCACGACCCGCCAGGCGACGGGGGCCGTGCCGCCGGCGACGAGCGGCGCGGTGACGGGCGGGCCGGCCGGGCGGAAGGTGTCGAACGGCGGCAGGTAGGAGCGGCCGACGAGATCGGCTCCCGGCATCCGGGCGACGATGTCGAACGCCGTCTTCGTTTTCTCGCCGAGGGCGGCGGCCAGCGGCGCCGCGACGACGTATTCGGCCGCAGCGGCGGCATCCGCCGCCCGCAGCACGACGTACTCCAGGTCGGCCTTCACGGCCGCGAACTGGTTCGACGGCAGTGTCCACGGCGTGGTCGTCCAGGCCACGAGGCTCCGGTTCGTCGGCTGGCCCGCCGCGTCAAGCAGCGGAAAGGCGACGTACACGCTCGGGTCGGCGACCTCCTTGTAGCCCTGGCCGACCTCGCCGCTGGAGAGCGCCGTGCCGCCCTGGGCCCACCACCACACGATCTTGTGCCCCTGGTAGAGAAGGCCCTGGTCGAAGAGCGTGGCCAGGGCCCACCACACGCTCTCGACGAACGACTTGTGGTAGGTGACGTAGGCGTCTGACAGGTCGATCCAGAATCCGATCCGCTCGGTGAGCGTCTCCCACTCCTTCATGTAGCGCCACACGCTCTCCTGGCACTTGTGGATGAAGGGCTCGACGCCGTAGGCCTCGATCTCGGCCTTGGAGTGGATGCCGAGCTCCTTGCAGACCTCGACCTCGACCGGCAGGCCGTGGGTGTCCCAGCCGGCCTTCCGCGCGCAGTACTCGCCCCGCATCGTGCGGTAGCGGGGGTAGAGGTCCTTGATCGTCCGCGTCAGGCAGTGGCCGGGGTGGGGCATCCCGTTGGCCGTGGGCGGACCCTCGAAGAAAACGAACTGCTTCGCTCCCTGCCGCCGGGCCAACGACTTGGCGTAGGTGCCCCGCTCCCGCCAGGTGCGCGCGACCGCGGCCTCGAGGGCGGGAAAATCGGGCTGGCCGCGGACGGGCTCGAACATGGCGAAAAGCGTACCGTGAGGCGGTCGCGGCTCACAGGGGCCCGGGCCGCCGGCCGCGAAGCGGCCGCGGCTCACGGCTGCGGCGCCCCGGCGGAGAGCGGCGATGGTCCTGGCCGCACCCCACGGCGGCGGCAGGTGCCCGGCGAGTTGTTGCCGCCCCACTGCTTTTGATAGTTTCGGAGCGACAAACCCCGCGGCCACCATGGAGGAACCTGCCATGCGGTTCTGCCTGCTGACGAGCCTGACGGCCGTGTTGATGGCCGGGAATCTCGCCGGGGCGGCGGAGCCTTGGCCGGCGGACGTGCCGGGTTTCGTGAAGCCGGCGCCGGGTGAGCATCCGCGGCTGCTGTTTCGAAAGGCAGACGTGCCGAGTCTGCGGAAGAAGGCCGAAACGCCCGAAGGCAAGGCGATCGTCGCCCGCCTCCGGCACATCCTGGGCGGGAATGGCGAGACGTTTCCGGAGCAGGCTTCACCGGCCACGAAAGGCTACCCCGGCCCCGGAAAGTATCAGGGCCTGAGCATCGATGAGCGGGGTTATTTCACCATCAGCCACGCCGCCGGTTACGGCCTTCTCTACCAGCTCACCGGCGAGAAGAAATATGCCGACCTGGGGCGACGGTCGTTCGAGAAGATGATGGAGGGTGTCCGCGACGTGGACAGCCGCTATTCGTTCGTGGCGCCGGAAGGCGAATTGCGGGCGGGAAGCAGCTGGGCCGTGGCCGCGCTGGGCTATGACCTCTGCTACGACGGCTGGGACGAGGCGTTCCGCAAGACGGTGGCCGAGGCGTTCCTGAACGTGAAGATCGAACAGGGCAGCGCCGGGATCGTGAAGTGCGCGACCAAACCCAAATACGGCCCGGCCAAGAATCACTACGGCGGCATCGCCACCGCCAGCATGGCGGTGCTGGCGGTGATGAACGATCCGGGCACCGAAGGCACGAACTTCGAGGCCCTCGTTCCCGACATGATCAAGTCCACCACGGCGTTGCTGACCGGCGGCTTCGGCGATTACGGGTTCTACGCCGAGGGCCACGGGCCGAGCCACGTCAGTTCCGACACCGGGTATCTTCTCATGCTGCAGGCCTGGCGGAACGCGCTGGGCAAGGACTTCATCACGCCACGGCCCAACGCCCAGTGGATCAGCCTGCGGTGGGTGATGGAAACCCTGCCGATCGGCGGCCGGCCGATGTATTTGAACCGGCAGAAGGCCGCGGGATCGTACGGCGATGATTTGTTCTGGCGGGGCGGCTGGTCGCACGGCGGCCAGTTCGCACAGGGCTTCGGCACCGTCGATCCCCGGTACGTCCCCGCGATGCTGTGGACGTATCAGCAGGTCATCGAGCCGGCGGAAATCGCCGGCTATTGGCCGCCGCGAAACGTCGTCTATCCCCGGTACGGCTGGCTCGAGCAAGGCGACCGCAGTTACGACGCCATTCGGCAGGCCTGGCACGCGGTGGTCAGTTTCGTGAACTGGCCCGCCGGCGGGAAGCCGGCCAATCCGGCGACGGCGCTGCCGCACGCGGTCTTCGACAGCAACAAGGGATACACGGTGTTCCGCAACCGGTGGCAGGATGGTGACGACATCGTGATCACCAGTCTGCTCGGCTACGGGCCCCGCGACGGCTACACGCCGGGGGGCGGCCCGATCCTCGCTTTCGCCTACGGCCAGAAGATGACGCTGGGCAGCCTGGTGGGCAAGGCGGGCGCGTTCACGGCGCACCCGGCGGGTGGCGTCACGGTGGCCGACGGCGGGGCGGGCATGCTGGGGTTCGATTGCTCCGCCGCCTCCGGCGCCGACGCGATCCTGGTGGCGGTGGGGGCGAATCTCAAGGGCGGGGCCGACGCCACGCTCCACGAGGTCGAGGCCGATGGACGCCGGGTGCAGATTCTGGTCTTCGCCAAGGGCAGGCAGGTCGCCGCACCGACCGCCGCTGGCGGCGTGATCACCATCGGCGGGCGGAAGATCACGGTCGCCAAGGATGGCCTGACGTTTGCCGTCACGACGAAGCCGGCCGTGCCCGCCGTGGGCGTGCCGCCGGTTCTACCTCCCAACAAGGAGGTGCCGAAGGCGGCTGCGGAAGGTAACAAGGACGAGTGACGGAGCGGTGGCTCGGGGGCAGAGTTTCTGGGAGGGGTTCTTGCGGTGCCAGGAACTCTTCGACTTCCTGATCAGCCGCGCACGGGCTGCCGCGGCGAAGTGAGCCCGGGCCCAGATCAGAGGCACGCCCGGCTTCCCGGGTGCCATGCGGAGCGGGCTGGAACCGAGGCATGTCGCGCCGTCGTGCGGCATGGACCGCGGGGTGGCTTTCGTGCCCGGAGTCCCCGGGTTTCCACCCGGGGCTTCTTGGGAAGCGCGCGATTGACCCAGAAAACCCCCGCCG
>Ga0315900_10010386_pt1 | contig 11658 bp, 11 predicted proteins | sample LakEriMetagenome_FD_203521 | JGI IMG/M metagenome (GOLD analysis project Ga0315900, IMG submission 203521) | Freshwater fungal communities from buoy surface, Lake Erie, Ohio, United States - Buoy 12 MA114 | ecosystem: Environmental > Aquatic > Freshwater > Lake > Lake biofilm | place: USA: Lake...
CCGGGCGCAGCCGCCGGCAACGCGGGCGCACCGATGCGCGGCAGCGTGGCGCCGTCGCCGGACATCGGTCCCGCCGGAGGCTGAGCGGGTTCAGCGGCGCGCAGCGCCCTGCACGCGCGCGGCGGCAGCGGCATCGGCGTACACGACGGACTGGGCGCGCGCGACGCGACCGGCCGTGATGCTGCGATCGCCGGCCATCAGCTTCGCAAGTGCCTCGACCTTGTCCTCGCCGGTGACCAGCCACAGCAGGCGGCGCGCACGGTCCATCAGCGGATAGGCCAGCGTGAGCCGCCGCACGCCCTGGTAGGCGGCAGTGGTCGCCGCGACGTCGCGGTCGCGCGCATCGAGCACGTCGTCGCCCGGCACGAGCGAGGCCGTGTGGCCGTCCGCGCCCAGACCGAGCTGCACCACGTCGAGGGTCGGCAGCACGCCGCCGACGCGCTCCAGCACGTCCTCGTAGTCCGCTGCCGCGCGCTCGAGATCCGGTGTCTCCACGGGCATCGGGTGGAAGCGCTGCGGCGGCAGGCGGCCGGGCGCGCACAGGATCTCGCGCAGCCACGTGGCGGTTCGCCGCTCGTCGTCCGCGGACACGGCGCGCTCGTCCGCCTGGAACACGTCGAGCTTCGACCACGGCAGCGGCTCGGCGGACAGCGCCTCCAGCATCTTCAGTGACGTGCGCCCGCCGGACAGCGCCAGCATGCAGCGGCCGCGGAGCGCCACGGCGGCCTCGATCTCGTCGCGCAGCGCGTCCGCGCAGGACAGCGCCGCGGCCTCGGGAGACTCGTCCACGATCAATCGCATCGCAAGCTCCGCAACGGGGACAGTCCGCGTTTCGCGACCGCGGGCGCCGTGCCGAGCAGTTCGTCGACCAGCGCCCAGGCCGCCTCGACGCCGTCCTGCCGCGCGAACGACGCCTGGTCGCCACGCAGGGCGTCGCCGATCAGGCGCTCGTACGGCGTCTGCAGGCCGTCCTCGAGACTGCAGACCGGGAGCTCGAGCGCGCGCCCGACCATCTCCTCGCCCGCCGCCTGCGCGCGCGCCGAGCGCGATCTCGATGCGCTCCGGCCCCAGCCGGAAACGCAGGTAGTTCACCGCCGCCGGCGCGTCCTTCAGAACTCCCCGACGAAATCGCGCTTGCCGAGCTCCACGCCGTTGTGGCGCAGGATCGCGTACGCGGTGGTGGCGTGGAAATAGAAGTTCGGCAGCACGAAGTTCACGAGATACGGCTGGCCCTTGAACGACAGCAACTGGCCGCCGACCTTGAGCTCCACCACGCGCTCCTCCTGGCCGTCGATCTGCGCGGGCGCGAACGTCGCGAGGAACTCGAGCGTGCGGTCGATGCGCGCCTCGAGCTGCTCGAACGTGGTTTCGGTGTCCTCGAACTTCGGCGGCTCGAGCCCGGCGAGGCGGGCCGCACAGCCCTTGGCGAAGTCGGTCGCGATCTGCACCTGGCGCGTCAGCGCGAACATGTTCGGATAGAGGCGCGCCTGCAGGAACACCTCGGGCGCGACCTTGCTGGCCTCGGCGTGGGCCTTCGCCTTGGCGAGGACGCCACGCAGCGCCTTCAGCTGCTGCACGAACGGGGGAACCGAGGCCTGGTAGAGCGAGATGGGCATGTTGCAGTCTCCGGAGCGGAGCGGGCATTCTGACGGCTGCTCCCGACACTGCAAGGCGCTTCTCGGGGACCCGGGAAACGCCCCGGAACCCGCCCATGACCATGCCGCCCCCCGCCCCGCTGTCACCGGACGCGGTTCTCGAACTCGCGCGCCTCGAAGGCTATTCGCACCTCGACCCGGACACCGCCGCGCGCATCGCGACGGGCGCCGCGAATGCGGTGCGTGCCGTGACCGAGAGCGTCCGCGAGAGCCTGTTCGAAGTGGAGCCCGCGGACTACCTCGCGGAGCTGGAACGACTCGCGGACGAAACCGTCACCGCGCCCTGGACCGGCCGATGAGCACGACGCCCGCACACTGGACGCTGATCGGGGCGCAGGAGGCACTGGCCCGTGGCGAGGTGTCGAGCGTCGAGCTCACCCGCGCGCTGCTCGAGCGTGCGCACCGGCTGAACGGCGCAATCAACTGCTACCTCCGGATCGACGACGAGGCCGCGCTCGCGGAAGCCGCGGCGGCCGACGCGGTCCGCGCGAGCGGGCGCTCGCTCGGCCCGCTGCACGGCGTCCCGTTCGCGGCGAAGGACATGTACTACGACGCCGCGCGCGTCACCAACTGCGGCTCGCGGGTGCGGCAGGGCTACCGGCCCGCCCGCACCGCGACCGTGCTCGAGCGCCTGCGCGCGGCCGGTGCCGTGAACCTCGGCGCGCTGAACATGACCGAGTTCGCGCTCGGCCCGACCGGCCACAACGCGCACTGGGGCGCCTGCCGCAATCCCTGGAATCTCGCGCACGTCGCCGGCGGCTCCTCGAGCGGCTCGGGGGCGGCGGTCGCGGCACGGCTCGCGTACGCCTCGCTCGGCTCCGACACCGGCGGCTCGATCCGCATCCCGGCGGCCGTCAACGGCGTGATCGGCCTGAAGCCCACGTACGCGCGCGTCAGCCGCGCCGGCGTGATGCGCCTGTCGCCGAGCATGGACCACGTCGGGCCGCTCGCGCGCACCGCGCGCGACTGCGCACGGCTGCTGCGCGTGATCGCCGGGCACGACCCGCTCGACTCGACCTCCAGCCGGCGCGCCGTGCCGGACTACGAGGCCGAGATCGAGCAGGGCATCGCCGGCGTGAGGATCGGCGTGCCGCGCCAGTACTACTTCGAGAACGTCGCGCCGGACGTGAAGTCCGCGCTCGACGCCGCGCTGCGCGCGCTCGGCTCGCTCGGTGCGCGCATCGTCGACGTGGACGTCCCGGAGTCCGAGCACCTGACGGAACTGAGCCGCGTGGTCGTCTACTCGGAGGCCACGGCGCTGCACTCGCACTGGCTCCGCTCGCAGCCGGAGGACTACTCGGCGCAGGTGCGCGTCCGCGCCTCGACCGGCCTCGCGATTCCCGCGGCTTCCTATCTCGAGGCCCTGCAGTTGCGGCCGCTGCTGCTGCGCCGCTTCGTCGAGCGCGTCTACCGCCAGTGCGACGTGCTCTGCACGCCCACGCTGGTGCAGCCGGTGCCGACGCTCGCCGAAACGGACGTCGGCGGCGGCGCCGCGATGTGGCCGATCATCGCCGCGCTGGTGCAGAACACCGCGCCGTTCAACTACCTCGGCGTGCCGGTCCTGAGCGTGCCGGTCGGCTTCACGCGCAACGGCCTGCCGGCATCCTGCCAGCTGGTCGGGCGGCCGTTCGCCGAAGGGCTGCTGCTGCGGGTCGCGGCGGCGTACCAGTCGGTGACCGACTGGCACGAGCGGGTGCCGCCCACCGCGTGATCGTCGGGGCGCAGCGCGTGCACCTCGTCCATGAAGCCGACGCTCGCGGACGCGGTGCGTCGCCTACTCCGGCACGCGCAGCACGCCGTCGTCGAACGTGATCGCGTCGGCACCCGGATCGGCGCGCAGCTCGCCGAGATGGCGTGCCTCCAGCGCGACCGGCCTGCCGCCCACGACCTCGCGCGGGCGCGAGCGCAGCACCTGGCTCGGCGGCAGCGGAGTGCCCCGCGTGAGGCGCGCGTGCAGCGCGTCGAGGCCCCGCAGCAGCCACGGCTGCATCGGCACGTAGCTTTCCGCGAAGCCCGGCAGGCCGAGAAACGCGTCGAAGTGCTGTCCGTGCTGCAGTTCCCAGTAGCGGAGCTCGTCGCGGCTCTCGCGCACGCGGTGATTCAGCGCGTAGTACGCGCGCGAGGTGTGGTTCACCGGGATCAGGCTGTCGGCGCGACCGTGCACGACGATCACGGGACGGTTGCCGACGCGCGCGGACATCGCGATCTCCTCCTGCCCCGCGCGCACGCGCGCCAGCACTTCGTCGCGTCCGGCGGGCAGGTCGAGCGCGGCGCGGTTCGCGCCCTCGAGCAGGCGGTCCGGCGCGAAGCAGGCGGCCAGGCGCGCGCTGCCGTCGCCCACCGCACGCCGCTCGCCGTCCGCGCCGCGCCTCACGAGGGCGATGCCGCCCGTCGGCGCGATGCCGGTACCGTCGGCCCACAGGCGGGCCGCCTCCTCGTCGGTCAGCGCGCGCGGGCGCCCCGCCGAGTCGACCGGCGCGAAGCTCACGCCACACGGCGGCGCGGCCGGGGATCCGCGCGAGTAGGCTGCCGAGTACGTCGGCGTCAGCGCCTGCCACAGCGTCAGCGCGTGGTTGAAGTGTCCGAGCCGGAGGCCCTCGGGCAGCATCCCTTCGTCGAGCAGCCGCTGCCGGGCCGCACGAGCCGCGGCCGCCGGCTCGCCGGCCGGCAGCAGCCCCATCTCCTGCAGTTCCCGGCACCACTGTTCGAGCCGCGGCCGGGCCTGCACGGTCTGCGGCGCGAACGGCGCGGCCGGATCGGTCTCCGCGAGCAGCGCGCACGGTTGGTACAGGTAGTGCAACCCCGTGTAGTCGTACAGCGCGACGCCGGCGTCGCGCACTCGCATGCCGCCGCTCTCGATCGTCAGACCCGCGGTGCGGCCGTGCACGATCGCGTTGGGCTCGCTGGCGATCGCGCCGTCGATCCAGCCCGCGCGGTCGCGCTCGAGCGCGCGGAGCACGACCGCGCCGCCGTTCGAGATGCCGGCCGCGAGCACCAGCGTGTTGTCCGGCGCCAGACGCTTGCGCCCCACGAGGCCGCGCTCCTCGTTCAGCAGTTCGAAGCCGACCCTGATGGCCTGCAGCAGGTACGTGCCCCAGTCCGCTTCCGGGTTCACGCCGGAATGGGCGTGCTTGAACAGCACCGAGTGCGGGTTCTCGCGCGCGAACGCCGCGAGTGCCGGATCCGCGGGCGGCGCGAACGTCAGCAGCGGATCCGCCGCGTCGTCGGTGAGCAGACCGTCGATGCGGTAGCCGCGGGCGCGGTCGAGGTCCCAGGCGCCGATGCCGGTGCCCTTGTCGGTGTGCACGACCGCGCAGCCGCGCTTCAGGCCCCACTCGCCGGCGGTCGGCAGGGCGCCGTAGATGCCCCGCGACCCGGACGACGCCACGGCGACGAGGCAGGGGTTCGCGGCGTCGAAATCGGCCGGGATCTGCAGCAGCACGGTGGTGGTCGCGCGGCCCTCGGGCGTGCGGACCGCGACGAGGTACTCCACGCCCGCGACGCGCCGTCCGCCGATCGGCCCGTACAGGCGGCCGAAGCCGCCGCCCTCGGTCACGTCCACGAGCCCGCGGTAGGCCATGTAGATCGCGCGGCGGCGCAGTTCCGCGGCCGTCGGACGCAGCGGGTCGGCGAAGCCCGGCGGCGGCCCGCGCAGGCCTTCGGCCCCGAGCCCGGCGGTCAGCAGGTCGTCGCTCGCGCCGTCGTACTGCTGGCGGATCGGGCCGCCCACGATCTCCGCCGGTGCCTGCTGCATGCCGTCCGCTCCTGCCGATGCGCCAGCGGTCGCCGGCCGCGTCGCGGTCGCGCCCCCGCAGCCGGCCAGCGCCACCAGCGCGGCCGCCAGCGCGGCCGCCCCGATACCGTGCCCCGAGTTTCGCATCGCGCCCTCCTCGACCGCAGTTGACCGGTCCGCGAGCGCGACCTGAATAGTACTAACGTACCGGCGCCCGCGCGTGGGCCTTGCGCTAGCGTACCGTCGAGGAGGAACGATGCAGACCCGGAGCATCCTGATCACCGGCGCCGGCAGCGGCGTCGGCGCTGCGATGGCCGCGCAACTTGCCGCCGCCGGGCACTCGATCCACGTCACCGACCTCGACGGGCGGGCCGCGGCGCGCGTCGCGGACGGCATCGTGGCCGCCGGCGGCATCGCCAGCGCCGCGGCACTCGACGTCACGCGCGCCGACGACGTCGCGCGCGTGATCGACGCGGCCGGTCGCGTCGACGTGCTGGTCAACAACGCGGGGCTGCAGCACGTCTCGCCGCTCGCGGACTTCCCGCCCGAGAAGTGGCAGCTGCTCGTGAACGTGATGCTGGTGGGGCCGGCGCTGACGACCCGCGCGGTGCTGCCCGGCATGCGCGCGCGCGGCTTCGGCCGCATCGTCAACGTCGGCTCGATCCACTCGCTGGTCGCGTCCGCCTACAAGAGCGCCTACGTGGCTGCGAAGCACGGCCTGATCGGCCTCGCGAAGACCGTCGCCCTCGAGACCGGCGACGTGGACGTCACGATCAATACGATCTGCCCCGCGTACCTCCGCACGCCCCTGGTCGAGAAGCAGATCGCGGACCAGGCGCGCACGCACGGCATCCCGGAGCAGCAGGTGGTCGAGCAGATCATGCTGAAGCCGATGCCGAAGAAGGCCTTCGTCGCCGTCGAGGAGGTCACCGCACTCGTGCAGTACCTGATCAGCGACGCGGCGCGGAACGTCACGGCGCAGGCGATCGCGATCGACGGCGGCTGGACGGCGACGTGACGATCCCCGCACCCGCGCCGCTGATCCCGGACGTGCTGCGGCTGCACGGGCGCTGGCGCGCCCGCAAGCCGGCCGCGAGCTGCGGCGCCGAGACGCTGTCGTGGGCCGAGTTCGACCGCCGCACGGAGCAGGTGGCCAACGGCCTGGCGGCGCTGGGACTCGGCCGCGGCGACTTCGTCGGCGTAGTGATGACGAACGGGCTCGACATGCTCGAGGCGCTGTTCGGCGCCGTGAAGTCCGGCGCGTGCGTCGTGCCGCTCAACGTCTCGGTCGCGGACGACGCGATCGAATCGATGCTCCGCGACTGCGGCGCCAAGGCCGTGATCGCCTCCGAGATCCATCGGCCGCGGCTCGACGCGATGCGCGCCCGGCTGCCCGCGTGGCTGCCGCTCGGCGGCGTCGTGGCCGGCACCGGCAACGGTTCGACCCCGGTTGCGCCCGGCTGGCAGCCGTACCGCCTGTGGCGCGACGCGCAGCGCGCGACACCGCTCGCGCGCGCGATCGAGCCGGAAGATCCCTGCAACCTGATCTACAGCTCCGGCACCACCGCGCTGCCGAAGGGCATCCTGCACGGCCACCGGCGCCGGCTCGAATGGGCCTACGACGTCGGGCTCGCGCTGCGCTACCAGTCGAACGCGGTCGCGCTGCTGTCGATCGGCCTGTACTCGAACATCAGCTGGGTCGGCATGCTCTGCACGTTCCTGGCGGGCGGCCACGTGGTCGTGATGGAGAAGTTCGACGCCACCGACTGGCTCGCGCACGTCGAGCGCTGGTCCGCTACGCACACCGCGATGGTGCCGGTGCAGTACCAGCGGCTCGTCGAGCACCCGGAGCGCGCGCGCTACGACACCGCCTCGATGCGGTCGATGATGAGCTGCGGCTCGCCGCTGCAGCCGCGCCTGAAGCAGCAGCTGATCGAGGCGTTCCGCTGCGAGATCGTCGAGCTCTACGGCCTGACGGAGGGCGTGATCACGACGCTCGACCCGGAGGACGTCGACGGCCGCCTGGCCTCCGTCGGCAAGCCGATACCCGGTACCGACCTGCTGATCCTCGGCGAGGACGGCCGACCCGTGCCGCAGGGCGAGCCCGGCGAGATCGTCGGGCTGTCGCGCTTCGTGATGCACGGCTACCTGAACCGCGAAGACGCGACGCGCGAGGCCACGTGGACGGACCCGCAGGGACGCACGTGGCTGCGCACCGGCGACGTCGGCCGGCTCGACGAAGAGGGGTTTCTCTACGTCGTGGACCGCAGGAAGGACATGATCCTGTCGGGCGGTCAGAACGTCTACCCGGCGGACCTCGAGGCAGTGCTGTGCCGGCACCCGGACGTACTCGACGTCGCCGTGATCGGGGTGCCGCATCCGCAGTGGGGCGAGACGCCGCTGGCGCTCGTGGTCCGGCGCGAGGGCGCGAGCGTCGGCGCGGAAGCGCTGCGGGCGTGGGCCAACGAGCGGCTCGGCCGCCAGCAGCGGCTCGGCGGCCTCGAGTTCCGGGACGCACTGCCGCGCAACGCCAACGGGAAGGTCCTCAAGCGCGAACTCCGGACGCCGTACTGGGCCGCCGCGCCTGCAGCCGCGCGGGCGTGAACCGCCGGCGCCGGGACGGCGGGCGGCGCTCCGGCACGCTAGGATGCGCGCATGCAGGAATTTCCCCTGCCCGCGACCGGCGACCGGACCCGACGCGTCGTTCGCGCTCGGCATCGGCGAGTGCGCGAACATCTCCGTCGCGGCGGTGCCGGCGGTCGGCGCCGCGCTGCTCGGCACCGCCGTCGTCAGCGCGCTCGCGACGTGACGACGCGCGCACGGCCACCCTCCCGGGCATGAGCGCGCCCCGCGCGATCCTCCACGTCGACATGGACGCGTTCTACGCGTCGGTGGAGATGCACGACCGACCCGAACTGCGCGGCCTGCCGGTGATCGTCGGCGGCACGTCGGGGCGCGGCGTCGTCGCGGCCGCCAGCTACGAGGTCCGCAGGTACGGCGTGCACTCGGCGATGCCGGTGCGCGAGGCACTCGCGCGCTGCCCGCACGCGGTGTGCGTGAAGCCGCGGATGGAGCGCTACAAGGAAGTCTCGCAGTCGGTGTTCGAGGTGTTCCACGAGTTCACGCCGCTGGTGGAAGGCCTGTCGCTCGACGAGGCCTACCTCGACGTGACCGGCAGCCGCCGCCTGCACGGCGAGCCGGCAGTCATCGCCGCGGCGATCAAGGCACGCATCCGCGAGCGCACGGGCCTGACCGCTTCGGTCGGCGCGGCGCACAACAAGCTGCTCGCCAAGATCGCCTCGGACCTGAAGAAGCCCGACGGGCTCTGCACGATCGCGCCCGACGAAGTCGCGAGGGTGCTCGACCCGCTGCCGATCCGCCGGCTGCACGGCATCGGCCCGAAGACGGCGACGCGCCTCGAGGAGTGCGGGCTGCACACGCTCGGCCAGCTGCGCGCGGCGCCGGACGCGGTACTGTGGCCGCTGTTCGGCAAGCACACGCAGAACGTGCGCGACCGCGCGGCCGGCATCGACGAGCGGCCGGTCGAGGCGGACTGGCAGGAGAAGCAGGTCAGCGCCGAGGAGACCTTCGACGTGGACCTGAAGCGCGCCGCGGACATGCACGCCGAGCTCGCGAAGCTCGCGGACCGCGTCGGCGTGCGGCTGCGCGCGAAGGAACTGACGGCCTCGACGGTCGTCGTGAAGATCCGGCGCCGGGACTTCGCGACCTACACCCGCAGCCGCAGCTTCGCGCCCGCGACGCAGGACACGGGCGCGGTGCTCAAGATCGCGAGGGAACTGCTGGACGGCTGGCTCGCGGAGCAGCCGCGCGCGGCGGTACGGTTGCTCGGCGTCGGGCTCGCTTCGCTGGCGCCCGCGGTTCAGCTCGACCTGTTCGGCCAGCCGGCGGGCGACGCGCCGACGCCCCGCAGCGAGGCGACCGCGGCGCCGGCGGGCCTGCCGCCCGCGGCCGGCAGGGCCGGCGCGAAGCTCGACCCGACGCTCGACCGGATCCGCGAGAAGTTCGGCGACGCGTCGGTGACGCGCGCCAGCAGCCTCGGGCGCGGCGGGCCGAAGGAGGACGGGTTCACGGGGGTGCGGCGGCGCAGTTGACGGACCCGGCCTCGCCGCAGGGATCCGCCGCCACGCCGTCCCGGTCTCACGGGGGCTGCCCCGCCGCTGACCCGGGCGCGCGCTGCGCTATCATCCGGCGCGCATGTACACCCGCTTCTTCGGTCTCGCCGAAAAGCCGTTCGCGATCACGCCGGACCCCCGCTACCTGTACCTCAGCGAGCGGCACGCGGAGGCGCTCGCGCACCTGCTCTACGGCATCGACGACGCCGGCGGCTTCGTCCAGCTGACGGGCGAGGTCGGCACCGGCAAGACCACCATGGTGCGCAGCCTGCTCGCGCAGGTGCCGGCGCACGCGGACGTCGCTCTCGTTCTGAACCCGCGAGTCACGCCGCTCGAGTTCCTGAACCTCGTGCTGGACGAGTTGCACGTGCCGGTGGACGACGTGCGCGGCAGCGTGAAGGGCCTGGTCGACCGCCTGAACGCATTCCTGCTCGACGCGCACGCGCGCGGCCGCCGCGTCGTCGTGATCGTCGACGAAGCGCAGCAGCTCGCCACCGACGTGCTCGAGCAGGTGCGACTGCTCACCAACCTGGAGACCGAGACGCGCAAGCTGCTGCAGATCATCCTGGTCGGCCAACCTGAACTGCGCGAGGTCCTGGCGCGGAACGACCTGCGCCAGCTCGCACAGCGCATAACCGGGCGCTACCACCTCGATCCGCTGACGCGGCCCGAGACCGCGGCCTACGTGCGGCACCGCCTGCAGGTCGCGGGCGCCACCACCGAGATCTTCACGCCTCCGGCACTGGCGGAACTGCACCGGCTCTCCAGCGGCATCCCGCGCATCGTCAACGTGATCGCGGACCGCGCGCTGCTCGGCGCCTACACCGCGGAGCAGCATCGCGTCACGCCCGCGCTCGTGCGCCGGCGAGGTGTACGGCCGGCGCTTCCCGGCGGCGTGGGCGCCGTGGGCGCTCGGGGGCGGCATCGCCGCCGGCGTCGCGCTGCTGGCGATCGCGGGGTGGCTCGCGCTCGCGCCGACCCTCCGCGACGACGCGCCGGCGGCGGCGGCGACGGCGACGGCGGCGACGGGCGGTGATGCCGCGACCCCGGCGCCCGCGGCCGGCGCGCCGGCCGGCGCCCCCTCCGTCGCCGGAGCACCGGGTGCCCTCACCGTCCGAGCTGCGGACGGAACGACGACCGCCCCGGCCGCGACGCTCGCACAGTTCCTCGGCGCGAACGCGGCGCGTACCGGCACCGACGAAGCGTTCGCGCGCCTGTTCGCACTGTGGCGCACGCCGCTCGAGGTCGCGCGCGGCAGCGCTCGGCCGTGCGAGCAGGCCACCGTGCAGGGACTCGCCTGCCTCGCGCAGCGCGGCACGTTCGCGCAGGTGCGCCAGCTCGACCGCCCTGCGATCCTCGCGCTGGTCGATCCGGCCGGCGTCGAGCACCAGGTCGTGCTCACGCGGCTGGACGACGCGCGCGCGCGCCTCGAGACCGGCGGCCGCACCTACGACGCGGACCTCGGCGAACTGCAGCGTTACTGGTACGGCGACTTCCTGATCCTGTGGCGGCCGCCCGCCCCGCAGGCACGCACGCTGGCGCCCGGCATGCGCGGCACCGAGGTGCGGTGGCTGCGCGAGAGCCTGCACTCGCTGCGCGGCGAGCCGGTGCGCGGCGGCTCCGACGTCTACGACCGCGAGCTCGCGCGGATGGTCGAGCAGTTCCAGCGCGAGCACCGGCTCGCGGTGGATGGCATCGCGGGCGTGCAGACGCAGGTGATGCTGGACGCGCAGCTCGGCGGACCGAACGTGCCGCGGCTGCGCGAGAGCGAGGGCTAGCGTGTCGTTCATCCTCGACGCTCTGCGCAAGTCCGAGCACGAGCGCGAGCGCAAGCAGCTGCCCGGCCTCGCCGACGCGCCCGTCGCGCGACCGGTGCCGTCGAAGCTGCCGTGGCTGCTCGCGGGCATCGGTGCGCTGCTGGCAGTGAACCTCGTTGCGCTCGTGGTGCTGCTCTTCCGCGGCGGAGACGAGCGCCCGCCGCACGAGGCGCCGGCGGCGCCGAGCCCGCCGGCGGCCTTCGGTAGTGCTCCGGCCGGACCTGCAACCGCGTTTTCGGACCCCGCGACTCCGGCCGCAGCGGACACGACGCGCGAGGTGCGGCCGTTGGCCGTGGAGGCCGCCGCCGGCGCGCAGGACA